>OCVV011346632.1_pt1 | contig 28002 bp, 26 predicted proteins | sample 1539721 | NCBI WGS metagenome assembly OCVV01 (sample SAMN02144230, study PRJEB22623) | gut metagenome | biome: sheep rumen | host: Ovis aries | place: New Zealand | reverse complement strand
GCGAATGGGGCGAACGCCGTTTAACTCGGGTTTTTGCGTTGGAAACCACGCAAAAACACCTCGAGTTCAGGTGGGTCTGTACAGTAACCATACAATTGCTGCCGCAGGCCTTACACGGCATCGATTGCCTTGCCGATGTCGCTGCGCATATACATCTTGTCAAAATGCACATACTTCGCGGCCTCATAGGCATTGGCGCGGGCCTCTTTGAGTGTATCGCCGATGGCGACGACGCCCAGGACTCTTCCGCCGCTGGTCACGGTATTGCCGTCCTTGTCAAAGGAAGTGCCTGCGTGATAGCAGCGGTACTGTGTCTGTCCGTCGAACTTGTCCAGACCGGTGATGACCTTGCCCTTTTCATAGCTCTCAGGGTAGCCGCCGGAGGCGATGACGACACAGACTGCCGCATTGTCATAGAACTCCAGATTGATCTGGTCCAGAGTACCGTCGATACATGCTTCCATCACATCGATGATATCCGTCTTCATACGGGGCAGGACGACCTGGGTCTCGGGATCGCCGAAGCGGGTGTTGTACTCGAGGACGCGGGGGCCGTCGGGGGTCATCATGAGGCCGAAATAGAGGACACCGCGGAAAGGACGTCCCTCTGCCGCCATGGCCGCCACGGTCTTGTCGTAAATATTCTCACGGCACCAGGCGTCAATCTCGGGGGTGTAGAAGGGGCTGGGGGAGAAGGTTCCCATGCCGCCGGTGTTGAGGCCGGTGTCGCCGTCTCCCTGGCGCTTGTGGTCCTGGGAGGAAGTCATCAGCTGATAGTGGGTGCCGTCCACGAATGCGAGCACGGAGACTTCGCGGCCTGTCATGAACTGCTCGATGACAACACTGCTGCCTGCATCGCCGAACTTTTTGTCCATCATCAGCTCGCGGATGCCGTCCTTGGCGGAAGCCAGGTCCTCACAGATCAGGACGCCCTTGCCCAGAGCCAGTCCGGATGCCTTGAGAACGATGGGGAAAGAAGCTGTCTCGAGATAAGCCAGTGCCTTGTCCGCATCGTCAAAGGTCTCGTAAGCAGCTGTCGGAATGCCGTATTTTTTCATCAGATCCTTGGAAAAAGCCTTGCTGCCCTCGATGATGGCCGCATTGGCGGGGGTGCCGAAAATGCGCAGTCCCTCTGCCTCAAAGGCGTCCACGATGCCCGCGCAAAGCGGATCATCCATGCTGCAGACAGTGAGGTCGATCTCTTTTTCCTTCGCAAAAGCGGTCAGTGCCGCAAAATCCATGGTCCCGATCGGGACACACTCGGCGATACGCGCGATGCCGGCATTTCCGGGAGCGCAGTACAGCTTCGCAACGCGTTCGCTGCGAAGGATCGCGTCCGCGATCGCATGTTCTCTTCCGCCGCCGCCTACCAGCAGCACCTTCATGTTCATTTTCTTCTCTGCCAAGTCTTTTTCCTCCTGCGAAATCCGCTTGTCAAATCACTGTCTGTTCGGCCATGCCGCTCATTGGAGCAGGCTGTTTTCGTATAAACCACGGACAGCGGAGACGGCAGCCTGTGCTGCGCCCTCCGCTCTCCATGTCTCAAGCTTTCTATATGGGTCCTGTACGACGGTACAATGGGACCTGTGGATGGTACGAAGGAATCTGTGCGATCTGCAAAAAATGCAAAAGCGTATCCTTCGCTGAAAATCAGGAAATCCTTGTCCTGCGGCCCTCGATTTTGACCCTTCCCGCTGCGATCAGGTCGATGGCGCGGGGCAGAATGACCCATTCCGCCTGCTCCATGACACGGCGCTGCAGTGTCTCGGGAGTGTCGTCTTCCATGATGTCGACCGCCTTCTGCAGGATGATCGGTCCCGTGTCGAGGTTCTCATCCACAAAGTGCACGGTTGCGCCGGTCACCTTCACGCCGCGCTCAAGAGCTTTCTCGTGGACGTGCAGACCGTAATGACCCTTTCCGCAGAAGGAAGGGATCAGGGCGGGATGGATATTGATGATCCTGCCTGCATAAGCCGCGCAGATCTGTTTGGGTACGGCGACCATAAAGCCCGCCAGCACGATGAGATCCGGGGACACTTCGTTGATCCTGGCCAGCAGGGCCTCGTTAAAGGCCTCCCGGTCCGGATAATCCCTGGGCGAAACACAGATGCCGGGAATACCGGCCCTGGCCGCCCTCTCCAGAGCATAGGCGCCTGCATTATTGCTGATCACCTGGACGATCTGCGCATTGCGGATCGTGCCGTCCTGGATGCGGTCGATGATAGCCTGCAGGTTTGTCCCGCCGCCGGAAACACAAACTGTCACTCTCAGCATACGTCGACTCCTTTTTCTCCGGCGGCAATGCTGCCGATCAGATATGCCTTTTCTCCCATCGCCTCGAGTGCGGCGATGGCCTTATCCGCGTCCTCTGCCTTCAGAGCCAGCACCATGCCGATGCCCATGTTGAAGGTATTGTACATCATGTGCTCCTCGATATTGCCGCGCTTCTGCAGGAGCCTGAAAATTGCAGGGACTTCATAACTGTCCTTCTTCACGCAGGCCCGCACGCCGTCGGGGAGCATTCTGGGGATATTCTCGTAGAAACCGCCGCCGGTCACATGGCTGCAGCCCTTGATCGTGACGCCTGCCTCGCGGACGCTTCTAAGGGCGCGCACATAGATCTTGGTGGGACGGAGAAGGGCGTCGCCCAGGGTCTCGCCCAGCTCGGGATAGAACTCACGCAGATTCTCTTCATTGACATCAAAGACCTTGCGGACCAGGGAGAAACCGTTTGAGTGGACGCCGGAGGAGGCAATGCCTACCAGGACGTCTCCGGGGCAGATGTCCGCGCCCGTGATCAGATTCTTCTTGTCCGCCGCGCCGACTGCGAATCCCGCCAGGTCGTACTCGTCCTCGGGATAAAAACCGGGCATCTCGGCAGTCTCACCGCCGATCAGGGCAGCGCCGGCCTGTTCACAGCCGTCACAGACACCCTTGACGATCTGCGCGATCTTCTCGGGGACATTTTTGCCGCAGGCGATATAGTCGAGGAAGAAAAGCGGCTCGCCGCCCGCGCACGCCACGTCATTGACGCACATGGCGACGCAGTCGATGCCCACAGTATCGTGCCGGTCCATCAGGAAGGCGAGTTTGAGCTTTGTTCCGACGCCGTCCGTTCCGGACAGAAGTACGGGATCATCCATTTCCTTGATCCCGGCCAGTGAAAAGGCGCCCGAAAAGCCTCCGAGTCCTCCCATTACTTCCGGACGCATGGTCCTTGCGACGTATTCTTTCATCAGTTCAACGCTGCGATATCCGGCTTCAATATCGACGCCGGCACTCTTGTAATCCATCATGTTCTGCGGGTCTCCTTATGTATGATCTTTATCTTTTCATGTAAACAGTTCTTTACAGGCCGCCCCGGCAGGCAGAAAACTCCGCCAGCCGGAGCCTGACGGCCTGCAGCCTTCTGACAGCTATCGTTTTCTCTTAATAATTTTTGTATCCGGCTTCCTGCAGATGTGCGTCCTTTTTCTGGACTTCCTCGAGCTGACGCTGTGAGAAATCCTTCAGTCTCTGCAGCAGTGCCTCATCCGAGATGGCCAGCATCTTGGCTGCCAGGATGCCCGCATTCTTTGCTCCGCCGATCGCGACGGTGGCCACGGGGATGCCGCTGGGCATCTGGACGATCGAATACAGAGAATCGCGGCCGCCCAGAGAGGTGGTGTGCATGGGAACGCCGATGACAGGGAGCGGGAACATTGCCGCACACATGCCCGGCAGATGGGCTGCCATGCCTGCGCCGGCGATAATGACCTTCATGCCGGCCGCTTCCGCGCCTTTGGCATAGTCAAAAAACACGTCCGGCTCGCGGTGGGCGGAGATGATCCGCATCTCATAGCTCACGCCAAGTTCTTCGAGAACTTCAGCCGCCTTCTTCATTACGGACAGATCAGAGTCACTGCCCATTACAATTCCTACCTGTGCCATTTTTGTACCTTTCCTTCCTGAATCAAGACTGGCCCGCGGGTCGTAGGCGCCGGATGGGTGCCGCCCTTTCAGACCGGCAGTCTCTCCACCGCGTTCGTGCGCTCCCGCAGAGCGTTTATTTCAGAGAGCCTGCCCCCTGCCGAAATAAAGCAGAAAAACATAATACATTACATATTTGATGATTGCAAATCCATGGCTCTCTTTTTCAGCCTGTTTTCGGTTTATTTTTTCCGATTCTATGCAAAAACAGTGTTTACAGCCCCGGTCCGGCCGCCGGCACCGCATCGGGGAACCGCCGGTACAAATACGGGCTTTGCCTGTAGTTTAATCAAAAAAATCATTTAGTGCAAGTAACTATTGCTGTTAACGGTTTTTGTTACAGGTTGAACTGCAGATTTCCCGGAGTCTCCCGGGCTTCAGGCAAAGAGCCAGGTCCTCTTCCATGTCCGCGGATCCGGTGCTTCTGCTTCCCCGAAGTTCAGACAAGGGGTTCGTGTGTCTATTCCCCCGCAGCTCAGGCAAAGGGTTCATTCAAAAGCTCCGTGCCCGGTAGAACAAATCTGCCCTCGCTGATGATGGGGATCCGGCTGCCGTCCGCGCGCACGGCGGCCAGAAGGCCTACCTCCTCATAGGGAATCGTTATGTCTGTGTGGCAGCCGAAATAGGCCTTGTCCGGGTCCGTCTCACGCAGGAGAGAATACTCGTTCTCCTTGGCGAAGATCTCCTTTCCGTCGGGATTGAAGATGCGGTTTTCCTCCTCGTGGCTGTAGCAGGTATCGCCCACTGCAAAATGGGGGCCTGTCTTCTCCGCGATCAGGATAGGAAGCCTCTCCAGAAAGCCCAGCCTTTCCGCCAGGACACAGGCCGTCGTATTGGTGCCGATCGCGCACTCTCCCATGGGAAGTGTCTCATGGTGGAAGAGGATATTTTCTTCGATATACTTTCTGCCTTCCTCTGCAGTCGGAAATCCTCCGCAGCTGTAGTCCGCGATCCGTCCGTCCTCAAACCGAATGGCCAGATCCTGGAAGAGCAGGCCCTCCAGGTAGACCTTTGAAACGTGCAGAAGGCCGTCTGTCCCCTCCAGGGCAGGTGTTGTAAAGACCTCTCCCACGGGGATATTTACATCCGCCACGCAGTTTTCGAAGATGGTCTGCCTTGCGGGATCCTGCGGTGTCTGCAGGCGCACGGTCAGATCGGTCCTGTTCTCTCCCCGTCCCAGGACACGGACGCTCTGCGCCGTATCCAGCACTTCAATGATGCGCGCCTGCACATCGCGGTAGGTCACATAGTCCAGGGTATTGATATCAATGACGGCATGGAATATCTCATCAAAGGAGGCATCCGGTTCTCTGCCCTCATACCCTTTTGTGATCTCGGGGATGGGGAAGGCGATGATGGTAAAGCTCCTCTCCCGTCCGATCACAGCCCGGTCGTAGAGAAGGTCCGCCTCCTGTCTGAAGCGGGCGATCTTCTTCTGCTGGGACCTGGAAAAACGCGGATAACCCTCGTGCATAATCGGGGAAAAGGGCTTCTCGCCGAATGTCTCCATCACAGCCGGGCCGGCATAGAGCACCGTCTCATCGGCCAGTTCCCTGTAGGCCTGCTGCAGGGCCTGGGAGCGCCTGCTCCGCAGGACATCGTTGAAAAAGAGAGCCAGATCCTCCCTGTGATCGTATCCATACTGTTTATTGGCAGGTGTCGTCGAGATACCGCCGCCTCCGCGGCCCAGATGCTGGGTAAAGAGATTGCCCTGCTGTCCGGCGGCCACGGGCTCAAGGCCCATTGCCCGCAGGTTGTGCGCGGCCCGTCTGACGACGCGCTCAAAGCCGACAGGATAGATAAGACCTGCCCTCTTTCGGATCGACAGATCTTTGCCCGTCACCTCAAAACCGATCCGGAAGCCTTCTGTCCAGGTGTCCGCCATCCCGGCGATCGTCTCCTCATCCAGACTCTCAAGATAAGAAAAAACGCCCCGCTCATTCTCCGAAATATAGGCCCCGTACCTGTACAGGCAGCGCGGGTCCCCCGCAGCATACCACTCATCGATGATCTTCTCCGCAATGCTGCCGCCGACCAGACTCCTCTGCACGCGGACCAGGGTCTCCTCCTCCGCGTAATCCTCCAGAAACTGCCGGATCTTGTCCCGGATATGCCCCGCAGGAGGCATCCCTTGTCCGGCCTTTCCGGTAAGCAGAGCCTCCTTGTCCCTCTCGATGCAGGAATTGCCCATGCAGGAATCCAGCCCTTGCGGATCAGGCTTGTCCCCGTTCGCCTCCTCATCCGCCCTGTCATCGTTATAGGCGGTCACAAAGGCAAAATAAACTTCCAGCAGCAGCTCCATCCGGATCAGGAAACGCTCGGCATCTCCCTCATAGACCAGGGAGATCATACTGCGCAGCTCCGTCATGAGAGCGCTGAGCAGGGGGCCCATCTCCCTGCCGGCCTCACGGATGGCATAGCCCGGATTTGCCCAGCTCTTCCCGTAATTCTCCGGCAGAATATCCTCATACAGCGCATGATTTTTTTCTTCCAGTTCCCGGAGGGACATGATTTCAAAAGATCCGTCCTCCAGCATTCTCCGATGGTCCAGCAGCAGGAGGATCCACTTCGCCGCAGAGCGGAAAAAGGGCACACAGCAGGGAGCTGTACACTCCTCCTCTGCCATCATCCCGATCCTCTCCGCCGACAGTCTGAAACGCTCCCCTGCGAGAGACTCACTGCTCTGAAGAGCCCCTTGTCCCGCATCGATCAGAAAATTCATTCCCATTTACTATCCACTCCTAACTTGCTGCTCTTCCGCTTCGGACCTGTACTGTCCGGCTTCCGATCTTTACAGTTCTGCTCCCGGCCTGCACTGTCCCGCTTCCGGCATGCACTCTTTCTCTTCCGGCCCGCACTGTCCCCCATAGGAAAACCGCCCGGCCGCATTTTCAGCAGCCGGGCGGCCGTTTTTATCCGATATAGAATCACTTCACGCCGTATTCGTCGTAATATTTGTCCAGCGCCGCCTTAATCTTGTCATCGATTACGACCTTGCCCTCGACCGGACGATTGTAGAGATACTCGGTGACTTCTTTCATGGAGACGATCGCATGTGTCGGGAAACCGTATTTCTGCTTGATCTCCTGCAGAGCACCGACGGTTCCCTGCTGGCCGACTTCCATGCGGTCCAGGGAGACCATGAGACCGACGATATCGCAGTCCGCCTGTGCCTTGATGATCGGAACCGTCTCGGCGATGGATGCGCCGGAGGTGGTGACATCCTCGATGATCATGACGCGGTCGTCCTCGCGGATCTTGGATCCCAGGAGGATTCCCTTGTCGCCGTGGTCCTTGATCTCCTTGCGGTTTGCGCAGTAGCGGATGTCGCGGCCGTAGAGCCTGCTGATGCCCATGACAGTGGCGACTGTGAGGGGAATACCCTTGTAGGCGGGTCCGAACAGCACGTCGAAATCGAGACCGTAATGATCATGGATTGCCCTGGCATAAAACTCGCCCAGTTTGATCAGCTGTGAACCGCTTTTATATGCGCCTGCGTTCATAAAGAACGGAGATTTGCGTCCGCTCTTGAGTGTGAATTCACCAAATTTCAATACATGTGACTCAACCATGAACTCAATAAACTCTTTCTTGTATTCTTCCATCTGTAACCCCTTCCTGATCTCATCACCCTCTACATACGGTATGATGCTCTGTGTATTCTGTGTATTCAAGACCCGCCTGCGAGTATTGCTCTGTGAAGATCCAAGACCCGCCCGCGAGTATTGCGCGCCGGATGCGGGCTGCCCGCAAGGGCAGCATTTTCCGGATCGGCATTTCCATTCTCAGCGCTCTGCGATGGCCTGCCTGAGGTCCTCGATCATATCGACCGACGCTGCACGCGCTGCCTGTGCAAATCCTTCCGGACCGAATTCGCGGTAGGCCTCTTTGGTGTGGGCGGCAATGATCCCGCGGGAGGAATTGACAATGGCGCCGGCACCCTCTTCATCAAAGAAAGCGGAGAGGTCCTTTGCGGTCGCGCCCTGTGCGCCGTATCCGGGCGCAAGGATGAATGTTGTCGGCATGAGCTTTCTGAGCTGCTCACCCTGCTCGGGATAGGTGGCGCCTACGACAGCGCCCACATTGCTGTAGCGGCCGTCCATGGAGCGCTCGCCCCACTCGCGCACCTTCCTGCCGACCAGCTCATACATGGGCACACCGCCCTCGGTCAGGATATCCTGGAATTCACCGCTGGAGGGATTGGAGGTCTTGACCAGTACGAAGATTCCCTTGTCGCAGGCGTTGCACACCTCCACAAAGGGCTCGACGCCGTCAGAACCCAGATAGGGATTGACCGTGGCGAAGTCAACATCAAATACCGGAATGTCCCTGCCGGCGATGCCGATCCTGCCGATATGTGCCTTTGCATAGGAGGCGGATGTAGAACCGATATCACCGCGCTTTACATCGCCGATGATGATAAGACCCTTCTCCCTGCAGTATTTCACCGTCCTGTCATAGGCCGCCAGCCCCGGCAGTCCGAACTGCTCATACATGGCGATCTGCGGCTTCACGGCAGGAATAATATCGTACACTGCATCTACAATGGCCTTGTTGAACTGCCAGACAGCCTCTGCAGCCGCCCGAAGTGCCAGTTCATCGTCGGTACAGCTGCCGTCCGAGACCGCTTCCCACGCCGCATCCTGCAGATGCTTAGGCACGAAGGAAAGGTTGGGATCGAGCCCTACAACAACAGGCGCATTTTTGATCTTGATCTCATCCATCAGTTTTTGAATCATACGCAAGCTCCATTTTCTATTGAATTCTATAACGGTGCCGGTCTGCTGCCATCGGAGCAATTGCAGATTGTCTGCTCTCCATTCATTTTCACACAGATGGCTTTATGGTAAATTTGCACAGTAAACGCGACACTTAAAAAGTCTTTTTAAACATAATGATTATATTGGTGTTCGTCAAGCTAAAAATAAAAAAAATACCGCCCGAAGGCGATATTTTTTGTTATGTCAGATCATCTGGTCTGCAGGAACTGATTCTCGCGCTTCATGCGCTCGTCCTTGGGATACTTCTCGGCATACTGGGCGGCCAGTTCTTTGGCCTTGTCAAAATCCCGAAGATTCTCTACTGCGGCGATCCTGTTGAACATGATGCTGCGCTGCAGGGCAGTCCCCTCCTGGGAGAGGGGCAGGGCCTGCTCAAAGCAGGTGAGGGCCTCCTTATATTGCCCGGTCGCGCACAGGGCAGTCCCCTTGAGATTGAGCATCTCGGGATTAAAAGTGATCTGCTCAGTGTAGTCCTTGAGAAGATCCAAAGCCTCCTCGTGGGCCCCTGTGTACTCCCTGGCGCAGGCCAGGAGAAATACGGTCTCCATCTCCGGATTTTCGACCCTGCTCAGGATCTCTGCGGCCTCCTTGTACTGTCCCAGAAAGCACAGGGCTTCTCCCTTTGTCAGATCATCCAGGTCTGCCTCGTGGTTTTTCAGCAGTTCCTCAAAATATTTCAGGCCGGTCTTGTCATCACCGTATTCGCGGAGCGTGACCGCAGCAGTGTAGATCCGTGAGTAATTGGACTTGTCAATGGCGATCGCAGTGTCAAAAAGCTCCACTGCCTCCTCCATCTGTCCCTGGGCCGCATAGCAGGTGGCGCGGGACTCCATGAGAGAGGCGTCCCTGGGGTGGATCCTGAGCAGCCGGTCGTAGATGGACGCAGCCGCATCGACATCTCCCAGTCGAAAATCGCAGATGGCCGAATACCTGTACAGATCCTCCTCGAGTGAATCGGACGAGAGATATCTGGTGATCTGGTTTTCATAAGACTGTGCCTGGGCAAACTTCTCCCTGGCCAGGCGGTAGTTGCCCTGCTCGATCAGGGCAAGTCCCTCGTTCAGGAGCTCCCTTTCACGATTTCCGCGGAACCTGTAATAGCCGAAGATCACTGTGGCGCCGATGGCTGCGATACAGATGATCGTAAGCAGTAAATTTCTGATAAAACGCATAGGCGATTCCAAACTCCTGTTTCCATTTCCGGCAGGCACCTGTCCTGATCCCGGAAAAGATAACCGTTCTTCTCCGAAAAAAGGCTCATGCCTCCTCAAAGCTCACTGTGACATAAAAGCCCCGCTCCAGTTCGCGGATGGCCGTCACTACACCTTCCCTGGCCAGAAGTCTCTGGTTAAAGGGATAATTCCCGCTCATGGCAAGAGAAGGATCGATCGTATAGTAGTAGTTGCTGGGCAGGACGCCCTCGGTGATCCTGACCTTCTGCCCTTCCTTCAGGAGCCCTTCACGCTCCATCTTGAACTCCATTTCACGCATGGCTTTCCCGCTCCGTCTTCTGCCCTGCCGGCGCCTCTTCTGCAGGTGCCTCTTGTGCAGGCGTCTGCTCCGCAGGCTTCTGCTCTGCAGGTGCCTCTTCTGCCGGTGTCTGACCCGCAGGTGTCTCTCCTGCCGGTGTCTGACCTTCAGGTGTCTCTCCCGGCGCCGCGCCGGCAGCAGCAGGGATCACAACGGCATTTTTGCGCAGGAACTTATGCCAGAGCTCGCAGGCTGAGGCCTTGAGATGGATGCCGTCGCCGGTCAGCTCCTGCCTGAGATCTCCGTTTTCGTCACACAGATCGGCGTTCATGTCAATATAGAAAATATTGCGGCCGTTGGCCAGCGTTGAGATCGCCTTGTTCCGCTGCACGATCGCCTTGTTGTTGTAGACGGGGTCCGAACTGCTCATTTTTTGGGAGACATGCATGATGCCTTGAATATAAATGACCGCATCCGGCTGCAGCTTGTTGATCTTTTTGATGACCTCGCGGAATTCGTTATAATAGTCCTTTGTGTCGGGAACTCCGAGTTCATTGACGCCGACGGATATATAGATCTTGCTGAACTTTGCCTTCTTGAGCAGATCCTTGAGAGTGCGCTCCGAAGATTTCTTACCCCTGGGAGTATACTCCATCTTCTCGTCGTCATCGAACAGATCATAGATCGTCGACGACTCGCGGGCGAGGAAGGAGGTCACATTGGCCATATCACCGTACTCATACAGGCCCACTGTGCGGGAATCGCCGATCATAAGCGCATCGGCGAAATAGCTGTCGTCCACTTCCTGCAGGCTGTAATAGGTCCCGTCGGGGGCAAACAGTCCCTCTTTATCCGTGTTGTAGACCGTATCGTCGGGAGAGAGGTAGGTCTTGTCCGCCACACCGTAGTCCTTTGCCTCGACAACCTTGCTGCAGGAGCTGTCCGGGATCGTGAGTGAAACCGGCGCCGCGGGCCGGGCCTGGCTCTCGGGACTTTCCGAAGGATTCCCTGAGCCGCCGTCCTCAGTCTTTGTATTGTCCGCAGCCTTCTGCGCGTCCGCCGTATCCTGTGTGTCCGTCCCCGGGGCGTCTGCCGTCCCGGCGCCATCCTCTGCGCCGCCCTCCGGCTCTTTGCCGCCGGCATCCGCCGCAGTCCTTCCGGGAGCTTCCGACCAGGGATAGATATGGTCGTGAATTCCCCGCATGACAATAGAAAGGGCCGGAATGCGCCCATGCTGCGTGGAATAGTCTCTATATGCCCGCCCACGCCCGATCAGCGCCAGGACAGTGAGTACGAGCCAGATCAAGAGGATCAGTACCAGAAGAGGTGCTCTCTGCATGATCCTTTTCAAAACTGTCATCATTTTTTGTTTTTCCCTGATGATTCAGAAACTGTAAAGATCCGCGGCAGAACTCTGCCGCAAGGTGTTCGATCCGGAATCTCTCTTTGTTTTCACACGCAAAACATTTTCACGCACAAAACATTTTCACACACAAAACATTTTCACGTACAAAACGTTTTCACGCACGATCAGAAGCTGAAATACATAAACGGATTACCTGCGGAGATGGATGCAAAATACACGCTGACCCAGAAGACAAGGAGCAGAAACGCGATCACGACAGGATTTCTGCGTTTCCATATCAGCAGGTTGTAAAAGACCGGAACGCAGAGGAGAATTCCCGCCGCCAGGAAAGGCCAGTAAATACCGATGTATTTGGCAAAATCACCCGGATTGACCGCCACTCCAGTGCTGAAGAAAGGAAACAGGCGTGAGAAATAGATTCCCAGTTCCTTCAGATCCGTGATCGCGAAGATCACCCAGGTCAGAGGGATCAGGATGATCACATGGAAATGTCCGATCAGCGGAACCGCCTCGAGCAGCCCCCTGACGACAAATTTTTCCCAGACGATCAGAAGTCCCAGAACGACGCCCCAGATGATGAAATTGAAGGTTCCGCCGTGCCAGAATCCGGTCAGCAGCCAGACAAGCATCAGATTGCGGATGACTGCTGCGCTCCCTCTGCGGCTGCCGCCCAGGGGGATATACACATAGTCGCGGAACCAGCTTCCCAGCGTCGCGTGCCAGCGGCGGTAGAAATCCGAGATTCCGCACGCAGCATAGGGATGGATAAAGTTCTGTATAAAGCGGAAGCCCAGCATCAGGCCGATGCCGCCCGCCATCAGGGAATATCCCCAGAAATCAAAATAAAGTTCGAGCGAATAACCGACCGCGCCCAGCCAGGCAAGAGGTGTGGAAATACTCTCGAATCCAATCTTGACTATCTCATTCCATAGAATTCCCAGCCTGTCCGCGATCAGGACCTTCATGCCCAGTCCCATCGCAAAAAAGGTCAGACCGTCCTCGATTTTCTGCAGAGAGACCGATCTCTCCATGTAGACCGTCTGCCGTCTGATATTGGTCGGCTTCTCCAGCCAGCCCTGTGAAAAACGCATGATCGGACCCTGCGCGATCTGCGGAAACATGGTGAAGTATGCCGCCGCCTGGGTGAAGGAAGGTCTCTTGTGCATCTTTCCCGTATACAGATCCGCCTGATAGGAAATCATCTTGAAGATGTAAAAACTCAGTCCCAGAGGCAGGAGCGACGCCCTGATCTTCAGAGCCAGTACCTTGAAGACGACCAGGACCAGGACATCGACAGCGACGATGGCAATCAGCATCTGCCGCTGCTGCACCTTCCTGCGCCGTCCCGGCATCACCCAGACCATTTCTCCGAACAGATAGTTCAGAAATACCAGTACCAGAAGGAGGATCACAAAAAGGCGCGCCCCGGAAGCATAGAAAATAATGCTTCCCAGGAACAGAAACGCATCTCTGTATCCGGAAGGTATGAACCAATATATGATCATAAAGATGGGCAGAAAACGGAAGATGAATTCCAGCCCCGCAAAATTTATCATATCTTACTCCGTGCCGTACGATGCAGGACCCGCTCGCAGATCCTGCGCGGTGAAATCAGAACACAGCCGGGCACTCAGCGTTCAACACAGGTGCCCTGCCAAAAGACGCCACAGACGTCACCAGGCACAGCACCTGCGTATCAATCAAATCTGTACTCTATTGTCTGTCACAGCACAATAGTCTGTCACAGCACAGCTCGGCGGTCAGAGTGAAGAAAGTTCCTCCAGCTCGCGCATGACGCCCGCCATCTGCTGCTCGTATTTCTGCTGTTTTTCCTTCTCCGCCGCGATCTTGTCCGCGGGGGCCTTGGAGAGGAACTTCTCGTTGCGCAGCATGCCCGCGCTTCTCTTCAGTTCGCCCTCAAGGCGCTTTTTCTCCTTTGTCAGCCTTGCGATCTCAGCCTTGACATCCAGAAGGTCTGCCAGCGGGATGAATGCGGTCGCAAAAGGAAGGACGATGGAGACTGTGCCCTCGCCGATTCCTTCCTTGTCGGCCTGCAGTACCAGATCGGAAGCGGAAGCCAGACGCTCAAAGAAGAGTCTGTCCTCTTCAAAGATCTGACGGATCTTTTCGTCTTCCGAGACAAGGATGACCTTGGCCTTGCGGGAAGGAGCGACACCGCGCTCGTTGCGGGCGGTGCGGATGGCGCGGACCGCCTCTTTGATGGTCTCGATGGCCTGCTCTTCTGCCGGGAAGCTGAACTCCTCTTTCCAGACGGGCCAGTCGGAGATCATGATGGAGGGCTCCTTGTCCTGAATGGTGCAGAAGATCTCCTCTGTCACGAAGGGCATGTAGGGGTGCAGGAGCTTGAGGCTTCCCTGCAGAACTGTCTGCAGTGTCCAGAGGGCTGCCGTGTGGCTCTGTGCGTCCTCGGTCTCATAGAGCCTGGGTTTGACCATCTCGATGTACCAGTCGCAGAACTCGTCCCAGATGAAGTCGTGGACCTTCTGCACGGCGATGCCGAGCTCAAAGCGGTCCATATTGTCTGTGACATCCCTGACCACATTGTTGAAGCCGGACAGGATCCACTTGTCCTCAGGCAGAAGGCCTGCGGGCATCTCTTCAGGGATCTGACCGTCCTCGGGCATATTCATCATGATGAAACGGCTGGCGTTCCAGACCTTGTTGGCGAAGTTGCGGCTGGCCTCGACACGGCTGTTGGAGAAGCGCATGTCATTGCCGGGCGCATTGCCGGTGACCAGGGTCAGGCGCAGGGCGTCGGCGCCGTAATTCCTGATGACCTCCAGGGGATCGATGCCGTTGCCCAGAGACTTGGACATCTTCCTGCCAAGTTCGTCGCGGACCAGTCCGTGGAAGAGCACGGTCTTGAAGGGCTTCTCGCCCATCTGCTCGAAGCCGGAGAAGATCATGCGGATGACCCAGAAGAAAATGATGTCGTAGCCGGTGACCAGAACGTCTGTGGGATAGAAGTACTTCAGATCCTCGGTCTGCTCGGGCCATCCCAGTGTGGAGAAGGGCCAGAGGGCGGAGGAGAACCAGGTGTCCAGTGTATCGGGATCCTGGGTGAAGTGGGTCTCGCCGCAGACAGGGCACTTTTCGGGCATGGCGGGAGCAACGACGACTTCGCCGCACTTGTCGCAGTAGTAGGCGGGGATCCTGTGGCCCCACCAGAGCTGACGGCTGATGCACCAGTCGCGGATATTGTCGGTCCAGTTGAAATAGATCTTCTCCATCCTCTTGGGGATGAGCTGGATGTCGCCCTCTTTGACAGCCTTGACAGCGGGCTTGATGAGCTCGTCCATCTTGACGAACCACTGCTTTTTGATCAGGGGCTCGACGGTCGTACCGCAGCGGTCATGGGTTCCGACGTTGTGGGTATAGTCCTCGATGCGGACCAGAAGTCCCATCTCCTCGAGTTCTTTGACGATCTGCTTTCTGGCCTCATAGCGGTCCATGCCCTCGAACTTGGCGCCGTTTTTGTTGATGGTGGCGTCGTCGTTCATGATATTGATCTCGGGAAGGCCGTGGCGCTGTCCCACCTCAAAGTCGTTGGGGTCGTGGGCGGGAGTGATCTTGACCACGCCGGTACCGAACTCACGGTCAACATAGGTGTCCGCGACGATGGGGATCTGGCGGTCAACGAAAGGAAGCCAGACCTTTTTGCCGATCAGATCGGCATAGCGCTCATCCTCGGGGTGGACAGCGACAGCCGTATCGCCCAGCATGGTCTCGGGACGGGTTGTCGCAAACTCCAAAAAGCGGGTCGTGGAGATGCTGCCGTCGTCTTCGATCAGGGGATATTTGATGTGCCAGAAATGGCCGTTCTGCTCCTCATACTGCACTTCCGCGTCGGAAATAGAGGTCTTGCAGACCGGGCACCAGTTGATGATGCGGCTGCCCTTGTAGATCCAGCCCTTTTCGTGCATCTTGCAGAAAACTTCCGTGACGGCTTTGTTGCAGCCCTCGTCCATGGTGAAGCGCTCGCGGTCCCAGTCACAGGAGGAACCCAGCTTTTTGAGCTGGTTCACGATGCGGCCGCCGTACTCTTTGCGCCAGTCCCAGCACTTCTCAAGGAAGCCCTCGCGGCCCAGGTCTGCCTTCTCGATTCCCTGCTCGCGCAGAGCGTCGATGACCTTGACCTCAGTGGCGATACTGGCGTGATCGGTTCCGGGCTGCCACAGTGCGTTGTAGCCCTGCATCCTCTTGTAGCGGATCAGGATATCCTGCAGTGTGTTGTCCAGGGCGTGGCCCATGTGCAGCTGTCCGGTGATATTGGGCGGCGGGATCACGATGGTAAAGGGTGTTTTGGAGTGATCCACTTCGGCGTGGAAATATTTTTTCTCTTCCCAGTTTTTGTAAATCCGGTCCTCGATTCCCTGGGGATCGTAGGTCTTTGCCAGTTCTCTCTGCATATGTAAAAATCTCCTTCTATATGATATATTTGCCGGAAAAATGACGGATCCTGTCAGACAAATGACAGCCCCTGTCAGACAAACTGATTGCGCTCGGGATCGTAGGTGTATTCCTCCGCCTCGAGCTTTTGTACGATTTCCTGCCTGTCAACATCGAGGTCCTCGCACAGCGCGTCCAGCGATGGATAAAAATCACGGAGTTTCAGATTCAGAAAACTTGCAAGCATATGAGGATCTTTCGGCAGCATTTCTTTTCCCCCTTTGAAAATATCGGTGATCGTCCCACCTGATAGGGTGTGGACAGCAACAATCATTGTGTTATAATGAGTTCTTGTCAGCACAAAACCGTTTTATGCCGGACAGTTCGGCCTTTCAGACACCTGGGCTGAGGCCTTTTTTGAGAGCCTGCCGTGCCGCAGGGTGCCGAACAATTAGCTATTTTACCATAAATGAATCAAAATGGGTACTGCACTTATGGAAAACAGTTCATCAATTCATAATATAGGTGTTTCAGGCTATCCCTCTACCAGAAAGGGCTGGGTCCTGCGCGGTCTCCGCGACGGCTTTCCGATCTGTATGGGCTACTTTGCAGTCGCATTCGCTCTGGGCATCGAGGCCAGGCGGATCGGTCTGTCCGCCTTTCAGTCTTTTCTGATGTCGACAGGCATGGTGGCCTCGGCCGGCGAGTTCGCCGCCCTGATGCTCATCGAGTCGCATGCGGGTGTTTTTGAGATGATCACCACCTGCATCATAGTAAATCTGCGGTATTTTCTCATGAGCTGCTCTCTTTCCCAGAAGCTCAAGAGCACTCTGTCGTCGATCCATCGCTTCGGCGTCGCCTACTGCATCACAGACGAGATCTTCGGCCTATCTAGCGCAGTGCCGGGATATCTGGAGCCGTTTTACAGCTACGCGATCACCTTCATCTCGGTCCTGGGCTGGTCCGGCGGAACTGTCATGGGCGTTCTGGTCGGCAATATCCTGCCTGCCGCCGCGGTTAACGCGCTGAGCGTCTCCCTCTACGGCATGTTTCTGGCCATCATCATCCCGCCCGCCAAGCAGAACCGCTTCATAGGCGGCCTCGTCGCGGTCTCAATGGCAGTCAGCTGGATCTTCAGCATCCTGCCTCTGACCAAAGGCATCTCATCGGGCTTCAAGGTCATCATCCTGACCATCCTTCTGGCGGGAGCTGCCGCTGCCCTCAAGCCGATCGAGGACGACAATGATTCTGAACGTGAGGATTGATCCATGACCGATAATATCTATATTTCCCTGCTGATCATGTGCCTGACCGTCTACATGATCCGCCTGCTTCCGCTTCTCTTTCTCAGAAAGCCGATCACCAACAGGTTTATACGTTCCTTCCTATATTATGTACCCTATGTGACCCTGGCAGTCATGACCTTCCCCGCGATCGTCACCGTCACGGACAATGTCTGGTCCGGCGCGGCCGCCCTGGTCGTCGGCCTCATCGTCGCATGGGTAAACGGGGATCTGTTTGTGGTCGCCATCAGCTGCTGCGCGACAGTTTTTTTGACCGGATTTTTCCTCTGAATCTCTCTGAAAGTCTCTGCACACACCGTCCTGTCCGGATTAGTGCGGTCAGACCTGATGGAAAAACCGGCCAAAAACCGGTAGTCTTCCCTTTCCCGAAGGCAGAATTCCGGCAGTTCATCCTTTTTTAATGATTTTTTGGATAGTGTTCATTGAATTTGACGGGCAATATCCTACAATTTATGTGATAACACCGCTTTTAAGGCAGATACAGGCCTCCCCATCATATAGACAGACAGGATGTTCTCAACTATGTTCAAAAATCTTCGCTATCGTTTTGCCATATTCATGCAGGGAAGATACGGGACAGATCAGCTCTCCCGTTTTCTCTGTATTGTTGTGGTCGTTCTCATTGTGCTTGACTGGATCGCCAACGCATTTCTTGCATTTCCGGGAGTCAGAGTCTTTGTTCACTTCTCGGGCATCATCTATGCGGTATTGCTCTTTGTCATCTATTTCCGGACTTTTTCCAGAAACATTCCCAGACGATACGCGGAAAATCAGAAGTTTCTCTCGCTGGCCGGCAGGCTCTCCTCTTTTTTCGGCCGGACAGGCCGCAGCACCGGACAGCGCATTGAGTACCATATTTACAAGTGCCCTCAGTGCAGGCAGAAAATCCGTATCCCGCGCGGCAAAGGCAGGATCATGGTGCGCTGCCCCAAATGCGGCACGGAATTTATGAAGCAGAGCTGATCTGCAAAGGAATCATTTTTAAAAAGCCCCTTGAGCAATTGCGGTTTGAGCAAAAGCCTTTTGAGCAATAGCGAATTGAACAGGAGCCATTTGAGTAAAAGGCATTTGAATAAAAGGTATTTGAACAAAAGCTTTTTGAGCAAAAGTTTTTTGAACATCAGATAAGGCAGCCGGGACAGAGCAGATCTTCCGGCACGACAGGCAAGTGTATGTTTGGATATATAGTAATCAATGAACCGGAGCTGCGGATGCGGGAGCTTGACCTGTACCGCAGCTATTATTGCGGCCTCTGCGAGGACCTGCGGGAGAGCTACGGCAGATTCGGCCAGCTCACCCTCAATTACGACACCTCCTTTCTGGGTCTTCTGCTGACCTGCCTCTATGAGCCCGAAGACGAGACTCTGGAGCAGACTTCCTGCATCGTTCATCCCTTCAGCAGACGTCCCAAACGCCGCAACCAATATACGCAGTATGCGGCAGATCTCACCATCCTTCTCTCCTGGCACTCCATGCGGGACAACTGGGAGGACGAGCAGCAGATCCGCGGACTTGCCATGTCCGGCATCCTGCACGGTGCCTTTCGGCGGGCCAGGGAGCGTCATCCCGAAAAAGCACAGGTTATTGCCGATTGTCTGGACCGTCTGCATGCTCTGGAGAAACAGGATACCACGCCCGATGAGGCCGGGGCCTGCTTCGGAGACCTCATGGCAGAGCTCTTCGCCTATAGACAGGATATGTGGGAGCAGCCGCTCCGCCGCATGGGTTTTTATATGGGAAAGTATATCTATCTTCTGGATGCCTATGACGATCTTGAAGACGATGCGGAATCGGGGAGCTTCAATCCCCTTCTGCCCGTGCGGGAGAGGATGCAGGCAGGCGGCTCCGATTTCGACGCCTATGTGCGCGCTCTGCTGACCATGCTCATGGCCTCCTGTACACGCGCATTTGAGGCATTGCCCATCGTGGAAAATATTGATATACTTCGGAATATACTTTACGCAGGCGTGTGGACCAAATTCGAAGAGATCTATGCGAAACGGACAGACGCTGCTTCCCGGGAGGAAAAAAAACCGGAGGATAAAGCCTTGGGGGATGAAGATCCGGGGAATGAAGCCTTGGGGGATGGAGATCCGGGGAATGAAGCCTTGGGGGATGGAGATCCCGGGAATGAAGCCTTGGGGAATAGAGACCCAGAGGAAAAAAGACCCGGGGATAGAGCCTTGAGGAATAGAGACCCGGAGGAAGAGGCCGCCGGGCAGATGTTCAGCGGTCCGCAGGATAATCAGATTTAAACAGAAAGAAATATGACCATGTCAGATCCCTATAAGATTCTCGGGATTTCCCGGGATGCCACAGACGACGAAGTTAAAAAAGCATACCGCCAGCTCAGCCGAAAATACCATCCCGATGCCAATGTCAATAATCCTGACAAAGATAAGGCGGAGGAGATGTTCAAGCTGGTCCAGCAGGCCTACCAGCAGGTCATGTATGAGCGCCAGCACCCCTATTCCAGTTCCGGTTACGGCACTTCGGGCTATGGCAGGCCCCAGGGAAGCGCCCGCCCCGGGGGCAGCACCTACGGCTCTCCGCAGAGTTCCGGCCAGACCTGGCAGGATGAAGACGGCACCACCTATACCTATTATGGAAATTTCCAGGAATTCTCCGATTTCTGGAACGAGTTTTTCGGTTCCTACGGTTTCGGTACCCAGGGTGCCTACCAGCAGGACAGCAGTGAAGAGGCCATTCACCTCCGGGCGGCAGCAAGCTACATCAACCACGGCATGTTCCAGGAGGCGCTCAATGTCCTCGATGCCATGGAGGAACGCAGCGCCCAGTGGTACTATTACAGCGCAGCCGCCAACAGCGGGGTCGGCAACGACGCCGTCGCCCTCGAGCATGCCCAGCAGGCAGTCAACATGGAGCCGGATAATCAAATTTACCGCAACATGCTCTCCCAGCTCCAGTCCGGGAGCAGCTGGTATTCCAGCAGACAGCAGACCTACGGAAGCCCCGTCACCGCAGGCAATCAGTGCATGCGTGTGTGCGCGACCTACCTGTGCCTGAACGCCCTGTGCAACGTCTTCTGCTGCGGAGGCAGCAGAAACTGCTGATAACAGATAGCGATTGTCCGGATGACATGGTCCGGCTGTCAGACTGAAAGACACAAAGAGGTGCCGCAAATTGCGGCACCTCTTTCTTTATGTAACCAGGTATAACTACCTTTCTTTTGACACAGAGACTGCATTTCTCCACGTCTCAAGCGGTTAAGACACAAAAGGACCGTCCCTCTGTCAACCATTATTGCTCGAAGCGGTTTGCGCCGTTTCTGCCGTGGCACTTTTTGTACTTCTTGCCGGAGCCGCAGGGGCAGGGATCGTTGGGATAGATCTTCTTGCCCTTCTTGACTGTGCCGGACTGTTTCTGCTCGTGATAGAGACGCTTCTGGGTCTCTTCATCATAGATGTCGTTCCACTCAGGAAGGCCGTACAGCCAGTCTGCGCCGGCAGCGACCATATTCTTGAAGAGCAGCTCTTTGTCGAAGCCGAGGTTGACAACTGTATCCTCTTCCATCTCTTCGATGGGGTTGGGATTCTTGAGGGAATCGTTGATGCCGTCCAGGAATCCGACCATGGTCATCAGCTCGATGCCGTATTTGTCTGCCAGTTCCTTTACAGTGCCCTCAACCACCTCATCGGGGTTCTTGAGCAGCTCCGCATAGATATTCTTTTCCTTTTCAAAATAGTCTGCCCAGAGTCTCTGCAGATCACCCTTATTGGCAGAATCGTCATAGGCCTTGTCGCGCCACTGCTTGAGTAAGCTCATAGTTGTAAAACCACCTTTCCTTTACGCGTTTGTCCCGCGAAAACCAATCAAATACCTGTGTCAAATTCTCAGATACAGGATTTCTTTCTAAATATAAAAGTGGAATCCGCCGGTTTTTCCGGTCAAACTCTCACAAACGTTTATACCTTATCATTTTGCGGCGTCTTTGTCTATCGGTCAGGCTGCATTTTTAATAAAACTGTCACAGAAACAGGTTGCAGTTACTCTGTAAAATGAATATAATAAAAGCTGTTTTGTATATACTCGTATACAAATTCATTTATTTTTATTCAGGCTGATACAGATGATCACTGCGATGAAATGCCCGTTTTCGACCGGATTCACGCACTGACTGAGACCCGTCCGAATTACTGGAATCCGATCAGCAGGCCTTAGCCTGCACGGGAAGGCAGATGTATGAATAATATACATTCATTATACATTTCATCCCATATTGTCCGATTATGAGCCGGAATTATAAGGAGGAAAAAAGTTATGAAGAAGTATGCAGCTATTTTACTGGCAGGCATGATGGCTCTGTCCCTGGCAGCCTGCGGCGGTTCCGGTTCCGCAGCATCCACCAAGGAAGAAGCAGCTCCCGCCGAGGCCGAGGCCGTCACCGAGGAAGCTGAAGCTGAGGCAGGCGCAGCCACAACCACTGAGGCAGCCGCTGAGACAGCAGCTGAAATCACTACCGTTTCCGAGGGTGAGCTTCACATGGCTACCAACGCAGCTTTCCCGCCCTATGAGATGACCTCTGACGGCGAAGGTTTTGCAACCGATGCAGCCGGTTCTGTTCATTTCGAAGGTATCGACGTCGAAGTCGCGGCCAAGATCGCCGAAAAGCTCGGCCTCAAGCTGGTCATCGATGACATGGAGTTCAGTTCCGTTATCACTTCCGTTCAGAGCGGCAAGGCTGACATGGCTATGGCCGGCCTGACTGTCACTGAAGAGCGCAAGCAGAACGTCGACTTCACCGATTCCTATGCAACCGGTGTCCAGGTCGTCATCGTTCCCGAAGATTCCGATATCGCTACTGTTGATGATCTGGCAAATGACAAGATGATCGGTGTCCAGGACGGCACTACCGGTTACATCTACTGCTCCGATACCGTTGAGAACGGCGGTTACGGCGAAGATCACGTCACTTCCTACACCAACGGCGCTATGGCCATTGAGGCCCTCAAGGCCGGCAAGGTCGATGCAGTCGTCATCGACAACGAGCCCGCAAAGCAGTTCGTCGCTGTCAACGAAGGCCTGAAGATCCTCGATACCGAGTACATCGTCGAGAACTATGCCATCGGCATCTCCAAGGACAACCCCGCTCTGTGCGAAGCAGTCAACAATGCCCTGAACGAGCTCATTGCTGACGGCACTGTCCAGCAGATTGTCGACAAGTACATCAACGCAGGTGAATAATCGTCAGGTGGTGCGTGTACCATAACGAATAACCTGCCCGCAAAGGTTGGCCAGTCTGAGTTTTTTACAGTCCGGCTGACGCAGAATAAGTAATAAACGGGGAAACCGGTGACGGAGCGCCTCCGGTTTCCTCTTTTTGTATCTGTATCACAGATAGGAAAGTCGTCAAACAGGGCTTCCTTGAGGATTTTCCTATCTGTGCTACGTAAATCATTTTGACAGGGACGCTCCGGAAATTGGAGGACATTGTGGGTACACTTTTTGAGGATCTGGGCTCTCAGTTCCAGCAGAGTTTTATTGAAGCCGACAGGTGGCAGCGCTACCTGGACGGTATCAAGATTTCCTTTATCGTTACATTAGGCGCGCTTTGCATCGGTATTATCCTGGGAATCCTTGTTGCGGTCATTCGTACACTGCATGACCAGCAGAAAGGCAGCGACAGAAATATCCTGCTGAGATTTCTCAATGCTCTTTGCCAGGTCTATACGACCGTCATCCGCGGCACGCCCATGATGGTCCAGCTCCTGATCATGGGCTTTGTCATCTTCAAGACCAGCCGTAACCTGGTCGGTGTCGCCATCCTGTCTCTGGGCATCAACTCCGGCGCTTACACGGCAGAGATCATCCGAAGCGGCATCATGTCCATCGATCCCGGACAGATGGAAGCCGGCCGAAGCCTCGGCATGGACTACATCACCGTCATGAAGGATATCATCATTCCCCAGGCAATCAAAAACATCCTGCCCGCTCTCGGCAACGAGCTGATCACCCTGTTCAAGGACACCTCCCTGGTCACCGTCATCGGACTGACCGACCTGACCAAGGCAGCCCAGCAGATCCAGGCCAAGACCTACCAGGCCTTCATGCCCTACATCGGTATCGCGATCATGTACCTCGTCGTCGTCATGATCCTGACAAAGCTTCTGGGAATTCTGGAAAAACGCATGCGCCAGAGCGACCGGAGGTAAATCCCGGACGCTGCATTTCAACAGCTCACCCCGGCAAAGTTTTGATTCCGGTCTGTAGTTTTGACTGCAGATATGTGTTTCGATTCCAGACTGTCTTCTGAAAGGAAAGGATCACTCCATGAGTACAAATACAGCGAACCCCTCAACCGATGAAGTTCTGATCCGTGTTGAGAATCTCAAAAAATCATTCGGCGACAACCACGTCCTCAACGGCATCAGCCAGGACATCCACCGCGGCGAAAAGGTCGTTATCATCGGCCCCTCCGGCTCCGGTAAATCCACCTTCCTGCGCTGCCTCAATCTTCTGGAAGAGCCCACCGAAGGCCACATTTTCTTCGAGGGAACGGATATCACCGCAAAAGGAACAGATATCAATGCCATCCGCCGCAAGATGGGCATGGTGTTCCAGCATTTCAACCTCTTCCCCAACATGACCGTGCGGCGCAATATCACCCTTGCCCCCGTCCGCACAGGTTTCATGAAACAGGAGGAAGCGGACAAGAGAGCGGATGAGCTCCTGGAACGCGTAGGCCTTCTGGATAAGGCGGAAGCTTATCCCGCCAGCCTGTCCGGCGGCCAGAAGCAGCGTATCGCCATCGTGCGCGCCCTGGCCATGAACCCCGACGTTCTCCTCTTTGACGAGCCCACTTCCGCCCTCGACCCCGAGATGGTCGGCGAAGTTCTCGAAGTTATGAAGGAACTCGCGGAAGACGGCATGACCATGGCCGTTGTCACCCACGAGATGGGCTTTGCCCGCGAAGTCGGCACCCGTGTCCTCTTCATCGACGAAGGTATCGTCAAGGAAGAAAATGAGCCCGGCGAATTTTTCTCGAATCCTCAGAACCCCCGCCTCCAGGACTTCCTGTCCAAGGTGCTGTAAAAATGAGCGGAACATATAGCCTATTGCCGCAGCCAGCTTAAAATCAAGCTTAAAATCAAAAGACTGCTGTCACAGCCCACCGGCTGCAGACAGCAGTCTTTTTTTCATTCAATTTATCATTCAGTTTTTCGTTCAATTGATCATTCCATTGATCATTTCATTCTGAAACTATCCTGCCGGCAGAAGTTAATCAGGACTCAACAAAAAAGAAATCAGCTCTCCTCTCCCGCCAGCCAGGCAAAGGCCTCCTCCATGTGCTTATTCCAGAAGTCCCAGTCGTGGATTCCCTCATCCTCGATATAGGTGAAGGGCACCTTAGCCTTTACCAGCGTGTCCCGCATGGAATGATTCAGTTCCAGAAGCGGATCGCCGGCTCCGATCGTCATAAAGATCCCCGGGATCTGCCCGCCCGATTTTTTCAGTTTCTTCACCAGATCCCTGGGGTCCAGACCGCGTGCTTTGAGTGTCTTAAAGTTCCCGAACAGTCTTTTCTGGATGGCGGGATCGGAGACTTCGTCCGTGAAAGGTTTCCCGCCTGCGTCTATGATCCGGAAGATGATATAGGCACCGGAGAAAGCACAGATTCTGGAGAAGGTGTCATGATAGACGAGGCCGTTGCGCATGGCCCCGTAGCCGCCCATGGACAGGCCTCCGATAAAGGTATCCTCCCTCCTCTCGCTAAGATGGAAGATCCTCCTGGTGTATTCGACCAGTTCCTCACCGATATATCTGCCGTAACCGGTCACATCGTCTTCGGAGTCTACATAGAAGAGGTTTTCCCCCGCAGGCATGATCACGGCGATCTTGTACTTTGCACTCAGCTGCCTGACCAGCGAGTTGGAGAGATAGTCAGTCTCATCTCCTGTATAGCCGTGCAAAAGGTAGAGCGTCTTCATTTTTCCCGTCACAAAATCCGGGACCTGCCCCGGATAGGCTTCGCCGTCGTTGGGCAGAACAGCCGTAAACGGCACAGTGCGGTGCAGTTGGTTTGAAAAAAAGCTCACTCTGACAATAGCCAATGTTCTCTACACCTCCCTATGAAACACTAAAAATGAAAAATTAAAAAGGTAAATTATAATAAAGGGTATTGCATCATTTTCAATCGATGCAATACCCTTGCCTCTTCAATCAATGTCTGACTTGCATCTAAGCAAAGATGAATAACAGAATTCTGTCACGGAAATCAGGATCTGTACAAGTGATTGATTCCGCGGCGAAAAAATGATTCGTGCGGCAAAAGAATTATTCCGCGACGGAAAATGTCTCGCGCGGCAAAAAGATTACTCCGCGACGGAAAAATGACTCGTGCGGCAAAAAGATTATTCCGCGACGAAGGGAACGACGTCCTTGACGGCTTCCTTGGGGCAGATCAGGCAATCGTCGTTGTCGACATCGATCAGGATATAGCGGTCATTGCCCATGCCCAGTTCCTTCATGTAGGAGAGCTGGCGCAGGCCGTGGCGGCTGGTCATGCGCTTGACCAGATCCTCGTGATCGGCGTCATTGAGGGCAAAGACCAGGTCGACGGATGCAGAATCCGCTGCCAGGATATCCGTGGAGGCCACGATACCGATATTGGGAGTAACGACGGGCTGCGCCGCAGTGCCTTCGCAGTCACAGGAGACAGACATGTTGCGCAGCACGTTGACGAAGGTGATCTTCTTTCCGAAGTGATCGACTGTGCCCTTGGAGGACTCCGCCATGCGCTCCATCAGCTCTTCCTTGGCGATATCCCAGTGATTGAATTTTCCGGTCTTTGTGTGGATCTGGGCCTTGCCGACATTTGCGTCCGCACAGCCGATGCCGATGTTCTTGTTGGAGCCGCCGAAGCCGCCCATGACGTGGCCCTTGAAGTGGGTCAGGACGAACATGGAGTCATAGTTGAGCATATGGCTGCCGACAGAGATCTCCGGGATCCACTTGGCTCCCTTGACGGGAAGCATGGCTGTGCCGTCTTCATCCATGATATCGACCGGGCAGAAGGTCCAGCCGTTGTGGGCGATGGTCTCGCGGTGCTTCTCTGTCGAGTCGCGGTCACCGGGATAGAAAGTATTGGTGTCGACGATCGCCGCATCCTTGAGCTCGGGCTGGTTCTCGATCAGGTATTTGACCCAGGGTCTGGGAATGATGTTGGGGCCGTCTTTTTCGCCCGTGTGGAGCTTGATCGCCACCTTGCCGTCAATGTTTCCGTTTACCTTGTTATAAATCTTCTGCAGGCCTTCCGGGGAGAGATCCCTGGTAAAATAGACGATGGACTGGTTGCCGGTCCTCTCCTCCATGGGAATATACTTGTTTCCGTCTGTCCCGGGTACTGCATTGGGAACCATTTTCATATCAGACATATAAAACCTCCTGTCCTGAATGATGTAATGACATCCGACCTGTCGTTTTAACGAAATCTGCTATCCAAATTGTAGCATATCAGGCTGGTTTTCTGTATTCTATTATTCCCGGAAGCTCCGGGATCAGGAAGAAGCCGCTTTTACCAAAGGAAGCTCCATCAGGTTACTCATTTCGTATGCGCTATGGAAACAGGAAGAAGCCGCCTTTACCAAAGGGTAAAGAGTCCGGCGACAGGACCGGGATCACCGACTCTACTGAATGATCAGACAGAGATCGTGCCCTCGAAAACGGTTGTAGCGGGGCCGGTCATCCAGACCAGGTTCTCCTCGCGGTCCCACTCGATGAGAAGAGATCCGCCAAGGACCTGAACCTCCAGCTTGGGAGCCGTGCATCCGTTCAGAACACCGGCCACACAGACCGCGCAGCAGCCGGTGCCGCAGGCCAGGGTCTCGCCGGAGCCGCGCTCCCAGACACGCATTTTCACATGCTCCGGATCAATGATCTGGACAAATTCTGTATTCGTGCGGTTGGGGAAACGGCTGTGATTTTCAAAGAGAGGGCCGATCGTCTCGATCTGCAGATCGTCCGTGCTGTCAATGTACACAACTGCATGGGGATTGCCCATGGAGACACAGGTCATCTCATAGTCTCCGTCGGACTCCCCGTACTCTCCGATCCCCTCGATGGGAATATGGATGGATTCCGCCACAACGGGGGAAGAATCCGCCTCAACCGGTATGCTCTGCGCGTCAAGGATGGGTTCTCCCATGTTGACACGGACCGATGTGACCACTTCCCTGTCGTCAATCTCTTCTGTAAAAAGGGTCAGATATTTGACCTTGCCGAAGCTCTCGACCGTGATCTCCTTCTCCCGGGTCATCCCCTTGTCATAGACAAATTTGCCCACGCAGCGGATGCCGTTGCCGCACATCTCTCCGCGTGTGCCGTCCGCGTTCCACATCTCCATTTCAAAATCAGCGATCTGAGAGGGATTGATGAAGATCACGCCGTCTCCGCCGATGCCGAAGTGGCGGTCGCTGAGTCTCTTTATGATCTCCGGCTTCTGTGCCGGGTCAAGCGGAAAATCAAATCCGCTGATATACACGTAATCGTTGCCGCATCCTTCCATCTTGGTAAAACGGACTTCCATTCTTCTTTCCTCTCCTCTTCTCTCTTTTTTTGTAACTATAGTGCTCTTATAAAAAAGCCGCCGCACCAATGGCGGGGCGTCATAAAACAGTAAATGTTTAAGAATTGAAAAAAGATGGGAAGGCGTGGCTTTGAGTCACGCCTTTTCACTTGTTAA
>OCVV011338867.1_pt1 | contig 28009 bp, 22 predicted proteins | sample 1539721 | NCBI WGS metagenome assembly OCVV01 (sample SAMN02144230, study PRJEB22623) | gut metagenome | biome: sheep rumen | host: Ovis aries | place: New Zealand | reverse complement strand
TCTACCATTAGCAAGGGCAACACCCTTAGCAACCTGCATAAATGCTATAGCAGCTCTTGTACTTGCACCCATAGATACGTACTGAGAAAGTGATGGGTCAAGAATCTGCTTTGTTCTTCTTGTTGCCTGAACTATATCAACGATATACTTCTTAACTGACTCATCTATATATACCTTCTTGCAAAGTTCCTGAAGGTAAACGATATCATCAAGAGATGCTACGCATCTAACATCTGAGAATACATCATTCTCGATACGGTTAAGAATCTCGATTTCACCCTTAGCATCTGGATACTCGATAACTTCCTTAAGAAGGAATCTATCAAGCTGAGCTTCCGCAAGTACGTAAGTACCTTCCTGCTCTACTGGGTTCTGAGTTGCAATAACGATAAATACTTTAGGAAGCTTATGCTCCTGACCTGCAATACTTACTGATCTTTCCTGCATGGCTTCAAGCATAGCTGACTGTGTCTTAGCACTTGATCTATTAATTTCATCAAGGAGAACGAAGTTAGCATCAACAGGACCAATCTTTGTTTCAAAAGAATTAGTCTGCATGTTGTATGTCTGTGTACCAATGATGTCACTTGGAAGTAAGTCCGGTGTACACTGGATTCTTGAGAATGTACCACCTACAGCCTGTGTCATAACACTTGCAGCTGTTGTCTTTGCAAGACCTGGAACAGATTCAAGAAGTATGTGTCCATTGGTAATAAGAGATATAAGAAGTGAGAAGCCAAGCCATGACTGTCCAACTACTTTACTCTGATAGTAAGCTGTAATATCTCCTGTGATTTTCTTTGCTTTCTCTAAGTCAGCATTAGTAATAAGAATTTTTGATTCTTCCATTTTTAAATCCCCTTAATTAGAATTTTTATTTTTGCCTATAACATTATACTATTTTCTTCCCTAAAGGAAAAGAAAATCTGGTTTTTGCTCCTTTCTAGTTTATTACACGAATTAGTAACCACAGATTTATGGTTTTTTTAATATTTTCTCCTGCCCGGGCGCCCTTTTATATCATATCAGCTATGTTATTAAACACCTTTATTAATTCTTCTTTCTCTATATCGCTATAGTTTACAACAAGGGTATTGCTATACTTACGTCCAGTCTTATAGCAGTACTGAGACACAAAATGAATTTTTATTCTATTCTTCTCAAGCTTATCTCTAAGCTCTGCCTCGTCTATGCTATCATTCAGCTTTATTATACAGTGACCACCGCCAGTATTTTCAGCCATAGCACCATACATACTAAGTTTAGAATCTGCAAAAGCTTCCTTAAAATCCTGCTTTCTTCTTTTAAAATACAATCTTACCCTGTTTATATGTCTTTCATAAAAACCTTCTTCTATAAAAGATGCCAGAGTAAACTGTTCCATAGCAGGTACAGTTGATGAATAGAAACCGAGCTTCTCCTTATATATATCCATAAGTCTGTCCGGCAGCACCATATAAGCAATACGCACAACTCCCATCATGGATTTTGAGAAGGTATTCATATAGATAACATTGTCCATGGCAAGACTGGCTAGTGTAGGAAGCGGCCTTAGTTCATATCTAAATTCACTGTCGAAGTCATCTTCTATAATGTATTTATCATTATCTATAGCAAGTCTGACTATGCTGTGTCTTCTTGATGCCGGCATAGTAACTCCCATAGGGAAATGATGTGAAGGAGTAATATGTATAGCCGAAACCTTCTTTATATCTATCTTGTCTGGTATGAGCCCGTCATTATCAATAGGTACATGAAGAGTTTTAACCCCATTACTTTCATATATCTTATACACCTTGCTGTGGCCAGGATCCTCAACAGCTATCATCTTGTCTCTTCCAAGGAGCTGAACAAGAAGTCCATATAGGTACTCCATACCAGCGCCTATAACTATATTGTCAGCAGATACATTAAGCCCTCTAAATTCATATAAGTATCTGGCTAAAGTTTCTCTTAACCTCTTAGAACCAGTACTTGTCTTAGCTAAAAATGCCTCCGGCTTATCATTAAGCAAGGTCTTTCTCATAAGCCTAGCCCAGGTTGGGAAAGGGAATAACTTTTCATAGCCGTGGCTTGCCGTAAAGTCAGCCTTATAATCTGCCTGCTTTTCATCCTCTTCTACATGCTTAGACTTTCTGGCATCTACGTAAGCTTTGCTTCCAATACTTAGTTCACTTTTAGAACTTTTATTGCTGTCATTTTTACTTCCTATACTAGGCAGTGTATCTATCTCAGCCACATAGTAGCCCTTCTTTTCTAAAGAAAAGATATATCCCTCAAGAAGAAGCTGTTCATATGCATTTTGCACGGTGATTAAACTTACAGAAAGATTGTCTGCAAGCATCCTTTTAGACGGCAGTTTATCTCCTGCCTTAAGCTGACCATCGATTATGTCATTCTTTATACATTTGTATAAATATTCATAAAGAGGGGCATCGCCCCTCTTTTCAAGATTATAAGTAAGCATATAATATCTAGCCTTTTCTTTTGTTAAAGCCTATATTTAGCCTCTAATTTTCTTCAGATTCGTCTTCCTTAGCTTTCTCAACATATTTCTGTAGTATGAATCTGATTTCTACAGTAGTGCCCACACCTTTTTCACTGGTAATATTAATTGTACCATGCATCATCTCTATTATAGCCTTAGTAACCATAAGACCTATACCTGAGTTGTGCATATCCTGGCTTGCGAGCTGTTTTTCTCTTTCGAATGGATCAAATATCTTATCAAGCTGTTCTGAATCCATGCCGACGCCCTTATCCTCAACATTGAGAATCATAAGAATCTTATCTGGTTCAGAGCACTCTTCTTCTCTAAGAAGAACTCGAACTATCTCGCCTTTATCTGAATACTTAATGGCATTTTCAATAACATGCATAACTGCCATCTTAAGCATCTTAAAATCGCAGATAACATCACGGCTGGTTATTCTATCTAGGAATACAATTGGAACTCCTTTATCATCTGCAATCTTCTGAGCATCTTCATATAAGCCTTTAGCAGCTACATCTAACCTCTTTATAGATGAGTGAACTGTAAGTTCGCCATTATGTATCTTGCCAACATATAGAAGGTCATCAATCATCTTAAGAAGATTATTAGACTGTTCTATTATAGTTTCTGCATCCTGCTTAATTGTATCTGTAGCCTTTGAATCTTTAGAAATAATATCAGCGTAACCAAGTATAGCATTAAGAGGAGTTCTCATCTCGTGAGACATATTTCTAAGGAACAGATTTTTTGCCTGATTAGCAGTTGCAACCTGCGACAGCGAAGCCGAAAGAAGCTTGTTACGGTTCATGGCTTCTTCAAGTTCATATCCAACATCTTCAAATCCAATAACCAGCTTGGATGGGTCGCCATCTACCTTCATAGCTTTCATCTGAAAATGAAGTATCTTATTATCCTTAGTTGCTTCATAGTTGAAAGAATATACTTCCTGATTCTTCATCTTCTCCGCAAGATTAACAGTATTAACTTCTTTAAGAAATTTATCCCTGTCCTTCTCAGCTAGAAGCTTTTCTGCATAAGCCTTTGCATAATATTCCAAAGTATGCTTTTCCTTATATGTATCAGCCATAGCAGCCCCTACTCTGGAACCGATTTGCAGGAATCTTACCTCCCCAGAAAGAAGGTCTGTATAATATACAGCATTATATTTTCTTGATAATGTCTGGATAATCTTTTCATTGAGAATCATGTCGTTTCTGACCTTTTGGTCATAAACAACCATGCCTTCAGAATTGCGTTTGTTTATAAGTGATACGGCATTGACAGTAATAAAGAATAAAACCGCCATACCTAACACAAATATCGAAACAAATTTGGCAGAAATTTGCGGATTAACATAATCAATATATATGTACAATCCGGCAGCAAAGATAAGCGCCAGCACCGTAACCAAACAGGCAACAAGCACTGTAAGCCTGATTTTTTTCATGACAACCTTATAATCCATGTTCAATCCCCCCTTTGAATAGAACATCGATAAAAATCGAATAGAATTCCTACGCTTTTACGTAAAAAATCTATTAAATTGTATCATATTTTATGCTAATTTGCAGTACCCTGTTGGTATCAATTCTTTTTTTATTGGTTCGTTAATATGGTATCGAATAATAAAAAGAGCCATAAAGGATAATCTTTATGGCTCGAAGATTTATAAAGAAGTTGTATTACTTTATTTTGAAGCTATCTACGAATGCGTTGATTGAGTCAGCTGAATCTGCAACAGTTCCTGCTGCCTGGTCTACACCCTGACTCTCTTCAGATACTCGTCTTGCACTAAGAGCAACTTCCTGAACAGTTGCTGATACTTCTTCAGTACTTGCACTCTGTTCTTCTGATATAGCAGCTACAGACGATGCGATGTCGTTTACTTCGCCCATCATCTTAACCATCTCTTCCATAGTATTTCCTGCTTCTTCAAGGTTCTTGAAGATAGTAGCAAAAGTAGCACCCGCTGATGAAACTGCCTGTGTACTAATACCTATTTCATCCATACTTTCTGCCGATTTTTTTGAAAGAGCATTGATCTGATTTATGATATCTCCAATGATTTCTGTAATCTGTGCTGTAGCACTTGTTGAATCATTGGCAAGTTTTCCAATTTCTCCTGCTACTACTGCGAAGCCTCTTCCTGCTTCACCGGCTCTGGCGGCTTCGATAGAAGCATTGAGAGAAAGCAGGTTAGTCTGATCTGCGATCTCGCTAATCATATCTACTATAGAAGTAATCTTCTTTGCAGCTTCATCAACTGTTGCAACTACTTCATTCATAGACTGCATACTTTCATTAAGGTGACCCATGCTATCCTGTACTAAGTTCATATCCTTCTCACCAGTCTTAGCTGAATCAACAAGGTCTTCCATAATCTTTCCAGTCTCGTCGCCCTTTGTAGTAAGGTTCTTAACTGAGCCAGCAAGGTTAGTGGCATTTTCCGCAAGTTCTTCAACTGCATGAGACATACCTTCCATAGCCTGGTCAATCTGTTCCATAGACTTAGACTGTGACTCAGCCTGTTCATTAAGTGAACCAGATGCTTCACGGCTGTTTTTAGCCTGAACAGAAAGATTCTCAACTTCATTCTTAAGTTCTGAAAGCTTATCTCTCATTCCTGCAATAAATGCTTCCATGCTTCTGTTCATAGTAGCGATTTCATCAGTATTGCCAAGTTCTTTAGGACTGATTTCAACCGTAAAATCATTATTGGCAACTGCTTGTATTACCTTATCAAGTTTCTTTACTCGTTTGGAAATAAGTGCTCCGATAAAGGCAGCTGTTATACCAAGGAGTACAACACCAGCAGCTCCACCAATAAGGAAGAAATATGTAAGCCTTGTAACTTCTCCTGTCATATCAGCCTTAGGAATTTCGAAATAGATCATCCATCCATCTGAACCCTCAACAGGGGTATAGAAACCATAGTTGTCCATATATTCTCTATAGCCTGTTTCGCCATTTTGAGATTTAACAAGCATGTCATTAAAATAATCTGCCATGCCCTGTTGTTCTACTCCGCCATCACCTACGATTGTATAATTAACCTGATTATTAACAAGCTCCTGATCTTCGTTGGCAATAACAGTACCATCACTGCCAAGCATCATAGATGTACCTTTGCCATTAAGATTAACATTCATAACAAGTTCAGAAAGCTTTGCAGCATCAAATGAACAGGTTAATCCACCGAATACTCTATCATCCTTATCATAAAGAGGTACAGCAACGAAGACTATCATCTTTCCTGTCATAGTATTATATGCAGGCTGGCTGATATATCTTTTGCCAGTCATAATCTGCTTAAAATAATCTGAATCTGATACATTGGCTACATAACCATCTACAGCCCTTAACGTACCGTCTGCTGTGATATATCCGATTGATTCCATCTTAAGATCACTGCAGTATTTCATTAATTTATACTTCTTAGCATCATATGTACCTGAAGAATCTCTGATATCATCATTATTGGCAATTGCTCCCGCAAGATTAAACATATTTTCAAGTTCTGTTGAAAGAGTTCCTGCATCTGCAACCAAAACATCTTTAACATCATTAATCTTTGTATTAACAAACATCTCTCTTACAGAGAAGAATGTTACAACAAATACTGCCCCCAATATTACTATAGCTGTTCCTGCAACCTGAAAGAAAATCTTCTGGCTGATAGTTGTCTTTCTGGTTTTCTTTTTGCTCTTTGCCATAATTAGAATACCCTTCCTTCCCGAAATCGTTTTCACTTCTCATTTTGATAGTAATTTTATTTCATTTAATATAACAATAACTTAACAGTAAATGACAGTTGTATCAACAAAAAAGTGTGAAAACAGATGAGCATTTCACTCCGGTTTCCACACTTCCTTTTATATATTTTAAGAAGATTACTCTATGTATTAATTCATCTTTTTAAAATAACCGATTCTCCCCTTATCTATACACAGAAGGTACTGGCAGCTATTCTCAATAAGTTCCTGATCATGGGTAACGACAAGAACCGTATTGCCATCTTTAGCAAGTTGCTTAAGCATATCTCCAACTTTTTCCATATGTGCAAAATCCAGTCCCGATGTCGGCTCATCAAATAGCATAAGTTTTGCATCAGCAGCCATAGCGGAAGCTATAGCCACCCTTTGTTTCTGCCCTCCTGAAAGCGCCATGGGATGTTTGTCCTTGAATTCTAATATGCCAAGCTTATCAAGAATCCTGTCGCATCTTTCCTTGTCCTCTTCTTCCATAGATAGAAGAACCTCTGCTTCAACACTGTCTGTAAAAAGCTGATGGTTAACATCCTGCATAACCATATAGCAAAGCTTCAACCTGTCTTTTCCTTTATATATCTTTCCATCTACTTCTATATAACCCTTACAGTCTTTTTCAAGGCCACACAGGCATTTTAAGAAGGTAGACTTACCTGTACCATTACGTCCTACAACGCCTATAACAGCATTTTTAGGAAGGGTAAGCTTTGAAATATTAAGTTCAAGATTCTTATCATCGAAAGAAAACTTTTTCTTCTTAAAAAGGTATGGCTTCTTATTATAAGAAAAATAGAAATTCTTAAGAACAATACCATCCTTTATATCAAAGCCGTTAATCTCGCAGCCTTCTTCACAATTGCAGTTATCTTTACAGCTCCCCGACAATATATCAGATACTTCGAGCGGCCTAAGTTTAAGCTCTGCTATAGTTTCCTTATCCATATTAGAAAATGCCTGCCCATCCCATTCATGGCAGATAAGACCATTATTCATATATATAACTCTGTCTACCAAATCTTTAAGGTACCACAGTCTGTGCTCCGATATGACGATAGTTTTACCTTCTTTTTTCCAGTCCTTAATCTGCTCTCTAAGTTTCTCTATAGCAGTCTGGTCCAGGTTAGAGGAAGGTTCATCAAGGAGTATTATCTCTGGTAGTAGTGCCGATACAGATGCACATGCGATGCTTTGTTTCTCTCCGCCAGACAGTTCAAACAGGCTTCTACCCATAAGCTTCTCTATATGCATCTTAGAAACAACGTCATCTTTTCTTTCAAGAATCTTATCAGGATCAAGCCCTATATTTTCTGGACCAAATACTATCTCCCCATCAGTGTCTACTGAAAAGAACTGACTTCTGGGATTTTGGAATACTGTTCCAACAAGTCCAGCAAGGTCATATAGCTGAGTTTGGCTAATATCTTTACCTGCAACAGTTACTTTCCCTTCTATATCTCCCTGATAGTAATGAGGTATCAGTCCGTTAATTAGTCTTATAATTGTTGTCTTTCCTGAGCCTGATCCTCCTGTTAGAAGAAGTGTTTCACCCCTAGAAATAGATAAAGAAAGGTTACTAAGTAACCCTTCTTCTGATCCTTTGTATTTAAAGCTTACATTATCAATATTTATTATTTTTTCACTCATAATATGTATTTAAAGCTAATGAATATAGCTAACGCTCCTGTGAATATAGTTATTAATAGCCAGTCAGAAAACCCAAGTTTAAGCCTGACCACACTGCTTCTTTTATTATCTCCTCCGAGGCCTCTTGTTATTGCTGCAGCAGAAAGTTCATCTCCAATATTTACGCAAGAGAATAATAAAGGTATCATCCTGTATTCAACCATCTTTGAAACTTTTCCACCACCGAATGATATTCCTCTCATTCTCATGGCATCATTTATAGAAGAATATTCTTCCTTAATAGTAGGAAAGAATCTCATAACAACTGCAAGTGAGATTGATATGCCATCTGGCACATGCAGCTTCTGCATGGCAGACATAAATTCACCTATCTTAGTTGTCCTTACAACATACCAGGCAGTTATAAGGGCAGGCAGGAATTGAACAACGATACCACTATATCCTGTTAAGAGGGATTGTAATATTCCTGAGTTTTTCTCAGACATAAAGCGAAAGGTAAGTACCAAAGCAAATGCATAAAGAATGGTAAAACATGCTGCACTAGAGTATCTTTTTTCAATAACAAGAAGTATAAGCGGTATCATTGTCATTATTATCCTGACTGTCCACAATAAAGGAGTTGTAGCACTCATCATAACAACAGCTGATACGATAAAGATCATATATAGCTTTGTTCTTGGATCCAGTCCTTTTTTCATTAAACGATTCCAGCCTTTTCAAAATGCTTCTTTACAGCAGCTTTGCCGATAACTGCTCCTATAAGGCCAAATACAAGGCATGTCACAACAAGAATGGCTATTGTCTTTGTATTAACAGCTCTAAATAAGCTCTTACAATATTCCTCCGAGAACCCATTATCTACAAGGTCTTTCTTATACTGCTTTGCAGTAATTAGTATAGGGAAGAAATTGGCACATACCCAAAGACCAAATATTGCATAACTGAACATGATATTTTTAAAATTCTTATAACCACCAGCCTTCGCTATTAAATCCGCAAAAAGACCAGAAATAACAACAAGAGGAGCACCCAGATAGCCCATTCCAGTAACAAACATAATAATTGCTATAAGGACTGACATGATTGTAATCATTCCAAACTTTTCAGTCTTTGTATAAAAAAGCATCATAGGTATAGCACCTACAAGAGGTAGAATCACTACATAGGAAGCAACAATATATGGATGTATGTATCCAAGCATACCTACAGCAAATTCAACCACGAACCATATAGCTGTGAATATTCCAATAGTAATAAAGTCTTTAGCAGTTAATTTGTTAGTTTTCATTTTATCTCCTTTTGTTAGCTAACACTAACCTCGTATTATTTATTTCCCCCTCTTGGATAAGAGGGGTAATTTATAGTGAACAGTGTTCACCAATGACAACTATTAGAATACAGCGTTCACTATCCTTTGTCAAGATATATTATGAAGCCTGTAACGATACCATATGAGCGTATGTTCCATTCATTTCAATAAGGCTGTTATGGTTGCCTTTTTCTATAATCTCACCGTTAGATATAACTAATATCTGGTCAGCATCCTTTATAGTTTTAAGTCTGTGAGCAATAACGAGAAGTGTCTTATTTTTGCAAAGTTCTGATATAGCTTCCTGTATTGCTCTTTCATTATCAGCATCTACACTTGCTGTAGCCTCATCAAGTATAACTATGGGTGAGTCTTTAAGAATGCATCTTGCGATTGATATTCTCTGCTGTTCACCACCCGAGAGCGATGCACCACCTTCACCAATTACAGTATCAAATCCTTCCGGAAGGTTCATAATAAAGTCATAGCATCTTGCCTTTTTCGCAGCTTCTATAACTTCTTCTCTGCTTGCATCCGGTCTACTTATAGCAATATTGTTATATATTGTATCCTGGAAAAGGTACACTCGCTGGAATACCATACTGATTTCGTCCATCAGGCTTCCAAGAGATACATCTCTTATATCCTGTCCTTTAACCTTTATACTTCCATTTTTAATATCCCAGAATCTTGCTAGTAAGGATGCAATAGTTGATTTTCCGCCTCCGCTAGGTCCAACAAGTGCTGTCATATCACCTTTATTAACCTTAAATGAGATATTCTTTAATACTTCTTTATCAGTATATCCAAAACTTACATCCTCATATTCAATCTCAGCACCGCTTTCTGTTGTATTCTGCCCCAGTATCTTCTTTCCGCTATCATCCAGTTCCTTGGCTGCAAATACTTCTTCTATCCTGTCCAGGCTTGCATCTGTAACTGTAAGTCTGGCAATCTGACCATAATAACCTTTTATTGAATTATAAAGATCAAATAAAAATAGTGACATACCAATCAGATAAACATTAGATATAGTTCCTGCGTTATATAAATATGCTGAAAGCGCAAGAACAGCTACCGTTCCTATACCATAAGTAAGATATAAACCTCTTGAATATGGACTATAGGCAATTTCAAAGCCTATATTTGTTTTACAGCTGTTTTCAAATTCATTAGTAAGTTTTTTAGATTTTTCGCCAAGCATGTTATAAGACTTGATGATACCTATACCCTCAGTAAAATCAAGCACTTCTTCTGTCAGCGATTCGCTGGCCTCCTGCTTTAAAACTGAATGCTTTAGAGATACTTTAAGAAGAACATTACCAATAATTATAAATATACATACAGTTATTAACGAAAGAAGGCCTAACCAAAGATTCATAAAAAACATCATAACTATCATGAGGCTCTGAGAAATGATGAATGATACTAATTCCGAAAGAACTCCCATACAGTTTTCTTCGATAAATACCATATCAGTTGATAAAACTGTGCTGATCTTACCAATATTACCTTCTGTAAAATAACCCATAGGAAGTTTTCTAAGATGATTTCCAAGTCTTTCTCTCATATCGGCAAAAACCATATATCCAGTAGCTGATTGAAGCACATTGGAGATATGCTCAAATATAGTTTCAAGAATAACGCTAGCAAGCGCAACTCCGCCTAATATATAACATTTTTTTATATTCATACTACCTTCCATAAAGTAGCTTATTGCAAAGAAACACAATACAACCGGAACCTTCATCACTATACCCTTTAATAAGGCTGTGATATACGAGGCACGAATCCTTGTTTTATATTTTCCAGTCATATTTACTATTCTATGTAATATACCTAACATCTCTTCTACGCCTCCTTAATCTTCCATGTTGATGCTGATACTGAAGCATCCCATAATTTCTTATATTCTGGGCAGTTATCAATAAGATTATCGTGTTTATCGCAGGCAATACACTGTCCTTCCTTCATAACGCAAATCTTATCCGCATTTTTTATTGTTGATAGTCTGTGAGCAATGACTAACACTGTCTTATTCTTAATTATCTCATCAAGAGCCTTGTTCATCTTTTCTTCATTTTCAGGATCCATAAATGCTGTAGCTTCATCTAAAACTATAATAGGAGCATCCTTAAGAATAGCTCTTGCAAGTGATATTCTCTGTCTCTCACCGCCAGATAACTGCTTTCCTCCATCTCCTGCCATAGTCTCTATACCATCTGGCAGTCTTTCAAGAAATTCATCACACTGAGCTCTTCTTGCTGCATTCCTTACCTCTTCATCACTTGCATCCGGCTTACCAATTAATATGTTTTCTTTAAGAGAAGTATTAAACAAAAACTGTTCCTGAGATACGAATGCAACCTGATTATTAAGTGCTTCCAGTGACATATCAGTAATATCCTGTCCACCTATAGTAATATTTCCAGAATCAAGGTCGTAATAATGAACCAGTAGTTTTGCTAATGTTGACTTACCACTTCCTGATTCACCAACTATAGCTGTTGTTGTTCCCTGCTTAAGAGATAGATTTACTCCATGGAGAACTTCTGCATCACAATACGAAAAATGAATATCTTTAAATTCTACATCAAGATTATTACCTTTGAATTCTGATGTTCCCTCTTTAAGTGGTGGATGATCCATTAATTTTTCAAGTTCATCTATCTTATAATTGAGCTGTGGGAACTGTCCTCCGAAGTTAAGAGCCTTAAGTAAGGATGGTCCTACAGCAAAGGACATACAAAATACAAGAATCAGCCTATCAAGACCTATTGTTCCTCCAAGAACCATTGAAGATCCAAACGGTAGCATGAGAAGCACTAAGCATGGAAGGATACTTGTATATATAGCCATCCAAGGCCAGCAAACCTTGTACCAGGCTATGGTAAAGTCTCTGTAATTTCTTACAACCTCTCCAAATCGCTTATATGAATCTCCGTCCTTGTTGAATACCTTTACAACTTCCATACCGTTAACATATTCAATAATTGTATTATTCATCTTTGCTGCAGATTCATAGTATTCATTCATCTTGGCAAAACCAGCCTTCATCATCATACCCATTGCTAGCACACCAACGAATAAAGGTACTAAGGCTAAAAGGCCCATTCTCCAGTTAACTATGAACATCAAAATCATAATTAAAACTGGGATGCCAATATTGGCAATGCCTTCTGGAATAGCGTGAGCAAGAAGAATTTCTATCTGGTCGATATCATCAGTAAAAACCTTCTTTATACGCCCATTACCCAGTTCCTTAATATTACCCAGCGGCTGTCTTTCAAGTTTTTTTTGCAATGATATACGAATATTCTTTAGGGTGTTATAAGCACTTATATGAGAAAACTCAAGGCCTTTTATATATGCAAAACTATAAATCAATTCGCATACTGCTATTGCTGCTACCCTATAAAGAATAAAGCTGATAGTTAACTTTTCTCCTTTTGTTAAAGGAGAAATAATCTGATACAAGAAAAAATAAGGCGTAACATATGCCACTATACCCAAAGACATTAAGATAGCTGCCCATACGGTATATTTCTTGTACTCTCCAATATATGGAGCCACTTTTTTAAACATCTTTCTTTCCTCCAAATGTTTTATATTAATAAAAAGCCTATAGCTTATTATTTTGTGATTGTTAGCATTAACTAACCAATAACATATATATTAGCCGTCATTATGACGGCTATTTTTTAATCTATTCCTAATGCTTTATACCAGTTAAAATATCTGCATACCAAATCGCAGTGATTTTCAATCTCTTTCCAGGTCATCTTATGAATAAAAGGTTCATAGATTGATGACCAGAATGCCGTGCATAAAACATGCATCTCTTTTTCACTTATTTCAATACTGGCAATATCTCTTTTTTTAGCTTCATTGTAAAACTGCATATAAGCTTTAGTCATTTTTAAAGAAAAATCATGTTCGTAGTTTTCATAAACGGTTCCTGCTGATTTTTCAACCAAAAGTATCAGCTCATCTCTTATATCCCACATCATCTTAAACATATCGAGAGTATATTCTTTATTCATAACCCAGGTTTCTCTAACAGCCGAATCTGAAAGATTTGTAAAATCGTATTCTGACCTAAGTTCTACAAAACTATCCATTTTCTCTACAGCTTTGCTAACAACTGCCATGAATAGTTCCTCTTTTCCCTTGTATCTTTTATATACTGCCCCTGTTGTAACTCCAGCCTGGTCGCATATATTTTTTAAATCAGCCTTTAAAAAACCGTGCTTTAGAAACTCTTTCTTAGCACTTTGTAATAATCTTTCATCAATTGCAGTATCTCTTACTGACATATTTACCCCTTTAAATATTATACCGATAATCCAATTACCGATAATCAGATTATCAGTAATTATTTTTTCTGTCAAGGCAAAAATAAAAGAGACAGCAACTTGCTATCTCTTTCATTTATAAATATTATAGTTATATTTTTATACTATCTGCCAGTTTTCTGCCTGCTGTCTTATCTGAACAAAGCCATAATATCTGCCCTTAAGTTTAAGAAGTTCATCATGTTTACCTTTTTCAGCTATTTTTCCATCATCAACAACAAGAATCTGATCTGCTGCTTCGATAGTAGCTAATCTGTGAGCGATAATTATAACTGTCTTTCCCTTAGAAAGTTCTGTTAAGGCTTCCTGAATAAGATGCTCATTTTCTGGGTCTATACTAGCTGTGGATTCATCAAGGATAATAATTGGAGCATTCTTAAGTATCGCACGAGCAATAGATATACGCTGTTTTTGTCCGCCTGAAAGAGTTCCGCCTCCTTCACCTATAACAGTGTCATATCCATCTGGAAGTTCCATTATAAAGTCATGACAGCAGGCTTTTTTAGCTGCTTCTATCATCTCTTCTTCACTTACACCTTCTCTACCAAAGCAGATATTAGCCCTAATAGTGTCATTAAAAAGATAAACATTCTGAAATACCATAGATATGTTTGATAATAAACTATCAAGACTATATTCTCTTAAATCTTTACCTCCAAGGCTTATACTACCTGCGCTAACATCATAGAATCTGGCAATAAGGTTACATATTGTAGTCTTTCCGCTTCCCGATGGACCTACAATTGCAGTTGTACATCCTTCAGGAATATCGAAGCTGACATTCTTAAGAACTTTTCTATCCTCCACTTTATTTGCATCAGAGTATGAAAATGTTACATCCTTAAATTCAATATTGTAATTATCTGGTTTTATATCACTTCCATCAGCGTCAAGTAGATTGGCATCGGAGAATGTTTCCATCTTATCAAAAGCATTATTTATTACAGATAACACATGAGCACTGTCTGCAATAGGTTCCACCGAATTGAAAATAGACATAGATAAGAAAGATACTATAAGTACCCATGAAAGTTCTAAATCGCCATTTATTCCAGCATAAAGAACCGCAATAACCATCCATACACTTGCAAGCTTAAGAGCCAGAATATGAAGGCAATTATAAGGGATAAATCCACATTCTATCTTTAAGGCAATCTTTTTTGCACTATAACAGGCATCTTCAAAATCCCTTACGGAAGCTCCCTCCATACCAAAGGATTTAACAACCGGAAGTCCTCTTGTATATTCAAGTGCAGCTCTTGTAAGTTTTTCATTTTCCTCGTTAAGAACTTTAGTATTATCCTTACTATGCTTTGATATCATTAGGAGGAATAAAAATGATACAGCTACGCCAGCCAGGGCTATTAAAGCGCACTCAGGTATAACATATAGAAGGAAGGCAAATATACATAGAAAGTTAAGATAACCTCCGATAAAACCATCGACCATACGTATTCCCATATTTTCAAGTGTTGTAAGCCCTGTTGTTATGGCATTAAGAATAGCTCCTGTATCATTGGTTTGAAAATAGCCAAGAGACACTCTTTTTAACACTTCACCTATCTTTAATCTGTCTCTGGCTACAAGCTCGTAGCTTATTGTTTCATGACATCTTGCCTTGAAATAATCAAATAAAAATCTTACAAAAACCATTCCTGCGATTATGCCGAGGCTTTGTAACCATAGTGATGAATCTATACTTTCTCCTTTATTTGTAGCTTCTATTATCTTTCCTATTACAAAGCCTGCATATGCCACTGGTGCAGCAGCCATCCAGGATGATAAGAATGAAAATACAAATCCTATAAAGAGGCTACCCTTTAAATCATCACACCAGTCAACTATTCTTTTTACTGTCTTAAACATAGTTTACGCCTCCTTTATATTTCCGGCTGCCCAGTTTTTTGCACCTATATGAGCCATCCACATTCTTTTATATAAATCCGATGATGAAAGAAGTTCTTCCTGGTTTCCTACTGCCTCTATCTGACCATCATTAAGCACAACTATCTTGTCGGCATTCTTTATAGTTGATAGTCTGTGAGCAATAACAAGTAACGTTTTTCCCTTTGTCAGATTAGCAATAGATTCCTGCAGTTTTGTTTCATTTTCAGGATCTGTAAATGCTGTTGCCTCATCGAGAATAACTATAGGGGCATTTTTAAGCATCATTCTTGCTATGGCAATTCTTTGTCTTTCACCGCCCGAAAGTCTCTTTCCCGCTTCTCCTGCCGATGTATCATATCCATTAGGAAGTTTTAGTATAAACTCCTCACAGCAGGCTGCTCTGGCCGCCGCTATAACTTCTTCGTCTGTGGCAGCCGGGTTACCAAGTCTTATATTTTCCTTTATTGAACGGGAAAACAGAAAGTTGTCCTGAGTTACAAAGCTAACCATATCCGCAAGATTTGTTACTTTTATATTCTTTATATCTATGCCGCCTATCTTTATGCTTCCGCTTGTAACATCCCAGAATCTGGCAATAAGCTTAGCTACTGTAGACTTGCCTCCTCCACTTGGTCCAACAAGAGCTGTAAAACTGCCCTCATCAAGTTTTAGATTTATTCCATGCAAAACCTCGCCTTCATTTTCATCATATGTAAAACGGACATTATCAAGTTCTATCGAATAATTATCCGGTTTCACTTCTTCTTGAGGTTCAGAAAGATTCTTTATATTAAGTAATTTTTCAATTTCAAGAACCGTGTACTGCATCTGTCTAAATCCATTGGAAAAGACCTCAAGCTTTGCCATACTAACTACCATAGACATGGCTAACATAACGCATAGTGCCATCTCAGATACAGTTAAGTTTCCTTTGCTTACAAGATTGATACTGACCGGTATAACACCAAGGAGCGTTGCCGGCATAAAGGCAAATGCCAGCTTCATAGTTATCCATGTCGATTTCATCCATTCAATAACAAAATTCTTATAATCTGTTATTGCTCCGGCGAATTTTTCATAACTGACTCCCGCCTTACCAAATGCCTTGATAACTTCAATACCTTCTACATATTCAACTATGATGCTACTCATATGAGCATTGGCTTCCTGATACTTTGCCATATTCTTACCGCTAATTACAAAAGTAAGAATCATAAATAACAGTCCTAAAGGAAATGCTGCAAGGGCTGCCAAAGCTACTCTGATATCAATTAATGCAACAGTTATAAAACTGATAACAGGTAAAAGTATATGACCTGCTCCTTCAGGCACAACATGTGCAAGCGGTGGCTCTATATCTTCAATCTTGTCTACTATTACACCTTTTATTTCTCCTATAGAGTGAGCATATACTTCTCCAAGAGGAGCTTTTAAGAAAACATGAGCAACCTTTACTCTTAGCCCTTCAAGAACATTGAATGCAACATAGTGAGATATACCTGTTGATAGCCCAAAACAAAGTACCTTTATTGCATATGCAATAAAAGCCACCAAAGCCCAGTAAATCACGAAGCTTTTATCAATACTTCCGCAGATATACCTGTCTATCATCTTATACACACAGAAAAATGGTATAAGCCCTGCTATAAGACTTATCATGGAAAATACTACTGATAGTCCCAGTTTTTTACCGCTTCCTCTAGCATAAGAAAGCAGAGTTCCAAACCAATTTTTGTTTTCTTTTAATTCTTCTTCCTTCATAAATAGTTCCTTTCTTAATCTGTTAACGCTGGTTCCTTTTCGTTAACTTACCCTTAACACGAACTCACCGCCTGAACCCTATATAGAATCCAGACGGTGAATAAGATTAAGTATTATATTTTTATATATTTTTTATTTTCTTTATAAACCTATAAGCTGTTTCCAGCCTGGTAAAAAGAACTTTTCAAGCGTATCTAAAGCTCTTGTTGCATCCTTATACGAATAATTATGAACAACTGGCTCAAATAGTGCAGTTGTATATGCTGACATAAGGAGATGAAGTTCTGATGGCATAAGCTTTGGAACTTTATATCCAGCCTTCTTTATCTCTTTAAGATAAGCAAGTAACTTTTCCTGAGATATCTCTGTTAAATCATGAAGATAATTCTCATACATAGTTCCTTTAGACTTTGCTACAAGTAGGTGGTAATCCTCCATATTTGGATATACCAGCTCTCTCATCATGTCAAAGTTAGAATCTTTCCAAGAAAGCTGCTTACCCTTTTTAATTGGCTCTTCATATCTTTCCATATGCTCCTTAGCCCAGTTATCAAGTTTTTCCTTTGCAGGAGTAACTATCTGATAGAAGAGATCTTCCTTGTCAGTACAGTGTCTATATATTCCAGCAGCAGTCATATCGCATCTTCTAGCTATGCTTCGCATAGATGCTTTTTCAAAACCTTTTTCAAGGAACTCTTCTCTTGCTGCTTCCATAATCTTTATATGGCTAAATGTCTTATCTCTTGGCAATTTACCATCCCCCTTCCCGTTCGCTAACTTTGTTAGCTAACATATATAAACTAACACATTTAAATAAGTGCTGTCAAGTGTAATACAAAAAAGAGTTTCCATAAAAATCTATGGAAACTCTTTGTATAACCGGTAAATATGTATATCAACTTTAAGGTTCAGCCAAGAGCTACATCGAGGGCCATCATAAGGCTAAAGCCAAGTGCAAAGGTTAATACCCCTACGTTAGAGTGTTTACCTGTTGACATCTCTGGTATCAATTCCTCTACAACAACATAAAGCATGGCTCCTGCAGCGAAGGAAAGCAGATATGGCATAGCTGGTAAAATAAATCCAACCATAAGAACAGTTAATCCGCCAAATATTGGCTCTACCGCACCCGATAATACTCCCAGGCCAAATGCCTTCGGCTTACTCTTACCTTCTGCGAAAAGTGGCATAGATATAATTGCTCCTTCCGGGAAGTTCTGTATAGCTATACCAAGAGCAAGTGCAAGTGCGCCACCAGCTGTTATATTTGCAGACTTTGTAAGTAATCCTGCATATACAACACCTACCGCCATACCTTCTGGTATATTATGAAGTGTTACTGCGAAAACTAACATAGCCGTTCTGGTAAGGTGACTTTTAGGACCCTCAACTGCATTAATACTACTGTGGAGGTGTGGTATTACATGATCCAGTAACAGAAGGAATAGTATACCAAGCCAAAAGCCTATAAAGGCTGGAAGGAAAGCCCATCTTCCTTTTGCTTCTTCCTGCTCAATAGCTGGTACTATAAGGCTCCATATTGAGGCAGCCACCATTACTCCTGCTGCAAATCCGCTAAGGGCTTTTTGAACTTCTGTTTTTAGGTCATTTTTAAGAAAGAATACACAAGCAGAACCTGCTGCTGTTCCTATAAAAGGAATCATCAATCCAATAATAATTATACTCATATCTAGCCTCACCTCTTTTCAGTTATTATTATAATTATTCTCTGTTCTTAAGTATCTCCGCTGGACTGAATTTATCAAGTCTTCTAACTAAGAAACTATTAATTAAGAAGTATAGTGCAAGTATAATAAAATATGTAACTATATAGAACATATATGGTGTTTTAACATTAAGTCCGCATGATACATTAGATATCATAAATGGGAATATCTTATTCATAATTACCTTAGATAGTGGCAATACAATAAGTGTTCCTAAAGCTATGATATAAAAGTTACCATCAAGATAGAGTTTTCTTATTTCTTTTCTTCTATATCCAAATACCTTAATAAGTGATATATTCTGAGCACTTCTGTCAATCATAACCTTCATCATAAGATAAAGTACAACACAGAATATAACTGCTGAAGCAAATGAAAGTGTATATATCATAGGCATCATAAGTTCTGTAAACACTTCAGAGCCCTTAACTATATCATCTCTTGTTGTTATAGAATAAAGTCTTCCACCATCAATCTTAAGCTTTTTATCACTTATAAGTACGTTATAATAGTCCTTGCTTTCTCCCATCATATCTCTCATCTCATCTATATCCATAAATATATAGAAGCCAGAAGAATATGATGTTATTTCATAAACTGAAAAGGCATATTTTAATTCCTTTTCTTCATCAGATACAACGAATTCATCTCCTTCTTTTAGGCCGAATTTCTCAGCAAAAGCTGAAGATATAACAACATCTACCTTACTATCAGTTGTCTTTATATCAAAATACTTATTGTCATCATCTATACCTAAAATAGTTACATCAAAGTTGAAGCCCATAGTTTCTTTCTTGCAGGTATAAGCATAAGCAGCCTCAGCTCCCTTAGGTGGTTCTTTTTCTGGATATTTTAAAGTATAGAAATATTCAAACTTAGTATCGTTAGCATAGTCCTTAGCTATGTTCTCGCAAAGTGTATAGCAGTTAACAGCCATCATAAATATAAGAAGTGATAAGAACATTCCAAGTACTACCGCAAGTGTAGATCTAAGTTCTCTAAGCATCTGTCTTATTCTAAATACAAAGATAAAGTTCTTGCTTTTAAGGTTAACTTTCTTTATATTGCCCTGTTTTGCTTCATTTCTAATAAGTGAAAGAGCTGGTCTGTTAAGCTTACTGCTTATAACAAGTACATTAACAATAACAGCCATAACAGGAGGGCATATAAGTGAATAGAATATTAAGTATGTAGGTACATTAAACTCGAATACTGGAATTGAGAAATACTGGTAAGAACTTTCTGCAATCATAGGAGCCATAACTCCAGTTGAAGCAACAAGTAAACCAATAAGTCCAGCAATAAAAGTTACAACTACAGGTAATGTTACATAGTGAAGAAGTAAATCATTCTTAGTGACACCCATAGAATATAATGTACCTATTATACTGCTTTCGCTTTCTATAGAATGAACTACAAATACTGATATAACATATGCAAGAAGGATAAGAAGAATAATTCCAGCAACAATACCAACCTCAATATCTACTATCTTGTCGTTCTTTGTAGCAAATATTCTTGGGTTATCTGCTCTTACAAGGAAAGAAGTAAGGTTAGATAATTCAAAGTCATATTCTTCTAAAGCATCTGTAACAGCATCATCCAGTTCATTAACACCATCATACATGTCAGATGTACCATCAGCCAACTCAGCAAGTCCATCGTAATATTTAGCCAGTTCTGTAACCGCCTCATTAACATCATCTGTAGCATCTTTAAGTTTATCTACAGCATCTGTAAGCTCATCTTTGATTCCGGCTGTACGGTCCCAGTATTCCTGGAACAGCTCATCGTCAACCTGACTTGCTTCAATCTTAATATCTTTAAGATATTTCTTTAATTCTTTATCTGTTGTTTTTCCACCCAGTTTGTATGTGTAAAGATATGTTTCCGACTTCTGGGCTTTACCAGAATTCTTGAAATTATCATATTCTTCACTGTCAAAGAAAACTAATCCAAAAGCTTTTGAATTGCATGAAGTATCAGATATCTCCTTGAATGGGCCGTCGTAATCTGATACTACAGCTATTCCAGAAATCTTATAATCATTTCCTGCTATGTTAATTATATCGCCCTTATTAAGTTCATGAACCTCTGCATATCTCTTTTCTAAAACAACTTCATTTACATCCAGCGGATTGTTACCTTCAATATAATGAAGCTGATTAATATGGTCTCTGACCTTGAACATTCTTAAAGTTCCCATATCCGGATCATCAAGTTCATAATCGAAATAGAACTGTCTTTCAAGTTCTACTCCCATATCATTAATCTCTTTTTCCTGGTCTTCAGAAAGAGGTACAAATACTTCAAATTCGCCATCTTCTAGATTTGTTTCCTCAGCAATAGCTTCAGTTCCTCTTGTTAAAGTTTCTCCAGAGCCTACTATAGTAACTACAAGGAATATACCCATAGCAACCATAATTCCAAGCATGGCATATCTAATAAAATGCTTTTTAAGGCTTCTAAATACACGTTTTCTTAATACTCCTTGCATCTTACAGATCCTCCAATTCCTTAGCAGGTACTCTTACTTCATTGGTGTACTCTTTGTATATCTCACCATCTTTTAAGAAAATTACTCGGTGTACCATGTTTTTAATCGAATTGTTATGTGTAACTATAAGCATAGTTGTTCCATACTTTTGATTAATCTTCTCAAGAAGAATAAGAATATCTCTTGATGTATTGGAATCAAGAGCACCCGTAGGTTCATCGCAAAGAAGAAGCTTTGGATTCTTTATAAGTGCTCTTGCAATAGCTGTACGCTGCTGCTGTCCACCTGAAAGCTGAGAAGGAAACTTGTTAGCATGTTCCTTAAGGCCTAAAGTATCAAGAAGTTCATCCATATCAAGTGGGTCTTTTGTAAGATATCTGCACACCTCTATATTTTCTCTAACTGTAAGATTTGGAACCAGATTGTAGAACTGGAATATGAAACCAAGCTTGTCTCTTCTATATTCTGAAAGAGCATCCTTTTTTAATCCTGCAATTTCCTGACCGTCTATCTTGCAAGAACCAGCATCAATATCATCAAGGCCTCCTATACAATTAAGAAGTGTAGACTTACCTGAACCAGATGTTCCCTGAATAACACACATCTCTCCTTCTTCTACTCCAACAGTAACTCCCTTTAATACTTGAACAAAGCTACCGCCTTCACCATAACTCTTCTTTAAATCCTTGATTTCTACGTACATATCGTCCTCCCTAAATAAAGTGCTTTTATATATTACATAACAGCGTTATGTAGAATTCCTTATAATAGACGGGATTATCTCCCGTCTACTAATTCCAATATTTACTTATCTTATTATTTCTTTCTTTATAACGGCTAACCAGCCACCAACCATATAGTTGAACATGTTCTTTAGCTGTTTTTGAGCCTCTTCAACTTTCTCACAGTGAGTTAACAGGTGAATTATTATATCTATCTGATCATGACTCATCCAGTGAACTATAAACTTATCCTCATCTGTAAGTTGTTTTTTTGATTTATAACCCTTAGCAGCGCAATATAGAGAAAGATAATGTTCATAGAACATCTGAACAAATATATCAACTATTTTCTCATACTTTGTGCCTTTAGCATTCTCAATAAGAAGTAAATATTCATCTTTATACTTAAACAGTAATGAAAGAACATCTACAGCTGTCTGGTAATCATCCTGCAAATCATCAGGTGTAAGATTAATAGCATCTTTGCTACCTTCTACATATTCATCTTCAAGACTAAAGTGTTCCTTTACAACATTTTGAAGTTCAATAAGCTGGCTTCCAACAACACTTTCGAATAGTTCTTCCTTATCTTTAAAGAAGAAATACATAGCTCCAGTTGTAACGCCTGCATTCTTACAGATATTACGAAGAGATGCTTTCATAAATCCCTTCTCGATGAACTCTTTCTTAGCACATTCTATTAATTTTTTCTTTGTTTGTTTATCGTTTTGCATGTACTAATTATAAAATAGATAACAGTGTTATGTTCCTTTAATATAATTACATAACGCTGTTATCTTGTCAACACTTATTTTATAAAATTATAATTTCCAGGCTTCAGCAGCTTCTCTACCAAGAACAAATCTTCTATATAAGCGCTCTGCCCAAACTCTTGCACTCATCAAGATCAGAATCTGAAGGAGCATTGTTAGCCATAAGACCATCTGCCACAAGATTAGCTCCTGCTGCTCTGCATCTGTCTTCCCAGTCTCTCATCCATAAGCCGTCTCCCCAGCCATATGAACCAAATATTGCTATCTTCTTTCCAGATAAAGAATTCTCTACAGCTGAAAACATAGGTTCAAATGATGTTTCTTCAAGAACCTCTGCTCCCATAGCAGGACAGCCAAATGCTATAGCATCAAACTGACCTACCATATCTGCTGTAAAATCATCTGAAGTTAAAAGTGTTACATCTGCTCCAGCGTCCTTTGCGCCTGCCTCAACTGCCTGAGCCATGGCTGCAGTATTACCTGTTCCGCTCCAAAATACAACTGCTATTTTACTCATATATTATTCCTCCGTAATTATAATTATGCTGTATATGTCAGTGTGTTCACAGCAAGCTGCTCTAGAGACTTTCCTCTTTTGTTAAGTGCCCTATAAATCTGTGTACATCTGTCATACTTTTTAAATATTTTTTCTGCCTTCTCTGGCTCTGAATACGCTTTCCAACAGCCACAACATTTAACCCCTTTAGAAGGATTGTTCATAAACCCTTCAACATCTGAAGGAGGATAGCCAAGGAACAACCCTATCTCATGAGGAAAACTACTGTCATTTACCAGCCTTCTTACAAGCTGAGCAATTAAATATTCTGGATTGTCTGCCTTGTATCCTTTTGTTGTTAATATGCTTATTGCCTTTGGATTATCCAAGTCTCTTTTTAAATAGGATGGTCTATAAACATATATAAGAATATATTTTTCAGCCTTCTTTAAAGGTACAACACGTATTCCTTTATCTCTAAGCATTCGATTAAGTTTACGTATTTCAAATATAACCTCTGTTTTACCATCATTTTTTATAGAAAAAAGATTTCCTGTCTTTATTCCAGCCAAAGTAGGTGCGCAGTGTTCTATAAGTTGTTTTTCTGACATAATTGCCTCCAAATACTTTATTTCCATTTAACATTAGCTATAACTAACATATTGTCAGAAAAATTAGTTGCAGGCCTTATTTCTTCACATGAAAAGCCTTCATGCCTGGATAAACTGCACTATCGCCAAGCTGTTCTTCAATTCTAAGAAGCTGGTTGTACTTAGCAACTCTTTCCGAACGGCTAGGAGCTCCTGTCTTAATCTGGCATGTATTAAGAGCAACTGCAAGATCTGCGATTGTTGTATCTGCTGTTTCGCCAGATCTGTGTGAAGATATAGCTGTATAGCCAGCATTGTGAGCCATCTTGATAGCTTCAAGTGTTTCAGAAACAGATCCAATCTGATTAAGCTTAATAAGGATTGAGTTACCTGCTCCAAGAGAGATACCCTTGCTAAGACGCTCAGTATTAGTAACAAAGAGATCATCACCTACAAGCTGTACTTTACCGCCAATCTTAGCTGTCATCTTCTGCCAGCCTTCCCAATCTTCTTCATCAAGACCATCTTCGATTGAGATGATTGGATATTTATCAACAAGACTTTCCCAATGAGCAATGAGCTCATCTGAAGTAAATTCTTTACCTGACTTAGGCTGCTTATAATATCCCTTACCCTTTTCACTTTTCCATTCAGATGCTGCAGCATCCATAGCAATCATAAAATCTTTTCCTGGTTCAAAACCTGCAGCCTTAATAGCTTCAAGAATCTTCTCGATAGCCTCTTCGTCACTCTTAAGCTGATTTGGTGCAAAACCACCTTCATCACCAACTGCTGTAACATCACCCATATCTTTGATTAATTTCTTAAGATTATGGAATACTTCAGCACACCAGCGAAGTGCTTCTTTAAAACTTGGTGCACCAACAGGCATAATCATGAATTCCTGAGTATCAACTGCACTATCAGCATGAGCACCACCATTTAAAATATTCATCATTGGAACAGGAAGTCTGTTCCCTGAAACACCACCAAGAAATCTATAAAGAGGAATATCAAGGGATTTAGCAGCTGCTCTTGCCGACGCAATAGAAACCGCAAGGATTGCGTTTGCGCCAAGCTTCGACTTATCCTTTGTTCCATCAGCCTTAATCATAGCTGCATCTACAGCATATGTGTCTGATGCATCAAGACCTTCAATTGCTTTAGCAATAACAATATTGATATTATCAACTGCGTTTATAACGCCCTTTCCGAGATATCTTGATTTATCACCATCACGAAGTTCAAGTGCTTCAAATTCACCTGTAGAAGCACCACTTGGTGCAGTACCAGTAGCTGCTGTACCGTCGGCAAGGGTAATCTCAGCTTCCACTGTAGGATTACCTCTGGAGTCAAGTATCTCTCTTCCTATAACTTTTTCAATCGCAAGCTTTTTCATTAATAGTTTGCTCCTTTCTTTTTAATATGAAATTCCCCTTCCTGTATCATCCATAGGTAATGATACAGAGAAGAGGAACTCACACGATTTACTCAACTGTTAGCATATGCTAACTGTAATGTATTGTATTATACTTGTTATCATATGTCAACAATAAAATTTTTTTATTACAATTTATTGTCAGATATATCGAATACACTATCCTTCTATTAAATGCTATTTTTAATATTTAGTTATTTTCTATCCAACTGTTTATTGCATTACGTACTCTTCTATCTATATCAATACGAGCTTCTTTACATTCCTTTTTATAATCTCTTCCATCTTTGAATAAGCCAACAAATAAACCGCCTCCAATAGGCATCATAGCTTTAAGAAGACTTTCTGGAAATACGAAGTGTGTTGCATGTTCATATATCGCACACTCAACTTCACACTCATTAGGAATTCTAGACAAACGTTCTTTCATACGGCGTATATATTTCGCTGTATCCCAAAGGACATCGTCCTCTGCACCTATTAACAATAGTTTTCCCTTGATTCTTTCTACTTTAATGAATTCTTCTTCCTGAATTGGGTGCGCCTTTTCTGAATCATCAAAAACTGGTCTGGATACAATAAGATCTTTGTTAACCTTCGCATCATCTTTCATCTTCTGATAATAAACTGGATGTCTGTAAACAAAAGGAAGATATGGTAGAGGTTTTCCCTGCCATGAAGCTGTTGACTCTCCTTCTCCTGGCCACTCTGCCTGACCATCCCGGTTTCCTCTGTAAAATCCTTCCATAACAAAATCACATGGAGTCATGGCTATAGTAAGTGTAATCTCAGGATAAAATGAGGCAGCTATTAGAGCATACATACCTGTAGTTGATGCACCTGCAATACCAAATTTTGTATTTCCTTTGCTCTTTAGATATTCTATAGCAGCGCCTATTCTTTCAACAGGCAGATTATGATGTCCATAATCCTTATGAGCCGGAGATAATGTAATTACGTCAACTCCGAATTCTTTCTGAAGCCATCGTGCACCTGCTTTCGCAATGTGATCCTCACAGTCGTCTCCTAGCATCGCGATTATTGCATGCTTAGATTTATTTTTCTCACATGGCCAATAACATCCATAGAATCCTTTATCTGTTTCTTTTATTTTTTTCATTTTTTTCGCATCCTTCCTCAAAGATAAGATCTAATATTTTGTCAATTAAGGTATCAATTGTTTTATCATATACACTTGCGTGAAGTTCTTCTTTAGCTTCTGCTGATATAACAAGAATCTTTATCATATTAGCTAATAGAAGTAAGTCGATATCCTGTCTAACGCCATCTAAAGAACTTAGAAGCTTAATTGCAATAGAACTTTCTTTTTTTTCATCTGGTTCAAAATCAGAAGTCTTAGAAAAGAGCTTCGCCTCATCTTCAAGAGTCATATTTGCGTATATACTCTTTTCTTTATCAACTAAATAATGAAAAAATATGCTTGCATCTTCTCTTCCAAGCTTTCTTTTTCCAGACAAAACATCTTCCCCTATAAAAAGAGGGAGCATCTTCTGTCTGTGATAACGAATTAAGTCTGCAAGATATTCTTCTTTATTTTTCCAAAAATGATAAAAAGTACCTTTGGCAATTCCAGCTGCATCGGTTATCTTCGTGATAGTAGTGTGTGTCACACCATATTCTTTTATCAGTGGGAATCCCGCTTCTAGCATAATTTTTCTTAGTGCTTCGCGTTCTTCATCTGAAAAAACTCTATCCGGCATATTTGTTTTCCCTTTCTTATGACCATAATTTTATTATGGTCACATCATTAAATTAGCACATGCTAACATCGCTGTCAACAATAAAAAAGAAGTCCATCAAATAACTTTAATGAACTTCAAAATCCACAAGATAAATCCTTATTTTATAAGAAAAAAAACATTCCCAAAAACATAATAGCATTAGCAATGTTTCCTTTTGCTGGAATTTTAGTTGGTGATAATATAAGAAATAGCGGAAACGTATTGAATACCGCCGCCCAGATTGGAAGATCTGTTTTTCTCATTATTACCATTCCCAAAAAAGTAATCGAAAATACAAGTAACCCCACATATGCTATTGCTGTTAGTATAGTTTTCTTGAAATATTCCAACACAGCTATACGCGCTTCCTCTGTTCTTCCAAGCCTTATATAGAACCACTCAACCGCACCGCAAAAGCCGTGATGCGTAACAATAAGAACAATAAAGAATAAAGATGAAATAAAACAAATATTTCCTGCAATTTTGGAATATTGACTTATCCACATCGAGATACTGAGATACCCCGGAGCCGCTGCAAATAAAGCAAATATTCCGATAAGCGTTGCCAGTTCTATTTGTTTAAGTGGCATCTTCGCGAAAACACGACTCATTTTTTCAGAATCCTTTGCATCCGAAAAATCAAACCTTCCGCTCTTTGAATATGCCATCATACAGTCTGTAACACCACATACAATATGTCCCAGACACGCCATTATCACAAAAAATTTTAACATATTTTTTTCTCGCTAAATATATAATCCTGCAATTATGAGAAGGACTGAAAACATCATAAACCCAACACCTAAC
>OCVV011351921.1_pt1 | contig 28012 bp, 22 predicted proteins | sample 1539721 | NCBI WGS metagenome assembly OCVV01 (sample SAMN02144230, study PRJEB22623) | gut metagenome | biome: sheep rumen | host: Ovis aries | place: New Zealand | reverse complement strand
GCACTGCCGCTTAAACCGTTTGAGCGCACTTTCCAGGGACTCATTTTCGCGGATACGAACCTCGGACACTTTTATCCCTCCCCTCGCTCATTCACGCCTTGCCAGCAGCCGGCCACACGGACGGACGGCAAAACCGTATAGTCATTATACCGCTAATCGGAATAACAGTCAACTTTTTTTCAAAAAAGCGGACAACAGGCAGAGAAGAGGACACAGAGAAGCGCTGAAAAAGACTCAGGCCATTTTATCCGCCATCTGGCGGCCGCCGAGAATATGGAAATGCAGATGGGGAACAGACTGGCACGCGTCGGGGCCGCAGTTTGAAATGACCCGGAACCCGCCGGAAAGAGAGGCATCCGCAGCGATTTTCGCCACTGCGCGAAGGCAGGCAGCGACCTCGGAATCCTCCAGCTTGTCGATTTCAGCGACGGAGGCCACATGCTTCTTCGGGACGACAAGCACATGGAAGGGCGCCTGGGGGTTGATATCCCGGAAAGCAAAAACCCGGTCATCCTCATATACCTTGTCAGAGGGAATTTCACCGTTGACAATCTTGCAGAAAAGACAGTTTTCCATCACGATACCTCCAGATAAATATGATGCAGGATACGAATATTATACACACGGGAAGGCTGAATTGCCATCCGCCGGGAAGGAAAATTCACAGGAGCACGCCGCTGAGCCCACGGGGGCCCGCCTGACGGACCAGGACCCGGACCGGGACTCCGGAGGTACATTCAGCTTCCGGATTCAGCCGGACGCGAAGGTATTCCGGGGAATACCCCTCCCAGCAGCCCTCCACTTTCTCCTCCGGAAGGAGGAAGGTTTCGCGCCCGATCCACTGACGCTGATAACAGGAGGCAACCTCCCGGCCCAGGGCAATCAGTTCCCTGGCGCGGCCCTGCTTCACATCCTCGGGGATCTGGCCGGGCATCTCCGCAGCCGGCGTGCCGGGACGGGGAGAATAAGGGAACACGTGAATCCTGGCAAAGCCGGCTTTCCGGATCAGATCCTTTGTTTCCCGGAACTCATCTTCCGTTTCCCCGGGGAAACCGGTGAGCACATCGGTGGTAAAGGCGGCAAGGGGAAAGACGGAACGCAGGCGGGACAGGGCGTCCATATACCCGGCGGAGGTGTACTGCCGGCGCATCCGCCGGAGGACGCCGTCGCTGCCGGACTGGAGCGCCAGGTGGAACTGGGGGCAGATCTTCGTCAGGGAACGCAGGGAGTCGGCGAATTGCTGCGTGGCGATCCCGGGCTCAAGGGAACCGAGGCGGACCCGGAGGATGCCATCCGTATCCTGAAGGATCTTCAGGACATCGAGGAGGGATGCGGGAGAGGAAAAATCCTTCCCGTAGGAAGACAGGTGAATGCCCGTGAGGACGATTTCCCGGTAGCCGGCAGCCGCTAGCGCTTTTGCCTCTGCGCGGATATCCTCCGGATCGCGGGAGCGGATGGGGCCCCGGACGGAAGGGATCACGCAGTAGGAGCAGCGGTTGCGGCAGCCTTCCTGGATTTTCAGGACAGCGCGGGTATGGTCGTCATGGGCGGTAACATGAAGGGATTCATAAGGCATTTTTTCCGGCAGCGGCTCCACGGCGCAGCAGGGGACGCCGGTGGACAGCACCCGGCGGAGCAGCGGAACGATATCTGAGCGCCCCTGGGTTCCGATAACGAGGTCCGCTCCGGCGGAAAGAAGCTGCTCCCCCCGAAGCTGGGCGAGGCATCCGCAGAGGACAAGCGTGCTTCCGGGATGCTCCCTCTTCAGCCGGCGGGCGAGCTGCAGGCTTTTGCGGTCACCGGTGCCGGTTACGGTACAGGTATTGATCAGGTAAACATCCGCTTCCTCCGGAAAAGGAACCTTTGTGAAACCGTCGGCGGAAAGCAGCTCCTCCATCGCCTGGGTGTCATACTGATTGACCTTGCAGCCGAGGGTGTGGTAAGCAATGGTGGGCATAACAGGTTACTCCATTTCACCGTATAATCCGAAAAAGACGCTTGCTGCGGCAAGGCCTGCAGTCTCCGTGCGGAGAATCCGCGGGCCGAGGGTCACCGTTTCACAGCCGGAGCACAGAAGCGCGTCAGCTTCTTCCCCGGAAATTCCGCCCTCGGGCCCGATTACGATTCCGAGGGAAGAAAGGGAAGGATGACGGGAGAAAAACGAAAGGGGGCCGCCTTCCGGGCAGTTTTCCCATGGAACAGCGACCTTTTCACAGCCAGAAAGAAGGCCGGGAAGGGAAGAAAAGGATACGGGGGAAAGGATCTCCGGAACAACGCACCTGCCGGACTGCTTGCCGGCTTCCCGGGCAATTTTACGCCACCGATCCAGCTTTTTACCGGATTCCCGGACATCGGGATGAACCACGCACCTGGAAAACAGGACGGGAACGATCCGGGAGACGCCAAGCTCCACGGATTTCTGCACGATCCAGTCCATTTTATCGCTTTTCGGAAGGCCCTGGAAAAGCGTCAGGGAAAGCCGGGGCTCGGTGGAGGGAAGCTCTTCCGTGGGAAAGAGGGAGACGCCGGCGGGAGAAAGCTCCCGGATCTGCGCAAGGTAGCGCCGGCCTCCGAAAATCACTTCCACAAGGTCCCCCGGCTGCAGCCGGAGAACCTTCACGGCATGACGCGTATCCGCGTCATCCAGGCGGAAAAGCTCCGCATCGGAGCAATCCGGATCAGCGTAGAATCGGTGCATCAGTCGTTCCTCCTGGAGAGGAAGGCGGTCCATTCCCCTTTGTGCTCTGTTTTCAGGATTTCAAAGCCGGCGGCGAGAAGCGCCTGCCGGACTTCCTCCTCCCGGACGTTGACAATGCCGGAGCAAATGAACAGTCCGCCCGGAAGAATATGCTCCTTCAGGGGAGCGGCGAAGGAAATGATGATATCGGAGATAATATTCGCCACACAGATTTCACAGGTATCCGGGACATCCTTCAGGAGGTCTCCCTCCAGGACCGTTACAACATTTTCCACATGATTATGCGCCACGTTCTCCGAGGCAACGCGCACGGCGTCCGGGTCGATATCCACGGCCAGCACATGGCCCGCGCCAAGCAGCGCGGCCGCGATGGCGAGAATGCCGCTGCCGGTTCCCACGTCGATGATCCGCTCGCCGCCGCGGACGGTTTCCTCCAGCAGGGAAATACACATGCCGGTGGTTTCGTGGGTTCCGCTGCCGAAGGCCATGCCGGGGTCAATTTCAATGACACGGTCCCCGGGGGCGGGCGAGAAGTCCTCCCAGGTGGGCTTGATTACCAGATGATCCCCGGCGTAAAAGGGCTTGTAATACTTTTTCCAGACCTCCGCCCAGGAATCCTCGGACACGGTTCTTGTATCCGTAAGGAGCGAGCCGAAATCGGCCCTTTCCTGCCGCATGGCGTCCAGGCGGCCCTGCAGGCCGGAGAGGATGGACGGGAAGGAGGAATCGGGAACAAACCAGGCGTGGACCAGCACATCCTCCGGCATATCATCCAGCAGCTTGGGATCAATGATTTCCCAGATTCCGTGGGGTTTGGAGGGATCCGGAATGTCCGCCTTGTCCTCAATCATGGTGCCGGTGGCTCCCAGCTCCATAAGGCAGTCAGAAACCCAGTCCGATCCGACGGTGGTGGTGTGGACAACCAATTCAATCCAGTTCATGCGAAACTCCCTTCGACAAATCGTTTTCAGGCAAGACCGCTGTGCTGCGGTCAGCGGGTAGTAAAGGATTCTATGCCGCGAAGCAGCTCGTATTCGCGGACATCCCGGCAGGTTGTGTACATATAACGGGAAATCACATTCCCGGTGCGCCAGTAGAGGCAGACGAAGGGGCAGTCCGTCAGGAACTGGTTCTGAATCTCCATGAGCTTCTGGCGGTACTCTTCCTGGGTGGTCTGCTTGCGCAGGCTCTTGAACAGCTCATCCATCCTGCTGCTTTTATAGCGGTTATAGTTTCCGCTTTTGACGTTTTCCGACATCAGCATAAACCCGGGATCCGGGGCAGGATCCATGGCAAAGGCGATCAGGGCCAGATCAAAACTGCCGCTGCTGAGCCGTTCCTGGAGGCCTGCCATGGTCATGGCCGTGATTTTGCATTCGATCCCAACCTCCGCAAGGGCGGCGGAGATGATGTTGGCAGTTTCCTCGCGGACATCGTTGTCGGGTTCCTCGTAATAGAAGAAACGCAGGTGAAGGTTTTCCAGCTCGCCGTCACCGTTGATCCGGTCCAGGACGCCGTTTTCATCGGAATCCTCCCAGCCGGCTTCCGCAAGGAGGCGCTTCGCTTCCTCCACATCGTGGGTGATGGAGGAATCAAGGCTGTCATTATACATCCACGTTCCGGGATAGAAGGGGAAATTTGTGGGAACCGCCAGCCCCATATAGGAGGTGGAGATGATTTTGCTTTTATCAATCAGGGCGCGGATGGCCTGGCGGACCTCCAGGGTGAGCTCCCGCGCGTTATTGTTCATATACAGGCACTCCAGCTGATTGGTGCGGTAGCTCATGGTAAGGGAATTCGCGTTTGTTTTATGCTGGGCGCCGGCGATGGAACGGGTAAAGATGGCTTCCACCTGCGCGAACTCATAGCTCTCCACAACGGCGGAGGAAGTGTTCTGGAACATGAAGAGGATTTCGCGGACCTGCGGCTGGGCCTTCCACCAGTTTGTGTTGGCGGAGAGCCACATCCTTTCCCCGGCATGGAATTCCGTGATGACATAGGGTCCGGTTCCGGGAGGATTGTCAACGGTTTCATAGCCTGCCGGGACGATGGGGAAGGTCATCTGGAACAGAAGGCCGTAATAAGGCCTTTTTGCCGTAACGGTGACGGTGTAGTCATCCTTTGCGTCGACGGAATCCACAAAGCGGTTCAGGTTCTGGTAGAAGCCGTGGTCCGTGATGTTGGTATCCTGCGCCTTTGCAAGGATATAATTGACGGACGAGACCACATCCCTGGCGGAGAAAGGAATTCCGTTGGAAAAACGGACATCCTCCCGCAGATGGAAGGTCCAGACCTTTCCGCTGGCGGACACTTCCCAGCTTTCCGCAAGGCAGGGCTGGGGAAGATAGCTGTCATCCAGCGAGACCAGGGATTCGTAGACCATATTGTAGGCGGAAAGGATATCCGCCTCCACGGGCTCAAAGGGGCGGACGAGGAGCGTCTTCGAGGACTGGATGGCGATGACGATACTGTCACCGATTTCCGCCGAGGAGGCTGAAGCGCCCGAAAGAAACAGCAGAAGGATCGCCACCGTCCAGCAGCAGATCCTCAGAAAAGTATTTCGCCCGGTAAATGCCATAGTCTCTTAACACCCTTCCTGCGTACTGTTTTGTAGGCCCGTCCTGCAATGTATCGATACGGAGCGAGTATCCGTCATCGCTGTGGACCGGATCCGAAAGCCAGACCTTGACCTGGCCCTGGCCGGCGTGATAAGCCGCGGTAACCGCGGCCGGATCCCCGAGAAAGAGCCTGCTGAGATAATTGAGGTACCAGCAGCCGAAGCGGATGTTGGATTCAGGATCGTACATCCGCTCAAAGGCGTAACCGCTGACCCGAAGCTTTCCAGCGATCCATTCCGCCGTATCGGGCATCAGCTGCATGAGGCCCCGGGCGCCGACGCCGGATTCCGCATCCGGACGGAAGGAGCTTTCATTCCGGATGATAGCGGAGACAAAAGCCGGAGCCAGGTTGTATTCCCCTGCATACTGCTCGATAAGATCCCGGTAGAGCAGGGGATAATTGGCGTCGATGGCCTGCTGCTCCCTGATATGCTGTTCCTCGCAGGTGCGGAGGTACGCGCTCATCAGGAGAAAGGCGGTAATTCCGACCAGCAGGACGGCAGTCGCCGCAATCAGGGAGGACATGAGCCACACCGGCATCCTCCAGCTGGCTTTCCTGTTTTTCTGGCGCGCGGAGGCTCCGTCGGGACGTTCCATGGTGACGGGAGGCTCCTGGGATTTCGCGGGCACATACGGCACGGGAGCAGCGGGCTCCCGGGACCGGCGGACAGGGGAGGAAGCGGCAGGGGCGGAGAGTTCTTCGTCGAGAAGATCCGCAACGACGGACAGGGTCTGTTCCGGAGTGCCGGAATTATTGATGACCCGGTCTGCCAGGGACGCTTTCTCATCCGACGACAGAACGGAACGAATGCGGGACATGGCTTCCTCCCGGGTGTACCCGTCCCGGGCCATAAGGCGGGAAAGCTGCAGATCGAGGGGAAGCCAGACGGTCCAGACGGTATCGCAGAGCCGGTTATACCCCTTTTCAAAGAGGAGCGGCATATCCAGGAAACAAAGGGGAGCGCCGGAGGAACGGATCTCCTCGATGCGGCGGCGGGTCAGCGCCATAAGATGGGGCGCCATCAACTCATCCAGCCGGCGGCGGGCGGAGGGATCACTGAAAACGAGCCGGCCCAGGCGCCGCCGGTTCAGCGTTCCGTCCTCACAGAGGACACCCGTGCCAAAGGCCTGTACGATTTCGGGGACGGCGGCTCCGCCGGGAGCGGTGAGCTCCCGGGAAATCCGGTCCCCGTCTATGACGGGAAAGCCCCGGGAAAGCAGGTAGGCGCTGACGGTGGATTTTCCGCAGGCTATACTTCCTGTTAATCCGATAATACGCATGAATTGCCCTGTCCTTCGGTGCAGATTGAGAACAAGCCCGGCGCTGGAGGCCGGGCCTGCAAGAGAAGATGAATCAGACGTTGGTGGAAAGGAGCTTTTTCTTCAGCTCGGCTTCCATATTGTAGAGGGTCTTTTCCGCCTCGATCCGCTTGGCACGGCCTTCAGACTGGATGTTCATGACCTCGTTGATCGTATCGATGAGATCCTGGTTGGTCTGCACAAGGGTTTCGATATCGATGATGCCGCGCTCAGCTTCCTTGGCGGTCTGGACGGTTCCGACCTTCAGGGCTTCGGCGTTCTTGCGGAGAAGCTCATTGGTCATATCGGTAACGGCTGTCTGGGCCTGGAGGGCCTGCTGGGAATGATGCATTCCGAGGGCAAGCACCATCTGGCTCTTCCAGAGGGGAAGCGTGTTGGAAAGGGTGGACTGAATCCGCTCCACCAGCAGGCTGTCATTATTCTGAAGCAGGCGGATCTGCGGAGCCATCTGAATGGAAACCTGGCGGGTCAGCTTGAGGTCGTAGAGCTTTTTCTCAAAACGGTCGCACTGGGCGGCAAGGTCGTTGGCCTTCTGGGCGTCCATGGCGTCACCGGACTGGGCAGCCTTTTCCTGCAGCTCTTTGAGCTCGGTGGCACGAACCTGCGCCAGCTTTTTATCCCCGGCGATGATATAGAGGGTGAGCTGATGGAAATAATCGTTGTTCTGATCGTAAAGCCGGTCGAACATGGCGACATCCTTGAGCAGCTGGGTCTGGTAGCCCTCGAGGGAACCGGCGATGTTTTCCACATTGGCGGAAACCTTGTTGTAGCGGGCCTTCATCCGGGTGATCTTATCCTCAGCCTTGGAGAAAAGCTTAGCAAGGCCTTTGGGCTCTTCAGAATCCTTCTGGAAGCCTTTCAATTCGGAAACGAGGTTCACCAGCATGTTTCCGACTTCACCGGTTTCCTGGGTCCTGACGGCGTCAAGGGCGGTTTCGGAGAAATCGGCAATCTTCTTCTGGGCGTCAGCACCGAAAAGCAGGACGTGATCGGGGTTTGTAACGTCCACTTTCTGGATGAATTCATCAATGGCCTTCTTTTCCGCATCGGTCAGCTGGCTTTCATCCAGCTTCGGGGCGGCCGTTTCCGGGGCGGAAGCGGCGGGAGCCTGTTGAATGCTTTCGGCGGAGCCGGCGGGAGCTTCAGGTTCGGGAGCGGAAGGCGCGAGGGAAAGCTGAAGCATCGGATTGGATTCGGACATTTTGACATTCCTCCTTTTGTGTTTTACCGGACGGAACCGGCAGCGGAAGAGGCCGGAGGTTCATCCTTCCGGTTTTCTTCCGGGAAATACAGAACGGGGGCGGAAGAGGTTCTCATCTGCGCCTCCGCAGCGGTACGCGCATTGTTGACCTGCTGCGCGGAAAGGATTTCGTTATCCACGTACCCGTCCCGCTTGAGCATCTGCTCCATGACATCGATATCGGTGGAGATATCGAGCATATTCTCTTTATGGAGGGCATCAATCTGCTTCTGGCAGGCGGTGAGCACCATGTCCATGCAGCGGACGGCAGACTCCCTGGCCTGGCTCATTTCGAGGTAGGAAACGCCCCGCTGCTGCATGGTCCGGTAATTGGCCAGGACTTTCAGGGTGGTCGGGAGATAATAATTCATGAACTTGCGGACATGGGGCGCCTTGGAAGGCTGATCGGACACGGTGCGCAGGATCTGCTGGCACTTGTCGGCCAGGGTATCCATCTGGGCAGAGAGGGTTTCATCCGTGATGATGATATTCTCATCCCGGATGGTTTTGAGCATTTCCTGCCCCTTCAGGATGACGGAATCGGCCTGCTGGTCACCGGTGAGGGGGATCTGGGAAGCAGCCTCCCGGCGCTTTTGCTCCTCCTGCTGGCGGCGGAGAACCGCCTCCTGCTGTTCGCGCTCACGGTCACGCCGGTTGTGAGTGGTGGTGTCGAGCTTTTTTCCCATAATGCTGGCCACCGCGCCGACGCCCGCGCCGATTACGACGCCCAGGAGCAGGCCGGGAAGGCCCCTCAGTGCCAGGAAGATGATCCCGGCCGTAACCAGGAAGCCGGCACCGCCGGACTTGCCGTTATAGTTTGAATTCTTTCCAGCCACGACAAAAATCTCCTTGATACACAAATCACTTCATTATAGCACGACAGGGATTGAAAAAAAAGAGAAAAACCCGTTTGTACGAAAAAAACAGGCCCCGGAAGGATCATAGGGATTCCTCCTCCGGACCGGGGGCGGGAACGGACGGCTCCTTCTGCCACAGGTCATAGGGCTCATGCTGGAGCGCATGGAGAATCCTTTCGGTGATATCCGGATACTTTTTACGGAGCTCGGAAAGCAGCAGGGACATGGATTCACGCTCGGTATGGCCGTCGGCGGGACAGGAGGAACGGACGACGGGGAGATCCAGGACCTTCTGCATATGACGGACATGGCTTTCCGGAAGATATACCAGTGGGCGGATCACCACGATGCCCGTGCGGCTCATCCGGGTGACCGGATGGAAGGTATGGAACCGGCCTTCATACAGGAGGGAGAGCAGGAAGGTTTCAACGGCGTCCTCCCGGTGATGGCCGAGGGCGAGCTTGTTGCAGCCGGAAGCGAGGCAGGCCTTTGCAAGGACAGCCCGCCGCATCTTCGCGCAAAGGGCACAGGGGTTTTTCTCCTTCCTGTAGTTGAAGATGATATCGCCGATCTGCGTTTCCTCCAGGCTCCAGGGAATTTCCAGGGAATCGCAGAGGGAGGCAATGCCGGAATAGTCCGGACTGCCGATGCCGTTATCCACGGTTATGGCTTTCAGGGAAAAATGCTTATGGGAGAATTTCCGGTACAGGGAAAGGGCGTGCAGCAGGAGCAGGGAATCCTTGCCGCCGGAGACGCCCACGGCAACCCGGTCCCCGTCCTCAATCAGGCGGAAGTCCGTATCCGCTTTCCGGATACATCCAAGCGTTTTTTTCATGATCAGTCCTCCATGATACGGATGCTGTCCGACTGGGTATGGCAAAGATGGATGCGCTTCCAACGGGGGGACAGGGCCTTCATGGCTTTTTCAGCGAGGGAACGGGAACGGAAAGCCCCGAAAACGGCGCTGCCGCTGCCGGTCATGCCGGAGGCGAAGGCGCCTGCGCCGGCCAGGGAAGACACCGCTTCGGCAATTTCCGGGCAGGCGGAGGAGGACACGGGCTCCAGCACGTTGTAAATGGAATCGGAAAGCAGGGAGGGATTTCCGGCGGAAAGGGCTTCGAGCACTCGCTCCGTATCGGGACGGCGGGGAGAGGAAGCGGCGTGATAGGCTTTAAAGATCTCCCCGGTGCTGAGGGCACGGCAGGGCTGGAAAACGAGAAGCCAGTAACTGATCCGGCAGGGACGGTCCTCCAGGAGATCGCCGATTCCGCGGGTGCGGACCAGGCCGCCGCGAAGGCAGAAGGGAACATCGGCGCCCAGGGTGAGGCCGAGGGACTCGAGCTGGTCCTGGGAAAGGCCGAGGTTCCACAGGCGGTTCAGGCCGAAGAGAACCGCGGCGGCGTCGGCGCTTCCGCCACCGAGACCGGCGCCCATGGGGATCCTTTTATGCAGGTCGATGCGAACCCCCCGGGAAAGGGAAAATTTCTCCCGCAGGAGATCCGCCGCCCGCCAGGCCAGGTTTGAGGCATCTGCCCGGCAGGGAGGATATCCGTCGGTATGCAGGGACAGATCCGACGCAGGGGCAAGGCGGATATCATCGGCAAGGGAGATGGGCTGCATGACCATATCCAGAAGATGATACCCGTCGGGACGGACCCCTGTGATATCCAGCGACCAGTTGATTTTCGCAAAAGCCTTCAGCAGCATGAATTCAACCTCCGGTTCAGCGCTTTCCGAATGAAAAGATGATATACCTTCGGCACTGAAAAGGCAAGAACGGCGCTTCTTGCGAAGTAGCGGGGATCGATGTAGAATAAAAACACGGAAAGGAGGGATGCAGGAGATGGCCGGAGAGCAATCTGTTCTGATCAATCTGCTCGCCATCGCCAGATACGAGCAGGCCCCGGATTTCCCCATCCAGTTCATGACGCGGGGAAAGCTCCGCATGGGGGACCGCGGGGATGCCGTGCTTGAATACACGGAGGCGCAGCAGGATGAGGAAACAGGCGAGATATCCACAGCGCTGATCACACTTTCCATGGAGAAAAACAGCGTTACCATGACGCGAAAAGGGGATTATTCCAATACCATGGTTTTCATCCCGGAACAGCGGTTTGAGGGAGTTTACAGGACCCCTTACGGGGAGATGGACATGGCGGTTTACGCCAGGGGTGTCCGATGCAATATCGGGGAACAGAAGGGATCGGTGCACCTGAAGTACCAGCTTGACATCCAGGGAGCGTATGCCTCCACCAATGAACTGCATCTTGAATACAGGACAGACGGGAGAGAAAACCTGCAATGAAAATAACAATACTCGGGTCAGGAACCTGGGGCATCGCGCTGGCGCGCGTGCTGAGCCGCAACGGAAGCAGCGTAACCGTATGGAGCAAGTTTCCGGAGGAAGCGGAGAAGCTGGCGGCCGCCAGGGAGGCGCCGAATCTTCCGGGCATCCATATTCCGGAGGAGATTCGCTTTACCGCCGATGCGGAAGAAGCTGCCGAAGGCGCGGACTGGCTGCTGAACGCGGTGCCTTCCGTGTATGTGAGGGAAACGGCGGCGCTGTTCTCCTCCTGCGTCCGGGGGGATCCGGTATGGATCAGCGCGTCCAAGGGCATCGAGAGCGATACGCTGATGACCCTGACGGAGGTAATCGAGGACGAGTTTGTCCGGAACGGCATGCCCAGGCCGCGTACCGTTGCCCTCAGCGGGCCGACCCATGCGGAAGAGGTGGCCCGGGACATGCCGACGCTGATCGTATGCGCCGGGGACGATCCGGAGCTGACCGCCGGGGTCCAGAAGCTGTTTGAGGGATCCTGCATCCGTCCCTATTCGAACACGGACAAGCGGGGCGTCCAGATCTGCGGAGCACTGAAAAATGTGGAGGCGCTTGCGGTAGGCATCGCAAAGGGCCTCGGATACGGCGACAACACCCGGGCGGCCATGATCACCAGGGGAATGGAGGAAATCCGGAGGCTCGGCCTGGCCATGGGATGCTGCGAACGCACCTTTTTCGGCCTGGCCGGTATCGGAGACCTGATCGTGACCGCAACCAGCGAACACAGCCGGAACAACCGGGCGGGAACACTGATCGGTCAGGGGAAGACACCGGAGGAAGCCCTGAAGGAGGTCGGCATGGTTGTGGAGGGAGTATACGCCCTGCCGGCCGCAATCCGGCTCTGCGAGCAGTATGACATGGAGATGCCGCTGATCCGCGCAGTGCAGGAAGTGATCCTCAACGGCGCGGATCCAAAGGAAATCGTACAGGACCTTATGAGCAGGAAACTGAAACAGGAAAACGGATAAGGAGATTTTCCCGTGAATAAAAGACTGTTGAACGACGGGTGGGAATTCCTGAAGCTTCCGTGCGGAAGCACGGCGGAGGAAGCGTGCGGGAGCGCGGACTGGGAAAAGGTAGATCTTCCGCATGACTGGCTGATCTGGCAGGAGGAGGACCTTTACGAAAGCGCGGACGCCTGGTACCGCAGAAAGATCGGGATTCCGCCGGAGGACGACCGGGGCATGCGCATGCTCCGGTTTGACGGTGTTTACATGGACTGCGACGTGCTGCTGAACGGGGAAATCCTCTGCAGCCATCCTTACGGATACACCGCCTTCAGCGCGGACCTGTCCGGAGCCCGGCCGGGAGAAAACGAAATCCTCGTTCATATCCGGCACAGGAGCCCGAATTCCAGGTGGTACTCCGGCAGCGGCATCTTCAGGGATGTTACGCTGCTTGAGATGCCGGAAAACCACATCGTTCCGGACAGCGTTTACCTTGCCGGAAGGGAACAGGCAGGGGGATGGCAGCTGCACATCACCGCAGAAACGGCCGGAACAGACCGGATTCTGTTTTCCTGTGAGGCGGTCGGCCCCGCGGGAGAAACCCTCGGAAGCGGGGAAACGGAAAGCCGCGAAGGCAGGATTGATATGGTTCTCCGGCTGACGGGAGCCCCTGTGTGGGATCCCGAAAAACCCGACCTCTGTACCCTTCGGTACCGGTACGGCGGGGAGACGGACGAAAAACGGTTCGGCCTCCGCGCGGTTGAGATGACTCCGGACCGGGGCCTGATTCTGAATCACCGCCCCGTAAAGCTGAAGGGCGTGTGCCTGCATCACGATCTCGGCTGCCTGGGGGCGGCGTTCCACGAAAAAGCGGCAAGGCGCCAGCTCAGCCTGATGAAGGAAATGGGAGTAAACGCCCTCCGGACCTCCCACAATCCGCCGGCAGAACGGCTGCTGGATCTTTGCGACGAGATGGGAATCCTTGTGGATGACGAAGCCTTCGACATGTGGGAGAAACCGAAGACCCCGAATGATTACGCCCGTTTCTTCCCTGAATGGGAGGAGAGGGATGTTGCTTCCTGGATCCGGAGGGACCGGTGCCATCCCTGCGTAATCCTTTGGTCCATTGGAAATGAAATCTACGATATGCACGCGGACCTGCGGGGCACGGAAGTGTGCGCCATGCTGACCGAACAGGTGAGATCCCACGATCCGGAAGGGAACGCGGCAGTAACCTTCGGATGTAACTACATGCCCTGGGAAGGCGGACAACGCTGCGCGGATGTGGTAAAGATCCCCGGATACAACTACGGGGAGAAGCTTTACGCGGATCATCACCGGAAGCATCCGGACTGGGTGATTTACGGCAGTGAAACGGCCAGCGTACTCAGCAGCCGCGGAATCTACCACTTCCCGATGGACAAGAGCATCATGAGCGAACGCGATCTTCAGTGCAGCGCCCTGGGGAACAGCAATACCAGCTGGGGAGCCACGGACCTGAAGACCATGATCATCGAGGATATGAAATGCTCCTACAGCATGGGACAGTTCATCTGGAGCGGCATCGACTACATCGGGGAACCGACTCCCTACCACACCCGGAGCTGCTATTTCGGACAGGCGGACACCGCCTGCTATCCGAAGGATCCCTTCTATCTTTTCAAAAGCTTCTGGAGCAATGAAAAGGTTCTTCATATCGGCGTATACTGGGACTGGAACCCGGGACAGATGATCGATGTTCCCGTGATGACCAATTACGGGCGCGCAGAACTGCTGCTGAACGGAAGATCCCTGGGGATCCGGGAAGTAAGCCGGGAGGACGCCGGGAAATGCCTTCCCGTGTGGAAGGTGCCCTACGAGGCAGGAACGCTGACGGCGAGGGCGCTGGATGAAGCCGGGAACGTCCTGGCAGAGGATGTTCGGAAATCCTTCGGGGAAACGGCCGCGCTGGCCCTGATTCCGGAGGAAGGAACCATCCGGACGGACGGGTATGATCTCGCCTTTATCACCGCGCAGGCCCTGGACCGGGAGGGAAACCCGGTGGAAAACGCCAGGGACCGCGTGACGGTATCCGTGGAGGGCGGCGCACGCCTGCTGGGAACGGACAACGGCGATTCCTCGGATCCGGACGGATACAAGCAGCGCAGCAGGCGCCTTTTCGGAGGAAAGCTGCTGCTGGTTCTCGGATCCAACGGAAAGCGGGAACAGGTGACCGTCCGTGCGGAAAGCACAGCGGGAATCAGCGCGGAGCTGACCCTGCCGGTGACCGTGTGCCCGGTTGTTCCCGGGAATTCCTGCCTGCAGGAAGTGAAAAAAACCGGAGGCGACAACCGGATCCCGGTGCGGAAGATCGAAATCATCGCAGAGGGAAGCCGGGAGCTTACAAAGGAGAACCCCTCCTGCACGTTCCGGTGGAGGCAGCTGCCGGCGGAAGCGAAAGGACAGCCGGTGGAATGGGAAGTTACAAACGACGCGGGCATACAGACGCCCTTCGCCAAAGCGGAAGCTGAGGACGGGAAGGTGGTTGTAACCGCAGCGGGAGACGGAAGGTTCTACCTGCGGGCGCTGGGCGGAAACCAGGCGGATCATCCGGAGATCATCAGCCAGATCGAGCTCGCCGCTTCGGGCATCGGCAGCCCTGCCCTGGATCCCTACGGGTTCATCAGCGCCGGACTGTACGACCTGCACGAGGGGACGATCGGGACCGGGAACGAAAAGGGAATCGCCTTTGACCGGGAAAACCCGAGCATGGTCGGCTTCAGCAGGGTGGATTTCGGAAAGACGGGATCCGACACGATGATCCTTCCTGTTTTTGCCCTGGACGGCAATCCGTACGAGATTGAAATGTTTGACGGAGACCCGGGGCAGGACGGAAAACTGATTTCCGTGCTGCATTATGAGAAACCCAGCATCTGGAACCATTACCAGGAGGAAACCTATCATCTCCCGGTGCGGCTTTCCGGAATCCATACGATCTGTTTCCGGATGACGAAGAAAGTTCATCTGAAAGGGTTCCGCTTTGAGAAACAGAGCAGGGCCCGGATCCGCCTCTTCGCAGGAGAAGCCGACGAGGTGTACGGCGATTCCTGGCGGCGGGAAGGGAAATGCATCTGCGGCATCGGAAACAACGTATCCCTTGTTTTCGGGGAGATGGATTTCGGGGAAAGCAGGACAGGGAAGCTCCTCCTCCGGGGCAGGACAGAGCTGGATGTAAACACGGTTACCGTCCGGATCCGGAACGAAAACGATGAGGAGACGGTGAATGTGGCGGACTTCCGCGGTAACGCGGGGGAAGAGCAGCCGTTTGATGTGCAGATTCCGGGCGGAAACTGCACCGTCACATTTGTATTCCTCCCGGGCAGCAGGTTCGATTTTGAGTCCTTCCGGTTTGGGGACAAGGATTCGTAACGTGAACCATTTTTTGACATTACCAGCAAAATAGGATATGATAACCGGAGAATATTTGACCGGTTGGATGAACACGACGGGACGCAGGAGGGCAAAATGTCGAAGAAACTCAAAAAAATCCTGAGTTTTCTCTTCATTGCCGCATCGATCACCGTCGTGTTTGTCATTGCGTTCAGCAATACGGAGCTGAAGGACGCCTGGGGCGCGATCCTGCAGCTGGATCTCTGGTGGCTGGCGGGAATCTTCGGCTGCTGGGCGGTATGCGTTTTCTTTGACGGAATGAACTACTGGTGTTACCTGAGACGGGAAAAATTCAAAATCAGTATCGGGCGGGCGGTTACCGTTGCGCTGATCGGATACTATTACAGCAATATTACCCCCAGCGCAGCCGGAGGACAGCCGATGCAGGTCAGTTCCCTGCATAAGGCGGGGATCCCGGTGGGATACGGCACAATGGCGGTTACAATCCGCTTTTTCGCAAACCAGTTTATTATTTCCGCCATGAGCCTGGTCCTTTTCCTGCTCAACAGGAACTTCGTATACGAACAGCTTGGCGGAGTTATGTGGGTCGTGCGTGTGGGGTGGCTGATCAATTTTTCGGCGGTGCCGCTGATTGTTCTTGCCACCTGGAAACGCAACTGGATCCAGGGAATTGCCAACGGACTGATCCGCCTGCTGGCAAAGATGCGCCTGATCAGGAACCGGGAAGCGGCCATCGCGAAGGCGACAGAGGTGCTTGATACCTACAACAAGGCGATGCGGGACCTCCTGAAGCGTCCCGGACAGATTACCATCCAGTTTATCTGCAGCTTTATCAGCCTGCTGGCGATGACAGCCACCATCGTCTTCGTTTACCACGCTTTCGGGCAGCAGGGGACCCCCTGGTACCGGATCCTTACGCTGAGCTGCCTTCTGTATGTCAGCGCAAGCTATACGCCGCTTCCGGGCGCCAGCGGCGCCCAGGAAGGCGGCTTCCTGCTGTACTTTAAAAACGTGTTCCTGAACGGCACCATCGGTATGGCGCTGCTGACGTGGCGGTTCTTTACGTTCTATCTGTTCCTGGTTACAGGCGTTGGAATGGTGATTCTCGAAAAAATAATCCTCCGGAGGGAACGCAGGAAAAAGAACCCGGCGTGACGGACGGAAAAGACTGTTTTCCCGGGAACAGGCCGGGAAAAACCTTTCTGTTGACAACCTATGAATAAGACGTTATAATACATCTGATTCCAGCCGCCCTGATCCGTCAGGGGGCAAGTTTTGCGGAGGGAGAAAGCATGGGTAAATACTTTGGCACGGACGGCTTCAGAGGAAAAGCCGGATCCGTTCTCACGGCTGCGCACGCTTTTAAAACAGGGCGGTTCCTCGGATGGTACTTCGGAAAAAAACACCTGGACGACCGGGCAAAAATCGTTATCGGCAAGGACACCCGCAGATCCTCCTACATGTATGAGAACGCGCTGGCTGCAGGCATCACCTCCTCCGGAGCGGATGTGTACCTGCTCCATGTTACCACCACCCCCTGTGTCAGCTATATCACCAGGACAGAGGGGTTTGACTGCGGCGTCATGATTTCAGCCAGCCACAATCCCTACTATGACAACGGGATCAAGCTGATGAACGCCAAGGGCGAGAAAATGGATGACGACCTGCAGGACCAGGTTGAGAAATACATCGACGGCGAAATTGAGGAAATCCCCTTCGCGGACGGGGACAAAATCGGCTGCACGGTGGACTTCTACACCGGCAGGAACCGGTATATCGGATACCTGACCAACCTGGCGACCCGGCCCTTTGACGATCACAAGGTAGCGCTGGACTGCTCCAACGGATCGAGCTGGATGATCGGGCCGGCGGTATTCAACGCACTGGGCGCGAAAACCTATGTGATTCACGACAAGCCCGACGGACTGAACATTAACCGGGACTGCGGAAGCACTCACCTGGAAAGCCTGCAGAGCTACGTCCGGGAAAACAAGCTGGATGTGGGATTTGCCTTTGACGGGGACGCCGACCGCTGCCTGGCCGTGGATGAAAACGGCAACGAGGTCAACGGGGACAAGATCATGTACATCTGCGCGAAGTACATGAAGAGCAAGGGGCAGCTGCCGAGCAACACGGTGGTAACGACCATCATGAGCAACTTCGGCCTGTACAAGGCGCTGGACGCGGCGGGAATCAACTATGAGAAAACCGCGGTAGGCGACCGGTACGTATATGAAAACATGAAGGCCTACGACCACCTGATCGGCGGAGAGCAAAGCGGACATATCATTTTCAGGAAGCATGCCCGGACGGGAGACGGAATTATCACGGCTGTGATGCTGATGGGCGTTATGATTGACACGCAGCTTCCGCTTTCCGTGCTTGCCGACGGATGCCGGATGTATCCCCAGATCCTGAAAAATGTCAAGGTGGACGACAAGGATGAAACCCTGGCAGACCAGAAGGTTATGGATGCCGTAAACGCCTGCACGGAGGCGCTGGGCGACAGCGGCCGGGTGCTGCTCCGCAAGAGCGGAACGGAACCGGTGCTGCGCGTGATGGCGGAGGCGGGGTCCCATGAGGAATGCGAAAAGTACGTGGATTCCATTATTGAGGCCATGAAGGAGAGCGGCCATCTGATCGAGGTGAAAAAATAATGCTGAAAACAAAAGACCTGTACGACCTGACCCACACCAGGGCCGCATCCCTGCTGGAGAAAACGGAGTATCCCTGGGAAGCCCTCGGGAAGATCAAGGAATTTATCGTTGAGCTCGGTCAGACACTGCCGGAAGACGAATTCGAAGAAGTCCGGGAGCATGTCTGGATCGCCAGGGACGCGGTTATCTATCCGAACAACTACATCGGAGCTCCCTGCATCATCGGACACAAGACGGAGGTACGGCCCGGAGCCTTTATCCGCGGAAGCGCGCTGGTGGGAGACAACTGCGTTGTCGGAAACAGCACAGAACTGAAAAACGTCATCCTGTTCGACAATGTGCAGGTTCCACACTACAACTACGTAGGGGACAGCATCCTGGGCTACAGGAGCCATATGGGAGCGGGATCGATCACTTCCAACGTGAAGAGCGACAAGCTTCCGGTGGTGGTCAAATGCGGGGAAGAGCGCATTGAAACCGGCATGAAGAAAATCGGAGCCATGCTGGGAGACCGGGTGGAGGTCGGCTGCAACAGCGTGCTGAATCCCGGAACGGTGATCGGAAGGGACTCCAATATCTATCCGACGTCCTGCGTGCGCGGGACGGTGCCGGAAAAGAGCATCCGGAAAAACGACGGAACCATCGTGGCCAAACACGAATAAGAAAGATCAGGGAGGAAGAAGCAAATGAAGGTCATTATTGCGGAGAACTATGAAGACGGCGCCGTAAAGGCAGCGGATATCATTGAGAAAATCGTCCGGGACAATCCGGAATGCACCCTCGGCCTTGCCACCGGAAGCAGCCCTGTGGGAATGTACCGGGAGCTCGCGCGCCGCTGCCGGGAAGAGGGACTGGATTTCAGCAAGATCCACAGCGTGAACCTGGACGAATATGTCGGGCTGGAAGGAACACATGACCAGAGCTACAGGTACTTCATGAACAGCAACCTGTTTGACCATATCAACATCGACAAGAACAACACCTACGTGGCCAAGGGAACAGGGGATGTGAAAGCAAACCTGAAGGAATTCAACGAGATCCTGGACAAAACGGACATCGAGATCCAGGTCCTCGGCGTCGGCCCGGACGGACACCTCGGCTTCAACGAGCCCGGGAAGACCCTGTACGACGGGGCGCATGAGGAAGTGCTGGATGATTCGACCATCGAGGCGAACAAGCGCTTCTTCGCCAGCAAGGAGGAAGTGCCCACCCATGCGGTTACGATGGGCATGGGCAATATCATGCGCGCGAAGCGCCTGCTGATGATCATCAGCGGAAACAAGCAGGAAGCCGCCACAAAGCTGCTGATCGAAGACAAAATCGACCCCATGTGCCCCTGCACGTTCATGCGCATGCACCGGGACGCCACGGTGGTCATTGAGAAAAAGCTGGCGGACGAAATCGGATACAAGGGATAAGAATACACCGGAACAGAAAAGCGGGCAGGCGAAGGCGCCTGCCCGCTTTATGCTGCCGCGGCAGATTACTGAATGCTGAAAAGCAGTTCGTCGTAGGTGGGGAAAGGCCAGCAGGAACGGTCCGTAATACATTCCAGATGATCGGCGGACGCCCGGACCGCTGCCATGGCGGGAAGCACCTGATCATGCATGTACACGGCAGAAGCAGCAGCGGATTCCGTATCCGGCTTTGCGGCAAGTATATTCGCAAGATCATCCATCCGGGCCTTCAGCCGGTCCGTCTCCTGGCAGAGATCGGAAAGGAGGGAGGATCCGCAGGCAAGGGAGGCTCCGGCATTCCTGAGGCTTACGCAGGCGGATGAAAGGGAACCGATATATCCCAGGACAGCGGGAAGTATCTGGCGACGGCCCATCATCAGCATGGTTTCCGCTTCGATATTGATCATTTTGGCATAGGAATCAAGACCGATATCCCGGCGGGAACGGAGCTCGGATTCGGAGAGAACCTTGTGCGTTTCAAAGAGGCGGATATTCTTTTCAGCGGTGTAACAGGGCAGGGCATCCACCGTGGAGGCGAGGGAAAGGAGACCGCGCCTTCCGGCTTCCTTCACCCATTCTTCGGAATAGTTGTTGCCGTTGAAGATGATCCGCTTATGCTCATGGATGTTCCGGACGATCAGCTCGTGCAGCGTACCGCGGAAATCCTCCGCCTGCTCCAGCTCGTCCGCAAACTGGCGGAGAGATTCGGCGACAATCGTATTCAGCACCACATTCGCATCCGAAACGGAGGCGGAGGAGCCCAGGGAACGGAACTCAAATTTATTGCCGGTAAAGGCGAAGGGAGAGGTCCGGTTACGGTCCGTGGTATCCCGGGGGAACTTCGGAAGGGCGTGAACGCCAACGGTCATATCGGTTTTTTCACGGCCGCTGTAGATTGCGCCGGCCTCCAGCGCTTCCAGAATCTCGGTCAGTTCATCTCCCAGGAAGATGCTTACAATAGGCGGAGGAGCCTCGCATCCGCCCAGCCGGTGATCGTTCCCGGCGGAGGCAACGGAAGCCCGGAGCAGATCCTGGTACTCATCGACGGCCTTGATGACAGAGGTCAGGAAAAGCAGGAACTGGGCGCTTTCATGAGGACTGTCGCCGGGCTCAAGGAGATTGTAGCCGGTGTTGGTGAACATGGACCAGTTATTGTGCTTCCCGCTGCCGTTGACGCCCTCGAAAGGCTTTTCGGCCAGCAGGCAGACAAGGTTGTGACGCAGGGCAACCTTCTTCATCATTTCCATGGTGAGCTGGTTATGATCGCAGGCGACATTGGCCACGGCGTAAATGGGGGCCATTTCGTGCTGGGCGGGAGCGGTCTCGTTATGCTCCGTTTTGGCAAGCACGCCAAGCTTCCACAACTCTTCGTTGAGATCGGACATGAAAGCCTGGACCCTGGTCTGGATCGTTCCGAAAAAGTGGTCTCCAAGCTCCTGGCCCTTGGGGGGCTTGGCGCCGAAAAGCGTACGTCCGGCAAAAATCAGGTCGCTGCGGCGATCAAACAGCTCTTTGTCCACGAGGAAATATTCCTGTTCAGGCCCGACCGTCGGGATAACGCGGGTCGCGTCCATGCGGCCGAAGAGATGCAGGATCCGGACGGCCTGCCTGTTCAGGGCTTCCATGGAGCGAAGCAGGGGGGTCTTTTTATCCAGCGCTTCGCCGCCGTAGGAACAGTATGCGGTAGGAATGCAGAGAATATGATCCTTGATAAAGGCGTAGGAGGTGGGATCCCAGGCGGTATAGCCGCGGGCCTCAAAGGTGGACCGCAGGCCGCCGTTGGGAAGGGAGGAGGCGTCCGCCTCGCCCCGGACCAGCTCCTTGCCGGAGAACTCCTGAATAACGGATCCGCCGGGAACGGGAGTGATAAAGGCGTCATGCTTCTCCGCCGTGACGGAATTCAGGGGCTGGAACCAGTGGGTATAATGGGTGGCCCCGTGTTCAAGCGCCCAGTCCTTCATGGCGTTGGCGACGACGCTGGCGACTTCTGCGTCCAGCCGGCGCCCTTCATCAATGGTTTTATGCAGGGCTTTGTAGGTTTCCTTCGGAAGGCGCTGGCGCATCACCGCATCGTTAAAAACATTGACAGCAAAAAGTTCTTCCACTCCGGCCATGACCGTCACCTCCCACAATTGTTAAACAAGTTTAGAAGAACGAGGCTGAAAAGTCAAGTGTTTCCGAGCGTCCGGACAATTTGCGGAACAAAAAAGACGAAGGAAAAGCGGGCGTTTCTTCATTGTAATTTTGCATGGGTTATGATAAAATAATTTCTTGGACTAAAGTGTGAAATTGCGGAGGGGACAGGGATGTTTGAGCCCAAGGTTAAGAATCAACAGACGGCGCTGCTGATGAAGGCGATTATGCTCATCGATAACGAAGAGGATGCCTACCGGTTTTTCGAGGATCTCTGTACGATTCCCGAGATCAAGAGCATCAGCCAGCGGCTGGAGGTTGCGGAACTTCTGTGGAAAAAGGAAACCTACCAGAAAATCGCCGAACAGACAGGGGCCTCAAGCGCGACAATCTCCAGGGTCAACCGGGCGCTGACATACGGAGCGGACGGATACAGCCGCGTCCTCGAAAGAATGGAAAAGGAGTAAGCACGGCACATGGACCTGAATATGCTGAACCGGGAGCAGCGCATGGCCGCGGAAACGCTGGAAGGGCCGGTGCTGATCCTGGCCGGGGCAGGAAGCGGAAAAACACGCGCCCTGACTTACCGGGTCGCGAACCTGATTGATCACGGCGTGCCGGCCTACCGGATTCTCGCGCTGACATTCACCAACAAGGCAGCGCGGGAAATGAAAACACGGGTGGAAGCGCTGATCGGGGCGGAAAACGCGGAGGCCGCATGGATCAGCACCTTCCATTCTACCTGCGCCCGCATCCTCAGAAGGGATATTGAGAAACTGGGATACAACCGTTCCTTCACCATCTACGACGATGATGACCAGGGACGGGTGCTGAAGGAAATCTACAAGGAACTGAATATCGACGACGCCTTTATTCCGCTGCGGGAGACGAAGGGGAAAATCAGCGACGCCAAGAACAAGCTGCAGACCCCGGACGAATGGTTCGGGAGAACAGGCCGGGACAGAAGGAACAGTTTCATCCACGATATCATGACGTCCTATGAGAAAAAGATGAAATCCCTCAATGCCCTTGATTTTGACGACCTTCTGCTGAAAACGCTGGAGCTGTTTGCGGATCATCCGCCGGTTCTGCAGCAATACAGGGAGCGGTTCCGGTATGTGCTTGTGGACGAGTACCAGGACACCAACAAAGCGCAGTATGAGCTGATCCGCCTGCTGACGGCGGACAGCCGGAACCTGTGCGTGGTGGGAGACGACGACCAGAGCATCTACGGCTGGCGCGGAGCAGATATCCGGAACATCCTGGATTTTGAGGTTGACTATCCGGACGCGAAGGTGATCAAGCTGGAACAGAACTACCGGTCCACGGCAAACATCCTGGACGCGGCGAACCAGCTGATAGCCAGGAACGAGGGGAGAAAGGACAAGAAACTCTGGACCGAAAGATCGGAAGGGGAGAAGATACAGGTTTACTGCGCCTCGGACGAGCATGACGAGAGCATGTGGATGGCCAGGCAGATCCTTGCGATTCAGCGGGGCGGAGAGGGATACGGCGAAACGGCGATTCTGTACAGAACAAACGCCCAGAGCCGCGTTCCGGAAGAAATCCTGATGAAGAGCGGAATCCCCTACAAGGTATTCGGAGGACAGAAGTTCTACGAACGCAAGGAAATCAAGGATATCATTGCCTATCTGCGGGTGATCGTGAATCCGGCGGATGATATCTCCCTGGCAAGAATCATCAATGTACCGAAGCGGGCGATCGGGGAGACCACCATCCAGGCGCTGTCTTCCCGCGCAAGCGCGATGAACGCGCCGCTCTTTACGGTTCTCAACGATCCGCCGGAAGAGCTCGGCAGCCGGGCAAGGGCGAATGTCAGCGCTTTTTTCAGCATGATGACGCTGCTGGGCGCCATGAAGGAATGCATGGGGCTGCTCGAGTTTGTGGACACGCTGATCGAAAAGACCGGGCTTGAGGAGCAATACCAGAAAGAGGATACGGAGGAAGCGCTGAACCGGCTTGAAAACATGAACGAGTTCAGGAACTCCCTGCGGGAATATGCCGAAAACGAGGAAAACCCGACACTGGAAAGCTATCTCGAAAACGTTGCGCTGGTTACAGACCTGGACAGGGCGGAAGACGGAAAGGGATATGTAACCATGATGACGCTTCACAGCGCAAAGGGGCTTGAATTTGACAATGTGTTCATTCCGGGGATGGAGGAAAACATTTTTCCCAGCATGCGAAGCGTTGCGGAGGAGAACCGGCTGGAGGAAGAGAGAAGGCTGATGTACGTCGGCATTACCCGGGCCAGGAAACGCCTGTTTCTTTCCCGGGCCTCGGAACGGATGCAGTACAACCAGTACGCGCACAATCCGCCGAGCCGGTTCCTGGGGGAAATTCCAGCGCGGCTGATCCGGGAGTCCGTTTTCGAGGGAGCGGGACGGAGTCCGTTCGCCTTCGGCGGCGGGAGGAACATGCCCCGGTATCCCCGGGCGGGAGCGGAAACCGAAAGCATCCGGAGGACCTCCGCCGCGCCGGCCCTGCCGATGAAGCCGAAGCTGACATTCAAGGGAAAAGGACTGGATGAAATCCCCGGAGTGCGGAAGGGCTTTATTCCCAGCGCAGCCCGCAAGATGGAAGACACGGCGGCAGCCTCGCTGTTCAGCCCCGGGGACCGGGTACGCCATCCGAAATTCGGAGCCGGGACCGTTCAGAGTGTATCCGGATACGGCAAGGATGCAAGGATCCGGATTCAGTTTGACAAGGCGGGAGCGAAGGAGCTTGCGCTGGCAATCGCTCCGATTGTCCGCACGGAGGAGGAAACATGAGTCCTGAGAAGCAACGGAGGATGGAGGAGCTGGTTCAGGAGATCAGCAAGGCCTCCTACGCGTATTATGTGCTGGATGATCCGTATATCTCGGATATGCAGTGGGACCGGCTGTACGATGAACTGAGATCGCTGGAAGAGGAGACGGGCGTTGTGCTGCCGGACAGCCCGACGGTCAAGGTCGGCGGCGCTCCGCTGAAGGGATTTGAGGAGCATACCCACATCAACCGCCTCTGGTCCATGGACAAGGTGCAGAGCATGGAAGCGCTCGACGCCTGGATTACCCGGACGGAAAAACTGGCTGGAAGATCCAATCTCCGGTATTACGTTGAGTATAAGTTCGACGGCCTGACGCTGAACCTGACATACAACGGAGGCCGCCTGGTGCAGGCTGCGACCCGGGGAGACGGCGTCAAAGGAGAAGCGATTCTCGCACAGGCGAAAACCATTCACAGCGTGCCGAAAAGCATTCCGTACCAGGGATTGCTGGAGGTGCAGGGTGAGTGCATCATGCGGCTGAGCACGCTGGAAAAGTATAACAGGGCCCATCCGGAAGCTCCCCTGAAGAACGCCAGGAACGCGGCAGCCGGAGCGCTGCGGAACCTGGATCCTGCCGTCACCGCCGCGAGGCACCTGGACGCCTTTTTTTACCAGGTAGGCACCATTGACCATCCGCCTTACACTTCCCAGCCGGAGATGCTCCGGTTCCTGCGGGAAAACGGGTTTCAGGTAAGCCCCTACCTGGGGGAAGGAACAGGCCGGGAAGAGCTGGAAAGCTGCATCCGGAAGATCGGCGAGGAGAGAAAGACGCTGGACTGGCTGATCGACGGAGTTGTGATCAAGGTTGGCGACAGCGCCCTCCGGGAACAGATGGGGTTTACGGAAAAGTTTCCGCGGTGGGCAGTAGCCTACAAGTTTGAGGCGGAGGAAGCGGTTACAAAGCTGCTGGATGTTACCTGGGAGCTTGGCCGCACCGGAAAGCTGACGCCGCTGGCGCACGTGGAACCTGTGGATTTCTACGGGGTTACGGTAAAAAAGGCCACCCTGAACAACCTGAACGATATCCAGCGCAAGGATGTGGCCATCGGCTGCAACGTCTGGATCCGCCGCAGCAACGATGTGATTCCGGAGATCATGGGAAGGGCCGGGGAGGTCCAGCCCGGGGAGCGGCCGATCCTCCGGCCGGAAAAATGCCCGGCCTGCGGGAGCGAGCTGACCGAGCGGGGCGCGCATCTGTTCTGTATGAACAGAACCAGCTGCCGCCCGCAGGCGGTGGCCAGGATCGCGCATTTCGCCAGCCGGGAGGCAATGGATATTGAAGGGCTGAGCGAAAAGACAGCGGGGCAGCTTTACGATCAGGCAGCGGTGCGGGAAATCGCCGATCTTTACCGGCTGACACCCATGGATTTCCTGATGCTGGAGGGATTCAAGGAGAAGAAAGCGGCCAACCTGGCGGAGAGCCTTGAGAAGAGCAAGGACTGCGAGCTGGACGCGTTCCTTTTCGCGCTGGGAATTCCGAATGTGGGACGCAAAACCGCAAGGGATCTTGCACAGGCTTTCGGCACGCTGGAAAAAGCGGAAAACGCCACGATGGAGCAGCTTACCGCCATTCCGGACATCGGGGATATTGTGGCCGGAAGCATCACGGAATACTTCAGCTTTCCGGAGAACCTTCAGATGATCCGGCGGATGCTTGAGGCAGGGGTGAAACCCAGGGAAGCCGCCCATGGCGGGGAGGGCGTGTTCAGCGGGATGAGTATCGTTGTAACGGGAACGCTGCCGACCCTCAGCCGGAAACAGGCGGAGGACCTGATCCGGTCCTGCGGGGGAAACGCCGCGGGCTCGGTCAGCAAAAAAACAGCTTTTGTCGTTGTGGGTGAGGACGCGGGAAGCAAGCTCACCAAGGCACAGGCGCTGGGAATTGAAACCATTGACGAGGCGGAGCTGCTCCGCCGGACGGCCAGGTAACAGGAAAACGGAGGAGAACACATGTTTTCAGGAATTACACAGTGGCTTGAGGATTTGTCGGCGGACCCGTCGGGAACATTGATTACGCTGGCATATATCGCAGTATGCATTCTTTTCAGCCTGATCCTTCACGAATGCGCCCACGGCTGGGTGGCGTACAAGTGCGGGGATCCAACAGCAAAGATGCTGGGCCGCCTCACACTGAACCCGGCCAAGCATCTTGACCCGATCGGAACGATCTGCATGGTTTTCCTGCGAGTTGGATGGGCGAAACCTGTTCCTATCAATCCCCGGAGATTCAGGCATTTCAGGCGCGATTACATCCTGGTATCCCTTGCCGGGATTGTAACGAACCTGGTTTTGTGCATTCTGAGTATGGTTGTTTCCGCGCTGCTCTGCAAAGTAATATATGAGCCGGAACTGCTGGTATATGTACGTGAGCAGGGAATGCAGGACAATCTGCTTGATCTTTACCATATGTACATGCCCAATGCCATCTACGCCGGAAGGTTTGATATCATAGGCGGAAGCATCCGGGACGGAATGATCTGGGCGGTATATGCCCAGCGCCTTTTCCTGATGCTGGCCCAGATGAACCTCGGCCTGGCAATTTTCAACCTGATTCCCATCCCCCCGCTGGACGGATACCGGTTCCTGGACATGTTCGTGTTCAAAGGAAAGCTTGCGCTGGACAGGAACATGATGTATATCATTCAGATCGGTTTCCTGGTTCTCTGTATGTCCGGACTGCTGAGCAATGCACTGTCCACGGTGAACGGAGCAGTTTTCGGATTCCTGAGCAACATCGTTGCGGTAATTATCTGAAAAAGCGGGAATGACATGCTGACACGGGAATTTAAACTGAAGGATTTTGACGGGCCGCTGGATTTGCTGCTGACGCTGATCGGGAAAGCCCAGATTGATATCCGGGAGATCTTTGTGAGCGAGATTACGGAGCAGTATCTTGATATCGTGCGGAACGACCCGGACCTGAACATGGACGAAAGCAGCGACTTCCTGGTAATGGCGGCGACACTGCTTGAAATCAAAAGCCGGGCAATGCTGCCGAAGCCGGCGCCGCCGGAGGAAGAGGATCCGGAAACAGAGCTGATCCGGAGGCTGGAAGAGTACAAGCAGTTCCGGGAAACGGCCGAAAACATGAAAGGGTTTGAGGAGGCAGCCAGGCATGTGTTCACAAAGCTGCCGGAAGAATATCCGCTTCCCCCGCAGGAAACTGAAATCACCGGACTGACGCTGGAAGGACTTACGGAAGCATTCCTGCGGATCTGGAGCCGCAAGCCCATGCTGGATGACAATCCGGAAAGCAACCACTATGCCGCGAGAAACATCCGCAGGGACAGCCACACCGTACAGGAATGCATGCTGGAGCTGATTCACACCGTAAAGGAAAAGAAGCGGATGCGTTTCGAGGAAGCCTTTGCGGAAGCACCGACACGGGAAGCGGTCGTAACCTATTTCCTTGCCGTACTTGAGCTGCTGAAGCTCGGACAGATCCATCTCAGGCAGCAATCCGTTTACGGTGAGATCGAACTGATATACGGAAAATACAGGCCGCCGGCAGAACGGGATCTGACAAA
>OCVV012886934.1_pt1 | contig 28014 bp, 18 predicted proteins | sample 1539721 | NCBI WGS metagenome assembly OCVV01 (sample SAMN02144230, study PRJEB22623) | gut metagenome | biome: sheep rumen | host: Ovis aries | place: New Zealand | reverse complement strand
ACTCTTTCTTTCCATGCTTTTGTCTTTTTCCCCTTTCTGACATAAATATACCCCTAAAGTTTTTTGTCTAACTTTAGGGGTTCATATCATAAAACCCGTCTTTTTTAATGAGCATCAAGCCAATTAGTTGCTACCGACAATTCAACCTTAAGTGGTACTTTCATCTGGAACACATTCTCCATCTCATTCTTCACAATCTCACGCATAATCTCCTCCTCAGATTTAACTACGTTGAAATTCAATTCGTCGTGCACCTGGATTATCATTCTTGATTTTAACTTTCTATTGTCTATCTCCCGCTGTATATTGATCATCGCCAACTTAATAATGTCTGCCGCTGTACCCTGAATCGGTGCATTGATTGCATTTCTTTCAGCATTCTGACGCAGAGATCCATTACGTGAATTAATATCCTGGATAAAACGTCTTCTTCCAAACAATGTCTCTACATATTCATGCTCATGGGCAAACGCTTTTATTTTCTCAAGATAATCATACACTTTAGGAAAAGCATTGAAATAACTTTCAATCATCTGCTTTGCCTCATCCTTAGAAATAGACAATCTGTCTGCCAATCCATATGCTGATATTCCGTAAAGTATTCCAAAGTTTGCTGTCTTAGCCTTGCTTCGCATTTCCTTTGTAACCTCCTCAGTAGGAACTTTGAAAATCTTTGAAGCGGTGTCCTGATGAAAATCAAATCCAGATAAAAATGATGATATCAATCCTTCATCCTCTGAGACGTGAGCCATAACTCTCAACTCAATCTGTGAATAATCGGCTGATAAGAAGACGGAATCATCGCCAGCTACGAAACATCTGCGTATTTCTCTTCCCATACTGTCTCGCACAGGTATGTTTTGCAAATTAGGATTGCTCGAACTTAATCGTCCAGTGGCAGTCACTGTCTGATTAAACGATGTATGAATTTTTCCTGTGTGAGAATTCACAATTTCAGGAAGTGTATCAATATATGTGCTCAACAATTTTTTTACTCCACGATAATCCAGAATCTTCTCTATAATTGGATGTTTGCTTTTCAACGAAATCAACACATCCTCACTTGTCGACATCTGTCCACCCTTGGTTTTCTTTACTTTATCTACAAGATTCAACTCATTATAGATAACCTCACCAACTTGTTTTGGTGATGATATATTGAAAGAGTGTCCGGCAAGAGAATATATTTCTTTCGCAATGTTCTCCATCTCTGCCGTCATCTTAACAGAAGATTCCTTCAAACTCTTTTCATCAATGGTCACACCAGCGTTCTCCATCTCACAAAGAACATGCATCAACGGCATCTCAATAGTTTTAAACAACTTATCAAGATTGTTCTTAACTAACTCATCTTTGAAAATTTCGTAAAGCTGGAAAGTGATGTCAGCATCCTCAGCAGCATAATCTGCAAGTCTGTTCTTATCTACACTTCGTAATGGAAGATTCTTTTTACCATTCTCTGTTGTCAACTCTTCATAAGTAACAGTTTTATATTTCAAATACTGTTCTGCCAAAGCATCCATTCCATGTCTCAACTCTGGTTGGATAAGATAATGGGCAATCATTGTGTCAAACAACTCACCCTTCACCTCTACCCCATATTGCTTGAGCATCAACACGTCGAACTTAAGGTTTTGTCCAATCTTAAATATTTTATCATTTTCAAACAAAGGTTTGAACTGATCAACTATTTTTTGTGTCTCCTCCCGATTTTCCGGTAAAAGAATAAAAAATGCCTCATTTTTCTTCCAACAGAAGCTCATTCCCACTAAATCTGCAGAAAATACGTCTGTTGAGGTCGTTTCCGTGTCAAAACAGAAAAAATCCTGAGTAGAAATTTTTGCCAAAAATTGGCTAATATCTTCTTGATTTTCAATCAATTTATAGTCATGAGAGACGGAAGTTAACTCGCTGAGACTTGAATATTTTTCTTCAGGCTGTGTAATTGTACTGAAATTATCAAACAGAGAGAGTTGAACAGGGGCTGATTTTTGAGTATATTTATTGATGAAACTTTTTAATTCAAGATCATTGAATATTTTTAACATTTCATCGACTTTCTTTTCCTTGATGGCAAGATCAGAAATAGATGTCTCTATTGGAACCTCAGTACATATTGTCACAAGAAACTTTGAAAATTTAATCATTTCTACACTTTCCTGCACCTTCGTCTTTAAAGCTCCTTTTATGGATTCTGAATTTTCAATTACAGATTCTACTGATCCAAACTCCTGTAGCAACTTGACAGCTGTTTTCTCTCCCACTCCCTTGCAACCAGGAATATTATCACTCGCGTCTCCCATTAGAGCAAGAAGGTCTATGATTTTTGAAGGGTCATCTATTCCCCACTTTTCACAAACCATATTTTTATCCATCAACTCCAAACCATTTCCATGAGTGATACGAAGCATCTTGATATTATCGTCGACAAGCTGTGCATAATCTTTATCTGGAGTCACCATAAGTACCTCTAGACCTTCAGCCGCTCCACGTTTGGCAAGAGTTCCAACAATATCATCAGCTTCATATCCGTCAATCGCAAATTGAGGAATATTATAAGCGTCAACAATTTTCTTAATCAACGGCACAGACGCATGAATCTCTTCAGGAGTTGCCTGACGTTGAGCTTTATATTCCGGATATTTTTCATGACGAAAAGTCTTGGCGGCAGAATCAAAAACTACAGCAATATGTGAAGGAGAATAATCCTTAAGAATCATCTCCAACTTATTAACAAATCCATAAACAATCGAGGTGTTTTCACCCTTTGAATTTTTCATTGGCTTATTCATCAAGGCGTAATATGAGCCAAAAATGATGGGATAAGCATCAATTAAAACAAGTCTATTATCCATTTTTTGAAATTCATTTTCCAAACTTACTTACATTTATTAAATTCGCAAAAAATTTTTGATTGAATTACGGATGTCAACATTAGATACAGCAAAAAAAGCAATAGAAAAGGAGTATGAAATCTTCTCTAAGAAGTTTGACGGATATTTTGCGTCAGACAATGAATTGCTGTCAGCTGTAAACAACTACATACTTCAAAAAAAGGGTAAACAGATCAGACCAATAATGGCTCTGCTTGCTGCTAAATGTCTTGGAGACGTGAATGATTCAAGTTACGACGGTGCAACAGCTATTGAGATGCTCCACACCGCAAGCCTTATCCACGATGACATTGTGGACGAGGCAGACTCACGTCGTGGCCAGAAATCAGTCAACAATATTTGGCAAAATAAAGTTTCTGTCCTGGTTGGCGACTATCTTCTTTCACAGGCGTTGAATGTTGCTTCACAAACCAACTCACTGGAAATAATCAAGTCTATTTGTAGTGTAGGAAAAAAATTGACAGACGGTGAATTAATCCAACTTTACAATTCAAAAAACAGAACCTTCAACGAGGAAATTTACTATAACGTCATAAAAAAGAAAACAGCTGTATTATTCTCAACTGCTTGTTTTATAGGTGCTAAAAGTGTTAGCAATAATCAACAGATGATTGATTCTCTCGTTGATTTCGGCACTATTTTTGGAATCTGTTTTCAAATAAGAGACGACATTTTCGACTACTTATCAACAGAAAAAGAGATAGGCAAACCAGTGGGTAACGATATACGCGAAGGCAAAGCCACTCTTCCACTTATTTATGCTTTGAACAACAGTTCAGAGGTGAAAAGAAATGAAATCGTCGACATTCTGAGAAAAGAAAATAAAACAAATGAAGAAGTCGAACAACTTATCAACTTCACTGTTGAAAAAGGTGGAATAGAATATGCTTCCAAAAAGATGAAAGAATTTGAAAAAGAAGGAATTAAATGTTTGGATTCTATTCCTGAATCAGATGCAAAAAAAGCATTACTGATGCTTCTCAACTATACGATTGTAAGAGAATATTAAAATTCTAATTTATAAGAGAAAAGTTAAGGGCCAATATTTGTTAGATATTGACCCTAATCATATTTATTTTCTACTAATTCGTAAAATCGAAAAGTTATAATATTTATGTGCTCGTCTACGACTCGCACTAGAGAAGTGAAGTTAGGGCGTTCCGCCCTTAACAATCCTCACATTATTAGAAATATGATACCTTCTCACCAGTGATATCAGAAAGAAGATTATTTGCCAAACTGCTTGCTCCTATTCTGAACAGAGATTTGTCGGTATGATCAGCTCCTAAGACACTTTCTACTATTGAATAGTACTTGACAGCGTCTGATGACGTAGAAATGCCTCCAGCAGCCTTAAAACCTACATTTCTGCCTATTTCTGGTTCCATCTTACCTATAACCTCACACATAACGTATGCTGCCGCAAGATTGGCCACACTTCCATCTTTTCCTGTACTGGTCTTGATAAAGTCTGCTCCTGCGTTGATAGAAATGATAGCGGCTTTTTCTATGTTCTCAACAGTTTTCAACAATGAAACCTCAAGAATAACCTTCAAAGTTACATCCTTACAATATGCTTTAATCTCTGAGATCTCATCATAAATATCGTCATAATCTCCTGCCAAATACTTGCCAACAGGAAAAACTATATCAATCTCTGTAGCTCCTGACGCGATAGCCAATCCTACTTCGGCCAACTTGACCTCCATAAATGTCTGTGAATGTGGAAAACCACCTGCAACTGCTACTATATCCACATCTTCCAACAATGTTTCTTTTACCGTTGGAACAAATGCCGGATATACACAAATGCCAGCAGGCAGAGGCAATATGTCAAACTTTGAGTCGAAATTGTTAACCTTATCAACAAAAGCAGTTACAGATTCACTGTTATCTGTTGATTTTAAAGTAGTAAGATCTATATTTTCAAGAAGTTTGCAATAAATTGCCTTAGTGTTGTTTCTCTCAAATGAAGAATGTAGAAGCGCATCTACAGCCATTTCTACTTCTCGCTCGTTCTTGCCAATTGAATACTTGGAAAAAAGTTCAAATATATTATTCATCTTTCTTAAATAGTTTTACGTTGTTGATATGACGATCCTTGTCACGACTCGTCTTTTTCTCTATGTTTTTTAGGAAAGCTTCATTCAAATCCACTCCAGTCTGGTTTGCCAGACAAGTCAAGACCCACAGTATGTCAGCCATCTCGTCTGCAATCGACGATTCCTTTTCTTTATCCTTGAAACTCTGGTCACCGTATGTGCGTGCCATAAGACGGGCCAACTCTCCCACCTCTTCCATAAGACATGCAGTATTGGTGAGTTCAGAAAAATATCGCACACCGTAACGCTTTATCCAATCGTCGACGGTGTGCTGAATATCTTTAAGTGTGAGATCCTGCATTATAAACCAAGTTTAGCACTTATTTCCAACATCTTCTGAATAGGTTTGACTGCCTTCTCACGCAATTCATCTGAAACTTCTACTTCAGGCGACTCATTCTTCAAAACCTCATAAACCTTCTCGAGAGTGTTGAGACGCATAAAGCTGCAGTTGTTGCAGGCACATGTTGAGTCTTCAGGTGGAATAGGGATAAACACCTTGTCTGGGGCAGACTTCTGCATCTCATGAAGAATACCGCTCTCTGTTGCTACCAAGAAGCGTTTGCAGTCAGATGCAACAGCATATTTCAAAAGTCCGGCTGTAGATCCTACCTTGTCTGCCAAACGAACAATTACATCCTTACACTCAGGATGAACAAGCACCTGTGCATCTGGATACTCTTTCTTCAGGTCAAGCACCTTACGTACAGAGAACTTCTCATGCACATGGCAAGCACCATTCCAAAGCACCATATTTCTACCAGTGATGCTATTGATATAGTTGCCAAGGTTTTTGTCCGGACCGAAAATTATCTTCTCGTCTTTTGGAAAACTCTCCACAATCTGCTTTGCGTTTGTACTTGTCACCACCACATCAGTCAATGCCTTGACAGCAGCAGTGGTATTGACATAAGAAATCACCTTATGACCTGGATGAGCCTTGATAAATTTTTCAAACTCATCAGCCGGACAGCTGTCAGCAAGTGAACATCCAGCAGCCATGTCAGGCACCAACACTTTCTTGTTCGGTGAAAGGATCTTTGCAGTCTCACCCATGAAATGAACTCCACAAAGCATTATTATATCCGCATCCGTTTTAGCTGCCCACTGAGCCAATGCCAAACTGTCGCCAACGAAATCAGCTATATCCTGAATATCCCCGTCTTGATAATAGTGTGCCATTATTATAGCATTCTTTTCCTTTTTCAAACGGTTGATTTCGGAAATCAGAAACTCTTTTTCCATTATATATTTATATGTTGATATAAGAAAATACTAGTTTAAAAATCTCTAAAATATAACAATAATAGGGTGTTGGTTATGTTAATAAAAAGATGCGGAAAAAGTAATCAATTATAATCAAGAGACGATCAACAATTCCGTCTTCTCTAACTTACTGAATGATTGATTAAATTCCGACTTTATTAACAATATTAACAACAATGCAAATATAATTTTTCTTTCGCTAAGTTGAAATCATAAGTGTTATTAAAGTGCTAAATTTTGTAAAAAGATTCTTGATAAGTTTATAAAAAAAATTCACCAAGAAATTTGGAAATATGTAAAGGCAGTCGGCTTAAAATAGTTTTTTAAATTCATGGCAATAGTTATTATTTGTTTTCTTGAAGTTTTCAACATTTTTAGCTTGGATTCTTGACAATAGAAGGGTGTGAAATCAGTGGTTTATCAACAGCGAAAAGCCAAATTGTTGATGAAGTAAAAAGCAAAATTACTTGGTTAATTATGCCATGATAGAGATAAAAAAAAGGTAATAAAATTTAAATAAAGTGAGATCGACGAATTATAATACTCCTTTAAGACTGAGTTTTACGAGGATTGTTAAGGGCGGAACGCCCTAACTTTCCCTCTCTCCGCGAATCCGCAAGGATGAGCGGAAAAAATGCAATCATTGTTATTATATTATTAAAATATTTGTGCTCGCCTACGGCTCGCACTGTGGTAGGGTTAGGGCGTTCCGCCCTTAACAATCCTCATTTATAGAACAAAGTAAAGAAATATAGGTTTATTCTCTTTTCCTCATAAAAAGTCGAAGACTTTCTCTTTAAACTCCCATTCTCTGTGGTAAAAAAATGCTCGCCTACGGCTCGCACATTAGGATGGGTTAGGGCGTTCCGCCCTTAACAATCCTCGTAAAACATTTAATAAATGAAAAAGCAAATTTATTATCTTTACTATGCCAAATCACTACACAAGTTTGGAAAAGTTTTACATCGCTTCTAATTATTTATTTTGAATGGTTATAATGGTGTAAATATTATAAATTTGCAGAAAAAAACATATTCCACATTCATAAATAACAGATGAGTTATGCTAAACAATAAAGAAAAAACAAAAATATATAAGGCTTCTGCCGGAAGTGGCAAAACTTTCCGTTTGGCTGTGGAATATCTGAAACTTATTTTGAAGGATAAAAATGCCTTCAAATCTATCCTTGCTGTGACTTTTACCAACAAGGCTACTGCGGAAATGAAGGAGAGAATTCTTTTTGAACTTTATGGTCTGCATCGTAAATATGAGGATTCCGACAGCTATAGAGATAAGCTGATAGAAGAACTTGGTCCTGGATGGAACGCGGAAAAAATATCTGAAAAGGCTGGCGAGGCTATTTCTGCGATTATACACGACTATTCACATTTCAGAATAGAGACCATAGACTCGTTTTTTCAAAGTATATTGCGCAATCTTGTTCATGAACTTGAGATAGGAGCCATTGTCAATCTGGAACTTGATAATGCTTCCGTTATTCATGAGGCTGTGAATGATATGATGAACAGTCTGCATGAGGATGATAAAAAGCAGTTGTTGAAATGGCTGACAGACTTTTCTGTGGAAAACATAAAGAATGGAAAAAGCTGGAGAGTGAACAGTAAAGTGGAAAAGTTTGCCACTAACATCTTCAACGAGGATTTCATCACAAAAAAAAGGGATGAAGATTTATATACTATTGAAAAACTGACTGCTTATAAGAAAAATATAGACAAGATTTTAAAAGGGCATTTAAGCAAATTAAAAGCTTTGGCAGATGAATTTTTTGCAAAAACAGATGAATGGAACGCTGTGCCTGAGAATTTCTATTATGGGGCAAAAGGATTGTGGGGATACTTCAATAAAATAAAAAAAGGAGAGTATTCAGAAGACAAAATGCCTAATAGTTATGTAAAAAAGTCTTTGGAATCGACGGAGTGTATAGAATCGAAAACTAAAAATGCAAATATTGATGCGACGTGGGTGTATGATCATCTCAACAAAACGGAGGAATATAGATTGGAGCATCTTGAGGAGATGTCTACATGTGAGACGGTGCTTAAAAATATCAATAATATAGGATTGTTGTATGATATAGAGAGCATTGTGCGTCGCAACAATGAGATGACTGGCAAATTTTTGTTAGGAGACACTGCCATTCTGCTTAATAAAATCATAGATAAAAGCACAGCTCCTTTTATTTATGAAAAGATAGGAACGACGTTGCGTCATATCATGATTGATGAATTTCAGGACACATCCAAAATACAGTGGGATAATTTTCTTCCGTTGTTGTCAGACTCGGTGGCAAATGGAGGAACAAATTTGATTGTGGGTGATCCTAAACAGTCTATCTACCGCTGGCGAAATGGCGATTACAGTATCATTGAGAATGTAAAGAATCATGCGGAACTTTATCCGGGAAATATATCTATGGATACCAATTACAGAAGTTTCAACAATGTGATAAAGTTCAACAATGCAATTTTCTGGAGCTGTATTCCGTATATTCCTAATGGCGACTCTGATATCAGCAAACAAATAAAGAATATTTACGAGGAATCCAATCAGAAGTTTATAGACAAGGGAGAGGGTTATGTGAAATATCAGATAGTGGAAAAAGAGGAGAATGAAAAATCTGACGACAAGATCCTTGGAGTGATGGTGGAGCAGATTAAGGAGCTGAAAAAAATAGGTATAGAGGAAAAAAATATAGCCATACTGGTACGTACAAATAATGAGACAGCCAAGATTGCAAAATTTTTGTCTGATATGAAAGAAGACGGAAGTCTTCCAAAAGATGAGTTCAATATTGTGTCCAGTGAAGCATTCCGTCTCGACAATTCTTTGAGTGTCAATATAATTATCAATGCGTTGTGTTTGGTAAATGAGCCGGACAATGATGTGTATGAGCACCGTCTATATCTTGATTATATAGGATTGAACAATGGAAGTGATGAAAATTACAATGAGGTGAAGGAAAAGGTGATATCTACTTCCACTCTCCCACTCTATGAGATGATAGAGGAAATTTATTTTATTTTAGAGCTTGAAAAAATTGAAGACAATGATGTCTACATACAGCTATTTTTGGATAAAGTGAACACGTTCATCAACAGAAAATCATCTGATATCACCACTTTCGTAAATTATTGGAATGAAAAACTATGTGGGGCGACATTGTCGTCGAGCAATGAGAGTAATGGAATACGTGTGCTGACAATCCACAAATCGAAAGGATTGGAGTTTAAGACGGTGATTATTCCGTTTGCCGACTGGGAGATAGAGAGCACAAAAAATGACAATATTCTTTGGTGTGAGGCTAAAAAAGAGCCATATAATGACATTTCGCTACTTCCTATCAACTATAATAAAAATCTAAAAAACACAATTTTTAAGGAGGATTACGAACGTGAGAAAGCACAGATGTGGATCGACAATATCAATCTGCTTTATGTGGCGTTCACACGTGCGAAAGCAAATTTGATTGTTTTTTCACCAGAACCGCCAAAGAGTGATGTAGATGGTGCAAAAAAGATAAATTCACTCCTATCAAGTATTTTCTCAAACAAATCAAAGCTGGCGAGTGATGAGAAAACAAAAATTTTGGCTGATTATTGGAATGAAGAGGAATTGAAATTTGAATATGGAGAGTTGAGTAATCCAAAAGACAAAGACAACACGACAGAAAATGAGTTGAAGAAAGAGGCGGAAAGAAAGAGTTTGGATTATGTGAATTATAGAATTGCGAGCGACGGAGATAAACCATCAGCGATAGAATTCCGTCAGTCAGACATGAGCAAGAGATTCTTGAAGGATCCTGAAAAGTATGATACTAAAGAGGAGACAGTGTCTGAGTTTATGGAAAAAGGAAAAGTGATGCATGCGTTATTTTCTGACATTCACACTGTTGATGATGTGGAAAAAGCAGTGAAAAAGAAGGTGTATGAAGGAATCATATCAAAGGATAAGATGGAGTATTATGCGTCTACAATAAGAGAAAAGATAGAGAGTGCACCGTCTGAATGGTTCGACAGAACGGCAAAAGTGGTCAATGAGCGAGCAATTTTGATGAAAAAGAAAGACTCCAATGGCAAAATAAACATTGAGAATAAGCGACCAGACAGAATAGTGATGGTCAACGACAAAGTAATCATCATTGACTATAAGTTTGGTGAGGAAAACAAAGGGTATAAAGATCAGGTAAATGAATATGTTGATCTGATAAAAAAGATGGGCTACAAAAATGTCGAGGGATATTTGTGGTATGTGGAGCAGGGAAAAATTGAAAATGTGAAATGCTAAATGCAAAATTGTCTACCTATATGTAGTCACCACGTGATATTCTAAATGATAACACAGAAACTACTACACCTTTAGGTGTTTTATATCGGTAGGTGTGTTTTATATCGGTAGATATAATAAATATGGAACATATATTCCTCGTTAGGGAATATATCTAGTAATATTACAATTCATCTAAATCACGTTAATTTAACAATAGAAGAAAAAAATTTTGTTGTTTACCCTTTATATTATTCCTGCCTTTTCAAACATCTTCCTATAAGCCTCTGCTATTTATAAATTAGTTAGTTAAAAAAACGTTAATAAATAGAAAATAAATAGAAAATAAATAGAAAATAAATAGAAAATAAATAGAAAATAAATAGAAAATAAATAAAAAATAAATAAAAAATAAATAAAAAATAAATAAAAAATAAATAAAAAATAAATAAAAAATAAATAAAAAATAAAGTACTTTTGCATCATCATATGTTACTTGTTTTGGTATGATAAAATGATCCAGAATGATGTAATGATGTGAAAAATTTTTACAATAGTATCAAAGTTAATAAAAGTATGATTAATTTTAGAACAGTGGCAAAAGCAGTATTGCCTGTTATTTTTGTTTTGTCCGTTTGTTTAGTTAAAGCAGAAACGGCGAGTTATGATGACGTGCAGAAGGTGGCACGCAATTTTATGAAACGAACTTTCGATAGAACTGACAGTATTGTGGAAGTGGTGAAGTTCGACACTCTTGGTATCACAACCATGTATGCATTCAATTTTGAAAAAGGAGGGTATGTGTTAGTGTCCGGAAGCTATAAAGCGGATCCGATTCTTGCGTATTCAGAATCTGATAAATTTTTGCCAAAAGACAGTATAGACAATGAAGGAGTATTGGAATTTTTGGATGACTGTAAAAAAATAATTTTAGGAATAGAAAAATCATCTGATGAGACGCGCAGTATTTCTGATTCAGAATCAGGAAGAAAATGGAAAGAATGGTTTTCTGAGAGGGAAAAAATTTATGCAATGGCAGAAGAAGAAGATATTTTGGAGGTCAAGGATTTATTATATGATTCTTTACGTGGAGGAAATGTAAAATGGAATCAAAATGGATGTGAAGGAGAGAAAGCAACATATTATGATAAAAATTTGGAAAAATGGGTGGTGACAAATAATCCAAATAACATTTCATATAATATAAAAATGCCACCAGTAGAAAATTGCAAAGAACATGGATATGCAGGATGTGTACCTGTTGCAATCGGACAAGTTATGTGGAAATGGAAGTGGCCACAGTTTGTTTCTTATAATCATATTGAAAAAGAAGGAGATAAAAAAATAGAAAAAAAATATACAAGTGAATATACGTGGGATTCAATGCCTGCACGTTTAAGTGTCTCATCTTCTATCAGAAACATGAATGAAATCTCCACATTGCTGAGAGATTGCGGATATATGCTTAATGCGAACTATAAGGAAAGAGGTACATCAGCTTATGTTTCTGACATATTTGATAAAATGATAAAACAAAATCTTATAGGTTATAATTGCTATGGAATAATTTATACAGATTCGTGCACAAATAGAAGTTGGAATGATATAAAAAACACATATTCTATTTCAGATTGGACGAAACTTATAGTAACAGAACTTATAGCAGGACGTCCAGTTGTAGTTGGAACAACATATAGGATAGAAGACGTGAATTATGGTCATGCAATAGTTGTATCAGGATTTCAGAAAAAAGCAGACGGATATTATTTTTATATTAATTACGGATGGTCAGGACATTATGATTCATATTACAATATGGATTTCACAGCAACTCCAAAAAATAAAGGTGAACTTTATGCATATACGAAAGATAAAGAGGCGGTAATAGGAATTTCTCCAAAAAAAGTAAATGAAAATGGTGAACATAATATAGTGGCAGAATGTCATACATCTACAATTAGTGAAGATGGAATAGGCAAATTGTCGTTTTATGTTAAAAATGCCAATTCTTATATAGTGAAAATAAAATACAAAAGAGAGCAAATCATTACATTAATTCAACAAACTATAGGTAATGATGTCAGTTATATAAGGAATGTCAGTTATATAGATAGTCTAATAAAAAGATCAGCAGGAAATATTTTTAAGGATGGTCATGTTGAATTGTGGTATGGAGAAAATATTAATCTTCAAAACAAGTGCAAATCACTAAATGGTGATACGATAAGTGTTCCAACAGAATATGAAGTTACCTTTATAAACAATTATGGTCAGGTAGAAACATACAATGGAATATTTGTTAAATCAGATAGTATAATTACTGCGAATGAAGATAATTCAATTGATGGTGTAATTTCTATCTATCCGAATCCTACGACAGGAATATTTAATGTTGACTCTTATCGGGACAACATTGAATATATATCAGTTTCAAATATAACAGGAATGAAAATAAAAGAAATTGACAAGATAAAAGCCACTCATTTCGCAATTAATTTGTTTGATTTTCCAGCAGGTTGTTATTTTGTAACTGTGAAAACAGAGAATTCAAGTATCGTAAAAAAAATAATCAAAAAGTGATATGAAACATTTATTATTACTGTTGGCTATAATGCTACAAACAGTCTCATTTGCATTTGATAAGGAATCTGCAATAGATTTCGTATATGAGTATTCTGGCGACTCTCTTTGGGGTATACCAATGCCTGAAGGATATGATTATAAGGTAGGAATAATTGAACGAGACATAGACACATTGTATAATTCATGGGATGTTTATGAGGGGGAAGATTCTGTGGAAACCAGAGTTGATACAATACTTGTTCCAAAAGACAATTATGTCTTTTTTGTCACTGTACCAGATAATTTTATATTCAAAGGACATTCTATATTTCTATCTTATTTCTTTCTTTCCAAAAAAGACACATCATTTGCTGTGATAGATACTTTTGGATACCCGGAGCGATTTTGTTGTTGGGATACGATAAGGGAAGAAGGAAGAGTTCTAAAAAAAGAAGCAATTTATGATGTTCCAAAAATGATAGACAGCAAGTTTGGAACAATAGATTATAATCTCTATCTTGTTGAAGACACGTCAAATATGAAATTATATAAATTAAGTGGGGAAGCAGTTGTGATAAACAAAAAAAGTTGGAATTTCATAGTTGAAACACAAAAAGATACATGTTATATAATCAAATATTGGAAGGATAAGGAATATGGAATTATTGTGGATTTTGTTCCTGTTCCAATAGTATGCAATACGGATTGGTCTAATGAAAAAGGACTTTCTCTGGTTTTTTCCCGTCAGAATGGAGATGTAGAAGAATATGGGTCAGTAAAAGAATATATGGTATATCCTAATCCTGTTGTGGATGTAGTGAATGTTGAGATAGAAGATTGTTCTCTTTCCCTTTTCTCAAATGAAGGAAAACTGATAAAGAGAGCTGAGGAACCTCAAATGAATATATCTGAATTGCCGTTAGGCACGTATTTGCTGGAGATTTCAAAAGAGGGAAAATCAATAGTGAAAAAAATTATCAAGCACTGAAAATAAAAATTTCTAGGATGTCATTATGACATCCTAGAAATTTATCCCAGCCTTTTCAAACATCTTCCTATATGCCTCGGCTTTCTTTTCCAAACTCAGTGGATATGCACGTGATGATGATGGAAGACGGTACAATATGATAGTTTCTTTCAATTGAATATAATTCCCCACCGTCGGCATTTCAGAAAGTGACATCTGTTTCACAATATTTTCTGTCGCTTTTTCTCCCGTCGTCACCACTGCCCTGCAATCTGGAATTTTTTCCAATAATGCGTTGATGTCTGTGTATTCCACCACTTCCAAAAACTTGTCGGAGGCATTATCTTTCAATCGTTTCACAGCCTCAGCTGTATCGTAGTAGCCAATGCCTTTTTCATTCAGAAAACCAACAATTAAATCAAGGTTGAATCTTTTTGTCGCAGCTTCCATAAAATAATTTTTGTCGTTGAAGAATATCAATCCCATTATTCTCCAATGGTCGTTGGTGAAATTCGGATAAAAGAAATCCATACACCAACGTTTGCGTTGAGGCGGAAAACTTCCTAGAAAGAGAATTTTAGTGCTTTCAGAAAGAAATGGAAGCAACGGATGGTACTCTATGGAAGAGGTGGAACGCAGAATGTTGTCGGAGTTGAGAAATGGAGACATAGAAATCACTTCGTTTTCTTTTTTGCAGAATTTTTTTTGGAGACTGGATGGTCGTTGACTACAGCACGAACACTTCTGCCAGCATAACGTTTGTTTCCTCTCCAGTCGATATAATAGTTTGCAAAAGAGAGAAAGTAGGATCCGTTCATTGTGTTTTTGAAAAGAGAAGAAGACCAGTAGAAACCTTCACTGCCTAACGATGAGTTTTCCTCACCGGAAATGTAGCCGGCGGCAGGCAAAAAAATGATATTGCTGTTAGTTTTGGAGAAACCTACACGTCCGGCTACACCTGATCCGTCGTAATTGTTTGTCCATTCCCAAACACATCCTTCCAACAATTCTTCCTCTTCTTTGGCTGTCGGCATACGCCAGTCTTTGCCCCAATTGACAAAGGCAGCGTCGTCTTCTTTATCCAACTCATGTTTATTGTCGACTTTGCCTTCGGAATCTTTCGTACAATATTTAGTCATGAACTGACCTTCATCCCTGCCCCATTTATAATTTTTCCAAGAGTAAATTTTTTTAGGTTCTGTTTCTCCCCAGGCAAAATAATCACCATATTCAATGGGTTTAGTAGCGCCCACATTGCAAGTGGCCCACAATTTTCCGCTTGGCAAACCTAAATCCACGTAATCATGTCCACTTTTGTTACCACTGATTGTTTGTGAATAGCAATTCATTCCACATGTGATTGTAAGGACTATCAACGAATAAAATAAATTTTTCATATTAGTGACACATACATAATAACTACGGTTTGCAAAATTATATCAGGAGATACATCTATCCAAAAAAAATGAGGGAAAACAATGTCTGACAGAAGTAACAGAAATAAAAAAGAGACGTTGCAAAAAGCCACGTCTCCAAAATAATGTTTATTTTCACGTTTATCCCACAACTTTTTTCTGATAGTTGTTGAATTCCTCTTTGATATTGTTGAATATCTCTTTCACCTTTTCAATTTTTTTCGCTCTGAAAGCGTTTGATCCACAGAAAGCGTAGCCATGGCTAAGATCTCCACGGAAAGCATTGTAGAGGGCAGAAACGATGCAATATGGACTGTTTTTCACATCACATGTTTTGATACAGTGGCAGAGACATTTTTTTGGCTGAGTCTCACCTTCTTTAACACGTGCGATAAAGTCGTTGTGAATGGCGCGGCCAGGCATACCTACAGGGCTTTTGATAATCTCGATATCTTTCTCCTCTGCTTTGATATATGCCTCCTTGAATTCAATGGATGCGTCGCACTCTTCAGTAGTGACGAAACGTGTTCCCATCTGCACACCAGAAGCTCCGTAGCTCATAATGCGTGCCATGTCCTCGCCTGTGTAGATACCTCCTCCTGCAAACACAGGTATTTCTTTTTCATCAATATATTCCTTAGCGACTGACACAACTTCAGGAACTGTTTTCTCAAGTGAGAAAGCCTCGTCGAAAATTTGGTCTTCTTTGTAACCAAGATGACCGCCGGCTTTTGGTCCCTCAACAACGATTGCGTCTGGAAGATAGTTGTACAGACTTTTCCATTTTGAGCAGATAATCTTTGCGGCACGTGCAGATGAAACGATTGGAACCAATTTTGTTTTGCTGCCTTCTGTCAGAAAAGATGGCATATTTAGTGGTAAACCAGCACCTGAGAATATGATGTCCGCTTTTTCTTGGATAGCTGTTTTCACCATATCTGCGAAATTTGACATGGCTACCATCACGTTGACACCGATTATACCGTTCGACTTTTCTCTTGCCTTACGTATTTCCTCCTGCAAACCATAAATGCTTGCTTTCATGTAGTTGTTAGAAAAGTTGTTGTAGACCAATCCAAGTCCAGCACTTGAAATTACTCCTACTCCACCCTCATTGGCTACAGCCGACGCCAAGCCAGAAAGAGAAATTCCTACTCCCATTCCTCCTTGAATGATAGGAACTCTTAGTGACAAATCTCCGATTTTTACAGAATTCATAACGATATTTTTAATCTTCCGCAAAAGTAACGAATTATTTAGTTTTATTCGATTTATGATTTATATTTTTGACAGAAATAGATAAATTATTTAATTTGTTTGAACTAATCAATATTTATGTTGTATAATAGTTAATCACTATAAAGAGTGTATTGTATATATATACTTATCACAACATTTGTCTAATCCACATAAAAATTAAGTCTATTTGAAACAAGTTTTTTGAAATATGAAGCTGTATAAATTTTAAGTATTTGGCTAAAGAATTAAGGATTGTTAAGGACGGAACATCCTAACCCCTTCCTATCTCTGCGAGTCCGCAACGACGAGCGGTCAAAAATGCAATCATTGTACTTCTATTATTAAATATACGTGCTCGCCTACGGCTCGCACATGGGGAAGGGTTAGGGCGTTCCGCCCTTAACAATCCTCGTTTATGACACTTCAACTGTCATTTTCTCCTATTTTTAAATTCATCGAATTCACCATAAATAAGTATCACAATGTAATTCTTTTGCAACTTGATTGCATAAACTTTAATCTATTTTTGCGTAAACAATAAAAATTTTTCATCATGCGCAAATCTGTTTATCTAACAATCTCTCTGCTTTTGTCAGCTGTATTGGTTGGATGTAATAATCATAATCATGCAGGTCACTCCCATGACGATGGTCATGAACATTCGGAATACGAACATCATCATGATGACGACGAACATGACCATGACGGACATGAAAAAGATGATTGCGAAGATAAAAAAGTGAATGTAATAAATGGACATTCGCATAATGAAGACTTTCATAGTAAAGATGAGGAAGGAATCAAGAAACATGAAGGGGAAGTACATTTGTCTGCAGCTGAAATAAAGAAGATTTCCACTGAGACAGCAGCATTTTCTGAATTCTCTCATGTCATTGTGGCGACGGGGGAAATTCTTCCGACCACCAAGGGAGAGGCTTCTGTGGTTGCTCCATTTTCAGGAATTGTCTCTATCGCATCAGGTGTGACTGTCGGTGGAAAAGTGCAGGCAGGTCAGGTGCTTTTCAATATCAGCACAAATGTGGGCGAGGAGAGTGACCTGGTGGAGAAAGCCACTATTGAGCTTGAAGCTGCAAGAAAGGAGTATGAACGCGATCTGAAGTTGAGCGAGGAGATGATTGTCTCGAAGAAGGAACTCAATGAATGTAGGGAGCGTTATGAACAGGCAAAGGTGAAACATGCCAATCTCGCTTCCAAAATATCTTATGGCAAAGCTTTGTCGAAAAGTCAGATATCAGGTTTTGTAAAAAGCATAAATGTCTCCGACGGTGAGTTTGTCAACGCTGGTGAGCAGCTTGCAATTGTCTCTCAAAACGACAAACTGATGCTTCAGGTGAAATTGCCTCAGCGTTATCAGAAGAGTGCGACGAGCATCAAAACAGTCAAATTCCGCACCGCATACACACATGAGGTGTTTGCTCTCGACAAGATGGATGGCAAACAGGTGAGCCAGGCTATCACTACGTCGGATGGAGGCTACTATATTCCTCTGCTTTTCGAGTTTAAGAATATCAGCAAAGTGATGTCGGGCACAAGTGTGGAGTGTTATGTTGTGACTAAGGAAAAGAAGAATGTCATCACAGTGCCAAACAGTGCGATAGCTGAAGACCAGGGTGTCGCGCAGGTATTTGTGAAGAAGCATGAGGATGCTTTCAAGAAACAGTTTGTGACTCTTGGCGAGACGGATGGAGAACGAACAGAGATAATAGAAGGTCTGCACAGTGGCGACATTGTGGCAATATCCGACGTCGCGCGTCTGCATCTTGCATCTTCTTCTAATGCGATTCCAGCACATACTCACAACCATTAAAAACGAATTGATATGTTAGAAAAAATCATACATTCTTCGCTAACTCACAGAATCTTTGTCATTATCTGTGCGGTGGCTCTGACTATCTATGGACTCTATTCCGCGCATGAGGCGGATATAGATATCTTTCCAGATTTGAACGCGCCAACAGTCGTTGTGATGACGGAATGCGGAGCTATGAACACAGAAGATGTTGAGGCTTTGGTGTCGTATCCAATTGAGTCGTCGCTTTCGGGAGCAAGTGGAATCAGACGTATCAGAAGCACATCTACGGATGGACTCTCCATTGTGTGGGCAGAGTTCGACTGGGATACGGATGTTCTTGTGGCACGCCAGACAATTTCAGAAAAACTTCCGGAGTTGACGTCTAACCTTCCAGCAGAGGTCGGACAGCCCGTGATGGCTCCACAGTCGTCTATCATGGGTGAGATTTTTATTGTGGGGCTTCAGGCAGACTCCACATCGTTGATGGATTTGCGTACGTCTGCTGATTTTGAGCTACGTCCTCGCCTGATGTCTATTTCTGGTGTGGCAGGTGTCACTGTGATAGGAGGAGACGTGAAGGAGTACCAGATTGTGCTTGATGAACTGAAGATGCAGCATTATGGCATATCTATTGCGGAGGTGACAGAAGCTATTGATGGTATCAACCAAAATGTGAATGGAGGATTGATCACCCGTCATGGCACGGAATATGCCGTGAGATGTGTCTGTGCGACGCGGGACACTTCTGTGCTTGGCACTGCTTATGTGGCAAAGCGTGGAAACTATTCCGTCACCCTTGCGGATATCGCTGAAATACGTGTAGCACCAAGTTTTCCCCGTATAGGAAGGGCATCTATAAAAGGAAATGACGCGGTGTTGCTGACAATCACGAAACAACCGGGAGCCTCAACTCTTGATCTTACTGAAGAGATTGAGAAGACGCTGGAAATATCCAAACTGTCTCTGCCTGCCGACGTGAAGGTGCAGACAAACATTTTCCGCAGTTCGGATTTCATCGACAGAGCCATCGACAATGTGAAGAGTTCCCTCTACGAAGGTATCTTCTTCGTGGCTATTGTCTTGATTCTTTTTCTTGCCAACATCCGCACGACGGCAATTTCCCTGATCACTTTGCCAATTTCCGTGTTGACCTCTATTTTGGTGTTGAAACTGATGAATCTTGGCATCAACACAATGAGTCTCGGAGGTATAGCCATCGCAATAGGATCGCTTGTCGACGATGCCATTGTGGATGTGGAGAATGTGTGGAGACGTATGAATGTGCCTAATGTAGATGTTAATAAAAAATCCATAATCAGTGTGATAGAGGAGGCGTCGAGTGAGGTGCGTGTGCCTATTCTTAATTCCACTCTGATAATAATCGCAAGTTTTCTTCCTCTGTTTTTCCTTTCAGGAATGGAGGGTAAGATGCTTATTCCGTTAGGTATAGCATTTATCGTGGCACTTGCAAGCTCGACAATTGTGGCTCTGACATTGACACCTGTGTTATGCAGCTATTTGTTGAAACCAAATGCGGACGGTGGACAGAAAAATTCAAAAGAGAGTTGGTTATCCCAGCGTCTTAAAGAAGGATATGCCAAATTGCTTGACTTGGCCCTTGCCAGCAAACGGATGATCCTCACATTGTCTGGCATAGCTCTCGTCGCAGCGATAATCGCGATGTTCACATTCGGATCCAATTTTCTTCCTCCATTCAATGAAGGATCGCTGACAATCAATATCAGCACACTTCCTGGCACGTCGCTCGACGTGAGCAATGAGATAGGTCTGGAGGCGGAAAAGATGCTTATGGAGGTTCCTGAGGTAATCACTGTAAGCAGAAAGACAGGTCGCGCTGAGAAAGATGAGCATGCACTTGGCACGAATGTGTCGGAAATAGAGGTGCCATACCGTCTGAGCGAGAGAAGTAAAGATGAGATGATAGAGGATGTGCGACACAGATTGAGCCATATCAGAGGAGCGAATGTAGAGATTGGTCAGCCTATATCTCATCGTATCGACGCAATGCTTTCCGGAAGCCAGTCGGCAATAGCAGTGAAAATTTTCGGAGCCGAACTGCCAAAACTTGAGCAGATCGCCGGCTATGTGAAAGAGGAGATGCAGAAAGTGGATGGAATAGCCGATGTCAATTCAGAGCAGATGACATTCCGTCCGCAAATGAAAATCACACCGCGACGAGAGATGCTTGCGGAGTATGGGATAACTCAAAAAGAGTTGGCTGAATTCATAACTGTCAAACTGTCCACAAAGGAGGTAGGAATGGTGAGAGAAGAGAACAAGAGTTATGAAATCAAGCTGATGTCGAAAAAGTATACAGGTGAAGTGGGAGACATGCTTATTCCGTCGGCAAAGGGAATGATTCCGCTCTCATACGTATGCAATATCAGCTATACGTCAGCACCGTCTACAATCAACCGTGAGAATGAGAGCCGCAGAATCATAGTGTCGGCCCAGCAGAACGGACGTGATCTGGAATCCATTGTAAACGACATCAAGAGTAGAATATCCGAGAATGTGGATCTTCCTGAAGGCTACTGGATAGAGTATAGCGGACAGTTTGAGAGTCAGCAGCGAGCCACACGCACATTGAGTGCGACGATGGTGATTTCGTTGATTATAATCGTGCTACTTCTGAAAAAACAGTTTGAAAGTTGGAAGACATGCGCACTAATATTAAGTGCGTTGCCATTTGCCCTGGTAGGTGGAGTAGCGACGATTTTTTTCACAGGAGGAGTGGTGAGCATTCCGTCGGTAATCGGATTCATATCGTTGTTTGGTATAGCCACGCGTGGAGGAATGCTGCTTATCGCGGAGTATGAGAAGAGAGAAAAAGATGGGGAGACGTTGCAAAAACAAATAGTGGAGGGTAGTGTGGCCCGTCTCAACCCAATCCTGATGACGGCGTTAAGCTCAGCATTAGCATTGATTCCAATGATCATAGCAGGTGACAAGCCTGGCGCGGAAATACAGTGTCCGATGGCACAGGTGATCCTTGGTGGATTGCTCACATCAACCATATTGTCGTTGATTGTGATACCGATTCTATATCATTGGATGAAGAAAAAAGAGTTGGAATGTTATAAATGAGGATTCCAAAGGGCGGAACGCCCTTCTCCCCCTTTCCAAGTGCGAGCCGTAGGCGAGCACACAGAATAAAATAAAACCACAGAGATACAAAGTTCAAAGAGAAAGGCTACGCCTTTTTCTGAGAAAATGAGGAGAGAATTAGAAAATGGAAATGCCTTTCTTTTTATGATTATTCGTCATTTCGAATTCGCAGATTGCAATGTGTCGAACTCACGTTAAATAGTTGCCAGAGCAAAAGGACAAAAAGTTTCCATTACTAATGGAAACTTTTTATATGTGACTGCATTTTCAACAAAAATTCATGGTTGTTTCCTAATCATCATTTTTAGGTATTGGGTATTTAAAATTACAGCAATACTTTTGTAGTCGTAACAAATACCCATATTTAAGTATTATAAAACTAAAACAATGAAACATATTTTACTGACTGTATTTTCTTTAGTCGCAGCATCTCTCTTTGCTAAGGAAATGCCTTTCAAAGAGATAGTGGTGGCACTCGACAATTATAATCCTCAGATTCAGATTGCGCGTGCAAAAATAGAGAGCAACCAGATTTCCATGCGAACAGAGCGTAATCTTGACGATCCATCAGTGGAATATCTGTTGATGTCGCCGGGAAATGCCAACGATATGGAGCTTGTGGTGAGCCAGGAGTTTGCTTTCCCTACAAAGTATGCCAGAATGAAGAAGGCGGAAAAACTTGCCTATAAGCGTGATTCACTTGAATATGAACTTACACGTAAAGAGGTGATAGCGTCAGCTTATGAGATATGTGCGGAGATCATATATTTGAATCAGATTTTGGAGATGGATTCCATACGTTATGAAATGTCTCGCGTAAATTACGAGAAACTCAAGCGAGGAATGGAAGAGGGAAAATATAACATCCTTGAAGTCAACGAGGGGCAGATAGGTATGATAACAGCTTTTTCCAACTATAGCGAAACACGTCGCTCACTTAGTGAAAACACTCTTCAGCTGAATGCGTTGGCAGGCAACAACACAGCACTTAAGATCAACGATCGTGAGTATCCGCAGAATCTGAAAGACTGCAGCAGAAAGAGCACGATTATGGAAGAACTTATAGCTGTTGAGGCTGAAATCAACGCACAGCAGATGAAAGTGGCAAAAGCGGAGTCGCATCCAAGTTTGTCGGCAGGCTACAAGATGGTGAAATCCGGAGAGACAGCCCATGGATTTGTTGTCGGGTCATCAATTCCGATTTTTTCGGCAAGAGGGAAAAAACAGTTGGTGCAGGCGGAGAGCACCGTCTCCAACCTTGAGCTTCATCAGCGTGCGGCGGAACTGGAAGTCTCTCTCAACAATGAGCTTAACAGAGTGGAGGAGTATGTGAAGCTGACGAGCATGTACGACAAAGACATGTTCGACCAGACACTGCAACTGCTGAAAAAGACATTGGATAGCGGACGAATCACAGAAATAGAGTACACCACATTGTTCGATTCATGGTACGACAACAATAAGACATACCTTGAGCAGGTGAAGGAATTCAATAAATCGCTGCTGAAAGTGTTTGTGTATTGCGAGGATTGATTTATAATTCATAATTCGCAATTCATAATTCATAATTGTTGGGTAAAACATCTGTGTAATAGAATTTTGACTGTAGAGACGTCGCATTGCGGCGTCTCCAATCGCATTGCGGCGTCTTTCATGGAAAATTCATAAATAATTCCGCAATTTATCTTCCACTGTGGTTCGTCATCAAACGGACAAAATCATTTTGATTTGCAACCCTATATTCTTATTTTTGCAAACAATATATGAAAAAATAAATCATTTGCGACGTGAGTAAAAAAACAAAGATAACGATTGCGGTAGCGTTGATTGTTCTGTCTATTCCATTCTGCAAGAGATGGTTTTCTACGGTCGAGTATTATTTCAGTGATGAGGGAGAAAAAGCTACATCTTCATTAAAATATAGTTTGAAAGGAACATCTTCTGTAGCAGTGACAGGAATTGAAAAAAGCTGTAAAAGTGAAACAATTATAATCCCAGAAAAAACAATTTATTGTGGATATCTTTGTACAGTTACTTCAATAGGCAGTGAAGCGTTTAAAGGCTGTAGCGGATTAACAAGCATAGAAATCCCTGCGTCGGTGAGAGGAGTAATAGGCAGTGAAGCATTTTCAGGCTGTAGCGGATTGACAAGCATAGAAATCCCTGCGTCGGTGAGAGTAATAAGCAGAGAAGCATTTTCAGGCTGTAGCGGATTAACAAGCATAGAAATCCCTGCGTCGGTGAGAGTAATAAGTAGTGAAGCATTTAGAGACTGTAGCGGATTAAGAAGCGTGGAAATTCCATCTTCCGTGAGAGTAATAGGTAGTGAAGCATTTAGAGACTGTAGCGGATTAAGAAGCGTGGAAATTCCATCTTCCGTGACAGAAATCAGTGAGTATACATTTTCAGGCTGTAGCGGATTGACAAGTGTGGAAATACCAACGTCGGTTACAGAAATAGGATGGGGAGCGTTTTATGGCTGTAATGGATTAACAAGCGTGAAAATACCGTCGTCGGTGACAGAAATAGGGGAATATGCATTTAAAGGCTGTAGTAGTTTAACAAGCGTAGAAATACCGTCGTCAGTGACAGGAATAGGGGTGGAAGCATTTTCAGGCTGTAGCGGATTGACAAGCGTAGAAATTCCATCGTCAGTGATGGAAATAGGAAATGGAGCATTTTTTAATTGTAGTGGTTTAACAAGTGTTGTAATCCCTTCATCGGTGAAAAAAATAGGGGACTATGCATTTAGAGACTGTAGTGGTTTAACAAGCGTGGAAATACCGTCGTCAGTGACAGAAATAGGTGGTGGAGCATTTTTTAATTGTAGTGGTTTAACAAGCATAGAAATCCCATCGTCGGTGACAAAAATAGGGTTGGAAGTTTTTTTGGGCTGTAGCGGCTTAACAAGCGTAGAAATTCCATCGTCGGTAACTGAAATAGGAGATGGTACATTTTCAGGATGTAGCGGGTTGACAAGCGTAGAAATACCAGTGTCGGTGACAAAAATAGGGGATGAAGCGTTTAAGAATTGTGATAATTTAAATATAGTGATTGATAATACTAAAAACAACGTAAAAGTTGGAAAAGATGCATTTGAGGGATGTAAGTCTATGACGTGGAAGAAAGATATGTGAAAAACATGTGTGGTTTCCTATTGTTTGAGTTTTCTCCGTTAAGGTTTTTCTAAAACAAACTTGTTTGTGAGTTTTCCAAGCATCAAAATGCTGTTTTCTGTTTGGAAATCATAAATTCAAACATAATTAACGTCAATTCGACAAAATGATAGTTGGAGTGTCATAAATGAGGATTCCAAAGGGCGGAACGCCCTAACCCTCTCTAGCGGTGCGAGCCGTAAGGCGAGCACACAGAAAAAAAACACAGAGGCACAAAGTTTACAGAATATTTATGTCCATTAATAGCGGGCAGGTTTGAAACCTGCCCCTACGGTCACATCATATTGGTTTATGATTTCCATATATTTTCGATCTATTGCGTAAAAAGATTGAACGTATATCAAAATCTGAAAATTGATACACACATATTGTTTAAATCCGTTTTCGAGAAAAAATTCTATATATTTGCATAGCAAATAAAATTCATCATGCAAAGAATAAAAAAAGAGGCAATTGATTTGCTTTGCCAACTCATTCGCATCCCTGCATACAGCAGAGACGAAAAGGCTAAGGCTGACTTTTTGCAGCAGCATATAGAGAAGACGATGGAATACAAAACCAACCGTCTCGACAACAACATCTGGATCCAGTCGGCTGAGTTCCGTGACGACCGTCCAACCCTTCTGCTAAACGCTCATATCGACACTGTCAAGCCAGTCAACGGTTGGCAGCGTGAACCTCATACTGACACTCATGAGGATGGCAGGATATATGGTCTTGGCACAAATGACGACGGTGCCTCACTTGTCTCACTGCTTTACGCTTTCTCTATACTATCCAAGAAGGAGCAGCCATACAACCTTATCTATGCGGCGTCGGCTGAGGAGGAGGTGTCTGGAAAAAACGGAATGGAGAAATTGTTGACGGTGCTTCCGAAGATTGATGTGGCGATCGTCGGTGAGCCTACGGGTATGCATGCGGCTGTGGCGGAAAAGGGACTGATGGTGCTTGACTGTGTGGCACACGGAAAGGCTGGCCATGCGGCAAGAAATGAGGGAGACAACGCTATCTACAAGGCGATAAAGGATATTGAGTGGATCAAAGATAATGTGTTGCCGAAGCAGACAGATTTGCTTGGCCCGGTGAAGTGGACCACAACCATGGTCAATGCAGGCACTCAACATAATGTGATTCCTGATGCATGCTCATTCGTGGTGGATATCCGTTCCAACGAGTGCTATTCCAACGAGGAGATTTTCGAGATTTTGCAGACGAAATTGCAATCTGAAATAAAGGCGAGATCATTCCGTCTCTCTTCATCATCTATTTCGGTGGATCATCCTATCGTGAAGAAAATCAAGAGCATGGGAAGAAACTTATTCGGTTCACCTACTCTTTCCGACCAGGCATTGATGCGTTTTCCAAGCGTCAAATTTGGCCCCGGCGACTCTTCCCGCTCACACACAGCAGATGAATATATAGTTGAGAGTGAGATAGAGGAGGCTATTGAGATGTATGTGGAATTGCTTGACGGATTGAAAATCTGATGGGGAAAAAGCTTAAAGAGAAATATTATGTAGTTTGGGCTGGGAAAGAGCCTGGAATCTATACCAACTGGGATCAGTGCAAAGCTCAGGTGGAGGGTTTCAATGGTGCGAAATTCAAAAAATTCGCATCTCTTTCCGAGGCGACAGCAGCCTTCGAAAAGGGGGCTCCGGCATCATTGAACATATATTCGGCAAAAAAGACTCCCGTCTCCACGGAAGGGATAATCGCAAATTCTTTGGCAGTAGACGCTGCATGTAGCGGAAACCCAGGGAAGATGGAATTCAGAGGTGTATGGGTGTCGACGGGAAAAGAGGCTTTCCGTTTTGGACCGTTTGAGAAAGGAACCAACAACATTGGTGAGTTTCTTGCTCTCGTCTATGGCATCGGGCTTGTGCTCAAGACCAATCCCGAGACTGTGATCTATTCCGACAGTGTGAATGCCATTTCGTGGGTGAAAGCAGGCAAGTGTAAAACGAAACTTGTTGAATGTGCTGATAACAAAGAGATTTTCGACCTCATACGCAAGAGTGAGGCATGGCTCAAGACACCGAGACCAGAGGTGAAAATCTATAAGTGGAACACAAAAGAGTGGGGTGAGATTCCTGCTGATTTTGGAAGAAAATGATTTATTATGACAATAGAAGTAAAGAATCTGCGCAAATCATACGGTAGCCAGCTGGTGCTCGACAACATCAACTTCTCGATAGGAGACGGTGAGATTGTGGCATTCCTTGGCAACAACGGTGCTGGAAAAAGCACGACGATGAAGATCATCAACGGATACCTGTCGAAAGATTCCGGGGATGTCAGAGTGTGTGGTATAGATGTTGACAAGGATTCAAAGAAGGTGCACGGGCTTATCGGTTATCTGCCGGAGCATAATCCGATCTATCCTGAGCAATATGTGAAGGAGTATCTCACATTTGTGGCTGGAGTGTATGGATTCAAGGGTGCGGATGCGAAGAAGAGAGTCGACGAGATGATTGAGAAAACGTGTCTTACACGTGAATATAAGAAGCGTATAGGTCAGCTTTCAAAGGGTTACCGTCAGCGAGTAGGTTTGGCCGCAGCACTTATTCCGGATCCAAAAGTGCTGATACTGGATGAGCCGACCACAGGTCTGGATCCTAACCAGATTATAGAAGTTCGTAATCTTATCAAAGAGGTAGGCAAGGAGAAATCAGTGATGTTGTCGACCCATATCATGCAGGAGGTGTCGGCAATCTGCGACAGAGTGATCATCATCAACAATGGAAAGATTGTGGCGGATGATTCCGAAACCCACATCACCAATGTCAGCGAGGACAACAGCAAATTCCTGATAGAGGCGGAATTCATGAGCGACGTCGACACAAAAGACCTTGCGATGAAAATTTCCAATTCAGAGGTGAAAGAGATTGCGAAAAACACGGTGGTTATCTCTTCCGACCACGACAGCAGAAGTGAGGTGTTCAATTATGCGGTGCAGACAGGAAATGCACTTCTGACGCTTAAGAAGCATGAGAAGAGTATGGAGGATGTCTTCTTGGAGAATACGAAGAAAAATTAGAAATTATAAATGCGTAATGCAAAATGATATTGTGAAGACGGGGGAATTGAAGTGCACCCCAAAAGTTGGACGGTAAAAAAAATTAAATATTAAAGAATTGGGCTCGGTATTGTGCCGGGCTCAAGCCGTT
>OCVV012887416.1_pt1 | contig 28021 bp, 34 predicted proteins | sample 1539721 | NCBI WGS metagenome assembly OCVV01 (sample SAMN02144230, study PRJEB22623) | gut metagenome | biome: sheep rumen | host: Ovis aries | place: New Zealand | reverse complement strand
TCCCCAAAGGGGCGAAGGCTTTGCGTTCGGCAAATCGGGATTTGTCGAGCCGACGCATCCACGCCGTAGGGGACGGGTTCCCCGTCCCGCAGTACCGTTTCGCCAAGTCGTGACGTGCGGGCCGGGAGACCCGGCCCCTACGGGCGAGCGTATCATTCCCATTTGTATGGGCTGAACTGTTACCAGTAGGAAGCATAAAAGCGCTGCTTTCCCCGTTGACAGTTTTGACTTCCTGTGGTATGTTTACCGCAGGAAGTTTTTAGACAAAACTCACTGATTCTATCGAAAAGAGGTCGTTTGTTTTATGTTTGAATACGTTTGCAAGATTCTTGCCGATCAGCTCGGCCTGAACGCGGCGGACATCACCGCCGAATCCAAGCTCGTGGACGATCTGGGCGCCGACTCCCTGGACGTTCTGCAGATGCTGATGCTCATTGAGGACACCAAGGGCATTACGATCCCCGACGAGGATCTGGCGGACTTCCGCACCGTCGGCGACGTGGCATCCTATCTGGAGCAGCACGCATGACACAGGCGCAATATGACGTTCTGATCGTCGGCGGCGGCATCGGCGGACTGATGGCCGCCTACGGGCTGCGCAGGCAGAACCCGAAGCTCCGCCTGGCCATTGCAGAGAAGGGCCGGATGGTCGAGCAGCGAAGCTGTCCCGCTGCGGGCGGACGGCCCTGCGTCTACTGCCCGGTCTGCTCCATCACGAGCGGCTTTGCCGGGGCCGGCGCCTTCTCCGACGGAAAGTTCAACCTGGGCACCGCCTACGGCGGCACCCTGGGCGAGGAGCTGGGCGAAAACCTGGCGATGCAGTACATCGACGCCGTCAGCGAGGTGCTGGACACCTTCACCCCGGCGGGCATCGAGATCCGGGAATACGGCTCCAACGAGGCGCTCAAGCTCAAGTGCCTGCAAAACAACCTGCGCCTGCTGGACATGAACGTGAAGCATCTGGGCACGGACAACAACCTGCTCATCATGAAGAATCTGATCGCCTGGCTCCGGGAGAATGGCGTGGACCTGCTCCCGAACACCGAAGTGCGCACGGTCGCGCCGGAGGACGGCGGCTGGCGGCTGACCACGAACCGTGAGGATCTGACCGCGAAGCGGCTGATCCTTGCCACGGGCCGCAACGGGGCCGAATTCATCGGCGCGCTCTGCCGCCAGCTCGGCATCGCGATGAAGTCCAACGCCGTGGACATCGGCGTGCGCGTGGAGATGAAGGACGCAATCTGGCGCGAGTTTTCCAGCCAGATCTACGAGCCCAAGATCCTCTGCCGGACCAAGACCTTTGAGGACCGGACCCGGATGTTCTGCTTCAATCAGGGCGGCATCGTCTCCGCCGAGAACAACGACGGCGTGGTGACGGCCAACGGTCACTCCTTTGCAGACCCGGCGAAAAAGACCGAGAACTGCAACTTTGCGATTCTCTCCTCCATCCGCTTCACCGAGCCCTTCAACAATCCCACCGAATACGCCCGGAGCTTCAGCAAGATGGCGAATCTGATCGGCTCCGGCAACGTGCTGGTCCAGCGCTTCGGCGATCTGATCCGCGGTCGGCGGACGAACGACCACCGCCTGGGACAGAACACCGTGATCCCGACGCTCAAGGCGACGGCGGGCGACCTCTCCCTGGCCCTGCCGCACCGCATTCTGACGAACATCATCGAAACGATCTACGCCCTGGACAAGGTCGCGCCAGGCACGGCCAACGACGACACCCTGCTCTACGGTCTGGAATCCAAATACTACTCCATCAAGCCCGTCCACGACGGGGATTTCCGCATCTTCGAGGGTATCTATCTGATCGGCGACGGCTCCGGCATCTGCCGCGGGCTGAGCCAGTCCGGCGCGATGGGCCTGTACGTCGCAGACCGCATCCTGGCGGACGGACAGCGCTGATGCTCGGCCTGTTCTGCCCGCAGGGCTTCGCCCCGGACGTGTGGGCCATTGATTTTGCCGCCCTCCGGCGGGCGGGCTACGAGGGGCTGCTCTTTGACGTGGACAACACCCTGGTCCCGCACGGGGCGGATCCCACCCCGGAAACGGACGCCCTGTTCGCGGAGCTGGACCGGCTCGGCTTCCGCTGTCTGATCCTTTCCGACAACGGGCCGGACCGCCTTCGGCGGTTTCTGAAGAACGTTGACGCGGATTTCATCGACAACGCGGGCAAGCCCCGCAAGCGGGGCTACCGCGAGGCGCTGCGGCGGCTGGGCTTGCCGCCGGAGAAGGTCGTGATGATCGGGGATCAGGTCTTTACGGACGTCCTCGGCGCAAACCGCTGCCGCATTCCGTCGATCCTGGTCCGCTACATCGGCTGGGACCCGGACGCGGACCCCGGCAAGCGCCGCCGCGCCGAGGCCTGGATCTTAAAGCATACCGCGCACAAGCCCGCCCGGCATCGGCTGGACGGCTTCATTCGAGAGGAGGCGAGGGCAGATGGCCAAGCAGCGCAAGCTGTTCTGTGAGCGCAACGCCCTGTTTTTTGAAATCTCCCAGAAAAAAGGCATCCTGCTGCGGCGTCTGTCCGATCTGAGGAGCAGCGACCGCTTTGCCGTCACCCGGTCCGACCAGCCCCTGCCCCAGACAGCTGCGGAGCGCGAGACCCATCTGATCAAGCGCGCCCCCGGCGTGGATCTGACCCTGCAGGAGAACAAGGCCGTCAACATCCGTCTGGCAAGCGAGCGGCTGAACGGTCTGCTGATCCGTCCGGGCGAGACCTTCTCCTTCTGGCGGACCATCGGCAGGACCACGAAGGCCAAGGGATATCTGGACGGACGCGTGATCGAGCACGGCAAGCTGGTTCCCGGAACCGGCGGCGGTCTGTGCAACCTGGGCAATACGCTGCACCTGCTGGTCCTTCACAGCCCGCTGACCGTGACCGAGTTCCACCATCACTCCGACGCCCTGGCCCCCGACGAGGGGCCGCGGGTCCCGTTCAGCGCAGGCACCTCGGTCTGCTACAACTACATCGACTACCGATTCCGCAACGACACCGACCAGACCTTCCAGCTCTGGCTCCGCGTGGAGGGGGAAACCCTGCACGCGGCCCTGCGCTGCGAGCGTCCCCTTGGCGTTCGCTACGAGCTGGCGGAGGAGGATCACCACTTTCAGCGGGAGGGAGACAAATACTACCGCGTCTCCAAGATCTACCGTCTGACCACCGACGCCGCGAGCGGCGAGCTCCGGGAAAAGAAGCTGATCCTGGACAACCACTCCGAGGTCATGTTCGACCCGGCCCTGATCCCCGCCGATCTGCTGCGGGACGGATCCTGACCTTCCGGGAAAAGGTCCCCGGAGGTTTGCCGCGCATCCGAAAAGCCGTTCAAAGTCCCCGTCGGGCTTTCAACGGCTTTTTGTGATCCGCAAACGCATGTGAATCGGCTTGCGGTTCCAAAAGGAAAGTTGTTTTACTTGTTTTTTCAAAAGGAATGCTAAATCACTTGTTTTTTGAAAAAACAACTAAAAACACTTGCGGTTTTCCCGCAGACGTAGTATCATATCCACAGCAAGCACTGGGAGGCGCGGCGAATGGAACGCTATACCGCGATGATCGCCGACGTGGCGGATTCCCGGCGGCTCGATCCGGAGGCGCGGACGGATCTGCAAAAGCAGCTCTACGAATCTGCGGAAACGCTGAACGGTCTCTTTAGCCCCGCCCTGGTCAAGCCGGTGGCGTTCAGCGCCGGAGACGAGATCCAGGGCCTGTTCCGCTCGCCGGAGGCCGCGATTCTCTGCTGGCGGCTGCTGGTTTTGACGCTGGATGGGGCGGCGCTCCGCGCCGGCTTCGGCGTAGGCGGCTGGGAGGTCCGGATCCGGGAGGCCGGAACGACGGCGCAGGACGGCACGGCCTATCACCGCGCCCGTGAGGCCATTGAGGCCGCCGAAAAATACGGGGAGACTGCCCTGCTCCGGTCGGGAGACGATCCCACGGATGCAGCGGTCAACGCTCTGCTCGGCGCGGCCCTGCGGATCTGCGCCGGACGGCGCGGCAGCCGGGCCCAGCAGGAGGCGGCGCGGACGCTGGAGCTCTCCTGTCCGCTCCAGTTCGGCGGCGTGCCCGCAGGCCGGAACGGAGTCCCGATCCCGAACGGGGCGGACGGCGTCTTCATCCGGTCGTGGATCGCCCGCGGAATGCCGATCCAGGAGGCGGAGCGATTGCAGGTCTCGCCGCAGAGCGCCCGAGGCACGCTGAAGGCAGCGGGCGTCTATGAAGAACGGAATCTGATCATTTCAGCCCTGGGCTTGCTGCACGATAGGAGAGAGAATGCTAAATAAGCTTGTCTGCGGCGCAGGGGGCTTTTTAGCATCTGTATAATCTGAATGTAAGAGTTTAGAAGGTTTTATTCTTGATAGTTATTGCCAACGTACGAAAGGAGAATCAGTCATAATGGATTCCACAGATGATAGCACTAGGTATATGTCTCACTTTCAAAACAAACTGGCTATTGGGACGCAAATCTTAGACCGCACACTAGAGTTGACACGTCACTGCGACGCTAAAGCATCTATTTGCCTGTCGGCTGCCCTTGTTATCATAACTTTAATTGCCGATAAGTTTGATGCTATACATGCAATCTCCAAATTGCTTGAAAACGGCACGACAATATCTACGGTCATGTTTGTAATAGCAGTTATTTCAACTGTTGTGTTGATTATTGGAATAGGGCTATTGTTAAATGTCTTAGTCCCAAGGATATCCATTCAAGTCGCTTCAGATCCCACTGAAATCAACATCAATAAACAAATACTTTTCTTTTCAGCTATCTCAAAAAACAAATTTCTTGAATATCGCACCTTGTTTAATGACATTTCAGATGATGACCTACTAATGGACCTTTTGGCCGAAATCCATATAAATTCTATTATTGCCAAAATAAAATACTCTCGGTTCAATTTGGGTATAAAGCTTGTTTCTATCTCTCTTTTCACAATAACAGTAATATTAATCGTCTGTTAATCAGATTGTTCGAACTGACGGCCAAGAGCGTTGCCCGGTTCAAGCAGTTGGAGGATCGGGATTTCGCGGAAAAATACCTGATCGGGACCCTGACGAGCCTCGCCCTGGCCCTGATTGCCGCCGTTGCGGTCAAGCACGTGATTTGAGGCCACGCAAAAAAAGCTCCCCTCGGGCAGCACTTCATAAGGAAGTTGCTTTGAGGCGGCAATTGCCAGCTCAAAAGAATATGAAAACGGCGTGATCGCAATCGTCACGCCGTTTTTATCTGCTCGGTCTGGATTTTGTGGGGCAAAATCCGATGCTCGCTATAGCTGCGGACAATGACCTATTCGGCAAACCGGAATTTGTCAGTTATTTCTTGGCTATGGTATCCTCAAGCTTCTGTATATGCTCTTCTAAATCTTTTATCTTCTTTTCATGCATTGTCAGCACTTCGTTATTTGCAAAATAGAATATAGACAAAACAAGCGCTGCACCGATTTCCATCAATATAGGGTCGTTGCTTTCAAAGAGCTTCCATCCGCCCAAAAAAACAATCAGGTAGATTGCCAGGAAGCACAGAATAAAGGTCATAAGCCACCGCCACAACATTATTGCTTTACTTTTCATTTAAACTTCTCCCAATCCCGATTTTCCGACAAACTTCGATTTGTTTTCATCATTGTACCATTGCTGACTGGCGTGGTCAATTATCTCGCGTTCAAATGACTTCCTTACGAAGTGCCTTCTTCCAGGGAGCTTTTTGCGCCCTACGGGCGCTCTACGTAATCCACGACCTTGTTCACCTGGTCGCGGAAGGAGCCGCCGAAGCGGCCTTCAAAGAAGGCGCTGCCGATGGTGAAGGCCCAGGGGGCGGCGGCGCGGACCTCGTCGAGGCGGGCAAAGCTGTTGACGCTTCCTGCCAGGACCACCGGCACGCCGGGCAGTCCGGCGACGAATTCGCGGTTCAGCCGGGCGGCGTCGCCGGTATAGCGGTAGCCCAGAAGGTCGATGCCCCAGGCCCCGCCCTCCAGCGCTTCGCGGGCCTGGTCCAGCATTTCCGTCAGGCTGCCCTCCAGCACCGACGGGCGGCCGGTGATCCTGCCGACGAAGGGCAGATACCGGATGCCGTGATCCGCGCAGAGGCGGCTGATTTCTTTGGAATACGTCGTCCCCATCAGCAGGTCGCAGCCGCAGGCTGCGGCCATTTTTGCGCCGGCGAGGCCTTCGGCCTCGGAATAGCAGACGACCTCGAGTGCGGTCTGCTTGCCGCAGTCCTTCATCCGGGCATAGAGACGCTTCATCTCCGGGAGCGGAAGCCCCTCCTCCTTGAAGCCCCAGAGCTTCGCCCGGCTGTCTGCACAGGCCTCGAAAACCTCCGGGGCGTTGGGTACGGTGCGGTCATTCTGCGTCAGCATGACGATCAGTTCCGGCATGCGGATCCCTCCAGTTCAGAAAAATGTGCGGGGCGAGGGCGGTCAAACTGTCTTCTGATCAAACGTATCTTTTCATCGAATCAAAGGATCAGAAGTACAGCTCCGCCGCAAGATTGCCGTGGACGTACCAGCAGAGCGCTTTTTTCAGAAACGCCTCGTCCACGCCAAAGTATTCCGCCAGCTCCCAGCGCTCGGTGACGCCGTCTGCGATCGCTGCGTCCAGCGCCTCCACTGGGATCAGGGTCTCAATGGCGTATTTATCCGCGCGGTTTTCATGGAGCTTGCGGACGTCGCAGGGAGAATAGCGGTTATAAAAGCTGCCGGTCACGCAATGGCCGAGCTCATGCGCCAGCCGCACCCGCTGCTCGGTCTCGGTATGGCGGCTGGGCAGGTCCATGCCGATGGCGCAGCGCCCGCCCTCGTCCATCACGCTCATCGAGCCGGTCTGCGGCAGAGGCAGATGATAGATCGGGATATTCAGTTGCTCTGCCTTGCGGTAGAGCGAAACAAGCTCAGTCATACGCTCACGAAGCCTTTCCGGAGAAATCTGCGTTATTTCAGCTTCTCCTGCTTTGCGCGCTCGCGCTCCTTGACAAAGGAGGCGAACATTTTGACCTCCTCGAACATTTCGTTCGTGATCGGCTGGTCGCCGCCGAACAGGGCAAACTTCACGTCCTCGTCGTTGATGATCAGGTCGGGCCGCTGGATCGGGAGGCGGGCGTCGTTGTCGATCAGATAGGAGGGCGGAACGTGGAAGAGCTCAGCCATGGCCTTGATCTTCCCGGAGGGAATGTCGGTCACGCGGCCGCACTCCCACTTGCTGACGGCGTTCTTCTGGACGCCGAGGATCTCGCCAAGCTGCGTCTGGGTGAGATCAGCCGCGCGGCGAAGCGAACGGATTTTCTGGGCAGTCGTCATTCTGGATACCCCTTTTCATTTAGTGGTATCTTCATTGTAGCAAAAACTTTCAAAAAAGTCAAGATAGTATCTTGACAAACAGATACTTTTGTGGTATAATCCGAGTATCTTAAAAACAGGAGAGATGAATCAAAATGAGAACGGAGCGTTTGATCAAGGCACTTTGGTACGAGGACGCCACGCCGGGCGACTGGGCGGACGAATTGGGGATCACGCCGGAGGCCCTGTTCCAAAAGGTCTTCGGGCACGAGGACTTCACGGCGGCGGAGATCCGCAGGCTTTCTGCGCGGCTCGATCTGGACGCGGAGGAGGAAGACCGTATTTTTTACGCATAAAGTATCTTGGGAGAGTTATTTTACGCAGAAAAGAGGCTTTCCGCCGTATCAAACCCGGATGTAGCTCCGCATCCCCGGCAGGGGGCTGCGCGCGGGATGCTGCTCATTCATCGACGCCGGAAGTATCCTATCACGAAACCTGTCCTATAAACGGGACGAAACGAAGCCCGCCGTCTGACCGGCGGCGGGAAGGCTTGCAAAGCAGGAGGTATGCAGCATGAAAACGCAGACAAACGCGCCGCCCATCGGGACGGCGGAGCTCCGGCGGGCGACGGAGCTGCTGCGCCAGTACCGGGCCGGAAAGGCCAGGCTGGACCGCAGGATCATTGAGAACGAGGAGTTCTGGCGGCTTCGCCACTGGGAACACATCCCCGAACAGGGCACCACCTCCCTCAAGACGCGCTCGGCCTGGCTGGTCAACGTCATCCTCTCGAAGCACGCGGACGCGATGGACGCCTACCCCGAGCCCGCCTGTCTCCCCCGCGCTGCGGACGACGAGGCCGAGGCAGATCTTCTTTCCAAGGTCCTGCCCGTGATTCTGGATCAGAACGACTTTGAGAAGACCTGGTCCGACAACTGGTGGAAGAAGCTCAAGGCGGGCGTTGCCGTCTACGGCGTCTTCTGGGACCGGAGCCGGAACGGCGGCCGGGGCGACGTTGCGATCGAGCGTGTCGATCCGCTGAATCTCTATTGGGAGCCTGGGATCACCGACCTGCAAAAGAGCCGGAACCTCTTTCACGTGGAGCTGACGGACAACGAGACGCTGATCGAGCAGTGGCCGGAGCTTGCGGGAAAGCTGGGCGGCGGCAGCTTTACGGCGAGCCGGTATCTCTACGACGAGGCCGTGGACACCACCGACAAGAGCCCCGTGATCGACTGGTACTACAAAAAGCGCGTGGGCGGCAGGAGCATCCTGCACTACGTCAAGTTCGTCGGCGAGACCGTCCTTTTTGCGACGGAGAACGAGACGCAGGCCGCCCTGCGCGGCGCGCGTCCGCTTGCAGAGCGCGGCCTTTATGACCACGGGCAGTATCCCTTCTTTGCCGACGTTCTCTTTCCCGAGGAGGGCACTCCGGCAGGCTTCGGCTACGTGGATATCTGCAAGGACGCCCAGCGGCAGATCGACTTAATGAACAATGCGATTGTCGCAAACTGCGTAGCCGCCGCGACCCCGCGCTGGCTCAAGCGCGGCGACGACGGCATCAACGAGGCCGAATACGCCGACTGGACAAGGCCCTTCGTCCACGTGCAGGGCTCCATCGAGGAGAGCGCCCTGCGGCAGATCACGGTCAGTCCCCTCTCCGGCAATTATCTGAGCATCCTCGCCTCGAAGATCAACGAGATCAAGGAGACCTCCGGCAACCGGGACGTGAACAACGGCGGGATCTCCGGCGGCGTCACGGCGGCCTCCGCGATTGCCGCCATGCAGGAGCAGTCCGGCAAGCTCTCGCGCGACCAGATTCAGAACTCCTACCGCTGCTTCCGCCAGGTCGTCACCTGCGTGATTGCTCTGATCCGGCAGTTTTACGACGCCCCGCGCAAGCTGCGGATCACCGGCGTCCAGGAGCAGAACGCCTACCTCTGCTTCGATCCGGCGCGGGATCTTTCCAGAGAGCCCGTCAGTCTGGACATCGAGGTCTCAGCCCAGAAGCAGAGCGCCTACAACCGCCTGAGCTACAACGAGATGGCGCTTCAGCTCTTCCAGCTCGGCTTCTTCAACCCTGAGCTGAGCGACCAGGCGCTGACCGCCCTGGAGATGATGGACTTCAAGGGCCGCGACGAGCTGCGCCGGACGCTGACCCGGAATGGGACCCTCCTGCGGCGCCTGCTGGAAACCCAGAAGGCCCTGGCCGCCCTGGTCTCCGGCGAAGCGCCCGCGGAAGCGGAGCAGACGGGCCGCCATCCGCACCGAAGAGGCGGGCCGGTCCGCGGCAGACAGACCGACCGAATCGGAAACGAACAGAAGAAAAACGCCATCGCAGAACGCGCCCGCGCCAGAGCCGCCGCCCTGACCCAGCCGCGTTAATCCACAAAAGCTGTAAGGAGGAACGACTATGAAAACCAAAAACGAACCCAGCAAGCTCGTCACCGTCACCCTGCCCCGCGCCACCGGCAGCGAGGAGAACTTCGTCTTCGTCGGCCTGAACGGAAAGGGCTGGAACATCATGCGCGGGGTCCCCGTGCGCGTGCCCAGACCGGTCTATGACATCCTGGCCGAGGCAGAGACCCAGAAGCGCCGCCAGGCGGACTTCATTCACCGCCAGCAGGAAAACGCCGCCCGCTCCGCCGTGAGCGCAGGGCTGTAAGGCAGGATGGACCGATCAAAACGGAAAAGGAGGAAGGACTATGTTGATTCGTGCCGAGCTGATCGGCGCAAAGCCGCACAGCGCCACCTATGACGGGATCGTGGAGACGGTCGGGGATCTGACCGCTGAGCCCCGGCTGGCCGCCATGGACTCCGGCAGTATGATGTACTGTCTGGCGGACAAGGGCATCTACGTCAAGACCGCCGCAGGCAGTTGGGAGGCGGCGGTATGAGCGTTCTGCAAACCCTGATCGCCGCCCGCCTGTCCGGCGCAGAGGGAAGCGGCAGCGGCGGAGCCGCCGCGCAGGACGTGACGATCCGGAACGTCGAAGGGACGGCGGTATCCATTCCCGCAGCCTACGACACCAAGTATCAGTGCGGGACTCTCCGCACCCTGACCTGGACGCATCCGGGCGGCGCGGACTACGGCGTGTACGTGATCGCCTTCACGAGCGGCCCGACCGCCACCGAGGTAACGGTCCCCGCCGGCGTTCGGCTGAACGCGGACAGCATCGAGGCCGACACCTACTATGAAATCAGCGTGGACAACGCGGGATGGGGCGCGGTGGCCGGATGGGCAGCCGGAAGCTGAGCCGGAGCGGCGTACGAAAGACGGCAAGACCAATCTCAATGACGAAGGGGGAAGAAGCGTGCGATACGCAAAGCTGAAGGACGGGGCGATCGAGTTTGCCCCGCGGAAAATCCATATGGACGGAGCGATGGTCTACAATCCCGTCCCCGACAAGCTGACCGCTCTCGGTTATCTGCCCGTGGTGACCTCCGATCCCGGAGAGGCCCCGGAGGGGTACTACTTCGAGATGGGCTGGGCGGAGCAGGACGGGCAGATCGTCCAGACCTGGACGCCGACGGCGCTGACGGAGGCCGAGGCCGCGGACTATGAAGACGCGCTGGAGGATTTGGGGGTGATCGCGTGAACAGGGCGGAGCTGCGCGCGCTGGTCGCCGCCTACCGCGAGAAGCTGAACGCCGTCACCGCCCCGCTGGACGACGAAGCTGCGCTGGAGGTGGTCCGTCTGTTCCCGGTCTGGGCGGCAGGGCGGAGCTGCCGGACGGGCGAACGACTGCGCTGTCACGGCGAGCTGTACCGGGTCCTGCAGGATCACACCGCGCAGGCAGACTGGACGCCCGACGCAGCGCCATCCCTCTACGTCCGCGTCGCCGCGCCGGGGACGATCCCGGAATGGGTGCAGCCCCTGGGGGCGGAGGACGCCTACCGCACCGGAGACCGCGTGCGGCACGGGGGAAGGATCTGGGAGTCGCTCGCGGACGCAAACGTCTGGGAGCCCGGCACAGCCGGGACGGAAACGCTTTGGAAGGAGGTATCCGAATGAGAACGGACAGAAGCTGGTGGCGGGCCGCCGGGATCCGCGCCCTGCGCACCGTGGCCCAGACCGCCGTGGCCAGTCTCGGGACGGCTGCGGTCCTTTCGGACGTGAACTGGCTGGCTGTGGCAAGCGCATCCGCGCTGGCAGGCCTGCTCAGCCTGCTCACGAGCCTGGCCGGGTTGCCGGAGGCGGAGCGATGACGGTTACGGACGCCATCCGGCTGGCCGATCTGACGCGGCCCAACGAGCTGGACCGGGAGCTGAAGCTGCGCTGGCTCTCCGGCCTGGACGGAAGGCTGAACGCCGAGGTGCTGGCCCCGCACGGGAACGCGGTGGAGCTCTCCCCCTATACCCAGCAGACGCCGCCGAAGACCGAGCTCCTGGTCCCCTGGCCCTACGACGACATCTACGTGCGGTATCTGGTCATGATGATCGACTTTGAGAACGGGGAGTTCGCCCGCTACAACAACGACGCCGCGGCCTTCAACCGGATCTGGCAGAGCTGGGCCGGATTCTATACGCACAACCACAGCCCCGCAGCGCGGACGGCGCTGCAGTTTTAGAAAGGAGTGACGCCGAATGGCTGAACGAAGCAAAGCCCGCCAGGTCGAATACTACGACCCCGACGGCAACGTGCAGTCCGGCTGGTACAAGGACAACCGCGTCTACCAGGACGAGGCCGGCACGATCCCCATCCCCACCGGCAGCACCTATCAGGGCGACGGCGGCCGCTACTACCGGATGACGAAGTACGGCGACGTCCTCTGGGCCGATCCGAACCGGACCGACAGCGACGGCCACTGGATCGCCCAGGGCAACCACTGGTATCAGACCGCCCAGGATCTGATGGAAAAGCAGCTCCGCAGACCCGGCTTCTCCTACGACCCGACGCACGACGCCCTGTATCAGGGCATGAAGAACGAATTCGTGCGCCAGGGCAAGCGGGCGATGTCGGACGCGATGGGACGGGCCTCCGCCATGAGCGGCGGCTACGCCTCCTCCTACGCCGAGAGTCTGGGGCATCAGGCCTATGCCGAGCAGCTCGGCAAGCTGTCAGAGATGATCCCGGAGCTCTACGACCGGGCCAGGAAGGATTATGACGCCGAGACGGAGCGTCTGATGAAGAACGTCGAGCAGGCCCTCGGCTTCTATGACAGCGACTATCAGACCTATCTCAACGCAATGGAGGCAGACCGCGAGGCGCTGGCCTTTGAAGCCGAAAACGAGCGCTGGAACAAGGAGTTCCAGAATGACAACGACCACTGGGAGCGTGAGTTCCAGAACGAAAACAGCCATTGGTCGCAGGAATTCAACACCGAAAACGCCCACTGGGATAAGGAGTTCAAGCAGCGGCAGAAGGAATGGAACGACCGCGTTGCCGCCGGTCTGCACGGGGCAGGCGACGCCTACGCGCTGGCGATGCTCTCGCTGATGCAGGGCGAGCCGGTATCCGACGAGCTGCTGGAGGCTGCCGGGCTGGACCCTGAATTTGCCGAGCAGCTCCGACGCTACTACGCCAACGCCCAGGGCTGAGACGGAGGAAGGAGAAGAAATGGAAGAAGAAATCAAGCACACCGAACCCGAACAGCCCGCTCCCCTTGCGGAGCAGGCGGAGCCGAAGGAGGATTTCCAGTCCCTGATCCGCGGCAAATACCGCGCCGAGTATCTGCGCCACGCGGCCGGTCTGCTGGCGGCCCAGGCCGAGGAACAGCGCCGCTACGGAAGGTACCGCGAGATCCGCCGTCAGGCAGAGGCCTTGCGGGCCGAGCATCCCGAATTTGATCTGAACCGCGAGCTGGAGGACCCCGGCTTCGCCGGTCTGCTCCGCAGCGGGGTGGACCTTCGCGTGGCCTGGGAGGCCGTTCACCACGACGAGCTTGCCCGGAGCCGCGAAAACCGCTCTGCCTCCGAGGCCCAGCCGCTGGAGAACGCCCTGGAATCCCAGGCGGCGATCCTCCGCGCAGACCCCCGCAAGCTGACCCGTCAGGAGCGCCGTCAGCTCCGCCGCAGAGCGGCGCGGGGCGAGGAGATCGTCTGGTAGCCGACTGCCGACGCCCCCCGGATGAATCCAACCAGAACCGATGATTTGAAAGGAGCTTTCATATGTCCATGAATCTTACCGTCAACACCACCGCAGGCGACGCCAACGCCTTCGATCCCGCCTCCGTCCAGGTCACGGGCGCGATGAGCCCGACCATGAAGACCTATTACAACACCGAGCTGCTTGAAAACGCCCGTCCGCGGCTGATCTTCTCCCAGCTCGGCAAGTCCCAGTTCCTGCCCGCCGGTCACGGCGAGAGCGTCCAGTGGCGCAAGTGGAACACCTTTGACAAGGCCCTCACCCCGCTGACCGAGGGCGTGATCCCCACCGGTCAGAAGTTCGGTCAGTCTGCCATCGCGGTCTCCGTGCAGCAGTACGGCGACTATGCCGCCATCTCCGACCGTCTGAATCTGCACGCGGTGGACAACGTCATCCTCGGTGCGGCGGAGGAGATGGGCGCTGCCGGCGGCGAGACCGCCGACACCCTGGTCCGCAACGAGCTTTGCACCGGCACCTCCGTCCTCTATGCCGACACCGTGGACGCCAACGGCGTCGCCGTTGCGACCCCGGAGGCCAGATACGAGCTCTCCGCCGATAACAACCGCCTGACCCCCGACGTGGTCAACAAGGCCTACACCTTCCTCAAGAAGCAGAAGGCGCCCTACTTTGAGGGCGGCAAGTACGTCGCCGTCATCCATCCCTCGGTCAGCTACGACCTGCGCTCCCATCCCGACTGGCTGGAGGTGCACAAGTACGCCGCGACGCGCGAGATCTTCGAGGGCGAGATCGGCGAGCTGCACGGCGTCCGCTTCGTGGAGTCCACCGAGGCCCCGATCTTCAACGGCGGCAGCCTCTACACCGACGAACAGGCCTGGCTGACCGTGAGCGCCTACGCTTCCAACGACAGCACCGCCGCCGCACAGTTCGGCCAGACCTCCGCCTGGAAGGTCACGCTCAAGGAGAGCCTGACCGCCGAGCAGGCCGAGGCTCTGGTGGGCCGCAGGGTCCAGTTCCGCGACGCCTCCGCGCACGATCTGGCCGGCTCCGGCGAGATCGTCGGCGCAACGGCAGCCGGCGGCCTGGTCTGGCTGGCTGCGGAGCCCCCCGTCGTCCTCTCCGGCGCGTCCGGCAGCGAGGACACCCTGCTGCCTGGCGAGGGCGGCAACGCCGAAAACGGCCCCTGCGCGGTCTACGGCACCCTCTTCTTCGGCAAGGACGCCTTCGGCGTCGTGGACCCCGAGGGCATGGGGATGGAGATGATCATCAAGGACGCCAGCCAGATCGGCGGTCCGCTGAACCAGTTCTCCACCGTGGGCTACAAGTTCGAATCCGCCGCGAAGATCCTCTATCAGAACCGTATGGTTCGCGTGGAATCCTGCTCGGCCTACTCCGGCACGGACGAAGCGAACTGATCCCAAAAGCGGGAAGCAGCGGTCCAGACCGCTGCTTCCCGGCAGCCTTCGCCTGACGGCGAAAGAAAGGAGCTTCCCATGCATTATCCTTCCATGCAGGTCCCGAAACGGAAGCGGTACCGGATCGGGCGCTTTTACGGGCTGAACTGCCGCGACGACGCGCCGGAGGGCAGCTTTCGCGCAATGGAGAACGGCTCCTCCGCCGACGCGCCGCTGTTCCGCGTTCGGCGCAGGCGCACGAGCCCCGAAGCTCTGGACGGCAACCCCTGCGCCCATCTGCTTGCCATCGGCGGGACGGGCGTGCCGGTGCTTCTGGATCAGAGCGGAACGATCTGGTCCGGCGGCCACTGCTGCTCCCGCGTTCTGCCGCATCGCCTCTCCTTCTCGCTCCGCCCGGAGGAGGCCGGGACGACGGCCCGGGTGCTGGACGCGGAGGCGCTGCGGGCCGCGCTGCCGCTGGACGGGATCTTCCGGTTTACCTATGACCGGGACGCCGGCTGCTGGCAGCGCGACGACGGCGGCGGCGTCATCCCCGACGGGGCCATCGACTGCCAGCCGCAGCCGGACGACGGCGAGGGGCTTGAGATCCAGGCCTCGACCGTCCTGCTCAGCAGCGCCCGCCGCTCCATGGTCTTCCTCGGCGGCTGGGTCTGCATCTTCCCGGACGGCGTGTACGTGAACGCCGCCCGCCTGCACGAGCAGCAGAGCCTGCAGCCAGACGTGGACTACGGCGCGATCAACGTGGAAAACAACTGCGCGGCGGGCCGCCTGTACGCCGTGCCCTGCGACATCGACGGCGTGAGCCGGAGCGTCATCTGGGCGGACGTTCCGCCGGACGGAGGACTGTGGGTGGACACGAGCGCAGAAACCCCGACGGTCAGCGCATGGTCGCAGAGCGACGGACTGTGGAAGGCGGTACAGCCCTATATCCGTCTGGAGGCCCCGGGCATTGCGCGCGGTCTGGCGGCGGGCGACGCCGTGGACTTCGTCTGCCGTCTGAACACCGAGGTCGGCGGCGAGGACGAGCTGACAGACGCGCTGAACGGCACGGCGATCCTCACCGCCGCCTGGCACGACCCCGGCGCGTCGGGGCGGCCCGCCGGAACGAACGACTACGTGGTACTGCCCGGTCTGGTCTCCCAGCCGCGGACGATCTTTTTGACGGGCTCTGACAACAGCTTTCTGACCCTGCGGCGCAAGATGCCGGAGATGGACTACGTGGTCGAATGTCAGAACCGGCTCTGGGGCTGCCGCTGGGGCGGCGGCGTCAACGAGCTCTACGGCTCCAGTCTGGGCAGCTTCAAAAACTGGTCGGTCTTCGAGGGCCTGTCCACCGATTCCTACCGCGTCAGCCGGGGCGTGGGCGGTGCCTTCACCGGCGCGGCTGTCCTGGGCGGCTGCCCGCTCTTTTTCCGCGCCGACAGTCTGGAGAAAATCTACCCCTCCGCAGGCGGGGATCACGGCGTGGTCACGGTCAGCCTGGAGGGGATCGCTCCCGGGAGCGCCCGGAGCGCCGTGGTCATCCGCGACAAGCTCTACTACCGCTCGCCTGGCGGCTTCTGCTGCTACAGCGGGAGCCTGCCCGTCCGGATCTCCGACCCGCTCGGCAAGACCTGGCTGGGCCCGACCTCAGCCGGAGCCTTGGGCCAGGATTACTATGCCGCCGTGGAGGACGAGCGCGGGATGAACTGGATCTACGTCTATCACACCGAAACCGGCCTCTGGGACCGGCAGGATCTGGAGGACCTCTATCAATGCCTGAGCTGGAACGAGCGGCTCTACTATCTGGCGGGACCGGGACAGCCTCTGCGCTGCATCGGCGAGGCTCTGGACAGCGACGGTCTGAGCTGGCGCGTGGAGACCGGGCCGCTTGGGCCGGTCCTCTGCACGAAGCGCTACGTCTCCCGCATCCAGGTGGAGGGACGGCTCGACCCCGGCGCCTTCCTGCGCGTCTGGGGGAGCTACGACGGCGAAAGCTGGGTCCGGCTCGGCACCTTTCGCTCCAGCCAGCGGCGGACGGAGCTGTTTCCGGTCTTCCCCCGGCGCTGCGAGAATCTGCGTCTGCGTCTGGAGGGCGCGGGCGGGATGGAGCTTGCAGGCATCTCCTGGCTTTTGGAGCCGGGCAGCGACAGTTGACAGAACAGGAGGAGGAACCAGATGGAACAGTTGGAATTTCCGCCCAGACTGCACGGGACCGTGGAGGAGCAGCTTCGTCAGCTCTGGGAATATCTCTATCGCCAGGCGGAGCGCCGACAGGCGGAGCAGAGCCTGCGGTAACGCCGGACGGAAAGGGGGCTTCTGAATGGAACAGGCAGAGCTTTCCGCCCGGGAACGGCGGTTCACGGAGGCCTTTCTGGAGACCGGAGACCCCGCCGCGGCAGCAGCCGAGGCGGGCTGCGGCTCCGGCCGGGCGGCGGCAGCGGGAGAAAAGCTGCTCAGCCGTCCGGCGGTCCAGGCAGCTCTGGGCCGGGCCTGGAAGACCCGGCCCAGAGTCCGGCCCGTCACGCGGGACGCGATCATCCAGGAGCTTGCCGCGATTGCCTTTTCGGATTTTACCGACTTTGTCCGGGTGGAGGACGGGCAGGTCCTGATCACCGAAAGCCGGAACCTGGATTACAGCCGCCGCGCCGCGATCGCCGGGATCAAGGACACCGGCAAGGGCGTGGAGATCAAGCTGCACGACAAGCAAAAGGCGCTGGAGCTGCTGGCAAAGTATCTCGGCCTGTTTGAAAAGGACGAAGCGGACGACGCCGTCCGCGTAGAGCTGGGCGGCACGGCGGAATGGGCGGAGTAGTTGGGGTTAGGGACTAGGGATTAGGGATTAGGGATTAGGGGGATGAATGAGGGAATTACACATTGACCGGCCGAATGAAAAGCAGGAGCAGATGCTTCTGGCGCGGACGAAGCACGTGGGCTTCGGCGGGGCCAGAGGCGGCGGAAAGAGCTGGGCCGTGCGGACGAAGGCCAAGCTGCTGGCTCTGCGCTATCCGGGCATCCGGATCCTGATCGTCCGGCGCACCTACCCGGAGTTGATCAACAACCACATTCAGCTCCTGCGCGCCGAGCTTGCAGGGGTCGCAAAATACAACGACAAGGACAAGGTGCTCCGCTTCCCGGTGATGCAGGCCGGGGCGGAGGGCGGCTCCGCAGGCGGGAGCGAGATCCATTTTATGTACTGCGACTGCGACGCCGATCTGGACCGGCTGCAGGGCGTGGAATACGACTGCATCTTTCTGGACGAGGCGACCCAGTTGAGCGAATACCAGATGAAGACCATCACGGCCTGTCTGCGCGGCGTGAACGACTTCCCGAAGCGGGTCTACTACACCTGCAACCCCGGCGGTCAGGGTCACGCCTACATCAAGCGCATCTTTCTCGACCGCCAGTACGAGGCCGGGGAGAATCCTGCCGACTACACCTTCGTCCGGAGTCTGGTGACGGACAACAAGGCGCTGATGGCCGCCCAGCCGGACTATATCCGGCAGCTCGAGGCCCTGCCCGAAAAGCTGCGGCGGGCTTGGCTGGAGGGCGACTGGAACATCTTTGAGGGACAGTTCTTTGAGGACTTCCGCACGACCCCGGATCTCTCGGCCTGCCGCAGCCACGGCGTAGACCCGGAGGACGCAAGCAGGCGCGGACTTTGGGTCCACGTGATCGCCCCCTTCGATCCGCCCCGCGAATGGAAGCTCTACCGCTCCTTTGACTGGGGCTACGCCAAGCCCTTCTCCTGCGCCTGGTGGGCGGTGGACTTCGACGGGCGGCTCTACCGCATCCTGGAGCTCTACGGCTGCACGAAGACGCCGAACGAGGGTCTGAAGTGGACCACGGACGAGGTGTTCCGCAAGATTCGGGAAATCGAAGACAGCCACCGCTGGCTGGCGGGGCGGAAGATCGAGGGCGTGGCCGATCCCGCGATCTGGCAGGAAAACGGCGGCGAATCCATCGCCGAGACCGCCGAAAAGCACCGGGTCTATTTCAGCCCGGGCGACCACGCGCGGATCCCCGGCTGGATGCAGTGCCACTACCGCCTGCGCTTTGACGAAAACGGGGTGCCGATGATGTACGTCTTCGACACCTGCAAGGCCTTCCTGCGGACGGTGCCCCTGATGGTCTACGACGCGCACAGCCCGGAGGATCTGGACACCTCGCTGGAGGACCACGTCTGCGACGAGTGGCGATACATGTGCATGGCAAGGCCGATCCGGCCCGCGCGGGAAAAGCCTGCGGCAGAGGTCCGCGTAAACCCGCTGATGTGAAGCGCCTCAACGGCTCTCGCTCTGCGCGGGCTTCTGCATGAACTGCTTTACCACGATGGCGAGCAGGGGAAGCAGGATCATGCCGGGGACGCCGAAGGTGCGGAAGCCGATATAGAAGGCCGCGAGGGTCAAAAGCGGATGCAGGCCGAGAGAGCGCCCGACCAGGCGGGGCTCCAGAGCGGTCCGCCCGAGGGCCGTCAGCGCATAGAGCGTCAGCAGGCCGAAGCCCCGCGTGGAGGCCCCCTGGAGGAAGCAGGTCATGGCCCAGGGGATCAGCACCGTCCCGGTTCCGAGGACAGGGAGCGCATCGAGCACCGAGATCAGCCCGCCGAACAGGATGGGGAACTCCACGCCGAGGATCCAGAAGCCCAGGGTGAGCAGGGCAAAGACGATGCCCATCATTTTGAGCTGGGCCTTGCACCAGCCGCCGAGGGCCTGATGGCAGCGCTGATGCAGACGACCCAGCCGCTCCATCCAGGGCTTCGGCAGAGTCCGTTTCAGCCAGAGCTTGACCTCCGGCAGGGCGGCGGAGGTCATATAGGACGCGATGACCGTGGTGATCAGGGTCAGGACCAGCTTCGGCAGGCCGGTCACGAGGCCGGAGACCAGACCCGTCAGGAAGCCGGAGAGCGACTGCAAAAATACCCCGCCGCTGGCAAAGACCCGGTCAAGCCAGCCCTCGATGGCGGCGGCGACCTCCGGCGGGGCCTTGCGGGCAAGGCCGTTCAGCGCCCCGCGCAGGGCTTCAAAGCCGGGTCGAAGCTGGCGCAGGAGGGTCGGAAGCTGGCGCGCCAGGCGGACGATCTCCGTCCACGCGACCTGGCAGAACAGGAACAGTCCGGCCCCGACCAGCAGGAGCAGCCCCGTCACGCACAGGCCGCTGCGCAGCCAGCGCGGCAGATGCGTCCGCCTGCCGAGGGCGGCGACGGCGGGCTCCACCCACCAGGAGATCAGATAGGCCAGAACGAAGGGCAGGGCCAGCGGCAGCAGGACGAACACCCCGACCACCGAGGCCGCCGTCAGCACGGCGTTTCGGAGCAGCGGCCTCTGCTTTGCGGACATGGAATCACCTCGTGACGATCAGCATTTGACGTTCAATATTCTATGCAAAGCATTCCCCGGTTTTGCATGGTTCATACGGAAAGGAAAACGAAATGAAACTGATCCAGGCATTTTTGACGGAAAATCCCTGCTACCGGGCGAATCTCGACCGGGCGGACGAGCGATACCGGGTCTTTCAGGACCGCGGGCCGGTCGGACTGATGCTGCATTCGGTGGGCTGCGCCCAGCCGAGCGCCGAGGTCTTCGTCCGTCGGTGGAACCGCCCGGACTATGACCGCGCCTGCGTCCACGCCTTCATCGACGCGAACACGGGCGACGTCTGGCAGACCCTGCCCTGGAGCTTCCGGGGCTGGCACGGCGGCGGCTCCTGCAACAACACCCATATCGGCGTGGAGCTCTGCGAGCCCGACTGCCTGAGCTACACCGGCGGCGCGAGCTTCACGGTCTGGGACCGGGACCGGGCCGTGGCCTGCGCCGCGCGGACGCGGGAGGCTGCGGCGGAGCTGTTCTCTATGTTATGTAAACAATACGGTTTGGAGCCGGAGACCGCGATCCTCTCCCACCGGGAGGGCGGGCGGCGCGGCATTGCCACGGCGCACGCCGATCCCGAGCATCTCTGGACCGGTCTGGGTCTGGACTGGACGATGGACGGGTTCCGCGCGATGGTCCGGGCGAAGATGGACGCAAAAAGCCCTGATCCGTCGCCGGAGCGAGCACCGCTCTACCGGGTCCAGATCGGGGCATTTCACAACCGCGCCTACGCCGAAGCGATGCTCGCCGAGGCAAAGAAAACCTTCCCGAACGCTTTTTTGAAGAAGGAATAGATCAAACGCCGCGGGGCAAGACCCCGCGGCGTTTTCGTATGGATTACTGCATGGAGAAGCTGATCGTTCCGACGCGCTGGCTGTTGATATAGATCGTGAAGCTGTAGGTGCCGGCGGTCTCGGGGAGCCAGGGGATCCGGCCCATCCAGGCGCTGTCCTGCCACATCTCGTTCCAGACCAGATGCTCGCGGTCAACGTGGACGATCTGATCGTTCGCGTCGCGGACGACGTAGTGGACCGTGACCTGCTCGTCGGAATCCGTCGGGATGCCGGGGGTCTCGATCACGAACAGGATCGTCTCGCCCTGGGCATAGCGGACCGTGCCGCCCGTGCGCTTGACGTCTGCAACGGTGTAGTTCTCCGTCTGCGGGGCGTCGTAGGTGCCGATGGTCGTGCCGGATTCCGTCACGCCCAGCTCGGCAAAGCGCCGGGCCGGGAGGGTCTGCACGCTGACGGTGGTATGGCCGGTGACGGAGGAGCCGTCGGCGGCCTTGAGGGTGAATTCGTAGGTCGCATCGGGCAGGACCGCGATCAGCGCCTCTCCGCCCTGCGCGGACTCGGCAAGCTGGAGATTGTCGCCGTAGGTGCCGGAGATCATCCAGCCGGCCTCCGGCTCGCGGTTGGCGGTCCAGGTCAGCCGGACGCCCTCATAGGTGGGCTCGGCGGTGAAGCTGTCGATCTGAATGACGGCGTCCTCGATCTCAAGGGTCAGCGGCTGATACAGGCCATCGGCGGTCAGCATCAGGGAGTAGGGCTTGCCGGGCTCGATGCCGGGGATCGAGGCGGAGCAGTCATAGCCGTTTTCACCGGGCTGGGCGGGATCGACCGTGACCTGGAGGGCGTTGCCCTCTGCGTCGGTGCAGGTCAGGATCCAGCTTTCGGGCAGCTCGGAGGTGCAGGTCCAGTGCACGCGGGCCGTGCCGTCCAGGATCTCCGCAAGGGCGAGGTTTTCCGCGTGGATCTCCAGAATCGGCGTATAGGAGACCGTGGTCTGACCGATCAGGTAGAGATTTTCGCTGCCGATCAGACGGAAGGTGTATTCTGTGCCGGTTTCCAGACCGGAGATCTGGGTGCTGTGACCGGAGAACTCGGTTTCCGTCTCCTCGCCGCCGGTGGGTCCGTAGCGCAGGGTCCATGCGGCGGGCTCGGTGCCGCCGTCGCGGAGGACCAGATCGAGCTGGACTGCGCCGGGCTCGGCCCCGTCGGTGGCGGTGAAGGTCAGGATCTCGGTCTGCGGGATCGTGGAGGCGATCACGCTGGTCTGGCCGGAGACCTTGTGCCGTCCGGGCAGAACGGCGCGGACCGTATACTGGGTGCCGGGCGTCAGGCCGGTCAGGGAAGCCGTCCCGTTTTCAAAGGGGACGCGGGTCGAGTTGCCGTAGGAATCCTCGCAGACTGCCTCGAACTGCTCCTGCTCGACGCTCGCCTTGAGATGGACCTGAAGGGAATCCGCCGTCACGTCGGAGACTGTAAGCGATTCGACCTTGACGAAATAGTGCCAGAGCCCCTGACCGAATTCGGTGAACTCATACAGGCCCACCAGAACGACCAGCAGGATCATGGCGGCGGCGAAGAAGCCCCAGGCTCTGCGCTTGCGTCTGCGGCGCTTGGCGGCCTTTTCGGCTGCGCGGCGGCGCTCGGCGGTCAGCATGGGCGTATCGTCCACCAGGGCGGGCTGGGTCTCGGCGGCCTCGGCGGCCTTTTTCTTCTTTTTCCTGCTGCGCTTGCTGTCCGGCGCGAAGGCAACCTTGAACTGATCGTCGAGCTGCTCGACGTCGTTGGCGCGGACGGGCTCGATCTCCTCCTCGCGGTCGGCCGCGTCCAGCGGGCCGTCGTCCGCGACCAGGGGCGGAACGATCAGATGGTCGCTGACCGCGTTGCGGCGCATATACTGCTCCAGCGCCACGCGCATCTCGTCCGGGGTCTGGTAGCGGTCCTCGGGCTTGTGGGCGCAGGCCTTCTGGATGATCTCCGCCAGCTCGTAGTCGGCATAGAGGGGCGCGGGCAGGTCGTCGCCCTCGAGTCTGCGGGTATCGGCGGCCTTGGCGTTGGTCTGCTCGTCCTCAAAGGGGGCGTGGTTGCTGTTGTAGATCCGGTAGAGGATCATGCCCAGCGAGTAGATGTCCACCGTGGTATTCAGACCGCCGATGAAGTTGCGGAGCTCCGGGGCGGTATAGCTGCTGCGGTACTGCTCGGGCAGGACGGCATACTGCATATCGTCCGTGGAGATCAGGCCGAAATCGCCCAGCAGGAAGCGGCCCGTATCCGAGAAATAGACGTTGCCGGGCTTGAGGTTTCCGTGAACGAAGCCTTCCTCGCGCAGGGCGGACAGGGCCACGCAGAGGTCGATGCCCATATTGATGCCGCGCAGATGGGAGATGGCGTTCTGCTCCAGATAGTCCTTCAGGGAGTTCCGCTTGGGCAGGACGGCATAGACCTCATAGCCCACGCCTTCCTCCTTCGGCTCCATCTGAACGCCCAGGAAGGGCAGGATATAGGGGCAGTCCAATAGCTTTTTGCGATCCTCCGCCTCCTTGACCAGAGCTTCGGCCTCCTTGCGGTAGTATTCCGCGGCCTCCGCCTCGCTGGCATAGGCGCCGGTCAGGAGCAGAGCCTGGACCTGGTCAGCGCTGGCAGGGATCGAGATGTGTTTGAGTACAAATTCCCGCCCGGACTCCGGATGCCTCAGCGCATAGCAACTCACACCTTCATGCTGAGAGAAGCATTCGCCGAGCTCCATCGCGTCCAGCAGAGGGGAAATTTTGCGTACAGACACGGCTGTACCCTCCTTTTTCGACAATTTGACGCGTATATCTTATAACAAAACGAAAAAAAAAGCAATAACATATTGTTTTATTTGCGAGAAAATGGTATGATATAGGGCAGAAGCCAAAAATCGGGAAGTCGATCGGGCTGTATCCCCGACGCACAGTATTCCCCAATCACGGAGGATCCATAAGATGAATAAGAACGTATGCCCCAACTGCGGGCAGCTCTATGACGCCGATCTGGAAAAGTGTCCCCTCTGCGGGACCGCCGCCCAGGTCATGGAAAGCGGAAGCCCCTTCCGCAAGCAGCGGCGCGCCGAACGCAAGGAGGCCGAACAGGAGGCCCGCCGCCAGAAGAACGAGGCGGAGGCCGAGACGGAGGACGACCTTCTGGAAGAGGAGGCCGCCCGCAAGCGCGAGGAAAAGCGGATGAAGAAGGCGGCAAGACGCGCCGCCCGCGCAGAGGAGGACGACGAGGCTGAACAGCCTGAAGCGCCGACCGCCGTCACCCCCGGCGCCTATCAGTCCGGCGGACGCCGCCCCGCGGTCCGCGAGGAGTATATCGGCCGCGACCGTACCCGCGTGCCCCGCGTCTTTTTGGTGCTGAGCTTCCTGCTTCTGCTGGCCGCCCTGGCCATTGGCGGGTCCTATCTGCTCTGGAAGAAGAACGTGGTCTCCCTTCCGGTCTACGACAAGCTCTTTGACCGCTACCACAGCGAGACCGCCCCGTCCGACACCCCGACGAGCGGCGAAACCGGCGCCGTCCAGACCCAGGCTCCGGCGGACACCGACACCGTCGATCCCTACTCCGGCGCAAATCCCTGCACGGGTCTGAGCCTGAATCTCACCGAGATCACCCTGACCTACCGCAACGACCTGGATCAGATCGTGGCAAGCGTCGAGCCCCGCGACACCACCGATCAGCGCGTCTACACCTCCTCCGATGAGAGCGTGGCCAAGGTGACAAGCGTCGGCGTGGTCACGGCGGTGAACCCCGGCACGGCGACGATCACCGTCACCTGCGGCAAGCAGACGGCAAGCTGCACCGTCATCTGCGACTTCTCCGACGAGCCTGCGCCCAGCGAGAGCGTCTCTCTGAACGTGGACAGTCTGGAGCTCAACAACACGGATATGACCTTCTTCAACCCCGGTGAAAACTTTACCCTGAAGCTGGAAAACGTCCCCGTGGGAACGCCCGTGACCTGGACCTCCCAGGATCCGGCCATCGCCACCGTGGACGAGGGCGGGCGCGTGGTCGCCGTTGCGAAGGGCACCACGAAGGTTCTGGCAAAGGTCGGCGAGCTCACCGCCGAGTGCTGGGTCCGCTGCAACTTCCAGGAGGACGCAACCTCCGGCGGCTGACGCCGCTTCATCCGGGAGGCGAACGGGATGCGATACCTTTGGGCAGCTCTGACCGCGCTGGCGGTGATCTGGGGGACCGTTCTGACAGTCCGCCTGCTTCGGCAGCGGAACGGCGCATGCTCCAAACGCACGGCCCTGGCCTCCGGGAGCCTGACCCTCTCCGTGCTGTTCTACGCCGGACCGCGGGTGCTGGACGCCTTTTGGAAGGACGACCTTGCCGCGGTCTGCGGTCTGGGGCGGCTGCTTGCCGCCGTGGGCGTGACCCTCTTTGCCCTGCTGCTCTACTGGATCTGGGAGAGCCGGTTTTCGCCTGCGGTCCGCGACCGTGCCGTCTTTTGGACTGCCGTCGGCTTCGCGGTCGGACGGCTGCTCCTGCTTGCCGCCCCGGCAAATCACTGGCTGACCGGCGAGACGCCGGTCCTCTGGGCGACCCTGCGCGCCGCCGCCCTTGCGGGTCAGGCCGCTGCGGACGTTCTGCTCTGGTTTCTGATCCGCGACAGGCGACGCGCCCTGCGCCCGGTCTGGCTGCTGGCCGGTCTGGCCTTTCTGCTGGCCCTGCCGACCCTCCTGCCCGGCCTCCCATTCGCCGATTATCCGATGGCCGCATCCGCGGTCTGCGCCATGCTGATCCCGGTATGTCTGTACCGGGACGCCCAATAAACGAAACGGAGGCAGCGCCATGTCCATTGCAGTCATCAAGAAGCGGGACGGACGGATCGTCCCCTTCGACATGAAGAAGATTTCCGACGCGATCGAAAAATCCTTCCGCGCCGACACCGAACAGGCCGAGCGCGAGACCATTGCCGACCAGCTCGCCTGGGAGGTCACGACCCTGTTGGAGCAGGACGGCAACCCCGCTCCCGCCGTGGAACGGATCCAGGATCTGGTGGAGCACGTTTTGATGAGCCGCGGCTATGAGGCCGCCGCCAAGCGTTTCATCCTCTACCGTCAGGCCCGCACCGACGCCCGCACCCGCGCCGAGCAGGGCAGCGGCACGGTGATCCTGGAGCCTTGGGAGCCCACGCTGACGGGGCAGGCCGTGGCCATCTGCGCTGCGATCCGAAACAACGGCGGCGCAGACCGCCTTGTCGGCTTCTTTGAATCCCTGGCTCCGGCGGCGGAGAACACGCTGATCGAGACCTATTTTGCGGCCCTGCGAACCGCTCTGGCCCTCAAGGCCGGCTGTCCGGTCGCTGCGCAGACCCTGCGGAGCATCCACGTTGCCATCGGCAGCCTTTCTCTGCTCGGTCCGGCGCAGAACGACTATTTGAAGCGCCAGGCCGAACTGCTCTGCGGCACGCTCGGCTGCGCGCGAGAGAGCGTGGAGACCGCGCAGGCCGCCGCTCTGGCCCAGGCGGAGGAACAGACCGAAGCCGCTCTGCGGCAGACGCTCCGCTGCCTCCACGCCAGAGGCTGCACCCGCGAGCTGACCGCCCGACCGGAGACCCTGACCCCGGCGGTCGAGCTGCTGCTGCGGTGCGAGGAATGAGCCGCCGCACGAAGACCGAATCCAAAGGCATCGCCGTTTTGCTCTGCAAAACGGCGATGCCTTGCGAAACTGAACCGTCACGACAGGAGGAACCCGCATGAAAACGATCTATCTGGCCGGGGGCTGCTTCTGGGGCACCCAACATTTTATGCGGCAGATCCGCGGGGTCACGGAGACCCGCGTGGGCTACGCCAACGGCCACACCGACCACCCGACCTACGATGAGGTCAAGCACAACCACACCGGCCACGCCGAGACCGTGGAGGTCGTCTATGACGAGACGGTCCTACCCACGCGCAAGCTCCTGAAATGCTACTTTCTGAGCGTGGACCCGACCTCCCTGAACCGGCAGGGGATGGATTTCGGCACCCAGTACCGCACCGGCATCTGGTACACCGACGAGAGCCTGGCCCCGGACGTGGAGGCGGCTTTGCAGGAGCTTGCCGCCGAGATCGGCTGCGAGCCTGTGATCGAGCACGGCCCCCTGCAGCAGTTCTTTGACGCCGAGACCTACCACCAGGACTATCTGGTCAAAAATCCCGCCGGCTACTGCCACATCTCCCGCGAGCTGCTGGAAAAGGCAAAATCGCTGTAAGGCTGCGTCTGCCTCGTAGGGGCGCATACCCATGCGCCCGCCGACGATTGCCAGCCTCATAGGGGCGCATACCCATGCGCCCGCCGACGATTGCCCGCCTCGCAGGGGCGCATACCCATGCGCCCGCCGACGATTGCCAGCCTCGTAGTGGCGCATACCTATGCGCCCGCCGACGACCTCCCGCCAAATTCAACTTCCTGCATTCTCTATTCAAAGGGAGCGATCACCGTGAATCAGTTGCCGACCCGTAAGAAAAACCGACTGGGTAACTATGATTACGGCGCACCAGGGTATTATTTTGTTACGGTCTGCATTGGGGACAAGTCAAAGCTCTTCTGGAATGACGTCTCTGCCAATGTCGATCCGGAGCACCTTCCTCTCACGGAGTATGGGAAGATCGTCGAACGTTTCCTTCTGGAAATTCATGCGCATTACCCGAATGTCCGGTTGGACAAATATGTGGTGATGCCGAATCATGTCCATGCAATCATTCAACTGACGCACAAATATAAGAAAGTTACCATTTCTTCTATTATGCGTGCATGGAAGGCGCTTGTTACCAGAAACACAACGGACTTGACCTGGCAGAAGAGCTTTTATGACCATGTGATCCGCGACGAGAGAGACTACCGTCGAATCTGGAAGTATATCGACGACAACCCCATAAAATGGGCAGACGATTGTTACTACGTATGAATGCTTGAACGCTGTGTGCTGTGATGATATGTTGGCGGTTGTTTGGCGGGCGCGTAGATACGCGCCCCTACAAGGCGCTGCATTGGCATACGTAGGGGCGCGTATCCACGCGCCCGGTTCCGCGAAGCGGAACAAATCGCCCGGAGGGCGATGTTGCCCGTGCGAATTACACAATCCCGTATCGTTATTTGCCTCCGGCAAATTGCATTCGTTCCGAATGCCGGACAAGC
>OCVV012842388.1_pt1 | contig 28023 bp, 24 predicted proteins | sample 1539721 | NCBI WGS metagenome assembly OCVV01 (sample SAMN02144230, study PRJEB22623) | gut metagenome | biome: sheep rumen | host: Ovis aries | place: New Zealand | reverse complement strand
TCGCGCATGTCCCTGCGGCGGGATATTTCGTCTTCGGATATATCGGCCGGAATCTTGTCGGCAGCGGCTTCGACGGCCTTGGGATAGGTGTAGGGCAGGCCGTATTCGGCAAGTATGGCGTGCATCTCGGCATTGTTTTCACCGGTTTTTCCCAGGATATCGGTGACCTTGCCTATCGGATTCTTGGATTCGTCAGGCCACTCGACGATGCGTACGACGACCTTGTCACCGTTTGTTGCCTTGTGCATCATGGATTTGGGGATGAATATGTCGTTGGCGAGCGTGCGGTCTTCGGTCTGCAGGTATGCGTACCCTTTGCGTACGATGAGGGTGCCTACAAACTGCTTGTCGCTGCGTTGCAAGATTTCTGTGATTTGTGCTTCGCGAATGTGGCGTTTGCGGCGGGCCAGGAGTGTCGCCTTGACGCGATCTCCGTCCATGGCGTGCATCGAGTTGCGCTCGGCAACGAAAATGGGTTCTGTCCCGTTGTCGGGCTGGAATGTGTTCTTGCCGTTGGACTTGCGGTGGAACAGGCCTTCCATGACCTGTGTGGGCGTGTTAAGCTGGTATTGCTGACGTCCGACTTCCTTGAGATAATCGTCCAACAGAAGATCGTCGATACAGTCCATGCACAACAGCTTGGATGGGTGGGAGGTAAGTCCCAGTTCCCGCCAGATGCGGCGTGCATCCATGATTTCACCGGCGTGATTGCTGAACAGGTCAACAATCATGTGCAGGAGCTCTGTCTTGCGCAGATACCTGTTACCATGCTTTTTATTTGCCATATTTCGTACGTATTTATGTGCAAAAGTATAAAAAACTCTCAACTCTCAACTCTCAACTCTCAACTATTTTATACCTTTGTCGTGTAATTGTAATATCTGGATTGTAAAATGGCAAGGGTCTTGGTTACGGGTGCCAGTGGGTTCATTGGCAGCTATATAGTCAGCAGGGGGGTGGAGTTGGGATACGAGGTGTGGGCGGCTGTACGTGGGTCGAGTTCGCGTGTGTACCTGCAGGATGAGCGTATCAGGTTTGTGGAACTGTCTCTTGGTGACAGAGAGCGACTGGTGCAGGAACTGAAGGGGGCTGGTGTGAGGTTTGACTATGTCGTGCATGCGGCGGGTGCCACCAAGTGCCTGGATATAAATGACTTTTACAGGACCAACACGCAGGGAACGTGCAATCTGGTAAATGCCTTGATAGAGGCTGATATGGTGCCCGAAAGGTTTGTGTTTGTGAGTTCGCTGAGTGTTTTCGGTGCTGTACGCGAGACTCCTGTGCGGCCACGCTCCAAGGGGTATGGTAGGGGAGGTGTGATTGCTCCTGGAGAGTCTATATATGATCCTATCCTGCTTACGGATGTTCCGCAGCCTAATACTGCCTATGGCAAGAGCAAGTTGGCGGCTGAGGAATTCCTGCGCACATTGGATGCGGACAGGTTCCCGTATGTGATACTGCGTCCGACGGGTGTTTACGGGCCTCGTGAGAAGGATTATTATGTGATGGCCAAAAGTATAGCTGGGCACAGCGACTTTGCCGTGGGGTACAAGCCGCAGGAGATTACATTCATATATATGATGGATGTGGTGCAGGCTGTATATAAGAGCCTGACATCGCCTGTTGCCGTGGGCAAGGCTTATTTCCTGAGTGACGGAAAGGTGTATGGTTCCAGACGTTTCAGTGACCTGGTGCAGCGGGAGTTGGGTAATCCGTGGGTGTTGCATATCAAGGCTCCGCTCTGGTTCCTGCGTATGCTTTGCTGGTGTGGTGACAAGTGGATGCACCTAACTGGCAAGTTGATTGTGCTGAATAATGATAAGTTCAATATTCTGTCGCAGCGTAACTGGAGGTGTGATATCGAGCCTGCACGCCGCGACCTTGGCTTTGAGCCGGAGTGGTCGCTGGAGGATGGTGTGAGGGCTGCGGTGAAGTGGTACAGGGATAATGGTTGGCTGTAGTTAGGAAGAAAAAAATGAGGTCGTGTCAAAAAAAACTGACACGACCTGATTTTTTTGGGTGGTGGGGTGTTAGTGAGTATTTATACGAGATGGCGGATGATTTCCTCGCGATTGCCTGGCAGGTAGTCGATGACCGGAATCTCGATCATGGTATATGCTCCTGGCTGTTGTTTCATGCTGGCACGTGCGACGTTTACCAGAACCTGTGCGGTGAGGGCAGGGTTGTTGATTTTCATGTTGAACTCGAACAACTGGTTGTGTGTCGTGCCGCTCACACCTTTGCGTACGAGGTTGACGCCGTGACCTACGTCGTTGAGTGCATCCACGCTGTCAACGGCATATACATGTGTCTCGTCGCTGGCGAAATATGGGTCTGCCTTGATGGCTTTTGTAACTTCTGCCAGATCTGCACCTTCCTCAAGTTCAACATATACCATACGGCGGTGTATGCCTTCGCCTACGGGAATTGTAATCGAGAGTGCATCGCGGACACCTGCCTTGGACTTCACGCATACGCTGTGACCCATGCTGCGGCCAGGACCGAAGTTGGTGTAGGTGATGCCTTTGGGAGCAAGGGATTCCATAAGTGTGCGGACAACGGAATCCGAACCTGGATCCCAGCCGGCTGATATGATGCTGACCTTGCCTGCTTTCTTTGCAGCTGCGTCCAGTGTGCGGCGCAAATCGACTATTTGTCCGTGGATGTCGAAGCTGTCAACGGTGTTAATACCGAGTTCCAGGCACTTGAGAGCATATTCTTCTACCGAACGTGTAGGGGTTGCCAGGATTGCTACATCTACATGACCCAGTTCTTGGATATTGCTTACAACCGGATAGTCTGCCAGTTCGGCAGGCTTGTTCTCTGCACCTGCACGGCGTACTATGCCTGCGATTTCCATATCTGGTGCTGCCTGAAGGGCCTGGAGGGCATATTTGCCGATATTGCCGTATCCTACAACGGCGACTCTGATTTTGTTCATTTTGTTAGGGTTTTAGTGTCAGTTTTGTTGTTATCGGGTGCAAAAGTATGACATTTTGTTTTAAATTACAAACATTTTGCTTAAAAAGTGTCAGTTTGTTTGACATTTGTCAATTAATTATGGTTAATTCAAAAAATGTGAATTAAGTGTTTGCTATGTTTACATAATGTCGTATCTTTGCACACGAAACGAGAGCGGGTTGACCGCTGTCCGATGAATTTATTAACCACTATTTATATTTTAGCATTCTATGGAATTAAAGGATCTTCAACTTGACTTCAAGGGTAGTATCTGGAAGCATGAGATTGATGTGCGTGATTTTATTCAGCATAACTATGAACCATACTTTGGCGACGAGTCTTTTCTGGCTGGTCCTGCCGAGAGTACCAACAAACTGTGGGCGAAGCTCACGGATATGTTTAAGGTAGAACGTGAGAAGGGTGTCTATGATGCTGAGACCAAGTTGCCTCAGAGTATTGATACTTACGGACCTGGCTATATTGACAAGGAACTGGAGACAATCGTAGGCGTACAGACGGATAAGCCACTGAAGCGTGCTATCTTCCCCAAGGGTGGCATCCGTATGGTCGAGGCTGCGCTGAAGGCTTATGGCTATGAGCTGGATCCAGCTACGAAGATGATATTCACAAAGTACCGCAAGACTCACAACGAGGGTGTGTTTGCTGCATATAACGATGATATCAAGGCGGCGCGTCATGCTCACATCATTACGGGTCTGCCTGATGCTTATGCCCGTGGCCGTATAATCGGTGACTACCGCCGTGTTGCCCTGTATGGTACTGCAAACCTGATTGAGGAGAAGAAGCGTTTCCACAAGCGTATCGATATCCAGGAGTTTACCGAGGAGATCGTGCGTTGCCGTGAGGAGATTACTGATCAGATCAATGCGCTGAAGGAATTTGAGCGCATGTGTGCCGGTTACGGCTTTGACGTGTCCCGTCCTGCACGCAATGCCCAGGAGGCTATACAGTGGACGTACTTTGCATATCTGGGTGCTGTGAAGGACCAGGATGGCGCTGCTATGTCTATCGGTCGTATTTCTACATTCCTGGATTGTTTCATACAGCGTGACCTGAAGAAGGGTATTATCACCGAGGAGCAGGCACAGGAGATGATTGACCACATGGTGATGAAGCTGCGTATCGTTCGTTTCCTGCGTACTCCTGACTATAACGACATATTCTCGGGTGATCCAATATGGGCCACATGCTCAATTGCCGGTATGGGTATTGACGGCCGTAATATGGTTACAAAGACCGACTACCGTATCTTGCATACGCTGTACAACATGGGTCCCTCGCCCGAGCCAAATATAACAATCCTGTGGTCTCCGCGTCTGCCCGAGGCATTCAAGCGCTATTGTGCAAAGGTGTCTATGGATACCAGTGCCGTGCAATATGAGAATGACGACTTGATGCGTCCTGAACTGGGTGATGACTATGGTATCGCATGCTGTGTATCTCCGATGAAGATTGGTAAGCAGATGCAGTTCTTCGGTGCACGCGCAAACCTGGCTAAGTGTATGTTGTATGCTATCAACGGCGGCCGTGACGAGATGCATGGTGACCAGATTGCTCCGCGATTCCGCCCCATCGATGGTGACTATCTGACATATGATGAGTTTTGGCCGCGTTTCGATGCCATGATGCGCTGGTTGGCAAAGACATATGTGAATGCGCTGAAGATTATCCACTACATGCATGACAAGTATGACTACGAGGCATTCGAGATGGCTTTGCATGACGGTGACGTTCAGCGCACACGTGCCACGGGTATCGCTGGTATCTCGATTGTTGCTGACTCGATAGCGGCAATGAAGCATTGCAAGGTTCGCATCATCCGCGATGAGACAGGTCTGGCAGTCGACTATAAGATTGAGGAGGGTGAGTATATCCCGTTCGGTAACAACCACGATGAAACCGACCAGATTGCTGTGATGATTACAGAGAAGTTCATGGAGTATCTGCGTCAGCACCGTACATATCGTGATGCAATCCCGACTCAGTCGTTGTTGACGATTACCTCGAACGTCGTTTACGGACGTAACACAGGTGCTACACCTGATGGTCGCAAGGCTGGTGTTCCTTTCGCTCCTGGTGCAAATCCGATGAACGGACGTGAGATAAAGGGTGCTGTTGCTGCTCTGGCTTCTGTTGCCAAACTGCCGTTCCACCATGCAAAGGACGGTATCTCGTTTACCTGGGGCATCTCGCCAAGCGCACTGGGCAAGGAGCGCGAGGAGCGTGCAAACAACCTGGTTAACCTGCTGGATGGCTACTTCACACCGGATGGTGGTCAGCACCTGAATGTCAACGTATTTGACCGTGAACTTTTGATTGATGCAATGAATCATCCCGAGAAGTATCCGCAGCTGACAATCCGTGTATCCGGTTATGCTGTAAACTTTGTCAAGCTGACGCGTGAGCAGCAGCTGGATGTGATAAGCCGTACAATCAACAGTTGTATGTAATACCGAGGCGGACTGCGGTCTATATATTAGGCACCAACAGCAATGTTGGTGCTTTTTTTGTGTTTTGTGGCTGTAGGTTGCGGTATTTTTGCTAAATTTGCGTTGTAATTTTTAAACTTGTTTGTGATGGAGAAGAATAATCCGTGTGGGGAGTTTGAATTCAGGAGTGGTTCTCTGAATGGGTTCTTGATGATTGCCATTGATATTTGTCTGTGGGCTTTGACTGTGTTTGTGCTGATAGTGGCTGTTGCACAGAGTCCTGGGAGTCTTGACTGGTTGTTCGGGGTGTTTGCGGTATTGCTGGTGGCAAGTATCGTTTTCAGCTGTGGATTTACAATGCTGGAGCCTAACGAGGCTAAGGTGATGACTTTCTTCGGCAAGTATGTGGGGACGTTCCGAAAGACGGGCTTTTACTGGCTGAATCCGTTCATGGGTTCCAAGAACGTGAGCCTGCGCGTGCGCAACCTGAATGCGGAGCCTATCAAGGTGAATGACAAGATGGGCAACCCGGTGCTGATAGGTCTAGTTGTGGTGTGGCGTCTAAAGGATACGTACAAGGCTATCTTTGACATTGATACGGATATCTCCAGCAGTGGTACTGTGGGGGCGGCTGCTTCGGTGCGTATGAACAAGTTCGAGAGGTTTGTGGCGATTCAGAGTGATTCTGCATTGCGCGAGGTGGCTGGCATGTATGCCTATGACAATGCGAACGATGTGAACGAGGTGACATTGCGTGACAGTTCGGCTGAGATTAACGAGGTGCTGACCGCCAAGCTGAACGAGCGCTTGGACATATCGGGACTTGAGGTGATGGAGGCTCGCATCAATTATCTTGCCTATGCTCCGGAGATTGCTGCGGTGATGCTACGTCGCCAGCAAGCTGCTGCAATCATTACTGCGCGTGAGAAAATCGTGGAGGGAGCCGTTTCGATGGTGAGAATGGCACTGGATAAGCTTTCGGACGAGAATGTGGTGAGGCTGGATGAGGACAGGAAGGCGCAGATGGTAAGCAACCTGCTTGTGGTGCTTTGTGCCGACGAGCCTGCCCAACCTGTGATAAACAGTAGTTCTGTCAACTGATAGGTTTTGCCTAAATCGTCCATTCTTTCAATAACGGGCTCGGACAATACAGGAGAGTCGGGCTTACAACTGGATCTGAGGGTGATAACCGAAATGGGTTGTCATGCCTTGACGGTTGCTACGTGTATTGTGATGCGGGATGTGGTTAATTTTCCGGCGCATATAATACGCCAGCAGATTGTGGATGTTGTTGCCAAGTGTCGTCCCAGGGCAGTAAAGGTTGGGTTGGTGCGTACCCCGGAGGCCGTGGGGGTGGTTTCCAATGGGATTGTGGGAATGCGCAGGATTGTCGTTGCTCCGGGAATCATGGCTTCGAACAATGCGCAGCTTGTTGACGACGATACGATTGATGCTATCAGGCGATGCCTGATTCCTGTTGCATCGCTGCTGGTACTGAGGCAGGTTGAGGCGGAAAAGATACTGGGCGTAAATATTGCAACGGATAGCGATATGGTTGCGGCTGCGCAGTCTTTTATTGACATGGGCGCAGAGTATGTTATGATCCGTGGGGGCAGAATAACCGAGGGTCGTGTAATTGCATTGCTTCTGGGGAATGACGTAAAACAGTTCTTTTCATCGTATAATATTGAGGGTTGGAAGCAGCATGGCGTGGGCGGTGCTCTGTCAACGGCTGTCGCAACTCGTCTGGGTATGGGTGACAATGTGCCTGATGCGGTCAGGAATGCTCATGAGTTTGTGCATAGCAGAATTGTGTATTCGGTAGAGGATAGCGGAAAGCGCATGCGTCCTGCTGATATATACAATGCTTTCATGAATCAGTTGTCCAATAATTACCAAAGGGCTCATGACGTGGCTTTCTATGCCGACAGGCTTTGCATCACGCCCCGCTACCTTTCACAGATAACGAACGAGAGTGTATCCAAGTCACCGAAGCAGATAATTGCCGATTATCTGGTATGTGAGGCCAGGCAGGTGCTGGAGAATAGTCGCCTGTCGGTAAAGGAGGTAAGCGACAACCTGGGATTCCGGGCGGTTTCGGTATTCTGCAAATTGTTCAAGCAACAGACGGGCTTTACTCCCAGTGAATACCGCCGGCATATTGTCAGGTAGGAAAGTCGGTACAGGTGTTGTCGTAATCGGAACTTTTCTTTCTCAGTTTCCTGTTTTAATAATACTTTTGCGCCATAGGACATTGGATTTTATGGATTAAAAGTTTTACCGACTATGGAAGAAAGAGTATTGTTGAACCGCCAGTTGGCTCAGATGCTGAAGGGCGGAGTGATTATGGATGTGACAACGCCGGAGCAGGCGCGTATTGCCGAGGCTGCAGGTGCCTGTGCTGTAATGGCACTGGAGCGTATTCCTGCGGATATACGTGCTGCGGGTGGTGTGAGCCGTATGAGTGACCCGAAGATGATAAGGGGCATCCAGGAGGCTGTTTCGATTCCCGTGATGGCAAAGTGCCGTATTGGTCATTTTGCCGAGGCTCAGATTTTGGAGGCTATTGAGATTGACTATATTGATGAGAGCGAGGTGCTTTCGCCTGCTGATGATGTCTATCATATCAACAAGCGTCAGTTCAGGGTGCCTTTTGTGTGCGGTGCAAAGGATCTGGGTGAGGCTCTAAGGCGTATCAGCGAGGGTGCTACGATGATTCGTACCAAGGGCGAACCGGGAACTGGTGATATTATTCAGGCAGTACGTCACATGCGTATGATGCAGAGCGAGATTCGTCGCATTGCTGGCATGACGGAAGATGAGCTTTACGAGGCGGCCAAGCAGTTGCGTGTACCATTGGAACTGGTGCAGTATGTTCATGAGAACGCGAAGCTGCCGGTGGTTAACTTTGCTGCTGGTGGTGTGGCAACGCCTGCCGATGCAGCGCTGATGATGCAGCTAGGTGCAGAGGGTGTGTTTGTGGGTAGCGGTATCTTCAAGAGCGGTAATCCCGAGAAGCGTGCACAGGCGATTGTAAAGGCTGTAACTAACTATAATAATCCGGAGGTCTTGGCAGAACTGAGCGAGGATCTGGGTGAGGCAATGGTAGGTATCAATGAGTGCGAGATACAGTTTTTAATGGCGGAGCGGGGTAAGTAATGACTATAGCGATATTGGCTCTGCAGGGAGCGTTCGCTGAACATCAGCAGATGCTCCAATGCATGGGTGTGGATAGTTTTTTTGTTCGCAACCTGAATGATTGGAAAAGGGAAAAGGATGGTTTGATAATACCTGGCGGAGAAAGTACTGCAATAATGCGTATCATCAGGGATGAGGCTTTGTTTGATCCTGTCCGTGAGGCGATTCTCTCTGGTCTGCCTGTTTTGGGTACCTGTGCGGGTCTTATAATGCTGGACGGTGAGCATCTGGGGACAATGAGTATCGGGGTCAGGAGGAATGCGTACGGAAGGCAGCTGGGAAGTTTTCATACAGTCGGTGGATTTGGTGGAATAGGTGCTGTTCCTATGACTTTTATCCGTGCGCCTTATATCGAATCTGTTTCTGATGGTGTGGAGGTGCTTTCTGTGGTTGACGGGCATATCGTAGCGGCGAAGCAGGGTAATCAGTTGGTTACGGCTTTTCATCCGGAATTGAACGGTGATACCCGTATTCATGAGTATTTCCTGTCCATGATGGGTGGGATGTAAAAACAAATTGCTATATTTGTCCTGCTAAACAAGAAACAGGCTATTATGATTGGTCGTATTCATTCGATAGAGTCTTTCGGGACGGTGGATGGTCCCGGTATCCGTTTCCTTGCCTTCATGCAGGGTTGCCCCATGCGTTGTCAGTTCTGTCACAACCCGGATACGTGGGATATACATGGTAACGTGCAGTGGGAGTGGACGGCGGAGGAGTTGATGGAGGAAACCCTGAAGTATCGAAGTTTCATACAGTCGGGAGGTGTCACATGTACGGGTGGTGAACCGCTGGTACAACCTGAATTTGTCAGGGAGTATTTCAGGTTGTGTCACGAAAATGGTATTGCGACTGCATTGGATACCAGTGGGGCGATATTCAACGATGGGGCTAAGGCTGTGCTTGAGGAGACTGATTTGGTCCTGCTGGACATTAAGACGACTGATGACGAATTGCACAAGACGCTGACGGGTGTTACGCGTGCCAACAACCATAGGTTCATGCAGTATCTTCAGGAAATAGGGAAGCCTGTATGGATTCGACATGTGGTGACTCCGGGTATCAATGATGATGACGTGCATCTGAGGTCTGTGGCGGAGTATCTTGCGCAGTATCCAGTAATTGAGCAGGTTGAGATTCTGCCTTATCATGACCTGGGTAAGTTCAAGTACGAAAAGATGGGTATCGAGTATGTGCTGAAGGATGTACCGCCTCTGTCTCAGGAAAAACAAAAGCATGCTGTGGAATTGTTCCGCAACATGCTAAAGTGTCCTGTCAGATAGTTTTCAAACGATTTATTCCTCTGTAGAGAACATCGGATCCCACGCTGGAAGCATGATTGGCTTCTGTGTGGTGAGTTTCATTATGTCCTGGGGAATGTATTTCTTGTTTACTACTACGCGGAACATATATTCGCGGAACCATTCCTCGGTCATAATCAGGTAACCATTGTGACCGTAGGACGGTCCCCATGAGTTTTCGACTTTCCACTTTGTGGCATTGCCGTCCTTATCCAAATCGACTGCTACTAGTGTCATGGCGTGGCTCGAGCCTGAGTCCAGCGTCTGTATGCGTTGTTTTTTGTTCATGCCGAATCTGGTGCCTAACAGGGATTCGTAATCGAAGTTTTTGGGGTCAAGCAGACCATTGCTCTTGTTCAGGTATTTGCCTACATCGCATGAAAAATACATTTGGACAGAATCTCGCAGCGATGCTATCGCGCATTTTTCCAGGTCCTTGATGTCCAGATTTAGGTATAGCCAATTATGTCCGTTGTACATGTGACGGTCCATGTCTATCTCGTACACTTTGTTGTATTCGCGCGAGGGGTCGTTCATGAGCATAATGTAATCTGTCTGCAAGTTTCCTGCGTCTTGACACCACTCCTGGTAGAATTCCTGCGGTGTGTATTTGCGGGGTTCACTCTTGTATCTGCCTTTATCGTCACGGGGTGCCCATGTGAATTCCTTTACTGGTTGTCCGTAAGCTAGGGTCAGCATGTGGTAGATGGTCTTCATCTGTTCCATCTTGTATTGCTCAAGTTGTTTTACGCTTGCACCTGTTGAGGCTTTCTCGCGGATGTTGATTGCAATTTCGCGTAATTTGCGTTCCAGATGTGTGTTGAACTCACTGGTTGAGTTGCTGACGTATGTCTCGGGTTTTACATCGCTGGGGATTATGCCATATTTGCTTACCAAGTCAGCAACACCGGTGTATGTGCCTCCGTCACTCAGGGCATTCTTCATAAGCCACTGTACCTTATGGCTTTCCAGAGGCTGTTTGCGTGTATCTATGATTGCCTGCAGGAAGAGATTGGATTTCTCGAGTTGGTCGTAGAAGAAGAGGTATACCTGGGAGAACATGAGTCCCTCGTGATTCATCTTTTTTGCTGCTGCGTGGCGCAGGACGTTCAGGCCGGTGAACAGCCAACATCTGCCGCTGCTTTTCTGGTCGGTGATTCCTGTGTTGCAGATGTCGATGCTAAAGTATGTGTCCTGAGCAGTTGGATTGTTGTTCTGTTTTGCCATACCGGACAGTGAATTATTCTGTATGGCATTGCTTATGGCGCGGTCGGCTGCTGATGTTGGTTGGCTCTCCAGTGATTTCAATACTTCGGGCGTAATGTTTGTCTGGGCAATCATACATATTGTATAGAGCGAAAGACAGGCCGCTGATAGGATGTGTTTCATATTGTAGGTGTTATTTAATTTTTTCAAATTCGAATACATATTGCTGCTGGTTGCTTCCAGATGTTATGCGGTCACCCTCGCGTATCCAGAAATTGTGACCTGCATTGCCGTCGTTCTGAATGCTCCACTTGTCGTCTTTCCTGTCCAGGTTATAGGTGTTCCAATCAGGAGAATAGGGATTGTTCTTTGTGCGCCAGAAATTACCTAATTCGTTGATGTAGCGTCCGTCCTGCTTGTTGGTAATCCTGTATCTGCCGTTTTTGCTGTCCTGTTCAATAATCCACTGCTGGCGCTGTGGATTGATAACGTCGCGGTCCTTACGGAATACCGGCCAGTCACCGGTGCGATCTGCACTGGCTTGTGCATCGGTCAGGTATTCCCCGTTAACCTTTATGAAATACTCTCCGTCTTCCAAAATCTGTACAGGGAAATACTCCAAGCCGTAAGTGTGCTTCTTTTTGTACTCCTTTACAGCCTTGGAGATATGTTCAGTAAGCCATGGGGTAATGACGTCGCCACTGACAATGGGTTTTGCCTTTACGATGGAACCTGGGTAATTGCGGCTAACGATGGCTTTCTGCTTGCGCTCAAGTTCTGCCTGTGCACGGTAATGTCCGATAAAAGCTATGGTGTCTCCTGCATGCAGGGCGCATAACATGCTTACATACTGTTGACCGCGATGTCCCAGTAGGCGCATACTGTTGACCCATGGTGCAATCTCGTTCAGCATCTCTGGATGGTTAATGCTGTCGGCAAGTACGTTGTTGGCTGCCCATACAAGATATTCGAAGCTGTCTGCCATATCATCAATGTTGGTCGCAGTAAAGTTGGGGCTTTCATCTTCGCGTCGCAATCCGTGTCCGGTTGCGCCAAGGTCAACATTGTTTTCGCAGAATGCCTGAAATGCATCTGCGCATGTGGGCATGAGCGATGCCAATGCCCGTTCCCATGATGAAACGGAATCGTATCGGGGCATATTCCATGTGTAGTCTGCAATGCTGTACAGACTCACTTTGCTGGCTTCGGCATACTCCATAGGGTTTGAGCAAAAACCGCTGACCATATCATGGATATTGAGTCCGTTTCCGTATGTCTTGCCCATAAGCAGGCGGCTCTGGCAATAATCGTTTACGGGGTAGTTGAGCCAAATAAATGCCTTTCGCTTAATCTGGCTGTTAATCCATTGCATGTCGTTCTCTTCTATCATATCAACAACGCTGTTGCCTGTCCACATGATGCGAATCTCGGGGTACATCTTGGTTCCCAAAGTGGAGAGATAGTCGCCATGGCTCCAGCTCTTGTTGTATTGTGTGGGGCACATTATCAGTGGTTCTACATCCTTGTGTTTGCGTACAAAGTTGTCGGTTATGTAGTTCAGCAGTCCCGCCTGCTTGTCGCCTTTTGCACCTTCGCCCCAGATATCGTCAAAGAATACTGCAAATGTACGTACCCCCAGATTGTACATACTCTCCAGTTTCCTTACGACGTTAACCGAATCTTCTTTTATCCACTTGATATCCACTCCTGGATGTATTGCCCATACAAACTGCACCTTGTTGCGATGTGCTGCCTGAACCAGTTCCCTGATTTTGCCGTTATGGGTCTCTGGATATGGCTCGCGCCATCGGTCACGGTGCCATGGGTCGTCCTTGGGACCATAGACATATATGTTCATCTTGTTCTTTCCGTAGAAGTCCAGTTGGCGCAATCGGTCGGTATGACTCCAGGGGTTTCCGTAAAAACCTTCGATGACACCACGGCAGCTGACGCTGGGATAATCACTTATTTCACATTGCATAACCTGTGGCTGCGACATAATCTGCAGCAGGGTCTGTATCCCGTAGAAGGTGCCGCTTGCATCACGTCCGGCTATGATTATTTCGTGTGGAGAGATTTTCAGATAGTAGCCTTCCTTCTGGGCAGGTATTTTCTTGGCAAACCTGCTTACGGCAGCATCTCCGTATTCGCCTATGATAAGGCTTACCGGAACTGTCAGACGGCCTTTGACTACCTTTTTTGCGTTGTATATGTTTATGTTTTTTTTCAGTATTGCAACAGCATCTGCATCGGCAGTTTTATCGCCTTTAATGGTGATTGGCTGATTGTTTGCAAATGCTTTTTCACCCCATGTTATTTTCTGCGGCAGGGGCGAGATTGTTACCTTCTGTGCAAATATCTGCGGTGTGAAGATGGTTGCCAATATAGTGGCAAGGAATAGGGTGTGATGCTTTTTCATTGTATGTGTGTGCTAAATACTAAGCACAAAGATATAAAAAAAACGATATGTTCGTGTATAATGTTTTTAATTTTGTATCTTTGCATCATAATTTACGCATAGATGAAACTTAAATACAGTTTTGTGTTCCAGCCTTTGCATACGCTCACTTTGGCTATAACTGTAGGCGATGACTCAAAGGTTTTTCCAGGTGTCATACAGTTGAATGATACTGGTGCCGAAATTATGCAATTGTTCCGGAAGGATATGACTGTTGACGATGCCGTGACTCACATGATGTCGGAATATGATGCAGACGAGGTTGATATCCGCAATGCTGTAGAGGGAATAGTTTCTATGCTGGAAGAAAAGGAACTGTTGGAATGACACAGGATGAGATAATTTTGCAGAGCGAGATAGAGCGTTGCGGCGAAGCCAGGTTCTATCCAACCAGCTCCAGTATGCGTCCGACGATAAATCCTCGCAAGGATGTCTGTATAATAGGACCGTTGCCAAAAAAGTATCTTAAACTTGGTACTATGGTGCTGTACAGGCGCAAGGATGGTTTCCTGACCGTCAACCGTGTAGTGCATCATGCGAGCAAGACGCATACATACAGGCTTTGCGGAGATAACCGTATGCATCAGGAGCGTGGTATTACTCGTAGCCAAATGGTTGGTGTCGTAACGGCAATTGAGAGTCGCAGGAGCGGTTTTAGGTTTAGAGCCAATGGCTTGCCAATGCGTGTTTGGACTTTTCTTATGCTAATCCGTACGTGGTTAGCTGTGCATTGGCTGCTGTGGATTCAGTCTCCTGTCTCTACGGTTTACAGCGAGATGACCGCTCCGTTCAGGAAAAACAAGAGTAGTCATCACCATCATCACCATTTGGCAAGAGGTGGCGGAATACGTCCTCATTACAAGGTGGGCCGTGGCGCCTGGGGGGATTTTGTCCATTTCGTGAAAACGGCTTTGCCCAAGAAGAGGTCAAACCGTGCTCCGACGCTCGAAGAGCAAAACAGGGTCAGACGTAAGCGGGGGCCATGGTGGAAAAGAGTACTGGGTATCAGGGACAAGTCTGCAGCCAGACATGTCTCTAGAAGTCATTCCGAGTTTGGAGGCTATCATAGCCATCACCGTCACTCGTATCCCAGTATTACCGAGGACGGAAAGTGGCTGACCCAGCGCAACGGCAGGTTCTTCTTTTTGGGATTCCGTATGCCTTGGGTTCCAGGGTTTATATTGAAGAGGTATGGATATAAAGTTCATAAGAACGTTAATAACAATTTTCTCACGTCGCTTGACTGGACAATTCCTACCAACGAATTCCAGATGCCGTATAATTTGCCGATGCAGACACTTTCCTTTATTGTGTTTGTCGTGTTGATTATGAAAATGTCGCTGGCAGTTGGATGGCTTGTTTATTTCTTGCTGTATGGTAACGAGAATTCGTCCAGGATATATATGTACAATCTATTGATTACTGCAACGTGGTTCCCCGTTACGCTGTTTTTCATTGCATATTATTACCATTTGAACAAGATAATCTATATGTCTATACAACGTATTTCATTATTTGCAGCAATTGTCAGCCTGCTGCGCACCGTGATTTTTATTTACAGGGTGGTATTCTCTTTCCAGTTTAACCTGGTCACATTATTCAACATGATGGAAATAGTATGTTGGATATGCCTTTCCGGTTTCTTCTTCATTATGCATTACAAGCTTTCGGAGCGCAAGGATTTTATTCCGCGTTTCTGGCTTACCAAGGCACAGAAGAAAAAACGTTTAGAACGTCTTGAAGCCAAGGCTCATGCCCATCACGAAAAACGTAAACAGGAAATCAGCAGGGAATATGACATTGAGCAGGGTGTGCATATTGAGCATTAGAGCCGAGAGCGCACTGTAAACAGACAAATAAAATGGGCTGCCCTATTTTGGGGTAGCCCTTTGTGTTACTCTTGTCAAGAAGAGAGATAACCCTTTTACTTACGTAGACCTAATGCCTTGATGATAGCACGGTAGCGGTTGATGTCGCGGCTCTTGAGGTAGTTGAGCAGCGCACGACGCTTACCAACCAGACCTGTCAGCGCACGCTCGGTGCTGTGGTCCTTACGGTTCTGCTTCATGTGCTCCGTAAGATTCTTGATACGGAATGTGAACAAGGCAATCTGGCTCTCAGCGCTGCCGGTGTCAGTTGCACCCTTGCCGTAAGTAGAGAAGAGCTCTACCTTCTTTTCTGAATTCAAATACATAGTGTACTTAATGTTTTGGTAACTTGTTCGACCGTGCAGCTTCCATACGTTCGGTTACCGCCTCCGGTCAAATGCGGATGCAAAGGTAAGAAAATATATGATACTTATTGTGCGTATCACTTAAATTTATTGCTTTAAGTCAGCGAAATAGTCAGTTTTTGTGTCAAAAACCGCTCTATTATACATTATTTGTATAACTTTGTGCGCGAAATTTACACGAAGAAGTTACGAAATATGGGTTCAATCAGGAATATTGCAATTATTGCCCATGTGGACCACGGTAAGACTACCTTGGTTGACAAGATGTTGCTCGCAGGAAATCTGTTCCGCGAGAATCAGCAGACAGGTGAGTTGATGCTTGACAATAACGAGTTGGAACGAGAGCGCGGTATAACCATTCTTTCAAAGAATGTAAGTATCACTTACAAAGATACGAAGATTAACATCATTGACACTCCTGGACACTCGGATTTTGGTGGAGAGGTCGAGCGGGTGCTCAATATGGCGGATGGCTGTCTGTTACTCGTAGATGCTTTTGAAGGTCCTATGCCCCAGACTCGCTTTGTGTTGCAGAAGGCCTTGGAGATAGGCCTGAAGCCAGTTGTCGTAATCAACAAGGTAGATAAACCCAACTGCCGCCCCGAGGAGGTTTATGAAATGGTCTTTGACCTGATGTGCGATTTAGATGCAACTGAGGAGCAACTAGATTTTCCGGTAATTTATGGTTCGGCCAAGAACGGTTGGATGAGCGAGGATTGGAACAGACCTACAGATAATATTACTTACCTGCTGGATTGTATTCTTAAGTATATTCCTGAACCGGAGATTTTGGAAGGCACTCCACAGATGCTTATCACCAGTCTTGATTACAGCAAATATACTGGTCGCATCGCAGTCGGTCGTGTGCATCGCGGAACGCTTAGGGAGGGTATGAATATCACTGTTTCGCATCGTGACGGATTGTTGGAAAAGACTAAGATCAAGGAACTGCATATTTTTACTGGTATGGGAAGGCAAAAGACTGATGCGGTTTCCAGCGGTGATATATGTGCCATCGTCGGAGTGGAGAATTTTGAGATAGGTGATACAATATGTGACTTCGAGAATCCCGAGCCATTGCCGCCAATCAGTATTGACGAGCCGACGATGTCCATGTTGTTTACGATAAACGACAGTCCGTTCTTCGGTAAGGAAGGTAAATTCTGCACTAGCCGTCACATAGGCGATCGCCTGGAGAAGGAATTGGAACGCAATTTAGCACTCCGTGTGGAAAGCGTCGAGGGATGTACGGACCGCTGGATTGTCAGCGGACGTGGAGTCTTGCATCTAAGTGTTTTGATCGAGACCATGCGCCGTGAAGGCTATGAATTGCAGGTCGGGCAGCCGCAGGTAATATACAAGGAAATAGACGGGGTCAAGTGCGAGCCTGTTGAGGAAATGACAATCAATGTTCCTGAGGAATTCTCTAGCAAGATGATAGATATGGTTACGCGTCGCAGGGGAGAGATGACCAGTATGGAGAGTCAGGGTGGACGCGTCAATATCGAGTTCCTGATTCCCAGCCGCGGAATCATAGGGTTGCGGACCAATATGCTTACAGCCAGTCAGGGCGAGGCTATCATCGCACATCGTTTTAAGGAATACCAACCATTCAAGGGCGAGATAAACCGTCGCACCAATGGTTCGCTGATTGCATTGGAAGGCGGTAATGCCTATGCTTATGCCATTGACCATCTTCAGGACAGGGGCAAGTTCTTTATCGAGCCTCAAGACCAGGTATATGCAGGACAGGTAATAGGCGAGCACGTACATGACATAGACCTCGTAATCAATGTCTGCAAGGCCAAGCAGTTGACCAACGTCCGTGCTAGCGGTACTGACGAAAAGGCCAGGATTATACCAGCGACAATATTCTCGCTGGAGGAGGCTTTGGAGTATATCAAGGAGGATGAATATGTCGAGGTAACACCGAAATCCATGCGTATGCGGAAAGTAATCCTTGATCATCTGGAAAGAAAACGCGCCAACAAGTAATCAGCCATGAAAAATTATCTGAAGTATTTCAAGGATGCAATTCCCGTTGCATTGTTTGTCGTTATCAGTGTTGCTTATTTCTGGAATCCTATCCAGGGACACAAGGTTTTGACAGGAACAGACCACACAGGAGCTGTAGGCGCAGGTGTGGAAATTAATGAGTATCGTAGTCAGCACAACGGGGAGACCCCACGATGGACAAATACGCTGTTTTCGGGCATGCCCACATATCAGTTGGCTCCGTCTTATGACAGCACCAATACACTGGGTACCATCAAGGCTTGGTACACATTGGGACTGCCAGACGTCGCCGCATACGTATTCATCATGCTACTGGGGTTCTATATCATGCTTCGTTGTTTTGATTTCAAGGTCTGGATGTCAGCATTAGGAGCCGTGATATGGGCATTTTCCAGTTACTTTTTCATTATCATTGCTGCAGGTCATATATGGAAGGTCTTTACCTTGGCCTTTATTCCACCCACCATTGGCGGTATGGCCTTGTGCTATAGAGGTAAATATGCCTGGGGCATTTTAGTGACAGCCCTGTTCATGGGTTTGCAGATTGTTTCCAATCATGTCCAGATGACATATTATTTCATGTTCGTAATCGGGCTCATGTCATTGGGATGGCTTGCAGACTCAATCATAAAAGGAGATCACGGCATAGGTTGGCTCAAGTCATCATGCGTATTTGCAACAGGCTGTATCCTGGGTGTTGCCATGAATGCATCCAATTTGTATCATACATGGGAATATCAGAAGGAGAGCATGCGCGGCAAAAGTGAACTGACACATGTGACAAAGGACCCTGGAGACCAAACGTCCAGCGGATTGGAGCGAAGCTATATCACAGCCTGGAGCTATGGCATTGACGAAACATGGACTTTGCTGGTTCCAAACACCAAGGGCGGTGCCAGTATGCCCTTGTCACGTAGCCGGGAGGCTATGGATAAGGCTGATAACAGGTTCATTCAGATATATCAGCAGATGGGCCAGTACTGGGGTGACCAGCCAGGAACATCGGGGCCTGTATATGTCGGTGCATTCGTGTGTATGTTGTTCGTCTTGTGCCTGCTGATTGTACGCGGTCCCATGTCGTGGGCACTACTCATTGCAACCATGCTGTCAATCGCATTGTCATGGGGAAGGAATTTCATGGGCTTAACGGATTTTTTCCTGGATTATGTGCCAATGTACGACAAGTTCCGTACGGTAGCGTCCATATTGGTAATTGCCGAATTCACCATACCATTGATGGCGGTAATGGCATTAAAGAGATTTGTCGAAGACCCGACATGCGTCATGGTCAAATTGCCTTTTACAGGCAGAAGAATCAACGCATTGTGGATCAGTTTCGGCATTACAGCAGGTATCTGTATGCTTTTCTATATAATGCCAGACGTATTCTTTGGCAGTTACATCAGTCAGTCCGAGAGCCAAATGTTTGACGATGCCGTCACTGCTGGGTACATACCTGGGGATATCTATTTGCAGATACGCTCCAATCTTTTCGAGATGCGCCGTACTGTATTCCAGGCAGACTGTATGCGTTCATTCACCATTGTAGCTATCGGTACCGGTATGCTGCTTCTGTATTACTTCAGGAAGATTAAGGCCGTTCCGTTGGTAATTGGCATAACGTTGCTGTGTCTTGTTGATATGTGGGGAGTTAATACCCGTTACCTTAACAAGGACATGTTCATATATCCGACATCGGTCGAACAGACTTTTGCCAAAACCGAGGCAGATAATCTTATACTCGCGGACAAGACTCCATACTATCGCACGTTGGATATGTCATGTAGCACATTCAATAGCAATGATGCAAGTTACTGGCACAAGTCAATCGGAGGCTATCATGCGGCAAAACTGCGACGTTATCAGGAATTGATAGAGGCGCATATCTCTCCCGAGATGAACAATATCCAGAAACATGTCGGACAGACAGAGCAAGGCTTGTTGCTTCAGGGCGGAGACAGCATATTCCCTGTGCTGGACATGCTGAATATGAAATATGTTATACTCGCAATCCAGGGAGGCAGTAAGATTGCTGTGCAGAATCCTTCGGCAATGGGCAATGCATGGTTTGTTTCCGAGGTTCGCAATGTCGGAAATGCTGACAGCGAGTTGTCGATGCTGAGCAAGGTTGACCTTCGTAAAGTTGCGGTCTCCTCGTTCTCCGAGTCGTGTGGTGATGCAAAAGACTGGATGTCCGGATACAATTCTGTCCAGGATAGCACGGCTGCTGTAACGCTGACTTCGTATGGGCCAGTTGAGTTGAAATACAGGGCCGACAGCAAAAAAGGCGGTGTAATAGTATTCTCGGATATCTACTACCCTGGATGGCGCGCAACGGTCAATGGTAACGATGTTCCGGTTGGGCGCGTTGACTATGTACTACGCGCAATTAAGGTGCCTGCCGGAGAATGTGAAATCACCATGTACTTTGACCCGAAGACCGTCCACACGACCGAGACGGTAGCATATTCGGCAATGGCTCTTCTCGCATTCATTGCTCTTGGCATAGTGGTAGCAACTGTGTGGAGGAGAAAAAAAGGAACCTGTTAACCGGCAACTCCTGATTATGAAAGGAGAGTTTCCCCTGATAACTATTGCAACGGTTACCTATAATGCACAGGAAACGTTGCAGCGAACCATTGACAGCGTTTCCTGTCAGACCTACAGGTACATAGAGCACCTGATTATCGACGGGTGCAGTACAGACGGCACATTCCTTTTGGTCCAGCGGTATGTGGAGCGTAATTCACACGAGAAAATACCTCATCAGATCAACGTCTTGCGAGAACCCGACAACGGGCTCTATGATGCCATGAACAAGGCTCTGCTGAATGCTACCGGTGATTACATCGTATTTCTAAATGCCGGTGATTGCCTGCACGACAAGACGACCATTGCGAATCTGGTTGAAAAGATGGACTGGCTAAAGGGTGATGCGCATAATCCCGCAATAGTATATGGCGAGACAGATGTTGTTGATGGCGAAGGCAGGTTCCTGCGTCACCGCCGTCTTCGGGCACCCAAAAGACTATGCTGGCAAAGTTTTGCAAGCGGAATGCTTGTATGCCACCAAAGCTTTTATGTGCGAACAGACTTGGCTCGTTTAGAAAAATATAATCTCAAGTACCGCTTCAGCGCAGACTTTGACTGGTGCATACGCTTGTTAAAGCGTGCGGCACGTCGCAGGCTGCCGGTGCTCAATTCCAATATGATACTGACGGACTATCTGTCCGAGGGAATGACTACCAAAAACCATAGGGCATCACTCAGGGAACGTTTCCGCCTGATGTCAATACACTACGGCTGGATAACTGCCGTAGTACAGCATCTGTGGTTTGTTTTGCGAAGCGTTATAAGACGATAATGTTATTTGACTCCTTTCAAGCGTGGAACCATCCTGTACAGGATTAACAGGGCCAAAGCTCCACACAGGGCTCCGAAAGTATTGGCGGCTGCATCCAGGATGTCACCGTTGCGTGTCGTCGTGAGACATGCCTGACATAATTCCATCAGCGCCCCCCACAATGCCGAGAACGCCGCAATCGAGATAATTCGTCTCATCCATGTCTTGACGGGATTTTTCAGTCCCAGTTCAATACCTATTATCGTTGTCATGGCGGCATACATTAACCAATGTGCCCATTTGTCGGCAAACTGTACATCTACCTCGGGAAATTCCTGTGCGGGGAACAGACTCAGCGCTGTAACAAGAAGAACCACAAGTATGGAAAAGAAATATCTACTGCTCATATATCCTGATATACTCCTGTGAAACACGTTTCCCATCATAATCGTCCATCGCACTGGATGCAGCAGCCTGCCGCAGTTCGGGATGAGCAAATACAAACCTGATTCCCTTGGCCAGATCATTACTGTCACAATACCTGGCAACGTAACCGTTTTGCCTGTGACTTATCATCTCGGGAATGCCACCGGTGTCGAAACCTACGCATGGTGTTCCGCATGACATGGACTCGGCAATGGTATTCGGAAGATTGTCCTGCAGCGATGGCGTTACGAAGCAATCAGCGGCAGCATACATCATTGCCATCGTTTTCTCGTCACTGACAAACGTCCCTCCGGCTCCCAGTCGCACGACATGTACGTCCTGAAATCCTTGCAGCGCCTCGTCCAGATAAACCATACCCTTTCGCTTGTCCGTAACCTTCTGGCTACAGAACAGGATAATCTTCCGGTTAGGAGGAAGGTTCAGTTTCCTGCGCACCTCCTGTCGGTCCATGGGCTGGAATACATCCTGTGGAATACAGTTGTTTATATGCGTACATTCTACATCAGGCATTGACTGTCTGGCCAAATCCGTAATCCATTGGCTACAACCCACAAAGTGTATGTTGCCCGAGGCGTAGATTCCAGCCTTCAAATTACGTATCTTGTTGTCTAAGCGACAAAACCTGGCAGTTTCACCGATACCTTTGTCCGAATCGATGTCCCCGTTATAATGTCTTATGCCCGAGAACGGCCACTCATCGTGCAATGTCCAAACAATCCGTTTCCTGTCCCTTACCATCCTTTCAAGTTGTTTTAGGGAAAGCATACCCTGATTTATCCAATGCAGATGTATCACATCGGCATTCTTGTATTCGGGCGTACTCAGGACATCTATGCCAAAGTCTGCAGTATCATATTGCCACGTCTTACTGCATGGAAGGCGCAGTTTTATCATCAGTTCCAGCCGTTCCAATATCTTTGGGACAATATTGCCACGGTTTATAACACACGGCGAATCCGTCTGCCTGTCGCGTACCAACATTCTGGCATCGACACCATTCCGGTTCAGAGCCTCCATCAACCTACGGGCAGCAATTGCCCCTCCGCCTGTCTTCTCAGCAGTGGAAATAATCAGTACATTCATCTCAGGTTTTTGCGGATACGTTTCTTGATTGCAGATGCGATGTTTCCTAAATTTCCTGCCATAAGGTTTAGCCAGAACTCCTCGACAGAATACTGAACCTTGCGCCAGGGGTTGTCCCAGGCATTCATCAGGTGATAGCGTTTCTGGTACGCCGGGTACTCCCTGATTTCCTCAGGATGAATTAGCGGAAAAACCATTTCGTGCCGTTTCATCGTAAATTGCTTGCGCAGGCGACGCGGCAGCAAATTAAGCTGTGCACTGTAATGTGCACCACCTTCCATACCGATATTGTTTATTAGGTTTACCCGCGGAACAATACACATTCCGTCATTCAGCGTCATATATGCCCAGAAAATGGTCTCGTAATACTCTTTGTTGCGTTCGGCATGTGCTGCACACATTGCCGGCATATCACTGCGCAGACGATGTTCACGGACTTTTCTTTTAAGAAGCCCGAATTGATGCGGATCTTTTACAAAACCATAATTCCCGTCCCACTTGTTGACTACACGTGCCCAGGAAGCCCATCCCCAAATTGAGAATGCACGCGAAAAGAAGTACGATTCCCGGACATCCTGTGTCACCTCGTCGGTGTTGAATCCCGAGATATGCGTGATACGGGAGTCATTCTCGTACCTGTCCAGCATCTCCTTGCAGAAGCGGAAGAAGGACACGCTGGGCACATCATCATCCTCCAGCACTATACACTTGTCAGTCAGCGAGAAGGCCCAGCGTTGCGAAATAAATTCGCTGGGGTCGCAACCATAGTTCTTCTCCTGGTATTTGGTATGTACATCGCACTCCCAATCAATATTTCCTACTACTTTGCGGCATTCCATGATGCCAGGCAAATCCTTCTCGTCCCTGGGACCGTCCTGGTATAGGAACAGACGTGCGGGCCTTGCTTTGCGCACCTCGTCAAAAACCTTTCCCAATTGTTCGGGCCGGTTGAAAAACAGAATCAGTACCGAGACATCAACTAATGCTTCCATGAACACAAAAATACGGAATTTAATTGAAAAATGCCCTGTCAGTATATAAAATAATGAACGCGGAATAACGAATTAAGGATTAAATTGTTAATTTTGTGCAAATGAAAAAACGAAATCATGCCTTTGACCTTCTGTGCGGAATCTGTATTATCCGCATGGTCAGCCTGCATATAATGCAACAATGCGGCAAGCCCAACGAGGACTGGTGGCTTGAAATCATGCAGTGGAGCTATTTTTTCATGTCCTTCTTCTTCTTCAAGGCAGGTTATTTCAACAAGTCGGTTACGGCTATGCCCAGTAAGGCATACGTACTGGACAAGGCAAAGCGCTTGTTTCTTCCATTCCTGGCAGCAGGAACCATAGGCAACCTGATATACTTTGCACTGCAGATACCCGTATATGACAAATACCATCATCTAATACCACAGATACAAGTCGAGCATATATGGCAGAATAGCGGCTTCTACGGCAATCCGCCGGTCTGGTTTCTGTTCTCGTTTTTTGTTACATACATACTGATACATTTTCTGGAGAAACTGCGTCTCGCCATCGTTGCCAGGCGACTTCCTCCGTATGCAGCCCAGGCGACATCGCTCGTATATGCATTGTTTCCTCTTATCGGACTATGGCTTTGCCAGAACGGAAATCCCCTGTGGCTTGACCTTAACAACGTGTTCATGGGAATTTTCTTCTTCGAACTGGGCCGCACTTGGCATCGCATCATGGACCATATGGCTCCGAGCATGACGATAGTCGTCTCGTTGATACTAATTATAGGGTTTGTCATAGGCAATACAATATTCCACGATGCCTCCTATACGATGAGCAACAACAAGTTTACAGGGGATTTCCTACCCGTTATGTTCAATACATCAGCCATCCTGTGCGGACTGTCAGGATTCCTGATAGCCGCAAACATACCCCGTATTCCGTGGATCAGTTTTATCGGAGAACACTCGATGGTATATTTTATCAGCCATTTTCCCATGCTTTTTTTCTACCGTTTTGTACATCTCTCATTCGGCAGGAGCATTTATGGAAGATATGACGATGTGATAATCCTGTTACCGGCAATATTCATGATTTGTTCGTGGCTGGTACCATATGTCGAGGGAACCCCCTGGCTCAGTGGACGATGGAAGAAGGCGTAGGTATGATATCAATAGTAATGGCCACCTACAACGGTGCAAGATATGTCGGAGAGCAGATTGAATCTATTCTCTCCCAAACATACCACGACTTTGAGCTCGTTATATGCGATGACTGTTCGACCGACAATACACTTGATATCCTGTATCAGTATGCCGAGAAGGACCAACGCATCAGGATTATCCGAAACCAGCACAACCTAGGGTTTAGGGACAATTTCCAGCACGCAATCCAATGTTGTGCCAAGACCGAATACGTAGCCCTGTGCGATCAGGACGACATCTGGACTGAGGACCATTTGCAACACCTTGTTGATATAATCGGCGACAAGAGCCTGGCATGTGCTAATTCGATTATTACTGACCAAAACCTGAAGCCGACAGGCAGCACCCTCTCGCAGCAGCAGTCGTTTGATAATCTTCCATGCGACGAAATGCTCAAATCCCAGACAATCTTGCTGTGGCGAAACCCCTATCAGGGTTCGACAATGCTCGTTCGCCGCTCTCTTCTGGACAGAGCACTTCCCTTTCCCGAGGGAGTCAGTTTTCATGATTCGTGGCTAGCAGTCCTCTCATGCTTTGCCGGAGGTATGGTTTACAGTTCCCATGCCATCAGCCTGTACCGGATGCATGGGAACAATGTCTCGGGCGATAAGATGAGGCCTATGTCCCGCCTCAAGGCCCTCTATGCGCGACTACTGGGACTGAAGGCAAGTGACCGCATACCCATGATACAGGGAATTATCGAAAGGGCAGACAATCTTAACACCGTCCAGACAACCTACCTTAATCGCATGATGCGATACTTTCTGAACGACAGTCTATGGCAGAAAATCAGCAATGCAGCATACCTTATCCGCAATTACCATACAATATTTACCAAAGCCTGAATCATGACAGCAGCATTTGACCAACAGGAACTACGCCGCAAATTCAACCCCGAAGGTTCCACTCTGCGGCTCATGCAGATGCGAATGCTCGAACTGCTGCTTGTAGTGGATGGAATATGCCGCAGGCACGGACTCCGCTACTGGCTTGCCGGAGGCACCATGTTAGGGGCAGTCCGTCACAAGGGCTTCATTCCATGGGACGACGACCTGGACATCGAAATGCTCAAGGAAGACTACGACCGCCTGATAGTCATCCTTCAGGACGAGTTGCCAGACACTCTTGCCATACAGTGCATGGAGACAGATCCCAATTACTTCTTCCAGTACGCCAAGCTACGCGACCGCCGCAGTACCATAAACGAAATTACCCCCTATGACCGCATGTGGAAGGAACGCGGCATCTTTATCGATATCTTTCCAATCGAAAAGACCAGCCGCCTCCTGCATCGCCTCAGCAATATCACCATGGGTCATACATATACGATATTGAAAAAGACTGGTTTGACCGACGCCGTTGCATCGCGCAAGGTACGCAGGCTACTGTGGCTCAATACCAAGGTCATCTATCCAATAATACGCCTGGTAAACAAAATATTGCCCATATCATATTACGATGACGCATTGGGAATACCATACTATGTAAAGCGTTATCCCGAGCGCATCTTTCCCCTCAAAGAGCTGGAATTCGAGGGGCACACTTTCCCCGTCATGGGCGATTACCACCAGCAACTTACCGCACAGTATGGCAATTACATGCAACTGCCCAGTAATCCAGGCAGCGAACACCATGCAGACAGTATAGTGATAAATCATTAGCCGTAATCAGATGCACAGACAGCAAATACAGGACATACAGGAATTTGTAAATGATTTCCGCTACAGCGAACAACTTCGCGGAACCACGTTCCTCGTTACCGGGGCAACAGGCTTGATAGGCTCATCGCTGATAAGATGCCTGACAGCCCTGGAAGCTGATATACAAATACTGGCTCCTGTACGCAACATGGCAAAGGCCCGGCAGATGTTCGGCAACCCCGACAATGTCATGTTTGTCAGCGGAGACCTTGCAACAATGGACTATGCCTCTATGGGTTGCGCAGACTACATCATACATTGTGCAGCCCCCACGGCATCACGCTACTTTGTCGAGCACCCCGTACAGACCTTCCGCACGATAATCGACGTCACCGAGCATCTCCTGGACTATGCACGCGACATAAATGTCAAGGGGTTCATCTACCTGTCATCCTTGGAGGTATATGGACAGGTCTCAGATTCAGCCACACTTCTAACCGAGGATTATCAAGGTTACCTGGATCCAGCCAGTGTGCGCAGTTCATACCCTATGGCCAAACGTGCAGCCGAGAACCTGTGCAGCATATATGCCTCGCAATACGGCATTAGGACGATGACGGCACGTCTTACCCAAACCACAGGTGCAGGCATTGCCCTGGATGACAATCGCATCATTGCATCCTTTGCACGAAAGGCCGCGCTCGGTCAGGACATCATCCTGCACACAACGGGACTTTCGGCCCGCCCATACTGCTATGTGACAGATGCTGTCTCGGCCTTGCTCACCATAGCCCTTCAAGGCAAAAAAGGCACAGCATACAATGTAGCCAATCCCCAGACATATATCTCTGCCCGAGGCATGGCCGAATGGTTGCGAGACAATGTCAACCCGCACATCACGGTACGGGTTGAGCCGAATGACGACATGGGATATGCCCCTGAAACATTCCATCGGCTTGATACAGGCAGGCTCAATTCCCTCGGCTGGGAACCCAGATATGGATTAAGAGAAATATTCGAAAGACTGATAAACTATCTGACCACATGAATATAGCAGCAATCTTTGCCGGCGGCTCGGGCATACGGATGAACACCAAGTCCCGTCCCAAGCAGTTCCTGGAACTGCACGGCAAGCCCATTATTATCTATACCCTCGAACTCTTTGACAACCATCCGTCCATCGATGCCATCACCGTAGCCTGTGTCCAATCATGGATACCATTCCTCGAGAAGCAGATTCGTAAGTTCGAGATAAACAAGGTGGTAAAAATAGTACCTGGAGGTGCAACGGGACAGGAGTCAATCTACAACGCCCTGTGTGCTGCCGAACAGCATGCCTTGTCCAGTCAGGGAACACTGGACGGGGTTAGCGTCCTGATTCACGACGGGGTACGCCCACTTATCACCGAGCAGACCATTACCGACAACATAGACAAGGTACAGGAGTGCGGCTCCTGCATAACCTGCGTTCCCGCAACTGAAACATTGGTTGTGCGCCAGCA
>OCVV012861741.1_pt1 | contig 28041 bp, 24 predicted proteins | sample 1539721 | NCBI WGS metagenome assembly OCVV01 (sample SAMN02144230, study PRJEB22623) | gut metagenome | biome: sheep rumen | host: Ovis aries | place: New Zealand | reverse complement strand
ATCATTTTGATGTCGGCAGGCAAATTGGGCATCGGTCAAAACGTGGCGGTAATCGGGGTTTTGCTGTTCGGCATCGCAACGCTCTTTACGCTTGTGACCGTTCCGGTGGAATTCGATGCGTCTTCCCGCGCAAAGAAAAGCCTTGCCCGTTTGAACATTCTTGCGCCGGGCCGTGAACGTGAAGTCGTTTCGGGAGTTCTTTTTGCCGCGGGCCTTACCTATGTAGCCGCAGCCGTTTCTTCCATTCTCCAGCTCTTGTACTGGGCTCTCCGCGCAGGGCTTCTAGGCGGAAGGAACGATGACTAATGGCCACATCCATTCTTGAAATCGAATGCCCGATGTGCCACGGGACGCTTGTCATCGACCGCGATACGGGCAAAGTCTTAGAGCATAAGGAATTCAAAAAAGAACGGCAGTCCTTGGAAGATTTCCTCGCCAAGGAAAAAACGCGGACTTCCGACTTGGACAAAAAATTCGCAGAAGCGCGGGAGCGCGAAAAGAATAAGCTTTCGGAAATCGAAAAGAAATTCCAGGCGGCCAAAAACAATCCGAATCTAAAAGATCCGCCGCCGACAATCCAGTGGGATTAAGTTTCGGGTTGAGAATCGGAATCGGCGTCGTCCGGTTCCACATCTTCCAAGAGCTCCTCAGGAATGGGGGGCTCTACGTTTTCAGCGAGGCTCGCCGCAATTTCGGATTCTTCCACTTGGGCAGCGGCTTCGTCTAAAGCTTCATCTTCTGCACGAATTTCGACGTTTTCCTCTTCGACAGAGGCATTCGCCGTTTCAGACGCTTCACCCGCCTGAGAAGAAGTTTCCAAAGTTTCGGAAGGTTCGGAAGGAGAAACTTCGGAGGGTTCAGAAGAAGGGGCGACATCTGCGGAAGACGTTTCTGAAGGCTCGGATGTTGCGGAGTCAGAAGGCTCGGACGATTCGGAATCCGACTGCCCAGCGTTCAATTCCGCTTCGATTGCCGCAATGTCGAGTTCGCCGTTCAACATGGCCATAATGTCTTCGTCCTTGATCGCCTTGCCCTGAGAAGCGAGGAGCGAAGCCGTTCGCATTACCTGATCAAGGGTCGCCTGCTGTTTATCATTTCGCACCAGTTCGCGTTCACGCAACTTTTCGAGAATGCCCGGTTTGTATTCATGTTCCGGTTCATAAATGCGCGTTTCATTCGCCATTTCTTCTGCGAATTCCGCATTGTCCTTTTTGCGGTAAAGCCAGATGGCTCCGAAAAGTTCGCTCTGGCGGAACACGACTTCATCGGTTTTGATCATTTCCATCAAAGCCATAAAAGTCACGACGGTCACGATCGGCAGCGGATCGCGCCCGAGAAGATCTTCGAAAAGAACTCGGCCTTCACGGTGAAGCGTATTCGAAATGAACTGTTGGCGGTCTTCGATCGTCACATCATCGAGTTCAATGTGATGCACGCTCTCGCTGTTCCGGGTCTTGAGCATTTTCTGGTAAGCGCGGAAGAGCTGCCAAATATTTGCATCGGCGAGAGTGTCTTCTTCGCTTTCCGTTTTTTCCATGCGGCCACGGTAGCAAGATCCAAAGTTGTCATTTTCCATGCCCTGCAATTCCTTCGCCACCTGTTTGTAGCGTTGGTATTCGAGCATCTGCTTAATGAGTTCATCACGGGAAAGGTCTATTTCCGCTTCATCCTGCTCGGTGCGCTGGTCCTTCGGTAAAAGTTCCCGCACCTTCATCGCCATGAGGCGACTCGCCATGAGCAAAAAGTCACCGGCCTGCGAAAGATCCGCCTTAGAAATATCCTTCATCCATTCAAGATACTGGTCCGTGATTTCTGCAATCGAAATATCGGCAGGTTTCACTTCACTCTGCTGCACCAAGTACAGCAGAAGGTCCATCGGGCCTTCAAACGCGCCGATGTGTACCTCGTAGGATTCTGGAACTTCGTGATTCAAATTATTCCACCGTTACGCTTTTCGCCAAGTTGCGCGGCTGATCGACATCGTTTCCGCGGAGCACAGCAATGTGGTAAGCCAAAAGTTGAAGAGGCACGCAGGTGATGAGCGGCATCAGCATCGGATTCACCTTCGGCACAAAGATGACGTCATCGGCATATTCCGAAAGTTCCGTACAATCTTCGGTTGTCACTGCGATAATGCGACCTCCGCGAGCCTTGATTTCGCGAACATTCGAAAGGACTTTATCAAAAAGGCTGTCCTTCGGCGCAATGACGACAACCGGCATATTTTCGTCGATCAAAGCAATCGGACCGTGCTTCATTTCGGCGGCCGGGTAACCTTCCGCATGGATGTAGCTGATTTCCTTAAGCTTCAATGCGCCTTCCATGGCGACAGGATAGTTGTAATGGCGACCGAGATAAAGGAAGTTGCGGGCGTCCACATACTTCTTTGCAATTTCACGGATCTTATCGGAAAGCTTCAGCGTTTCTTCAACCTGTTCCGGGATTTTTGCAATCGACTGCGCAAATTCAATTCCCTGTTCTGCGGAAACGCGACGTTCGCGCCCGAGCAATAGGGCGATCATCGCAAGGACAGTCACCTGCGAAGAGAAGGCTTTGGTGCTTGCCACGCCGATTTCCGGACCCGCATGCAAGTAAACACCGCCATCGCTTTCTCGCGCGATTGTCGATCCCACCGCATTGCAAATGCCGAGTACCGTCGCGCCTTTCGTCTGCGCTTCGCGCAAAGCGGCAAGCGTATCCGCCGTTTCGCCGGACTGGGAAATGACAAAAACAAGAGTCCCCGGTTTAATAATCGGGTTGCGGTAGCGGAATTCCGAAGCATATTCGACTTCGACAGGAACGCCGGCGAGATCTTCGATCAGATATTCCCCGACCATTCCCGCGTAATAACTTGTACCGCATGCGGTGATGATGATACGGTTCAAACTGCGAAGTTCCAAACGGTTCGCATCCAGACCGGCGAGTTTTGCCGATCCATCAGCAAAAAGCAACCGCCCACGCATCGTGTTGCGCAAGGCTTCCGGCTGTTCAAAGATTTCCTTGAGCATGTAGTGATCGAAGCCACCCTTGCTCGCTGCATCCGCATCGAATTCGATTTCTTCTACGCTGCGGTTCACCGTATGGCTCGAAACCGTCATGATTTCATAGCCAGAGCGTTTGGCGACAACCACGTCGTCATCGTTCAAATAAACGACCTTCTGCGTGTAATCAACAATCGCCGTCACATCACTCGCGAGGAAGTATTCCCCTTCCCCACCAAGACCGAGGACGAGCGGACTTCCACGGCGTGCTCCGATTAAAACCTCCGGATCATCGGCGCAAAGGACTGCAAGGCCAAAGGTTCCTTCGAGCTTGTTCAGGGCGGCGAGAACCGCCGACTTGAAATCCCCCTTGTAAAGCTTTGCGATCAAATGGGCGACGACTTCCGTATCCGTTTCGGACTTGAATACGACGCCTTCCGATTCAAGCTTTTTCTTGATCTGGATGTAATTTTCGATGATGCCGTTGTGCACCACCATGATTTTTCCGTCAAAGCTCGTCTGCGGGTGAGCGTTCGCTTCGGAAGGAACTCCGTGCGTTGCCCAACGGGTATGCGCAATACCGATGTTTGCAAAAAGAGGGTGTTCTTTCAGCTTCTTTTCAAGCTCGGCGATTTTACCCGTCGCCTTTTCGAGTTCAAGCGTTTTGTTCGGATGCGCGACAGCGACTCCCGAAGAATCGTACCCGCGGTATTCCAAACGTTTTAATCCACTCAAAAGAACACTGACTGCGTCCCTGCTTCCGATATACCCTACAATGCCGCACATAAGCCCAAGCCTTTACTTGATTTTCGCTTCCACTCTTGCACAAAGTTCTTCGGCTTCCGCTTCCGTCGGAGCTTCCGAAATCACGCGAATCACCGGTTCCGTATTCGAAGCGCGGACATGGACAAAGCTCTTGTCCTTTCCGAGCCAAAGGCCGTCGCGCGTGTCTGCGGTCCAGCCCGAGAATTCCTTCGCCACTTCGTCAAAGATTTCCTTGACCGGCTTATCGCCGAGCGGGAACTTCTTCTTCGGCATCGCATAGCTCGGATGTTCCGCCTTGAACTTTTCCGGACCGCCGTTATTTTCGGCCATCCATGCGAGGACGAGAGCTGCGGAAACGAGAGAGTCACGACCGTAGTGGAGCGCCGGCAAAATCACGCCGCCGTTGCCTTCACCACCGACGACGCAGCCTTCCTGCATCATCTGAAGGCTCACATTCACTTCGCCAACCTTGGCTCGGGAGAATCCGACACCGAACTTTTCGGCAACGTCTGCTGCCATGCGGGACGTAGAAAGGTTCACGCAAACCGGGCCTTTCTTCTTCGAAAGGACTCCTTCCGTCGCAATGGCAAGCGTATATTCTTCACCGATCGCTTCGCCGTTACCGTCGACAAGCGCACAACGGTCCGCATCCGGGTCCACCGCAAAACCGACAGCGCAATGATTTTCACGCACCGCCTTGCCCAAATCGACAAGGTTCGACGGAATCGGTTCCGGTCCACGCGGGAACGTACCGTCCGGAGTGCAGTTCACACGCACGACTTCGCAACCGAGCTTTTCGAGCAGACGCGGGACAATGTAAGAACCTGCACCGTTCACCGCATCCACGGCCACCTTGAAATGCTTTGCACGAATCGCTTCGACATCGATAAACGGAATCGCAAGCGTGTCGTCAATGTGGAAAGCGTCGGCATCCTTCAAAACTTCAGCAGTCCCCATCTGGCGATAATCCGGGTAGATAAACTTGCCGGAATCGGCGATGGCAAAAAGTTCCTTGACTTCTTCCGGTCCAAGGAAAATGCCCTTTTGGTCGAGGAACTTGAGAGCGTTCCATTCCAAAGGATTATGGCTAGCGGTAATAATGATTCCCGCATCGGCATGCAGACGGGTAACGTAGAGTTCCACGCTCGGAGTGGTCGCAAGTCCGACGTCGATGACGTCGGCGCCGGCGAGGCGGCAAAGGCCCGAAACATACGAGACGATCGCCTCGCCAGTCGGACGGCTATCGCGTCCGATTACGACCTTACGCGCACCGGTCACTTCCAAAAAAGCCTTAACATGATTCGTTAAAACAGTCGGGGTAAGCGTATCGCCAACGATACCGCGGATCCCTGAAACAGAACGCATTAAAACAGACATAGTATTCCTTCCAAATAACTTCCCCGTAAAGTTACAAAATTCTTCCCTGCGTAAGTTTCTATTTTTTGAAGCATGGCTTTACTTTCCGTCAAAAATCTGACTCTCCGTTTTAGCGACCCTCCTCTTCTTGACTCCGTATCGTTCGACATTAACGAAGGAGAACGCGTTTGCCTCATGGGCCGCAATGGCGAAGGGAAAAGTACACTCCTCAAAATCATTGCGGGCGAAATGGAAGCCAATTCCGGAGAAATTATCCGAAAGAACGGTTTGCGCGCAGCCCGTCTGATCCAAGAAATTCCTGCCCACATCGAAGGCACAGTCCGCGATATCGTCATCGGGAACACCGCAGAAAGGCATACCGCCGGCGAAGACATTCTCGGCAAAACGGGCATAGACCCGGAAGCCCTTTACGATTCGCTTTCTGGCGGTCAAAAGCGCCGTGTCCTTTTCGCCAAGGCAATCGCCCAGGAACCGGATTTACTTTTGCTCGACGAACCGACAAACCATTTGGACATTCCAAGCATCCAGTGGCTCGAAAGCGTTCTATCCCGCACCCAGTGTACCGTCCTGTTTATCAGTCACGACCGTGCATTTGTCCGCAGGCTCGCCACGCGCATTCTAGAACTTGACCGAGGGCGTGTCCGTTCCTGGGATTTCCCCTACGATGAATTTGTACGTCACCGCGATGCCGCTCTCGCTGAAGAAGAAAAAGCGAACAAATTATTCGACAAGCGCCTTGCAGAAGAAGAAGTCTGGATTCGCAAGGGAATTCAAGCCCGCAGAACGCGCAACGAAGGCCGCGTCCGCGCCCTCATCCGCATGCGCAAGGAACGCGCCGACCGCAGGAACCGCACCGGTAACGTGAAAATGCAAATCACCGAAGCGGAGCGTTCCGGAAGGCTCGTCGTGCGAGCTGAAAACGTTTCGTACTCGTACGAAGGCAAGCCTTTAATCCAGGATTTTTCTACAGAAATTTCACGCGGTGACCGCGTCGGCATCGTCGGGCCGAACGGTTGCGGAAAAACAACTTTGCTCAAGATTCTTTTAGGAGAGCTTGAACCTCAAAGCGGTTCCGTTCGTCTCGGCACGAATTTGCAGATCGCTTACTTTGACCAAATGCGCACACGCCTTCGCGAAGACAAATCTTTGATCGAAAATATCGGCGATGGTCAGGAATATGTGGTATTGAACGGTCAAAAGCGCCACGTCTTGAGTTACTTGCAAGACTTTCTCTTTACCGCAGAACGCGCCCGCGGTCCAATCAGCGCGCTTTCCGGCGGAGAAAGAAACCGCCTGCTTCTCGCATGCCTTTTTTCGCACCCATCGAACATTCTCGTCCTTGACGAACCGACGAATGATCTCGACATGGAAACTCTCGACCTTTTAGCGGACCTTCTCGCAGAATATAAAGGTACCGTCATCACCGTGAGCCACGACCGCGATTTTCTCGATAACGTCGCCACGGAAATCTTAGGCTTTGAAGGAGTCGGAAACATCCATGAGAACGTCGGCGGATATTCCGATTACGCAGAAATCAAGAAGCTCCGCGAAAAAGAAGCTTTGGCAAGTTCCACGGCAACAAAGGCAGAAACCGTAACGCGCGTCAAAGAAAAAAAGAAGCGCAGCTACAAGGAAGAACGCGAATACCAAGCGCTCCCCGAAACCATCGAAAAGCTCGAAGCCGAAATCACAGAATTGCAAACTCTCCTCGGTACCGAAGAGGTTTACACGAACGCAACCAAATTAATTGAAGTTCAGGGAAAACTCGCCGAAAAGGAAAAACTCCTCGAAAACGCCTATGAGCGCTTTGAAATTCTCGACAACATCGGTTAAAAGAAAACATTTATCTATTTTAAGCCTAGAGGCAGAATTATGAAAATTGCAGTAATTGGTGGCGCAGGCTACATCGGATCCCACACCGTCCGCGAACTTTTGGACGCCGGGCACGAAGTCCACGTTTTTGACAATCTTTCTTCCGGCTTAAAGCAGAACCTTTTCCCGGAAGCCGGCTTTACCCAGGGTGATATTTTGAACACCGCAGAACTCGATGCGTTCTTCAGCAGTTTCAAGCCCGAAGGTCTCGTGCATCTCGCCGCATTCAAGGCGGCAGGCGAATCCATGACGAATCCGGAAAAGTACAGCGTGAACAACATCACCGGTTCCGTGAACATTCTGAACGCCGCCGCGGCTCACCATGTGAAGTACATCGTATTTTCAAGCTCCGCCGCTACCTACGGTTCTCCCAAATACATGCCGGTCGACGAAAAGCACCCGACCGATCCGGAAAACTACTACGGTTTTACAAAGCTCGCCATCGAAAAGTTCCTCAAGTGGTACGACGATCTGCGTGGCATCAAGTTTGCCGCTCTCCGCTACTTTAACGCAGCCGGTTACGACGTTCAAGGGCGTATCACCGGTCTCGAAAAGAATCCGGCGAACCTGATCCCGGTCGTCATGGAAGCCTTGACCGGCAAGCGCAAAGAAGTGCTCGTCTTTGGCAACGACTACGACACCGCCGACGGAACAGGCGTCCGCGACTACATCCACGTGAACGACCTTGCCCGCGGTCATAAAATGGCTTTCGATTACTTACAAAAGAACAACCAGAGCCTCGTCGTGAACCTCGGAACACAGACTGGCGCAAGCGTTCTCGACATTATCCACGGCGCCGAAAAGGCATCCGGCAAAAAGGTTCCCTACCGCATCGTGGAACGCCGCCCGGGCGACCCGGCAAGCCTGATCGCCAATCCGGCCAAGGCAAAGGAAATCCTCGGATGGGAAGCCAAATATTCCGATCTCGACACGATCCTTTCCACAACCTGGAAGGCTTACCTCGCCAATGGACTCGGCAAGTAAATCCATTTTGAAATTCAAACAGAAAAGGCTCCCGAAACGGGAGCCTTTCTTATAACGATATACAAGATTTCTTTCTAAGATAGGAGAAACACAAAAATTGATTTTATATTTGTGATATAGCCTGTGACATTTACTCATAGGCACCGAGTTTAACGTAGAGTTAGCTCTTATTCTCGTAATGGAAATCTGGTAAATTTTCAATGTGCACGAGAGTATGAGAGTGAACACTCACGTCCAGCAATGGGCGTGGGTCGTTTGTTCTTGTTTCGTGCATAGGTTTACCAGAGCCTCCATTACGGCAAGTGCATTCGACACCACGCTTTTTTTGTGGATTGATTGCAAGGCATAAGGGCTAAAGGAGCCCTTGTGAGTCTGTTCGAAAAACTGCAAAAAGCCTCGTCCGAAGAAGATGTGAAGGCAGAATACATCAAGGCGCTGCACCTTAAGCAGGTTCAGCGAAACCTGATTGATATTCAGACGCGCGAAGTTTGGTTCGAGGCAAAATTCGGCTCAAAGAAATCTCTCTACGAGATGTTCACGCAGTTGCTTTTCTACATCCACCGAGCTCTCAAGGATGGCGAGCATATTCCTCCGTTCCTTTGCGTGGTCGATAGCGTTAAGGCTGCCATCATGAAGACGGATGTCGCGCTCCCGCTTTTACAAGATAAGAACGTCCACATCAAGTGGGGCAAGTCTGCAAGCGACGTAACTCAAGATGCTTTAGACATTGTTTCGCAGTACATCGGCACACATTTCGTGAGTTTCAATATCGAAACCCACGAGAAAGAATTTATCGACACATTGCGAAACGCCATAGAAAAAGGCGAAATCATCCGCACGCAAATTACGCCCGACAATCTCAAACAGGTTTTCGATAAATGGGTCGAGATGGTCGGCAAGGAAATCGTGAATGCGGAACCCGAAAACTACGCAGAATTTTTCTATGCCGATGTGATGAGCGACGGCAAGGTCAGTACCCACGAACATTTGTCCGCAGAACTGCTACACAAGGGAAACAAGCCAATATTTCTGTTGAACGGAAAGACTTACGAAATCGCAAGTATGGATGGATACAGTCAATTTTGGGCTATTTACGACAGGCCGCCCAAAGAAGAATTTCGAAGTTACTTATTGGAGCGCCGCGATTGCTTAATTCCCGTTGACGAACGAACATTCAAAGGAGCGTACTACACACCGCTCAACGTGGTCGATAAGGCTTATGACTTATTGGAAAAGACGCTTGGAGCAAATTGGCAAAAGGATTACTACGTGTGGGATATGTGTTGCGGAGTCGGGAACCTTGAGGCTAAGCATTCCAACCACCGTCATTTGTTCATGAGCACTCTCGATCAAGAAGACGTGAACATCATGAAGGCGGCGAAGATTTGCGTATCCGCCGAGCGTTTTCAATATGATTACTTGAACGATGACATTACCGATAACGGAGAGATTGATTACAGCCTTACAAACAAAATTCCTCAGACTTTGCAGAATGTAATTCACGATGCAAATGAAGGAAAGAAAAAACTGTTGGTACTGATAAATCCTCCGTATGGGGAAAACGGAAATGGAATCGGAAAAGGAAACAAAACTGGTGTAAACAAAACAAAGTGGGCTAATGTCGGAATGAACTCGTATGGACGAGCCAGCAATGAGCTATTCTTACAGTTCGTATCTCGAATTGCAAAAGAAATTCCTAATGCAACGCTAGCAATGTTCAGCACGCTAAAATACGTCAATTCGCAAACATGTGAAACCTTTCGAAAGAATTGGGTGGCAAAATATTTGAATGGTTTTATAGTTCATTCTAAATCATTTGATGGACTCAAGGGTGATTTTCCTATTGGCTTCCTTATCTGGAAAACCTCCAACGTCATTGCGAGCGAAGCGAAGCAATCCAAGCATTCTTTTCCATCTGAAATTTCATGTGAAATTCTCGATAAGAAAGCAAATCCCATCGGAGAAAAAAAGTATTACAGCATTCCAAATGCAGATCTTTTAACAGATTGGATTAACCGTCCTATTCATAATGATGAAGAAATTCTACCATTAAAAAATGCAGTTATCCCTGCAACGCGTACAACAGATTTGCGATGTAAATTTTGGTCGGATAACGCTCTTGGTTATCTATTTGTCAATGCAAACGATTTTCAACACGCTTCTGATACGGCTCTTTTTTCATCGGGTTATGGTGGTGGGCATGGATTGTATGTGAATGCAGAAAACATACATAAATCAGCAATTATTTTTACAGTTAGAAAAATAATTCCATATTTTTGGTTTAATGACCGTGACCAATTTCTCCAGCCAAATTGCGAACTGCCCGAAGAATTCAAAAATGATTGCCTAGTATGGATGCTGTTCAGTGGCTCAAATCTCACCGCTAGCGCAAACGACCTCGAATGGAACGGCAAAAAATGGAGCATTGTCAATCACTTTATCCCCTTTACCGAAGAAGAAGTCGGAGCCAATGATCGCTTCGAAAGTGATTTCATGGTGCAGTACATGGAAGGCAAAACCTTCAGTGCAGAAGCGCAAGCAGTCCTTGACGAAGGCAAGAAAATTTGGGCAGCATACTTTAAGCAATCCTTCAACCATAAAATCCGCGAAGAATTAAAACTCAACCGCCCCGATGTCGGCTGGTATCAAATTCGCCAGGCCCTAAAAGCACAAAATGAATCCGGCAATTCTGTTCCCGTTAGCTTTGCCGCCTTTGAAGCCGCCTACAAAGCTCTTTCCGAAAAGCTCCGCCCACAAGTTTATCAATACGGTTTTTTGAGATAGCTCCATTGCCATTTTTTGTCATTAATAAATTCTATTGTTTAAAATACAAGGAGGACGTATGAAAGCATACATCAAATGGCTTACACTAGGATTTTTACTCACCAGTTGTGCATCAACGCGTTATGCAAATGAATTCGGCGAGACCACACTCATTCATACCGACCAATATGAAGTCATTCAGTCAAAAGTTACATGGACTCACGCGTACCCTGAAGGCTGCCCTGTCGTTGATTTTTTTGAACAATTTCCCGAATACGATGAAATCATTAATGTGTCTATTAGCGAGCAAGTCTACGAGAAAAAATTCAGCATTTTCATGTTGCAAAAAGAATCCACTTGCAAATTTACAGGCATCGGAATCAGATACAAATCTAATCTTCAAAAAGATTCTATCCCAACCCAAAGCAAAGCAGATTCTCTAAAATCTAACATTCAGCAACAGGAGTCATCAAGCCCCGCTTCTATCATTCCTCAAGCAGAAAATAGTCCTCTCGACACGGCTAAAGCCGAACAAGATTCATCCATCCAAGTGTCAACGCAATCTCCCACAGAATTAACTGCAGAAGAGAAAGAAAAGAGAATTCAAGAGCAACGCAGAATTCAGAATGCGAGAATAAAATATCGAGACGCAATGCTTAAGAAAAAGCAAAACATTAATGATTCCGAAACATTGAGCACCCCTGTTAGTAATTCAGAAATCAAACGCAACGATTAACCGACTAAGCACAAACAGAAAAGGCTCCCGAAACGGGAGCCTTTCTTATAAGCTTTCGAAATCTCGAAATTAGTCGCGGAAGAGAACCTTCTTGGAACCGGCAACCACTTCGCCTACATGGTAGAACGGTTCATTCTTCGCCTTGAGGTGAGCTTCGACATCGGCCATGTTCGCATCGTCTACGAACACGAGCATACCGATACCCATGTTGAACGTGCTGTACATTTCGTCCTTTTCGACAGAGCCAGCTTCCTGGATGAGCTGGAAGATCTTCGGAACCTTCCAAGAGGTACGATCGATCACGACGTCCACGTTGTCCGGGAGGATACGCGGAATGTTGCCCTGGAAGCCCGAACCCGTCACATGCACGAGACCGTCGATCTTCTTTGCATTGGTGAGGTCGATCAAGCTCTTGTAGTAGCTGCGGTGCGGAACCGTGAGAGCTTCACCGATCGTCTTGTCGAGACCTTCCACGCGGGAATCCACCTTGTAGCCGGCCACTTCGAAGAGAGCCTTACGGGCCAGGGAATAGCCGTTCGTGTGCAGACCGGTAGACGGAAGGCCGAGAATCTTTGTACCCGGATGAATGCGGGAACCGTCAATGATGTTTTCGCGTTCGACGACACCGACGATCGTACCGGAAATATCGTAATCGCCGACCGTGTACATGCCCGGCATTTCAGCGGTTTCGCCGCCGATCAAGACCATGTCGTTTTCACGGCAAGCCTTGGCCATACCTTCCACAATGCCAGTCATGACCTGCGGATCGAGAGCGCCCATGGCAACGTAATCAAGGAAGAAAAGCGGACGCGCACCCTGAACGAGAATGTCGTTGCAGCAGTGGTTCACAATGTCCTGACCCGGGAGAGTCGGCGTGTTCATTTCAATGTCGACCTTGAGCTTTGTACCGACACCGTCCACAGAGCTCACAAGGACAGGGTCCTTGAGACCAAGATGCTTCAGAGTGAAGAGGCCGCCGAAGTTACCGACGTCGCCAAGAACACCCTGGTTGAACGTGGAGCGGACGGACTTTTTCACGCCGACCATTGCCTCGTCTGCACGAGAAAGGGAAACACCTGCGTCTGCATAATTCATACGATTTTTTTCCTTTGGTTGAATTAATTCTTTTGCTGGGACTGCTTCTCGTCAATATTTCTCAAAGCGTCCAAAATTAAACTGGTTGTATCGGACTGCTGACTGATGTTGATCGTATCGGGCATCAGGTGAGTGTCCAACTTGAAAAGCGTATCGTCGCTCCAAGAGAGCATGAGTTCCAGAGCGTCCGGCCCCGTCAGGCGCCCACTCTTGGCGCAGCAAATGCGGCCTTCCTTGAAAGCGATAAATCCCGTAGCTCCGTTGCATTCAAAAAGAACCGTTCCTGTCACATGGCTTTTTTCAAGCGTTTGCGCAAAGTCAATAAACGGGAGCACCTTTGCACTCGCGAGAAGCGAAAGGCTTTCGAATTCATCGAGGGCCTGGTTCTTGACGCGAAGACGGTCCGCCGCAATCTTATACAGGCAAACCATAATGCTCGGATTCTTTTCAAGGAACTTGATAAACGATTCCCGAGAAAGATGCAGCACCGTGCAATCTTCCAAGGCGATGACGGTATTGCTCGTCTTTTCATTGCAAAGAATGGACATTTCGCCAAAGCATGCTCCGGCATCTAACCAGCCCAAGGAATTGCAACGACCATCGGCAAGCGTTTTGCCGCAAATCTGCGCACGGCCGCTTTGCAGCACACAGAACGATTCTCCCTCGCGGTCACCGGTAATAATTACATCGCCAGCTTCATATTCACGGATTTCGGAATTCAGCAAAAAGAAATCTGCGGATTCACGCGGAATCTGCTGAAGAAAAGGCACTTCTCTTTCGTAAGAAGCCGAAATCCAATCGCCAATGCTAGAATGAACCGTCATATCACCTAAATATTAGAAAGTTTACGATACCATTTGGAAACGATACTTTTAAAATAAGCCGGATGAAGCATTTTCGCCACGTCTAACAATAGAGAATCCGGTTTTACGACAGCGCTTTCGTAAAAATCGATCCCGCCTTCGGGTCCCTTTCGCAGATCATACTCGTAAATTTCGCCTGTTTTCCACAGAGGCAAACGTTCCACTCGGGGGTCTCGGTCAAGAATTTCCGGAAGATCCTTTGCCGCACCCGGATTAATCCAAACCTCTGCCCGCTGAGCATCGGCATAAGCCTTTTCAAAAGGCATCGAAAAAGAAGCCGTCGAAGTGTCGTCTTCCCACAGGTAACGCCCGCCGGCATCGCGGATCAGGTTCGCCATAAAGCTTTTTCCCGGAGATGCAAACCACGTTCCCGAAGAGGGAGTTCCGGTAAGCACCACGGGACGTTTTTCGGTCTTTAGCAGGGAATCGATTTCATCCCGGACCTTTTGGTAACGCACAGCCTTTTCCTCAAAAATCGAATCGGCAAGCGCTTCCTTCCCCACCAGAATTCCAAAGAACTTAAGCCATTCCGCCTTGGCCAGCGGATTGTTTTCCGTCCACTCCGAAGTGAGGACGACAGGCATTTTTAATCGAGCGAGTTTCGGGAAAACGTCATGAATCGAAGCCCCCATCGAAAACGCAAAAATCATATCCGGACGTGCTTCATAAACGGCTTCCGGAGAAAGTTCCATTCCTTCCCCGACTTCCTTGATTTTCAAGGAGTCGATGCGCGCGTAAAATTCCGGATTTGCGACATACTTTTTCGCATCGATGACAGCCACGCGGTCTTCTACGCCGAGAGCCGTCAAAAATCCAAGATACGTCGAAGAGAAAATGGCAATTCTTTGAGCGGGAACCTTGAGCATCGGGTATGCCAGCAGATTTTCCGGAAGGATTTCCGGAGAAAGGGAATCCCTTAGAACCCAGCGGAGCGGCTCCGCCATCCCGTTTTTGACCCAGACAACGCGAAAACCGCCACAACGGGACACGCCAAAATTCACCGCATGGGAAAGAGTCTTGTCGGGAACTTCCTCGCAAGATTCCCCCGCTTTGGGAACGACCGGTGCCGGAAGATTCAACCGGGTAAAGAACAGGTAAAAGATTCCGGCGGAGAGCAGAAGGACCAAAATGAGAAGCAAATTTTTCTTTTTCACACCCCAAACATAAAAAAATGGCGTAAAAATTCGTCAAAAGAGCAAATTCACCCGTCAAAAGACCACAAGATTTTGACTTTTCTCGCGGAATTTTATAGCGTCCCCGTTCGTGAATGGATTTTTAAGCTATTTTAATATTATGAAAAACAGAACACTTTCCATTTTTCTTTTCGTCGCAAGTCTTTGCGCAGTAACGACTTCCGCATTCGCAGAACCTGAAGAAGGTTTTTACGAAAAGCACGACATCCGCGGATTCATTTCTCTCGGAGCCGACTACCGCGGCATGCGCAGCGCCTATGCAAATTACCTGAACCGCGTTCTCTTTAGCCAAAAAGGCTACATGGTCGAAACCATCGACGAAGAAACCGGAGACACCACCCAGGTTGCCGTCGCCGACGACCAGATTTCCAAATACGAACATTTTAACGATTACTACCTCGGCCTGCATGTAGCGGTCGGCGCCCAGTATCATCAGTTCCTCACCTGGTTCGACATCAACTTCATGCCGACTCAGGTTTCCGAAAAGCCCGCTTCCAAGAACAGCGCGGAAATGGACCTTTACGACGTCAAGTGGTTCTCTTACGGCATCGACTGGATGTTCGGCTGGAAGCTCTTCGGCGAAAATTCCGTTATCAACCTGATTCCTTCCGTCGGTATCGGTTTCAACTTGCTGAACATTCACTTCGGCTCGAATTACACATTCATCACCGAAGACAAGGAATACGTGGACATTCGCAACCGCTACTACAGCGTTTTTTCCCCGACATTCAACAGCGAGCTTGAATTGCGCTTCTCCTTCGGTCCGTTCTCGCTCGGCGCCTATGGCGGCTACCGCATCATCCGTTTCAACGAATTCGATGTCGAAGGCTATAAATTCGGCGATCCGGACAACAACGGCGACACATGGTTCATTGGCGGAAAGGTAACATGGACGTTCCTCTCCGAAAATCAGAAGAAGCTCCGCGATAAGCTTTAAACTTCGCCCTGTGAGATAGAAAGAGTTCTTGAGCCAACACATCCGTGTTGGCTTTTTTCATGATCAGCTCCATGGGAACGTAATACGTGGCAGAACGTTTCAGGTCCTGATCCGTATGCCAGTGAACTTCACGGTCCTTGTTGTGATAAACGAAGTTCCAGCCCAATAAAAGCGTCTGGATTCCGAGCGTCGAAAGCGACTGCACAAGCGAAGCGAACTGCCCTTGCGTGCTGACAAGGACAAGTGCATCCAACTGATGATACCTTGCATACAGCAGAACGTCTTCTTTGAGTTCCAAATTCGGGCAAAGATCGTTTGCGTAATTCACGCCCGCAAAATGCACATCGAAGCCCGCCTTTTGAAGTTCGTCCGAAAAATGCATCATTCCGCGGTGACGGTAATCCTTGTCCTCTTCGGGATTTCGATAAGGGTGGTAATAATGCGCCATCATTTGAACCGAACGCCCCGGCCAAAAGTAACGGCTCACCTGGACCGCAACCCAATGCTTTAGCCCTAAAAAATTAATGCCCGAACATTCCGGGTACAGATTACGGTAATACTCGTTTACCTTGCGCAGGGTAAAGCCGTCTACAAAAAGTCCCGCCTTGAAGGGAGCATTTGGGCTTGGATCTTTGGATTCTAACATAAAAGGGTTCCTCCTGTTAAAGTGGAACCCTCTTAGGGATAAACGTTTTTCGCGGTGTTTCGTCCACCGCAAAAGAAAATTTTACAATACGCCCGGGGTCGGTTCTTTCGCTTCCCAGTTCGAAGGTTCATAACCCGTGACCGAGTAATCGATACGGTTCAAGCTGTAACCTTCACCGTCCGCATTTTCCGGCCAAAGGCCGCCATCCGAATAAAGAACCGCATCCGAAATGTGGTAAAATACGACCGTCGTATCGACAGCATTCTTTTTGACCGTCGCAATTTCGGAAGGCTCTTCGATAGAGACCTTTTCGCCGCGGTTCGAAAGCTTGCCCGTGTACTGGAAAACCTGAATGGAATCGGCAAGCGTACCGTTCCACTTTTCGCGGAATTCACTTTCGGAAATGCTCACCGAAGAATAGCCGTCCACAGCCGTATAGGAAGACGGAATCAGAACAGCGACTTCACCCGGTTCCAGCGTGTAATTTTCACCGAATTCAAAACCAATGCCGCTGACCTTCCAGCCAAAGAATTTCAGGTTGAGCATGGAACGGAGCGATATCGTCGAATCGCCCTTGTTCACGATTTCGAGGAATTCCACATCGCCGTCAAGCGGGTTGTAAAATACTTCGCTAATGAAAATCGGCCCGAGTGCAATTTCCGCATTGGCAGCGCCTTCTGTCGGCTTCTGCAACGTTCCCTGTTCCGCGGAGCCATCGGAAAGTTCAATAACGCCTGCCGAAAGTCCTGTAGGCACAGCGGAATATTCAAGTCCCGATTCCACACCGGTCAATTCGCCGTTCTGCACTTCACGCAAGTAAACCGCTTCACCGCGAGCGACAAACGAAACGCTGTCTTCGTCACCCGATTCGGTCAAAAGCGTGTGCAGAGCGACATAACCTTTCGCATCGATTTTTGTTCCGCTCGGAACATAACGGATACTGTCTTCCGCATCAGCACGGACGACCTTCCAGCCTCCGATATCCACCTCCGCAGATCCGGCATTGTAAAATTCAATCCAAGACGATGCACCTGCACCATGGAACGGTAAGATTTCGTTAATGCGCACTGAAGAGGCTGCATAATAAGGATCTTCCGTTGAACCCGGATTTCCGTTGACAGTCGTGCTCGCCGCCCAAGATTCCGCATAGGCCGGATTATCTCCCACATAGACAAGCGAACTTCCAGCGCCATCCGCAAGGCTTGGCCATGGAGCGTTATTATCATAGCGGGCGTCAAAATCTCCCTTGCCGTCCAGTTTCACTTCCAGGACATCGCCGGAATTCGAAAGCTTAAAGCCAGCATCCCACTGGAAAAGTCTACCGGTATAATCCGGATACTTTTCACGGAAAAGCGCCGAGTCTTCCGTCACCACAATGATTTCGCCCTTGTCAAGCGATTCATCGGGGAACGTAAATTCCACGGCACCGTCCAAGCGCAAGTTCACACTCGACATGCTCGAGAGGGATGTTCCCGAAAGAGTGAGTTCCACAAATTCCGGATAACCTTCCGCCGGATGATACATGAGTTCCGTCACGGTCATCGCCGGGATCGAAACCGTCCGCGTCTTGCCGCTGCTACTTTCGGTACAAGCGGTCATGGAAAGCGCAGAGAGCATGGTTGCGGAAAGCGCTAAAGGCAAAATCTTCTTCATGCAAAGACCTCCTTCGAGTCTTCAAAGTTACCCGCCAAATAGGGGAAGCGTGCATCACGGAAGTCCTTCGGATTTTCGTAAACGCGTTTCCATTCGGCAGCTGCATTTCCGAACTTAGAAAATGCGCCATGCTTTAAATTAAAACGATGGATCAAATCGAGCATCCAATAGGGTACCTGCAAGGCCGGGCATTTGAGTTCAAGCACCGCATTGCAGTCTTTTTGGAAAAATCTCGGAAGTCCCGTCGACCACATTTCCTGCGGATTCACGGTATAATCAAAACCGTTCTCTTCGCGGAACCGCATGCCCGTATCAATCGTGACTCGGGAATATTCTTCGCGAAGTCCAAACCAGGCGCGACGCTTGTACTGCGTGAGCAGTCTCGGGTGCGCATTGTAAAGCCACGTCTTGTTCAAAAATTCGCGGATGTATTTGCGGTCCTTGTCCGTTTTGCAGGGCCATTCCTCTTCGGGATGATTCCAGGCAAAAGAAGGATTGATTCCGGTCATCGTTCCGCGGCTCTTGTAACAGACCCGGCCGATTTTCCGCTTGCATTCAAAGTGAAAAGCGCCTTCATCGGTCGGATGTTCCCCATAGGTGCGAACACGCATGTTGAAGCGATCCAGAAGGCCCGCCTTTTTCCATCCTAGGAAAGTCCAACGCGGCGAATCCAGATACAAGTTCGTAATCCAATAGAATTTACCCGGCGTGATTTTGGAATAGTAATCCTCTTCACAGTACGGCTTTATGAACTCACCGATTTCATCGGCAAGCGAAACTGGAATGTGATACTTGAGCTCGAATCTTTCGAGCAAGCTGAATCCGCGCGCTTCACTCATTTTGCAGGCCCCGCTTTCAAGTGGTTCGTCACATCGGTACGGGCAAGCGCACCCATGCGGTCAAGCATATCCAAATAGATGGAGAAAATTTCCATATCGAGCTGGACGATCTTCAGACGGCTTTCCAAAGAACTTTCCTTGGCGCGAAGGAGCAAGAGAGGATCGTTGCCAGCCTTAGTCGCAAAGTCTTCAAAGAGAGAACCTTGGTCCACCTGCTCCACGAACTTTTGCTGCACATCGCGTTCCGCGATCAGGCCCAAAATTTCTTCGCGAAGACGTTCCACCTTCTGGCTCAAATCGCGTTTCGCTTCCTGATAATCGCGTTCGCTTTCGAGCACGTCGATCTGACGCTTCAGATTGGAACTATTCTTGCCCGAGAAGAACGGCAAACGGACGGCGATCGACGCATAGAACTTGTCTTGCGTTCTGCGGTCGTCATCGGTACGCTGCAACTGCCATTCTTCAACACAAGAAGATCCCGAACAAGACTGCGTCACCCATTTGTACTTGTACTTCGCATGCACATACTTGTAGCCGACACCAATTTTCGAAATGTAGTTGCGTTCACCGGCAGCGTCCTGGTCCGCCTTCTTTTCGTTCACCTGCCACTTCGCCTTGGCCGCCGCCACGTCGGCATACTTTTCCGCATCCATCGGCATGTCCTTCAAGATGCCCTTGAGTTCATCGATGGACGGGAGAATGCTCGAATCGATCGCAATCGAATCGTAACCATCCACAAACGAAAGCAGTTTCAACTTCGAATCGTTCATGGAATTGGAATCCGACACCAGCTTTGCCGAAATCGAAGCCTGAGCTTCCATCGCCGTCACAAGATCCTGCAAGCGGAAAGTTTCCGAACCGGTCATCGCCTGCAGAACCTGAATACGGTCTTCCGCAATCTGCGCAAGCTGTTCATGGATCGAACGGATCTGTCCACGCAGTACATAACGCAGAGCATGTTCATAGCGTTCATACATCACCGCGGAACGGTCGTAATTCAAAAGCGCACGCTGATAATCCGCCTGGCTTTTCCAGTACGCTTCATCCGCAGAGCTTTCGCCAAAAGCCTTCGGCTTCAGCTTCAGTTCAAAATCGTGTTCGAGGAATCCAAAACCATCAAGCGTATACTCGAATTCAAGATCATCCCAAAGTCTGGTGCCGGAACGATCCCCGATGGCCGTCTGCTTCTTTTGCGAAGCCTGTAAAACGGGATCTTCATCCGCAGAAGCAATCAGCTTGTCCCACGTAAGAGGCTCGGCAACAGCGCAAGCCGCAAGGATCCCGCACCAAACTAAAGTTTTCATTCCTGACCTCCCTGGATCGCGGAGTTTTTCAAAATCTTAGGCATCTTGCTCTTTTCGGCAATCACCACCTTTTCGCCGAGCAAAAGGTTATTCTCGTCCGGCACGCGAATCATCACTTCACGACCGTAAAGCGGCATGTCGACCATCTTCAGCAAGCGAATCGGGAACGGCACGATCCGGCTCGACATTCCGAGCACTTCTCCCACCATATGTTCTCCGGCGCCACTGATGACTTCGATTTCATCGCCTACCTGAATCCGGGAATACACCTTTTCGTTGATGTAGCCGCGCACGAGCGTCACCGCCTTATGCGTCAAAGTGATGATCGGGTTATAGCTCGAAATTTTTTCACCGTCACGAGCTTCGACCGTTGCGACGACCCAGTTTTCCTTGGCGATGATTGTCAGTTCTTCTTGCTGACGCTTCAACATGTCCATTTCGCGACGAAGCGCTTCGGCTTCCGTCTTATCGCTCGACTTGGCAAGGCCCTTGCTGCCGCGAAGAAGGTTGATTTGCGAAGCCGCATTCGATTCAGCGATTTTCAATTCTTTTTTCAAATTGCGGATCGAAAGAAGAATGCCGTTCGAACTATCCGTCTTGACAGAGCTCGAAATGCTTTTGAGCTTCGAAGAAAGCGCCTTGTTCTGTTCGTACTGCTGTTCCAGCTTATCGATTTCAAGCAAGATCGTGTTGCGCTTGATGTTTAAATCGGACTGGATGCCCGCCACCTTCTGGTCGATATCCGCCGAATTCAAATTGGAACGTCCTTCCAGAGCATCCAATTCTCGCTTGAGCTCGTTCATGCGCAAAGCCAAGTCCGGACGGCTGAGTTCCACAAGCGTATCGCCCGCATGGACTTCCTTGCCCGGGATCACATGGATCTTTACGACTTCAACGGCTTCCGGCATGCTGACCGTCGTTTCCGTCGCTTCCGCAATGCCCGAAAACACAATCTTTTGCCCGTGGAAGAAAAATCCCAAGGAAACGATAGCCGCCACGGAAGCGACCCACGCGATCAACATCTTGTGCGATTCAATCGCATGAAAGCGTGAAGAATTCACGTCGGCCAATTCATCTAACTTCTTAAAGAATCCCATGATCGCCTCCTACACTTCCGTCGTCGCGTCTTGCATCATAAAGTGGATATCCGAAATGCCCGGAACAGCTGTCAATTCCTTGAGCACTTCGTTTGCCGGGCGCTTGCGACGCAGGCGAACCTGATAAGCAACATCGATACGTTCGCCACCATCGACTTCCCTCATGGTGATCAGCACAAAGGTTTTAATATTGGCCCGCATAATCTTTTCGAGCTTTTCACGGGATTCCGAATTATTCGGCATGGCAAAGCGAAGCATGCCGTCAAAGAAGTTCTTGGTTCCAAGTCCCGAACGGGAAAGTACAAAGGCGATGATGCAGAACGTAAGAGTACCGCCCGCGGCAATGCCCCAAGCGAACACACCGCAACCGATGCCCGCGCCAAGTGCCGCAAATAGGAACATGATATCGCGCGGGTCCTTGAAGCTCGTTCTGAAACGCACAATGGAAAGCGCACCCAGCATACCGAGACCGCGACCCACATTGTCACCAATCGCCTGCATCACCGTCGCCGCAACCACGGAACTCAGCACAAGCGCCTGGACAAAATTTCTCGAATAAGAAAGTCCGAGGAAGGTGTGTTCATAAGTAAAGCCAATCGCTGTCGAACAGACGAAGGCGAGAAGCAGCGTGTAGATCATCGTAATGACGGTCGGATAAGCTGCACTAGATTGGACTGTGAGAAGGTCTAACATAATGGACTCCAATGGGTTATATCAAGAAATTAGATTCCGTGAAAACAGAACGAATACAAATAAAAGTTTAAAAAGCGATTTTTTACCCCGTTCAGCCGGTCATTTTTCGCACTTTGAAACTTTTCACCCCTTTTACACGGGAGTTTCAGACTTTCATCTGAAAAAAGGCGGTATAAACCGCCCCTTTTCACTTGTAAAAAATTCAAAACGAAACTTTTTCACCCAGCTTTATACAGGCTCCACCGCCTCGCCAGAAACCTCCGGCGCGTTCGTCGGTTTCGAGACAACCTTCATGAACAAGATGCCGAGAATCGCCGAAGCAAAGCTGCCCGTGAGAATGCCGACCTTCGCGCCAGCAAGGAACGTTCCATGCGAAGGATCGCCGAAAGCAAGCCCTGCCACAAAGAGCGACATCGTAAAGCCGATACCCGCAAGCATGCCGCCACCCAAAAGAATCTTCCAGTTCACACCGGACGGGAGCACGCAAATTTTTGCCTTGATCGCCGCAAAGGACACAAGGAAAATTCCAAGCGGCTTGCCCACCACAAGACCCAGGGCCACGGAAAGCGTCACAAGGCTCACGGCACTCGGCTCAACGACCACGCCAGCATTCGAAAGGGCAAAAAGCGGCATAATCACAAAGTTCACCCAAGGCTGCAAATGCGTATTCAAACGGCCCTGCAAAGAACCGCTTTCGCGTGAAGTCTTTTCGAGCATTTCAAGAACTTCCTTACGCTGATCGTTCGTCATCGGACGGTTCGCCTTCACCGCGTCACCCACCGTCACAATCAGGTGATCCATGTAGGAACGCTTCACCATCGGAGCAACCGGGGTCAAAAGCCCAATGATCACGCCGCAAATAGTCGGATGCACACCGCTCTGCACAAAGCAGAACCAGGAAATCACCGCCAGCACGCCATGCACAAACAGGTTTCGAATTCCCAAACGGAACGACAGCCATGTCAGAGCGAGGAAAATCACGGCAACGCCCAACGCGCCCCACTGCACGCCGCTCGAATAACCCACAGCGACAACGATAATCGAACCGATATCATCCGCAATCGCAAGCGTCAAGATCATCACGCGAAGCCCGTGCGGAATACGCGTTCCGAGAAGCGCCATGCAGCCGACCGTGAAAGCAATATCCGTCGCCATCGGAATGCCCCAGCCATGGTGAGCTTCACCCGGGCAGACAAACAGGTAGATAATCGCCGGGAAAATCATACCGCCGATAGCAGCGAGCACCGGCAAAAGCGCTTTGCGCACATCATGCAGTTCGCCGTGCACAATTTCTCCTTTCACTTCAAGGCCCACCGAGAAGAAGAAAATCGTCATCAAGGCATCGTTCACAAGCCAGCCCAAAGTCGGCACATGGTGCAAAGCCTTGTCGATGCTCCACGGCCCAATCGTAAAGTTGAACGGGAGTGACCAGAAAGCGAGATACGTCTCATTGGATAGGTTTGCCCACAAAAGCGCGACAATCGTCACGGCAATGAGGCCGATACCGGCTGTCGATTCAATTTTCAAAAATCGCTGCACCGGGGCCACGAACTTGTCGATTGCCGGGAGCGGAACTTTTGCACCTAGGACATCTCTTTCTGCCATTATGTGAACTTCCTTATTTAAGAAACGGGATTTTTAAAATAAAAAAAAGTAGCGAACATAAAAAAAGGCCTCATGAAACATGAAGCCTTTAGAATAAATTAATACATGTGCGGAGGCGGCCAACGCGGGTTCTTGGAACTCATGTCGACCTTGTAGAAATTCTTGTCGAAACGACCGTCATCTTCGCCGTAAAGACGCATCACATAGCGGGACATCCACTTTGCGATCTTCAAAACGGTGAGCTTGTGGCGCAGACGACCCTGGCAGTCACGGTTCATGATGTCCGGGAGAGTGTTCGTCGTGAGAATTTCGTCGATAGCCGGGCTATTGAGCTTTTCACGGGCTTCCGGACTCGAATTGAAGTGAGACACGCAGAAGCAGACGCGGTTCGGCTTGCCGGTCTTCAAGTAATCGCAGCAACGCACAATCGTCGAGCCGGTACGGACCATGTCGTCGAACACGATCACGTCCTTGCCCTTCAAGTAGTCGAGCTGGACTTCGCTTTCCGGAGAAAGGGACATGCTGACTTCACGTTCGCCAGTACGGACCTTGCTCATGATCACACGTTTGCACTTCGGCAACTGGAGAGCGTCAAACATCGCGTTCACGAACGGAGTCGCGCCCTTATCCGGAGCGACGATCACGAGATTGTCACCGTCTTTACCGGTCTGCACAAAGTTGGAAGTCTTGATGTAGTGGGCATACACTTCCGTCGGAATCATGTTGTGGAAGTGGCCACCGAAAATTTCGCTATAAAGGTTCTGGACCTTGACCGAGTGGTTATGCACCGTCACGACTTCGTCCACGCCTGCTTCCTTGAGGAGCTGGGCAAAGAGAAGCGCTGTAAACGGCTGGCCGTCGAACTTTTTCAAGTCGGCAACCGGACGATCCTTTTCGAGATCGCCGACGCGGTGGGCTCCGCGGTCCTGGGCGCTGTAGAACAGGTCCGGTTCCACAAGAACGACGCCTTCAGCTCCGTTTTCCTTAGCGGCACGGGCCAAAATGCAAACGCGCATCGCGAGGTCGTTACGGCTCCACTCGTGAGACGTCGACGAGCAGATGAGGACGATCTTGCCCTTAAGACGCTTGCCGATGTTTTCATCGTCAAAAACGTCGAGCATGTAACGTGGACAGAATTCGGTGTTCGCATACGTTTTGAGCGAAACCGTATCGGAAATATCTTCGCGAAGACCGATATATTGAGCGATGTCGATCGCAAACGGGTCGTCGGTGAAGGTTCCAGTAACAATGAATCGATCTTGCATCCAAGAATCCTTTTTTAGGGGTATCCAAAAGATAGAAAATGATTTGACAAGTGTTAAGGCAAAAGCTCCGCACGAAAGACTTACACAAAAATGTCGTTTTTGGGCAAAAAACGGGGGAATTTACCATTCAACACCAATTACACTCACACCAATAGCCTAATTTTCCTATGATTAGAGCCATGCCCAAAGAATTCCCAGCTACAACCTATGCGTGGCTTTTGCATGACCACCTGGGAAGTACGGTCGCCGTGTACGGCTCTTCGGAAAACGACGAAGGACAATTAGGACTCTATTAACGAGGGATTAAGTCCTAGAGAACGTTTTTATGCTAATAAAAATGGAGGTGCGGTTACATCTATAGAAAGAGGTCATCCTACAGCAGTAGTCACTAACGGGAATGCTCAAGATGCACTACATGAATTAAGTTCACATGTAATCCCTGCCATGCTTGAAGATCGTCCAGGGAATGGTTCTGCCGTAAATGAAGAATTAATGAACTCTCCTGGTTATCAGTATTTAAGTCCGCTTGATATCCCAGATCATCCCATTGATTGATCAAATACATTATGATATTGTTGAATAAGCGTATGAATAACGGATTTTTTAGATGCATTACAATTTTTTTGTTCAAATGATTTTGAACATTACAGCATGTGTAGATAAACATGAAGAAAGAGCAAATGTTGATATCGCCGGCCCATATTGTCAAATAGAAAATCTTCAATCTTATTATAACGGGTTATTTTTTACACTAAAAATATCTTTAGATTATGATTGCTATGATATGGACGAGTATGCATCGAACATAAGATTATTTCGTCCTTATTGGATAGAAACTTTTGGGGATACTTTGATTTTAAAAAAACATCCATTGCGCGGTCCCATATTATCTGATTCTTGCCGACGTGCTGGAAATTGTCCGAATCAAACGATAATGAGCTTGGCGAGGGCGAAACGTTCTAACTTAAGAATGAGTAATTATAATTGGTTTATAGAATGGCAGACAGAGGACAATCTATTAGACACAACATTCTTCCCGTCTTGGACCTCAAAAACACCTTTTACTAATTTTTCATCAAAATGCTTGAAATTAGAAATTCCCTGCTTTAAACAAAATGCGTCACTAAAAAATCTGTATGATGATTCATCACCGGATTTCCCAAGAGCAACATGTACATATTGTAAATGATTTATTGAAATTCTGAAAATACAGGCATAAAATCAAAAAACGTTGCTCGTTTCGATCGATTTTTTCAGTATAATCTTGAGGATAATTGGATTGCTTGATTACATAAGGATTTGAATATTTCCTATGATTGGAGAGGTATGCAGCACGTACGAAACAAATATCCCCGTGCCCACTACCTCGACCCGATGCTTGGAATGTGGATTTCTGTGGACCCGGCACGTCAATTTACGAGCCCGTATCTGTATGCAGGGAATGGATATAATCCGGTATTTGGTGTAGATAAAGGAGGCAATTATTTCGTATACGTTGGGAAAAATACTCAAAGTACTGTAGAAAGGTATTATAATCATTTATCAAATGATCAAAAACAAAGATTTGATTATTTGCAAAAGTCTTCCAATAGATATGAACTACAAAAAATAGATGAAGTTATTCCTGATCCTGATTTTAACGATGATGCTCATTATCTAGGAGGGTTAGCTTGGGCATCGAATATGAAAACGGAAAAAGGCGATGAAATAGGTGGAAAAGCCTTTTTTGCAAATGGGAGATATTTTTTGCATGAAGTTTTGCAACATCTATTTGACATGGAAAGTGAACTTCAAAAAAATGATGGCTCGGTTGAAAAAACAATGCAGGAATATCAGGATCATAAGCAAGAATGGGAAAATCGTGCATTTGAAAATGAAAACGAAAATAATATGCCGGGATTAGATATAGATGAATATTAAATTTTTTATTTTCATTCTTTTTTTATTGGGTTACAAACAACCTATTGTGAAAATCAAAAAAATATTCTCTATCCTAAAACAAATTGTCCTGATTTTTGTGAAAAAAAATCGGAATCTATTTCTGCGGCACCGTTGCGTTTAGCATTGAAAAAAATTAATGGGAATGAATACTCATATTTTTGGCGGCAATCTCTGACAAGGAAAATCTTTTGCTGTAAAGACTCTTCGGTTGCACATATTGATCAAATTATTTTACCGAAAAATGATGAATATGTTTTAAAATCAGAATGTGATTTCGTGAAAATTGAGCGCGGCATCATTTTTGTGAACGGGGCCGGCTTATGTTCTGTCATTTTAGATTCATTAAAATTTATTTTCGAAACAAAAGATAATGGCTCCATAAAAGTCTATGATAAATTCCAATAGCATCATAGAAAACTTCACCGATAAAGAACTTGATGATTGAACAAATCGCCTTGAACTACTTCGGCTCCCGTTATCTTGATCCGATGCTGGGATTGTGAATTTCCGTAGATCTGGCGATGAAACCACGCCAGGCTTTTCACATACGGCAATAGAAATAAAAAATGGTGTAATGTTGAAGGAGGCGTATATTTAAAAGATGGGGTATGTTCAAGTGAAGTAAAAAACGCACTTGGAGTAGAAGGGCTTGCGTCTCCAATTGAATCTCTTGAACGTTTGGTACCGCATCCATCTAATTTGTCCGAAGATCCATCGTTAGAAAAGATAGGTGAATTCAATAATGAATTATTTATTCTTTACTAAAAGAATTATTGCTTTTATAATAGCCTATCATTTATGTTGGGCTATAATATTGGGAATATGTTTTTCTTTGGAATTAATTTATAGATGATTTTTTACATTGCTAATAATGTCATCGACTGCATCTTGTTTGATAATGGGTTTAATTGGATTGTCTATTCTTTAACTTCTTCAATTGGCGATTATTTTATATCTCTTAATATTCGTGCAATGTCGCCTCAGGCGGCCTTTTTCCATATATTGCAGTAAGCAAGCCGATAGATATGGATTTCCCAACAGAGGTGGTTTTTTGCGCCTGTAGGGGAATTTATGTATATTAGCGGTATGGTCAATTCAAAGGCGCTCCTGTCGAATGACGGGGGATACATATCTTTCTCGTTTAACGGACGGACAATCCGGTTCAAGGGGCCGTATAGTCTTGTTCGGATAGCGAGGGTCAAGGAATGGGACAACGGCTACCTTGTGGTCGATGCCGTCTATAGCCATAGCCAGAATGAAGTTGTTGAAGATTATATTGACTTGGTTCCGATACTGGAAAACCTTTATATTGACCCGAAACTTTTCTTGAAACCGATAAAGTCCGTCGAGGTGGAAAATGTCCGAGCTACAGCTTAAAGAGATTGCCGACAACGCCGACATGATTATCGCAAACTATTCGTTTACCGTTATG
>OCVV012823053.1_pt1 | contig 28063 bp, 22 predicted proteins | sample 1539721 | NCBI WGS metagenome assembly OCVV01 (sample SAMN02144230, study PRJEB22623) | gut metagenome | biome: sheep rumen | host: Ovis aries | place: New Zealand | reverse complement strand
TACACTCAGCATTCGTTTTTATTCGTTGCACCTTTAGGTGCATTGTGCATTGTATAAATTCGTCATATTCGAAATATTCGTTGTTGAAAAAAGCATCCGAAACTTCAATTATTTAATTTTATTCGGTACAAAGGTGGCTATAAAATCCCAATTACCAAAGGAAAAGAAATGAAGATGCCGAAATTCTCAAAAGTTTGTTGTTGAAATACGCCGAAATTCTCAAAGAACCAAATCCTGTATATGCCGAAAATCTCAATGCGTACTAATCAAACAATCCATTAGTCAGGTTTACTACACCCGCTTTTCTCCATCAGATGGGATGGTGGGGAGATGGGAAAATGGGGAGGGGAGGTGTGTGGGGGTTAGAGTGCGTAGCGGATGCCGATGTGCCATTCGTGGCTTTTGCCGGTGAGGGAGGGGTAGAGGCGGTAGTTGCCGTGGCGGAGGTTGAACTCGTGTTGGAGGTGGAGTTGTAGGTTGTGGATGAGGTTGACCTGGAGGAAGGCGCGGTTTTGAAGGATGCTTTGTTCGCCTTTGTCGCCCCATGCTACGGTGCCGCTTTGCAGGTCGGCGGCGTGTTTTTCGGGGTCTTCGAGGTATTGCTGGATGAGGCGGGGTTCGGTGCCTTTGAGGATGAAGAGGCGCATGAAGTAGAAGTCGTTGCCGACGGTGAAGCGTCGGTTGAGGGTGAACTGGAAGCGGTAGCGGGTGGAGAAGCCTGTGCCGAAGTTGTAGCGTCGCATGGTGAAGTAGTCGGCGGCTGACCCGCCCAGGGGAACGGCGTTGAGGGTGAAGTCGTGGGTGAGGGTTGTGAGGCGTCCTTGGCGTTGTGCATAGAATCCGGCTCCGAAACTGGCGGCTTCAGAGATGAGGGGGAGGTTCCCGGGTGCGTCTTCGTCGTTTTTGTTGTAGTGGTCGATGTATCTGATGTTTTGGTTGAAACTGATGTCGAGTTTCCACTTGTGGGGCAGTTGGCGCTGGATGGAGCCGATGCGTCCGCGCAGGTCGAGTTCGCCTATGGTTGGGTGGTCGGGGGCGAAGTTGAAGAGCATGTAGAGGTCGAAGCAGTCGTAGGCTCGTGGGCTTTTGCCGAGGTCGAGGTGGTTGAAGTGGTCGCCGTAGTTGAAGTGGATGTCGAGAAAGGGTACGTTGCCGAAGAATCGTCCTTCGGTGTTGGGGTGGGTGGGCCCGATGTCGTAGATGTAGCGGTTGCCGGCCCCGATTTGGAAGGAGTAGGGCATGGGTTGCTCACGTTTGCCGGCGTTGAAGGGGTTGACGTGGAACATTTCGCCCGAGATGATGCGGTGGAGTCCTCTGACGGGATTGACGAGGGTGCCGAGAAATTCGCGCACCACGCGTTCGGGTCCTCGCTTGGTGTTGTCGAAGAAGATGTCGGACACGCGGTGGGTGACTTCGCCGATGGCTGCTCCGCCGATGCCTGTGGAGAGGAGGTCGTTGTAGGCCGGGCGGTTGGTTTCGCAGAAGACTTCCCAGGTGAAGGAGCCGGCGAGCGGATAGAGGAGGGAAACGCCGTAGGAGAGTCCGTGTTGTCGGGCTGCATTGTAGAACATGCTGCCGTGGTAGGGGTGGGCGAACTGGTTGCCGGAGAAACTGTCGCTGTCCCACACCCATCCTTCGGTCAGGTTGCGCTTGATGTGGTGGCGGGTGACTCTTGCCCAGTCGCGTCGCTGGATGTAGTAGTCCCATCCGAGGACGAGGGCATTGATGCTGAAGTCTTCGACGAGTGCCTGGAGGGCTGGTGCCTTGGGTGAGCCGTCGGGCTTCTTTCCGAAGAAGTGCAGGGAGCAGGTGTAGGGGGCGAGTGTATCGACTTGCTGGAGGTGGGTGAGTGTGCCTGTGATGGAGTCGTGCCACACGGAGTCGGTCACCTGGGGACTGACGGCGTGACAGGTGGCGATGGCTCCGCAGAAGAGCAGCGAGTGGATGAATCGGAGTATGGTCATTGTGGCCTGAAAATGCGAAAAACGATGCAAAGGTACGTTTTTTAGGTGAAAAGTGAAATGTGAATGAGAAAAAAGCGTACCTTTGTGGGCAAAATGGAACGATTATGGCGAAAGAAAGAATAGCATACGTTTGTAGTTCATGTGGTTATGACAGTCCGAAATGGATAGGAAAATGTCCTGCCTGTGGCGAGTGGAACACTTTCACTGAATACCGCTTGGGCAAGAAGAAGCCGGTGGAGGGGGTGAGGGAAGAGTTCAGCCTGACGACCAAGTCCAGCCCCATCTCGATGTCGAAGATTCAGACAGAGGATGAGCCTCGCATCAACATGGGCGATGGGGAACTGAACCGGGTGTTGGGTGGCGGATTGGTGCCGGGCAGCATGACGCTGCTGGGTGGCGAACCTGGCATAGGGAAATCGACGTTGGTGCTGCAGACGGTGCTGAGACTGAGGGGAATGCGTGTGCTTTATGTGAGTGGTGAGGAGAGTGCGCGACAGTTGAAGTTGAGGGCCGACCGTCTGGTGGAGAAGTATGAGGACGGGGCATCGAGCGAGGCACTGGCCGATGTGCAGGTGGTGTGTGAGGCGATGATAGAGACGGTGTTTGAGCATGTGAAAGCGGTGCAGCCAGACTTGCTGGTGGTCGATTCCATCCAGACGATGGCGACCGAGGCGGTTGAGTCGTCGCCGGGCAGCGTGAGCCAGATTCGCGAGTGTGCAGCCATGCTGCTGAAGTTTGCCAAAGAGTCTAACATGCCTGTCATCGTGATTGGCCATATCAACAAGGAGGGGACCATTGCTGGGCCTAAGATTCTGGAACACATGGTCGATACGGTGTTGCAGTTTGAGGGCGACCAGCACTATATGTACCGCATTGTCCGTGCCATCAAGAACCGCTTTGGCTCTACTGCCGAACTGGGCATCTATGAGATGGTTCACAATGGGTTGCGCCCTGTGGCGAACCCGTCTGAACTGTTGCTGAGCGATGTGAGGGAGGGAGAGGAACTGAGCGGAGTGGCGGTGGCCTGTTCCATCGAGGGTGTGCGCCCTCTGCTCATCGAGACTCAGGCACTTGTCAGCACGGCAGCCTATGGCACTCCCCAACGTTCGGCCACAGGCTTTGACTTGCGCCGGCTGAACATGCTGCTGGCGGTGCTGGAGAAGCGGGTGGGCTTCAAACTGCCTCAGCGCGATGTGTATCTCAACATTGCCGGCGGCATCCGTGTGACCGACCCGGCCATCGACCTGAGCGTGATTGCGGCTGTCTTGTCGAGCAATGTGGACACGGGCATCTCGCGCAACATCTGCTTTGCAGGCGAGGTGGGGCTGAGTGGCGAAGTGCGCCCTGTGAGCCGCATCCTGCAGCGAGTGGCGGAGGCTGACAAACTGGGATTCGGAAAAATCATCGTGCCTCGTGCCAACATGAATGGGCTTGACGCAGGAAAGTTCCACATAGAGATTGTTCCTGTCAGAAAAGTGGAGGAGGCGTTGCGAGAACTCTTCGGATGAGGTCAAATAAGCATTTTTAACAATATTTGTGCATTTTATAAAATGATGATTATCACCTTGTTGTGCTTTTGTGATTCAAAAGTGTGTAAAAAAGTTTTTGTGTATTGATTTTTTTTACGTAATTTTGCACTCACAAACATAGAACACAAAAGAATGATTCTCGTATTATGTCGATAGTGAAGACAAAAGCCCTTTTGGTCGATGTGGCGCGCCAGTTGTTTGCCAAGAATGGGTTTGAAAATACATCCATGAATGATATTGCGGTGGCAGCCAACAAGGGACGCCGCACTCTTTACACGTACTTCAACAGCAAAGAGGAAATCTATCTGGCTGTGATTCAGACCGAGTTGGAACGCTTGTTTGAGCGCATGGAAGAAGTGGCGCGTAAAAACATCTCGCCCGAAGAGAAATTGGTGCAACTCATCTTTGCCCATCTCGATGTGATGAAGGAGGCGGTCTATCGCAATGGCAATCTGCGGGCCGAGTTCTTTCGTGACATCTGGAAGGTGGAGGCTGTGCGCAAGAACTTCGACAAGAACGAGGTCAACCTCTTTCGCCGCATCCTCAACGAAGGCATTGACAAGGGTGTGTTCGACCTGCGCAACGTGCGCCTCACGGCTGAAATTATGCACTACTGCCTGAAGGGCTGCGAGGTGCCTTACATCTACGGGCGCTATGCGGCACAGAACGCAGAGGAACTCTATCCCTATGTGCGCAATATGGTGTTTAAGAATTTTGGTAGAAATTTGAGATACAATTAGTTAATCAACAAAAAGAAACGTTATGGGACTTTTACAAGGTAAGACAGCCCTCATTACAGGTGCTGCGCGCGGCATCGGTAAGGCTGTCGCTATGAAGTTTGCACAGGAAGGCGCCAACATCGCTTTCACGGATTTGGTACTTAACGACGATATGGCCGCTGGACTCGAAGCCACTCGCAAGGAGATTGAGGCACTGGGCGTGACCTGCCGTGCATACGCTGGCAACGCTGCCGACTTTGCCGAGACGGAGGCTGTGGTGAAGAAAATACACGAGGACTTCGGCTCTATCGACGTGTTGGTGAACAATGCCGGCATCACGAAGGATGGCTTGATGCTCCGCATGAGTGAGGCACAGTGGGATGCCGTGCTGAACGTGAACTTGAAGTCAGCCTTTAACTTTATCCATGCTTGCGCACCTATCATGCTGCGTCAGCGTGGTGGCAGCATCATCAACATGTCAAGTGTCGTAGGTGTACACGGCAATGCCGGCCAGTGCAACTACTCAGCCTCTAAAGCCGGCATGATTGGTCTGGCTAAGTCTATCGCGCAGGAACTCGGCCCCAAGGGTGTACGTGCCAATGCTGTGGCTCCAGGCTTCATCGAGACAGCCATGACGGCTCAGTTGCCCGAAGAAATCCGTGCAGACTGGATGAAGAAGATTCCACTTCGTCGTGGTGGTCAGGTGGAAGACATTGCCAACGTGTGTCTCTTCCTTGCTTCTGACATGTCCAGTTATGTCAGCGGCCAGGTTATCCAGATTGACGGTGGCATGAATATGTAATTCCCCATGCAAGTTATCTACGAGGATAATCACCTCATCATTGTTTCCAAACAATCGGGCGAAATCGTGCAGGGCGACAAGACTGGCGACAAGCCCCTGAGCGAAACAGTGAAGCAATACATCAAGGAAGCGTATGCCAAACCAGGCGACGTCTTCCTTGGTGTTGTTCATCGTCTGGATCGGCCAGTGTTTGGCTTGGTGCTCTTTGCGCGTACTTCTAAGGCTTTGGCTCGCATGAATGCGATGTTTGCCAATGGCGAAGTGCACAAAACCTATTGGGCCATCGTCAAGAACCAGCCTCCACAGCCTGAAGGCACTCTTGTTCATTGGCTTGTGCGCAATGAGAAGCAGAACAAGTCATACGCCTACGACCACGAAGTGCCCCACAGTAAAAAGGCTGTGCTTGACTATCGTGTCATCGGTCATTCAGACAATTACACGCTTGTCGAAGTTGATTTGAAGACTGGACGCCACCACCAAATACGCTGCCAACTCGCCCAGATAGGTTGTCCTATCAAAGGCGACCTCAAGTATGGTGCCAAGCGCAGCAACCCTGATGGCAGCATCTCGCTCTTGAGCCGTACCATGCAGTTCGTCCACCCTGTCAGCAAAAAGGAAATAAAGGTTGAAGCACCTTTGCCCGACGATAGGTTGTGGAAGTCTTTTGGGAAATGAGGCTGTCGTAGGCAGTTGAATCCTACTTCACTACGTAGGCTTTCACGATTCGTATTTCTTTCAGCGGAATGTCTTTCGCATTCGTCTTCACGCGCTGAATGTCTTCCACCACCTTCATGCCTTCCGTCACTTCTCCAAAGACGGTGTATTCGTTGTCGAGCCAAGGGGCACCTCCGTGTACTTTATAGGCTCTGCGCAGTTCTTTGGGGTAGGTGATGGGTGGATTCTCCGACACTTCCCACCGGGCTTGGTCTTGGAGTTTTTCCAGCAGATTGCTCACTCCATCGCGGTCGCGGGCGGCTCGGAGGGCATCAAGTTTTTCCTTGTTTTCTTGTTGTTTCTTCAGAAAGAGAATCTCTGCATCGCGCTGTTCGCGGGCTGTTTCGAGATTGTCCAGTTCGTCGTCTGTATGTACTTTCCCTGTGACGATGTAGAACTGGTATTTGTCGCTCATGCGTTGGGGGTTCTCCTCGTCGGCGTCGCGGGCTGCAGCCAGCACACCACGCATGTTGTAGTGTTTGGGCCACACGATTTCAGCCGGAATGCGCTCGGTAATGGTGTCGCCTTGCTCGTCGATGTGAGGTGGAAAGCCTTCTGGACGGGTGGCGGGGTCTCCTGTCTGAATCATGAAGTTGCGAATGACCCGATGGAAAGTCACGCCCGTGTAGAGACCGTTCTGCACGTTGCTGATGAAGTTGTCGCGATGGCCGGGTGTGTCATCGTAGAGTTTGAGGCGTATCTCGCCTGCGGTCGTTTCCAACACCACTTCGGTTCCCTGTTCCTTGTTCTGCCCTGTGCAACCCACGCTGACCATGCAGCACAGCAGGAAGACTAACGCTAAGTTCTTTTTCATTGTTCTTCGGATATTTTGGGGCAAATGTACATAAATTTGCGGGATTGACAAAACAAAAAAAATGAAATCCATCACGGATTCCATTTTCCTCGTTATTTTTCAGTGAATGAAAAACAAACCTTAATCTTTTTACTAACCTAAAACCTATTGTATAACCTATGTATTTTTTCTCTTTTTTGTTATCCTTGGAAAAACAATCCGTTTACCAAAACTAACCTTACTGATGAACTTACCTTAAAAACTAATACCTTACTAACCTATATTTTTTCAAGTCTTGTGACCTGTATGCTTTGTCTTTTTTTCTTTTGACGATGCAAAGTTACGAGGTTTTCATGAATGGTGGAGTATGGTAGTCGAAAAATCTTTCAAAAAATCATGTTTCTTTGATGTATATCAACAAAAGTGTACGCACACACCTCGATTTTGCTGTTTTGTGTACGCACACAGCCTGTTTTTGAGAGTGAGTTGGAAGTGGTGTTTCCTGACGAGGATTTTATGTGCTTTGGGATGGATTTTGGTGATGATTGTATCGTCAAATCGGAATGCCAAGTGATGGGGAAAGATTGTGAGTCTTGGGGACTGCAACCAAGTTGGTCAAAATGTACATGCCCGTAGCCTCAAAATAGGTGTGACTCACACCTGTGTAGGGGGTGTGACTCACACCTATATGAGGGTTGTGACTCACACCTGTTTTGGGGCAATTTTGATTGGTCTTTTTGTACGATTGAGGGTGGGGCGAGGGAAAAAGACTCTAAGCAGTTGCTTCTGATGGCGCGAATGCAGATGAGATACAAATGTTTGTCAAAAGGTAGGTGTCATTATGGTGTGTTTGGGTATTTTTTTCGTGCCGTTTTAAGTGTTTTTGAAATATTTTCTTGTTGAAGTTTGGAATAATGCCTAATTTTGCATCTGTTTTTTAAGAAGAGTGTAAGGAAACACTTTGGGTATTTGAAAAATCCTTTTTTCTCAAAAGGATTCTTTTTTAGAGGTTTTAGAAGATTGTAAAAGTAGAGTTATGCTTGTAATATTGATTATAATAATAGTTCTTTTGTTGGTTGCATTGGGTGTGATAGGTTACTTGTATAGAAAAGAGCACAACAAGTGCGAAGCGTACAAGAAAAGTGTCGCAATACAGAAGGGTTATCTGCAGAACATGAGTCATGACATTCGCACCCCGATGAATGCCATCTGCGGTTTTTCACAGATTCTTTGCAACAGCAAAATTCGTGACATGTTGTCGGAAGAGGAGATTGCTGAATATGGAGTGATTATCCAGAGCAATACGGACTTGCTGAGTACTTTGGTGAACGACATCCTGGACATCTCGGATATGGAGAGTGGTAAATATAAGATGAATATCGGAGAGTGTCATGTGAACGAGGTGTGCCGCCGGGCTATCAATACGGTGAAGTCTCGCTGTCCAGGCGGTGTGAATATGTATATGACGACAGATGTGGCTGACAATTACACGATTCAGAGTGACCCGAAACGTGTGGAGCAGGTGATTATGAACTATTTGACCAATGCGGAGAAACATACGGACGAAGGTGAGATTCATGTGCATGTGTCGCTGGACGAGAACCCCGGAATGGTCACTTTCTCCGTGACCGACACGGGCGAAGGTGTCCCGCCAGAAAAAGCCGAGGTCATCTTTGGCCGATTTGAAAAGTTCAACACCATCAATGGCGGCACAGGGTTGGGCTTGCCCATCTGCCGGCAAATTGCCACACAGTTGGGCGGTGAGGCTAAACTCGACCTGACGCACAAAGGAAAAGGCGCCCGCTTTGTGTTCACGCATCCCGTGTGAACAGGTTTTTCAGAATGATTTTTGTGAGGTAATAGACGAGGACTGCAAGCAGGATGTAGCCCACGTAGATGAGTGTTGTCCACGAAACCACCAGGTAGATGCACATGGCGGCTCCGGTCAATTTTGCCAGGTAGGTCATGCCTGGCAAGAAGTAGAAATGATGATAGATTTCGTCGATGACGGCCAGATAGGTGATGATGACGAGCCACATCATCACGACGAGCGTGGCCATCAGTGGAGGCAACACCAGCGGATTGAGGGTGGGGTGGAAGTAGTATTCCTGCCAAAATTCTGGCACAAGGTTCTGCACCGACGCATAGAGTGAGGCCATGAGGGCGACGAGAAGCAGAAAGAGGGCAGGGTAAATGCTGTTCATCTCTTCGAGAAAACCTTGTGGGTGCCATGCACGGAGTTCGTTCAGGATTTGTGCCGGCTGCCAGGTGCGCATGTCCTTTTTCCGCCCGAGCACAATGGCGACGGCTCCCAGCATGATGACTGCCGACATCCAGATGGCGCGGCTGTCGGAAAGGATATTGAGCAGTTGGGAAATGGTGTCGTCGGGGGTTGCTCCCTTCAGCAGGTCGGTTTCGGGAATCCAGCCCATGACTCGCTGGCTGCTGGCCACTTTCACCCAAACAGAGTCGATGGAATCAGTGTGAATGGTCTTGATGGCGGCTACGGCGATGATGTCTCCCCTGTGTACGTGGCAAGTGTCGGTGTTGAGGTCACCCTCACGGGGGATGAGCATGAGGGAATCAGCCTTCACCAGAAAGTTGAAGTTTTCCGAATAATGATGGGTCAAGCGGAACTCCAGCGAGTCCATCTGCTTCGGGGAGAGCACCATGAGGGTTGTGTCGGAGGCGATGGCCGTGTCGATGATGTTGACAATGGTCGGGACGGAGTCGCTGTCCAACGGAGCCGCCTCGGTCGGTCGGGAGACGGAACCTCCCACACATGAGGCTGCAAGTGTGGTGAAAATAATGTATAGCAGTTTCTTCATTGTCGGTGCACTTTCACTGTAGATAGAGTTTCATGAAGCAGTTTTTGCAGTCAAATTCGAGCCGGAAGGTGTTGCCGTTTGCCATTTTGAGGGTCAAGTGCTGCGACTTTTCCACCAACGGATAGGCAGGCTTATTGTCAGGTCGCTTATCGAGAGTGGTGAGTGACGTTCCCCTCCTTGCCGCCACTTTTCTTGTGCATGCGCCCAATTGCCTTCGGATGCAGTATCTGCAAATCATGACAGGAGTGTCCTTGTCGTGAGTCAGTTCGTAGGGCTGTTCTGTGTTCAGGATGACAGGTTCGTGCTTTTGCCGCTCAAGGGGGTAGAACCTTCTCCTTTCTTCGGTCAGTTTCTCGGAGAGTTCCCGTCGCCATTTGCTCAAGAGGGAAGAAGGGAAAAAATAGTTCTTTTTGAGGTTGATACTCACGTTTTTAGCCTCAAAGATGGTGTCGCCAAGTTTGCGCAGTTGGCGTTCGATGTTTTCTTTCTGATGGGTGTGTGCCAACTCGTAATCTCCCTGAATGCAGACTTGGGCGGTTAGCCCGTCTTCATCCGTCATCGTGATGTAGCCTTCGTCCATCGCCACTTCCACCGCAATCCTTCTTTCAGCAGAAGACTTGCTGAGCATTTTGTCCCATTCCACATCCTGATTGCGAAAATATTGTACTCCTCGGACGGGCCGGAAGGCTTCCGCATGATTCACCCGGAAACCGACCAGTTTGCCTTTGTCCATGTAGCAAAGGCCATCGCCGTTGTGCAGCACGGTGGTTCGGTTGAGGGGTTCCCCCATCGCTTTGGGAGTGTAGATGTTGGCATCGGGTTGACTCACATCCGTCACAAATCCTCGGTTGAAACTTCGCTTCACATCGGGGACAAACTTCAGGTTCACGTGTCCTGAAGAGGCTCTGCAAAACTCCGTCGGATGTTGGGCGATGACCCTATTCAAGGCTTCCGAATAGGCGGCTGTCACATTCTTCACATAGTTGGCATCTTTCAGCCTTCCCTCAATTTTCAGCGAAGAGGCTCCCGCCATCAGCAGGGCTTCCAGATGGTCGATTTGGCAGTTGTCTTTCAGAGAAAGCAGGTGGCGGTCCTTCATCACCGTCTTTCCGTCGGCCAGGAGGTCGAAGGCCATTCGGCACACTTGGGCGCATTCTCCCCGGTTGGCACTGCGGCCAAAAAGGGCTTCGCTGGCGTTGCAACGTCCGCTCAGGCAGACACACAAGGCTCCATGCACGAAAACTTCGAGTTGGGTGGTGGGACAAGTCTGGTGGATGTCGGCTATTTCGTCGAGGGTGAGTTCGCGGGCAAGGACCACTTGAGGAAATCCCAAGTCGGCAAGCCGCTGCACTTGCTCGGGGGTGCGGTTGTCCATCTGAGTGCTGGCGTGGAGCGGAATGGGCGGGAGAGGAAGGGCGAGTAGCCGCAGGTCTTGAATGATGAGTGCATCCACATGGATGTCGTGCAGTTGCCTGATGAGCCGTTCCACTTCTTGCATCTCTTGGTCGAAGATGAGGGTGTTCACCGTCACATAGACTTTTGCCTTGTAAAGATGGGCAAAATCGACCAGTCGGGCTATGTCCTCCACGCTGTTGCCAGCAGCGGCACGGGCGCCAAAGGCTGTGGCACCTATATAGACAGCATCAGCACCGTGCTTGATGGCCTCGATGCCAATGTCTGCTGTCCGAGCGGGAGCAAGAAGTTCGATGCAGCGCATTAGTTGATGTCTTCGATGTTGAAGGGTGTTTCTTGATAGACGTAGTAGTTGAGCCAGTTGGTGTAGAGCAGGTTGGCAGCCGCTCGCCATCGCACCACGGGCATCTGGTTCGCGTCGTTGTGGGGATAGTAGTTCTGTGGCATGTTGATGGGCTTGCCTTTGGCCAGGTCGCGCTTATACTCGCTGTCGAGGGTCAGAGGAGAGTATTCCAAGTGGCAGGTGATGAAAAACTCACGGCCATTTCTGGCTTCCACAATGGTCACGCCTGCCTCTTTGCTCTCGGCGATGATATGCAGCCCCGGCACCTTCTCGATGTCCTTGCGGTACACCTCGCAGTGACGGCTGTGGGGAGCATAGAACACGTCATCGAACCCACGGAAGATGGGCAGTTCGGGGGCGAGCATCTGATGCTCGAACACGCCGAATATCTTGCTCGTGGTGTTGTACTTCGGCACTCCGTAGAAATGGTACAATCCTGCAAATGCCGCCCAACAGACGTAGATGGTGCTGGTCACATGATTGTGTGCCCAGTTGAACACCTCCTGCAACTCTTGCCAGTAATTCACTTCCTCATAACTGATGAACTCCAGCGGTGCGCCCGTCACGATGAGGCCATCATACTTCTCCTTCTTCATGTCCTCAAAGTTGCGGTAGAACGCCATCATGTGTTCCACGGGCGTGTTCTTGCTCGTGTGCGACTTGATTTTCATGAACTCCACCTTGATTTGCAGGGCAGAGTTGGAGAGGATGCGGATGAAATCCGTTTCAGTGGTGATTTTCAGCGGCATGAGGTTGAGCACAGCCAAGCGGAGCGGACGAATCTGCTGACTGTCCGCTCGTTTGTAACCCATGGTGAAGATGTTTTCCTGTTTCAGTTCATCAATGGCCGGAAGTTGGTCGGGTAAGATTAAAGGCATGAGTAAGTTAAAAGTGAAAAACTAAGAACTAAAGGTAGAAGTAACCCCATCTTTCAAGCATGGGGTACTTCTACTTTTAGTCCTTAACTTTTAGTTCTTGTTTTTAATGTAGTTCACAATCCAGGCACCCACTTCCTTCGTGCCATACTTCTCGCCGCCTTCCACTTGGATTTCGGGAGTGCGCACGTTTTGGTCGAGTGAAGCGTTGACGGCCTCACGGATGAGGGCACCTTCGGCCTTCAGGTCGAAATACTCAAACAGCATGGCCACCGAGAGAATCTGTGCCAGAGGGTTGGCGATGTTCAGGCCCTTTGCCTGTGGCCAACTGCCGTGGATAGGCTCAAACACAGGAGTGTGTTCGCCCGTCGAAGCCGATGGAAGCAGGCCCATCGAGCCAGTGATGCACGAACCCTCGTCGGTCAGGATGTCGCCGAAAGTGTTCTCAGTCACCATCACATCGAAGAACTTAGGCTCCTGAATCATGCGCATCGAAGCATTGTCCACATACATGAAGTCGGTGGTCACATCGGGATACTGCGGTGCCATTTCCTGAGCCACGGCTCTCCACAGACGGCTCGATGCCAGCACGTTAGCCTTATCCACCACCGTCAGGTGCTTTCTGCGCTGACGGGCATACTGATAGGCCACCTTCAGGATGCGCTCCACCTCGGGACGAGAGTAGGCGTTCGTGTCGTAGGCATAGTCGTTGCCCTCCTTCTTCTCGCCAAAGTACATGCCGCCCGTCAGTTCGCGGATGCAGATGAAATCGGCACCACGCACCAGTTCATCCTTCAGCGGCGACTTATGCACGAGGCAGTCGAAAGTGGTCACAGGACGCACGTTGGCAAACAAGCCCAACTTCTTTCGCATGGCCAGCAAACCCTGCTCGGGGCGCACCTTCGCATTGGGGTTGTTGTCGAACTTGGGGTCACCCACCGATGCGAAGAGCACGGCATCGGCCTCCATACACGTCTGGAAAGTCTCCTCGGGGAAGGGGTCACCCACCTCATCGATGGCATGAGCACCGCAGAGGGCTTCCTTGTAACTTACTTCGTGGCCGAACTTCTCGGCGATGGCGTTGCACACAGCCACGCCCTGTTCCATAATCTCTGGCCCGATACCGTCACCGGCCAGCACAGCAATTTTCAGTTTCATCGTTTTATTTAGTTATAAATTCTTTCGTGCAGCACCTTGTCTTCCATAAAGCACGGATGCACAGGCCCATAGCCATGTCCGAACTCATATTCGGCACCTAAGGCGATGGCCTTGCCGATAAACTCTTCACCTTTCTCCACCGCCTCACTTAGCGTGTAGCCTTTGGCCAGATAGGTGGCAATGGCCGAAGAGAACGAGTCACCCGTGCCGTTCACGTTGTGGGTGGCGATGCGGCGTTTCCGAAACTCTTTCACCTCGCCCGTCTCGGCGTTGTAGAGAAAGTCGGACAGCATATCCTGTGCCGACGAGCCTCTTCCTGCCATCACCTGACTTTCCATGCTCTTCACAATCACACTGTTGCCCCATTGTCCCAACTCCTTGATGTCCTCCCAAATGTTGGTGATTTTCCTCTTTAGCAACACCTCAGCCTCGCGAAAATTAGGCGTGATGAGCGTGGCGATAGGGAAGAGTTTTTCCTTGTAAGCCCCGATGCTCTCGTCGCTCACCAGTTGCACCCCGTTACTATCCACGATGACAGGGTCAATCACTTTCTTCACATTCGGGTAGCGTCGGAGCAACTCGGCCACACCGTCTATAATCTCAGCGGTGGGCAACACCCCCGTCTTGATGCACTGTGCGCCCACATCGCCCAGAAAGGACTCGGCCTGACTCACCACCAGTTCCACCGGCAGCGGGGTCACGCTCTTCACACGCCGCGTATCCTCATCCACAATGCCCGTCAGCGCACATGCCGCATAGCCTCCACACGCAGTGATGGCCTTGATGTCTGCCTGCATGCCCGCACTGCCCAATGGCTCGCTGCCTGCAATCAGAAACACGATGTTCAGTTGTTTCTTCATGTACATTATATATAATAATTGGGTGCAAAGGTACGAAAAAAGTTAGGAGTTATAGGTGAGAAGATGCGTTTTTTTGTTTTCAGAGGTGTTTTTCCAGTTTGAAGAAGAGAAAATAAGTGAGTGTTATAAACAAACTGGCGGGAACTTACATCATGGATTCGTTCCCGTCAGTTACGCTTACTTTTATAATTGTGAGAAATGGAATTCTTTCTCAGAACTCAGCCATGCTATTCTCGCTGTGGCGCATAGGCTGGCTGGTCTGTCACAACTTCGTGTGTTACTTCAACGTTACTGTCATCAGATGGAGATACAGTTCTCGCTTTCTGCGTGACAGTCAGTTCCACTCGCTCCTCGTTGATGGAGAAGACGATTACTTTTGTACGCCGTTCTGTAGTGTTGGCATTGGCGGTAGCCGTCAGTTTCACTGTGGGTGTTCCAGAGGTGTAGGGCATCACCTCCACTGTGAGCCAACTGTCCGATGCGGCTGCTGAGGCGATGGATGTTGTCATCTTCTCAAGTGTGACCAGTTGGCTAGAGGCGTCTGCTGCCATCGTGATGGTCTGTGAGGAGAATTCGCTGCTTCCATCGCCTCCGTCGCCACCACTGCTGCATGCTGTGATATAGAAAAGGACAGCCATGCTCAAAAGATAGGATAAAATGCTTCTTGTTTTCATTGTTTCTCCTTATTTAATCATGATTTTCTTACCGTTATGAATATATATACCTCTCATGGTGGGTTTCTCGATGCGGCGGCCTTGCAGGTCGTAATAGGAGTCGTCGGCATGATTCTGTACCTCCACATTCTCTATGTCCGTGGTTTCGTCCCATCCGATGTCTTCTCCGTCAAAAGCGAAGGAACGCACTGGAGCACCAGCCGCTTTCGGCACAGCCAGCCAAGCCTTATGTCCTGCAATGGAGAACGCACCGCCGTTTGCTGCACCCCAGTACCAGCCAAACACGTCGCTCTGTGCGCTGCCCGATGCGCCATAGGAGAGTTTGTAGAACCAATAGTTGCCGCCGTCCGCAGTGGTCGTTGTGGCCAAGTCGCTGCCATGGAGCCAGTTCGTGTCTGTGTAGGTTGCCGCACTTTCTGTAGGTGTCAGCGTATATGCCGACGCATCATCTGTCTGGCTGGTCAACATCACAGCCACACCCTTAGGCACCACGTTGTTCGTCTTGCCGCCTTCGGCAATGACTTTATAGACCAATTTCCCTTTGCTGATGCCTGTCACCACGCTGGCCTTCATGCCCACAGGAAGGACGTAGGCCGACTGAGAGTTGTAGAAACTGGCATACAGAGAAGGCTTCTCCCCTTCTTCCATGTCAATCCCTTCCCTATATGCTGTCATGTCCATCTCCTCAATATAGGCAAAGTCCTCCCAATATTTGGCATTCCAATACCGTGACTTGCACCCCAAAGGAACTTTCAGTATGGCATGCTTGAAAGTGGTGGTTTCAAATGTGTCTGAATGATATATGTTTGGAGGTGTAGGGCTGACAGAGATGATGGTCTCTAAGTTCTTGTCCCCAGAAAAGGCTTTATCCTCTATTTTAAGCACTCCATCCCCAATTATGATGGAAGTTAAATTTGTAAAGTTCTCAAAAGTGCCGTAGGGAATGCTTGTAATATTGTTCCCAATCCGGACGCTTGTCAGGTTGGTGCATTCATAGAAAGTCTTATGGCCGATGCTTGTCACGCTGTTGGGGATGGCGATGGATGTCAGGCCGCTGCAGCCATAGAAAGCCTCATCGCCGATGCTTGTCACGCTGTTTGGGATGGTGACTGATGTCAGTCCGCTGCAACCATAAAAAGCCAAATAGCCGATGCTTGTTACGCTGTTGGGGATAGTGATGGAGGTCAGGCCGCTGCAGCCAGAGAAAGCTTTATCGCTGATGCGTGTCACGCTGTTGGGGATAACAAGGTCAGACACTTCTACTCCATTTAGGTATAGATGGTGAGCATAATACAATGGATTGCTGTCATGATTCCCAAACGAGATATTACACCAAGAGGCGAGGTCTGTAATGTGAACGGCAGTCAGTCCGCTGCAGCCAGAGAAAGCTTCACGGCCGATGCTCGTCACGCTGTTGGGGATGGTGATGGAGGTCAGGCCGTTGCAGCCAGAGAAAGCCGATCCTGTAATTCCCGTTGTTCCGTCTTTTATAATTATTTCCGTATTATTAGGCATAGTCCCTTTATATTTATATGCTACATTCCCTGCATACACCATGCCGTCTGGTTGATTATTATACCATGGTGTGTTATAGAAAGCAGAACTGCCGATGCTTGTCACGCTGTTGGGGATGGTGATGGATGTCAGGCCGCTGCAGCCAGAGAAAGTGCCATAATCGATGGTTGTCACGCTGTTGGGGATGGTGATGGATGTCAGTCCGCTGCAGCCATAGAAAGCAAGACTGCCGATGCTTGTCACGCTGTTGGGGATGGTGATGGATGTCAGGCCGCTGCAGCCAGAGAAAGTGTCATAATCGATGGTTGTCACGCTGTTGGGGATGGTGATGGATGTCAGGCCGCTGCAGCCATAGTATTTGCAACTCATTGTGTACCAGCACGTTTTGGTTTAAACGGTAGAAAAGTGATTGCATGGATTCTTTGGATGGAGAAAATGATGAAGAATTAACGCTTTTAACTTTTATAAACCACAAAAGAGATGTGAATGTGCAACAATGGAAGAATGTTATCCTGAACTCAAATATGTTTTGTAAGTATATGTCTTAATAAGATGCATAGCCTCTCAAAAATACAATCAAAACACAAAAACGTGTATTTTTCGCATTTTTGACCATTTTAAATATGTAATTTTGTTAAATACGCTTGAATTTTGAGATTTTTTCTCATATTTTACAACCTGCATCAAAAAAATAATTGTATCTTTGCACAAAAATATTGAGATATGCTAGTAAATTTCACAGTCAAAAATTATCGCTCTTTCAAACAGGAACGTACTTTTAGTATGGAGGCGAGTTCAATAAAAGAGCACAAAGGGTCTGTAATTAGTGAGGGTAAGTATAGTTTGCTTCCTTTGGCAGTTTTTTATGGCGCAAACTCTGGTGGCAAGAGTAATTTCATTCAGGCCATATCTACTATGCGAAGCATGGTCAGACGTTCTGTGCGTTTGAATGAGGGTGATGCGCTACCTTACGATCCTTTTGCATTGGATGAAAACTCTGACACGCAACCTACTTTGTTTGAGATACAGTTTATAAAAGGTGAGGTGCTTTATCGATACGGTTATGAATACGACAAAACCGACATCATATCTGAGTGGTTGTATGAGAAACGGTTTGGCGAGAAAGAATACGAACTATTCATGCGCTCGCGAGACATCATTGAAGTGTCAGCGAAAAGATTCCCTGAAGGTCTGGGAAAAGAGGATTTGACTAATTCGAATCGTCTCTTCCTGTCACTTGTTGCCCAACTGAAGGGTGAGAAGTCCAACTCGATAATGGGATGGTTCGGTGAATGCAATGTGCTATCTGGAATAGACAGCGAAGGCTATGAAGCCTTTACGCTCAGAATGTTTTTGGAACATTTGAACGGAGCAGATCAGGCTCAGGAGTTTTTCAAGACCTTGCAACTGGGCTTTACTCGTTTCACGGTCAAGAAGGTTGATATTCCCAAAGAGGCTTTGGATAGTGCCCCCAAATCGATAAGGTCACAATTGGAAAAAGACATAGCCACGGGTAGTATCGTCGAACCGATAACTACTCATAATGTCTATGATGAGAATGGAGTTGTGATTGGTGAGCGTAATTTTCACAAGAACCAGATGGAGTCAGAGGGAACAAAGAAAGTGATAGAAATTTCAGGTCCAATTTTCGATACGTTGAACGAGGGCAAGACGCTGATTGTGGATGAACTGGATGCAAAACTGCACCCGCTCCTTACTCGCAATATTGTGCTTCTGTTTATGGATCCAGAGAAGAACAAGCATGGAGCACAGCTTATCTTCGCTACACACGACACCAATCTGCTTGATTTGGACATTGTTCGTCGTGACCAAATTTGGTTTGCAGAGAAGGACAAAGTGGAGTCTACCGACATCTACTCGCTTGTGGAGTTCAAGGATGAAGACGGGAAGAAGGTTCGTAATGACCGTGATATCAAGCGTGACTATATCCGGGGCCGCTATGGTGCCATACCTTTCATTGGAAAATAAAGTGATGCTATGGGATATTCAAGAAAAGAAGAAATCGCAAAGCTGAGGCGGGAACGCAAAGAAGCCAAGGCTGCCAAGAAACGCAAGGAGAACATTCGCGAAAAACTAGTGCGTTTTCTCATAGTCTGTGAAGGTACGAAGACAGAGCCGCACTACTTCGAGGCTCTTATCAAGAACTATATATCAACTGTTCGTGAGGTGACAATTGAAGGCGAAGGCAGGGCTACTGTGGCCCTGGTTGACAGAACCTTAGAAATAAAGCAGGAACTAGAACGAAAGAATGCCATGTCTTTTGATCGCGTATGGGTCGTTTTTGACAAGGATGACTTTGACGACTTCAACGATGCCATCAAGAAAGCCCACAAGTTGGGTTTCCAAAGCGCCTGGACGAATGAAGCCTTTGAACTCTGGTACTATCTGCATTTTGAGTATCTTGACACAGGCATTGGTCGCGAGGCCTACATTGACAAATTGCAAGATGCCTTTCGCAAGAAGATGGGCGATGATGGCTTTAAGTATCGGAAAGGAAATCCCGATATATACAGCTTACTTCAGCAGTATGGTCGTGAGGACTTAGCAAAGCGCTTTGCAAAACAGCTTCGAGCGTTACATACTGGCACCAACTATGCGATGCATAAGCCTTGCACGATGGTAGATAAACTGGTAGAGGAACTAGAGCATCCAGAGAGCTTGTTAGAATAAAAGAATAATCGAAAAGAGTAATTTGATATGTGGTCAGATAAAGAAACAACAGAAGATTTGTTAGGGTATACTGTTCACGCATCATTATTGAAAAGCGTGGTGACAAATGATAAGAACCTTCCAATCACTGTTGGATTATACGGTGATTGGGGTTCTGGAAAAACAAGTATCCTCAAAATTCTTGAAGAAGAACTCAAAAATGATAATGATACCGTCGTGGTTTATTTTGACGGTTGGTCGTTTGAGAGTTTCGACGATGCCAAGATGGCACTAATTCAGGGCATTGTTGATGCTTTGGAGAAAGATAAGCGTTTCTTTGCAAAGGTTGGTGATAAAGCTACTGAAACATACGAGGCTTTAAAAAAAGCCTTCGCTAAACTTAAGAAGTCCATCAGCTGGATGCGTGTGCTGAAATTCTCAGCCAAAACTGTTATTCCAGTGGCAACAGCAGCAACAACGGGTGGAGCATCATTGATTATCCCCATGCTTTTAAGTGCTTTTAAAGATCATCAAGATGACTTAGGCGAACTACTCACGGGAGATAAAGCAGAACAATTCCTTAAGGATACTCTTAACGCGGAAGATGAAGAGAAAAAATATGAGGTAGTACGTGAGTTTAGAAAGGATTTTAAAGATTTGATAGACAAAAGCAAGCAGGGGAAGATAGTTGTTTTGATAGATGACCTTGACCGCTGTCTGCCTCACCACATCATTGAAAACTTAGAAGCTATCAAACTATTCCTTAATGTGCCAAAGACTGCTTTTGTAATAGCTGCAGATAGTTACATTGTTACCAACGCCATCAAAAGTGAATACAAAGAAATCATCAATGCTGCATCGGAGGAACGACCACAACTGGGTGATTCATACATGGAGAAGTTTATCCAGGTTCCATACAAAATACCATCTCTAAGTCCGAAAGAGGTGGAGACATACGTCACATTGCTTTTCTGTCAATCAATACTGGATAATACGCTTTTCAAGAAAGTAAGAGAGGATTTCGCTATATTTACGAAGGATAATAAATTCGATTGTTATGGCTGGTCGAATATTCAAACGTTGTTGAAAAGTGAGATTCCTACAGGATTGGGAGAGACCATCGGCTTTGTTACCCGATTTTCATCGATTATCGGTAATTCAATGAAATGGAATCCTCGATTGATTAAACGTTTCTTGAATGCGTACGAGATGCGTTCGAGTCTGTTGGAGCAGTCTGGGATAACGGACATAAAATCCAAGTTCGCCCTATTGAAACTGATGCTGATAGAGCAAAAGCATGTGGAACAGTTTAAGCAACTCAATTCATGGGTCATGAGTAATCTCAGCACGCCGCCTGAGTTACGGGTGATAGAAGACTATGCTGATGGAAAAGGCAAGGAATTAGGTGAACATCAAGATTGGAATAATCCAGATTTGATAAAACTTGTATCTGAAACGCCAAAATTCAGTGAAGTTGACATGAGGGAGTTGTTCTGGGTGTCACGTGACATTATTGTGGAGCAGATGAGCGGGCTCTCCCTTGTTTCGACACGAGTAAGGGGTGTATTCAACCGCGCCTACAATGCTTCAACAGATAATGTAAGGGAGAACGTCTGCAAGAACGAGGTTGCTGCAATGTCCGCGAATGATTTGGAGGAGTTATTTGATTTGATTGACTCAAAGATACTTACTGAGCCAACAGAAAAGGAGGGATACAACGTGTATTACTTCTGTATTATGCATGGTGTTGAACGGGCTTATATGCGAATGCTCGGAGTTCTAGGAAGAATAGACACGACGAAAATCCCCTACTCTTTAGGCAACAAGTTCAAAGCCATTTTGGTGAGGTATAATCGTGACAAGAAACTGACAGAGTTGCTGGAGAAGAACAAGCGACTTATGCGTTCGATAAACGGAAATTAACAGCAATACATAGAAAACAATGGGAACATCACACAGACATACACCAACGGTGAAAGGCGAGCCTAACTGGGGCAAAGCCTCTGCTGCTTTGACAGGGCTGACAGGTGACGTTGAAGAGTCGGATGAACTTCAAAAAAATCCACCAGACGACAAGACACCAGCACAAGTCGAGAAAAGGCAGAACCAACTTGGAAAACGCATTTCGAGGAACTATCACACTTCAGTCAGAAACCTTGTCAAAGCTTCTGGCGGCAGGCATACGATAAGTAGTGGTGGCTCGCGTGCATTAGGTCGTGGCGGTATTGCCGTCATAAACAACTTTATTTCCGTAATCCAAGAAATTGTCAGTAATGGTCTTGCTGCTTGGCTGCAACAAAGAGGTATATCTTCATTAGAAGACAAAAGTTGCCAGAATATAATTGATTTTCTTAGACAGTATGTCGAGTCTGGGGTAGCCGGACTGGATAGTACTGCTGCAAATGAGGCCATAGAAAATGTGATGGATCGTTTGCAGGAATTGGTTGGCGACAATGTGGATGAAATAGAAGATAAGTTTGACGCAATCCTAAATGGGGAGGAAATTAAGAATATAATAGATTACTTTTTTGGCATGTATGTATATGTTCATCTTTCACAGGATTTCGAGGAGAAGCTGGAATATGAAAAAGGCTCAGTTGCGATGAAAAATGCCATGAACGAGGTGAAGGAGCAGATTCTTGATGACATAAGAGTGGGGAGAGTTGGCCGCGATGTGAGAACCGTGGATTGGAGCAAACCAGAAGGGGCAGATTTTATTCAGGCAGAATTTGATCGTATACTTTTTATTTTACAAGGCAATGAAGATTAAAGTTGGTACTTATTGTACGAAGCGTTACAATAAAAAAGATACTCGATTGACCATTCCCATTAGGATTGAAGATGCAAAGGGTAATGTGATGTGTACGTCGGCGGTAGTGCAGATGAACCCTATAGCTCGTTTTTGGGGTAAATCACCATCGTTGGCATTTAGTCTCTTATATCTATCGGCCATAGCCTATGCTGTGGACAGAAGTGTGGAAAGGCATATTTACTCGATTGACGGATGGTCAAGAGAGTTTGATGTGGAGATTAATATTCCAGAATATCAAGCGTTTCAACCTTTGGAGGGGCAGCTTAATGCAATGCTTTCGTTCCTAACAGGCGATTATTGGAATTGTCATTTTGTGGGATCGGCAAACGTTCGCTATGGCAGATACAAAAACACGAACTACTACGATGGTATCACCCAAGTGAATCTTTTCTCAGGAGGAATGGATTCCTTGATTGGTGCGATAGACTATTTGACAGACAATCCTGAAGGAAAGTTGTTTTTGGCCTCTCATTATGATAGTAATATGTCTGCCCGACCTGAACAGAATAGATTAAAGGACTTGTTCGCTCAAAAGTATCACAAGCGATTCTGTTATATTCCTGCAGTCATGGTGGATCCCGGCTTGTCATTAGAGAATTCATGCAGGTCGCGTTCTTTGATGTTTATTTCTATTGCATTAATTGTTGCATCATTCTCAAAATGTGATGTTATAGTACCAGAGAATGGATCTGTATCTCTGAATTATCCATTGTCTGCATCAAGACGAAGCTCTTGTAGCACAAGAACCACACACCCTATCTTTTTGAAGCAATTGAATGATATCATTGCCACATTAGGATTCTATTCAAGAATAGAGAACCCTTATGTGAAAATGACTAAAGGTGAAATGGTTCGGGATTGTTCGGATAAAGAATATTTACTCCAAATTGTCTCTGAATCCAATTCGTGTGGCAAGAAAAGTAAAAAACAGTTCTTTACCGACAATAGAGAGGCGACACATTGTGGACACTGCATGCCGTGCATGTACAGAAGGGCCGCTATGACTGGAGTAGATGATCCAACTACATATGGAAATAGGCTAATAACCCTATATAATTTAAAGTCTCGCAACATTACAAATTCATTACCCAATGATTTCTTTGCCATGTTGGAATTTCTTAAAAAGAACTTGACGCGTGAAGAAATCAAGAAAGAACTACGGATTGCGGGGATGGCTGGATTTGATGATTTGGATGAATATGTAGATTTGGTGGTAAGAACGCGTGCAGAGCTGGGAGCGATGATACGAGAAGACAACAATGCTACCATTCTTAGATATTTGGGCTGGAATTAATGATTATTGATACGCATTGTCACTTTGATATGATGCCTAACCCTGAGGCATATATCTCTGCTAAAGAAAAGGTGGGGGATATTGTGATTGGCATGACAAACCTACCATCGCATTTTAAGATGGGGTTCCCACACGTGAAAAGATATAAACATATCCGTTTAGCTTTGGGATTGCACCCATTGTTGGCATCAGATAATAAAAAGGAGTTGTCATTGTTTAATTGCCTTCTTGACCAAACATCCTATATCGGAGAAATTGGATTAGATTTCTCAAAAGAAGGATGGTCAACAAAGGATGATCAAGTTCTCCTATTAAGAAAGTTACTAGCAAAGTTAGAAGGCAAGAAGAAAATAATCAGCGTTCATTCAAGGATGGCCGAAAAGGAACTGTTCGATCTTTTGTGTGAGTACAACATTAATAATGTTATTTTCCACTGGTATTCTGGCCCTATTGACTTAATGCCTTCCATCATTGCCAAAGGTTACTATTTTTCTGTTAATGAAGCCATGACTGTATCAAAGAATGGCCAAAATATTATTGATAGAATTCCACGAGACAGAATCCTTACAGAATCAGATGCTCCATACAATAACAAAGCAAGCATTAGTAAAACACTTATCAATCTGGCAATGTCAGAAGATGAAATAAACTACAATTTTAAAAGACTGATTGCGAAAATTAGAAATTCAAATTGACTATTCAATATTTGTATGTTATATCATTATACATCAATACAAGCTTTAGAAGGAATTTTGAGAGGTTGCCCTTCTGAAAAGGGATTATGTTTTTGGGCTTCAAGATATGATTGTTTTGGAGATAAGGAAGAATATAAAATAGGCATTGAAACCATTAAAGCACTTTTACCTAAAGTTGAGAACAGATTGCAGCCCGATAGACGAGTCGCTTCTTCCTTTGATTGGAATAGCATAAAAGAGAATATAATGTTGCCCATGCCTTATGTCATATCATTAACAAAGCGATGTGATAATGATCATATGTGGGAGTATTACGCAGACCATGGACATGGTGTGGTTTTAGCACTCGACGAAACAAAGGAAGTTTCATTTGAGAGTATGCCACACATGATTATGCTTAAACCGTGTATTTATAAAGGCAAAGTATCAGATGAAGAATTGTTTAAGGAGATTGAAACAGAGTATTTTAATGGTGCATTCGGCATGCTTACTGGGCCTAAAAAAGAATTTGCATTTGGACTATTAAAGGATTATCCACAAGTCTTTGTGAAACTTATTGCGATGTACTTGCTTGGCTATACTGCTCCAAGAATAAAAGAAAAGAAATATTATCGAGAAGAAGAGGTTCGTGTTATTATTCCTTCGCAACGACCAAATTCAGAGGTTATGTTCATGCTCGACCAATTCAAAGAGGCTAAAATACTAGATATAAACATTGAGGATATGGTGCATATGGTTAAAGACGAGAAGCGTCGAGAAAAACACAGTGGTGAATTTGTATATTACAGGGAATTGTATCTTCCCAGTACATTTCTAAACAAGGTTTATATTAAGGATGCCAAACAATTGTCGAAAATAGAAAACATTTTAGCACATAAGGGTTTTGGTGACAGAGAAATAATAATGATTAAGTGATACGCCTTTATTATATATGGAAACTATTACGATACATGACAATTGGTATATAAAGCCTTTAGAATTATGTAATGCAGAGAAGTATATTGAGGATATAAACAATATATCATTTGCTGCAACAGGGTTTATACACACGTGGGAATCTAATCTGTTTTTTGAAGAAGCATGCCAACTTCTTGTTAACGCAATTAGACTTTTCCTACGAGGTTATTACGACTGTGCTTTTTACTCTCTGAGGCAGTCTATAGAAACGTCAATAGGCATCATTTATTTAACAGCGAATCCCAATAAAGAAAATGAATGGAAAATGCTTTGTGATGGTTTCGATTCTGGAGCTATGTCTAACTGGTTACGAAAATATGAACCAACATTTAAGGACATCAGAGAGAAGATGACTGGATTCTTTGATGGCGTACGAGATACGCAATTAAAAATAAACAAATATGTTCATAAGCAGGGATTTGTATCGTTTTATAAAGTAACAAATAATCCCATTCTATCTCAACAAAAAGGCATTTCTGAGGATCAAATCCAAAAGGATTTTGAAAGTTTCTTGAAAAAATGTATTGGTGCTATAGCCATTTATAGGTTAACTATAGATGCACTCCCCGTTGTTCTCATGGATGAGGATATTCGACTTAGAACTGGGGACTTAATAACAGAGCCATATTCGCAGGAATTTGTTGATACATACATAGGCAGTGAGAATATAGAAGCCTTTAAGACTACGGAAATCTATAAAGATTTTTACGAATCACTTCACAGAAATGAAAAACAAAATGATGCCGTGTATGATTTAATTCATTTCCAATATTATAACAGAGAAAAGATGGATGATTATATGGCCCAACTCCATTTGTGCTCGTTTACGGACAGAATTGCCATGTGTTTGTATACCATCTCTGTTAAAATATCTCATGTGTTTGTTGACGGTATTCATTGGTATCATTCAGATGTAAAATCAAGTAACAATGACAAATCAATTACAGTGGGATTGAGCTATTTTGAAGATTTCTTTTCTGACACAGAAAATGATTTTAATAAATGTTATTACAATGTATTCCTTTCACGTTGTCAAATAAATGGTAATTACACCTATTTTGAACACAACGAAATGCTTTCAGCAAATGAAATAGAGTGCGTAAGACTCGTAGCAATCAAACTATCAGATTTAGCTTGTCAAATAGAAAAAGAACTTTCTTCTTTGGTTAACAATCTATCAAAGCCATGATGGCAATTATCACTTGACAATTGTCATCATGGCTATCATCTCTATAACATTTCAGATTCATCTTCATATTCTTCTCTTGTAATTTGTGTTTGTGGGTCCACAATGAGAACTTCATTGTAAGTTAAACCATAGAGGTGATAGAAAAGGTTGTCAACCTCTTGCTCTTGTGAAGTTGTGGCTACACCATGAGATTGCAACTTGGCTGTGAGAATCTCGTCTACAAGATTCTCGATACGATTTTGAATATCCTTTGATGCAGACGGGATAGGTAGTTGTTCGTATAGATATGTCTGTATTTCAGGGAATACATCAGTTTTTTTTGTTGAGAATTTCTTCTTATAGTAGAAGTCAACAACCTTTGAATTGATACATGCCAGTAGATAGCGTATGCCGTAATCGCAGTCTAAACGCCTTCTTATACCATATACATTTTTGTTGTAACCATAATGTTTTCCAAGTGAGATGGTGGCTTCTAACATAGAGTCGACACGACGCAGGTATATCGCTTCGGATTCAAAGAAATTCCTTAATCGTCTATATTCTTTATGGCTCGTAGGAAGATATGTGTTACTCCACGAAATGGAGTATTTACGCATATCCTGTCCTATGAGCGTCTCTATTCCAGAATCGTTATCTCGTAGGAAATTCTTAGAAACTTCTGCACCTCTTTTTGATTCTGTAAGGCTACCTAATGACTTTCCTGAATCAAACATTTTCTGGAGGATAGGAATTATATCTGCCTTCAAACCGAATGTCATTTCATTGTACTTGTTAGTCTTACAGTATTCTTTGTCCAAATCATCATACCTAACAAAAGACTTTAGTTCAGCATCATAATCGAGATATGGAATACATGTATTTTGCGGAGTATCTTTCCTTACAATAGTTATAACATTCTCTGTAACTGCATCAAAGGGATTACAGGTTGCAATGGATAGCAAGTCTACACGATTCATGAAATATAGACGCATCTTGTTATCGTCTTTGTTCAAGAGGTAGAACTTAGGCGTAATCATTGAAACTATTCCTTTTGAACGACATAGTTCTTTTAATGAAAGTTCAAAGAATATTTTATATAGGTCATTGTTCCATTCATAATTAGCATACAAACTTACCGGAACGACAACATACGGTGGATTTCCTATCACGATATCAAAACCATCCTTTATACCAAACATCCATTCTGCATTAAAGAACGGTGATGACGCATTTTGGTTAAACATATCCCAATTAGCCAAGAGTTGTGCTGCACCTTGGCTAACGAAACCTGTATCCTTTATTGCTTTAGCAAGTTCATGACGTGTGTCTTTGATTTCCTTCTTCAGCCGTTGCTTATCAACGTTCCGTTTTGCGAGGAATATCTGATGGTTCAACTCTTTAAGTTTTGTCTTCTTTGACAAGATTTCTTCCGTTGACTCAAAGAGGCTTGCATTATAGTCAACAGGGATAAGTGTGTTTGCTGCCACAAACTTTGATTCAAGATTAGGCAACGGACGTATGCCAAAGTTGTGTGTAGCATCACTAGTTGGCTTCTGGTCAACCACAAGAGAAATGAAGAAACGAAGTTTGGAAATCTGCACAGCTATGGGCTGGATGTCAACACCATAGATGCAATGCTCTATCAAATATAGTTTGCGAGCATAGTCCGGGTCATTAATACTCTTGTTGAATGCTTCCTCGATGTCAGCCAGACGTGCCTTGCGTTCTGCTTCCTCGTCCTCGGCGAAAGCGAGCTTTGACTGCTCAATGGCAAGGTCTATCATGAAGTCCTTCCACATCTCGTTTGTGGGGTCGAGTTGTCGCAGGACGTGAACCAATTGCTGAAGTATGCCCATAGGGAATGCGCCCGAGCCACAGGCAGGGTCGAGCACACGACAGTTATAAACAGCCTGCATGATGGCTTTACGCTGTTCCTCGTTAAGCGTCGTTTCTTCGGTAGAGTAACTAAGCAGTTTGCGGTATTCAGACTCCAACTCATCCCCACATGTACGTTTCAAATGGGCAACAAGGCTCTCATCTACCATGTACTGCACAATTTCACGAGGTGTATAGAAAGAACCTGTTTGCTTACGGGCAGAGGTCTTTGTCTCAGGGTTATAAGATGCCAATAGGTTCTCAAAAGCCTTTCCCAACAGTTCCGGATCAAGAGAAACTTCCTGGTCAAGTGGGGTGTTCTCTTCAATGGTGAAGTTATAACGTTTCAAGATGTCAATAATGCCTCGTGCCGAAACACTCTTCTTGTTGTTATCGCCATACCAT
>OCVV011345522.1_pt1 | contig 28067 bp, 35 predicted proteins | sample 1539721 | NCBI WGS metagenome assembly OCVV01 (sample SAMN02144230, study PRJEB22623) | gut metagenome | biome: sheep rumen | host: Ovis aries | place: New Zealand | reverse complement strand
AAAGCATCCACGCCATCGTGCGGATCGACGCCCAGGACTACGACGAATACCGACAGCGGGTCGATTACCTGTACGCTGTGTGCCAGAAAAACGGAATGCAGATTGACCGGCAGAACCGGAACCCGAGCCGACTTTCCCGGATGCCCGGCGTGATGCGGAAAGGCAAGCCGCAGTACATTCTGGCGGAGAACATCGGCTGCGAATCCTTCACGGCCTGGAAGGAGTACATCGAAGGGCTGAACGATGACCTGCCGGATATGGAAAACCTGGAGGACCAGCTGAAAGACCTGCCGCCTCTGGCCCCGGAGCTGATCCAGGGCGTACTGCGGAAAGGCCACAAGCTGCTTCTTTCTGGCCCCAGTAAGGCAGGAAAATCCTTCGCTCTGATCGAGCTGTGCATCGCCATCGCCGAGGGCATTGAATGGCTGGGCCTGCAGTGTGCGCCCGGCGGCGTGCTGTACGTGAATCTGGAATTGGATCGGGCTTCCTGCCTGCACCGCTTCCAGGATGTGTACAAGGCCATGGGCGTCACGCCGCGGAACCCGGACGCCATCGATATCTGGAACCTGCGCGGAAGATCCTGCCCTATGGACAAGCTCTCCCCCAAGCTGATCCGGCGCTCGCTGAAGAAAGGCTACACCGCCGTGATCATTGACCCCATTTACAAGGTGATCACCGGAGACGAAAACAGCGCTGATCAGATGGCTGCCTTCTGCAATCAATTTGACAAGATCGCCACGGAGCTGGGCTGCGCCGTAATCTACTGCCACCACCACAGCAAAGGCAGCCAGGGCCAGAAGCGCAGCATGGACCGCGCCAGCGGATCCGGCGTTTTCGCCCGCGACCCGGACGCTTTGCTGGACCTGATTGAGCTGGATATTCCCCAGCAGAGCCGTGACGAAATGGTGAACCGGATCACCCGGGACGCCTGCATCGAGTACCTGCGGCGCTGGGGGAAGCTGGACGAAGTAAGCCAGGACGACCAATGCAACCACGTCCGGCTGATGGACATCTGCAAGGAGCTGCTGCCGGAGGCGTCTGTGCAAAGGATGCTGGAGGAAGCCGAACCGAAGAAGGAGGCCGCACGCTACCGCACCGGGTGGCGCTTGGAGGGCGTGCTGCGCGAATTCCGGCCCATGAACGCCAGGTACCTCTGGTTTGAGTATCCCGTCCACAGGGCCGACGAAAGCGGCCTGCTGAAGGACTTAGCAGCCGACGGTGAAAAGCACGGAAGCGTCTACAAGGCTCAGGCCGCCCGGAGGGAAAAGGCAAAGGCTGCCAAGCTGACGGAACGGCAGCAGATCGAAAACGCCCTCGCGATGGCGAACGGAGGTGAGCCCTGCACCGTGAAAGACCTGGCTGAATACATGGGTAAAAAGGAGGACACAATGCGTCGCTGGATCAACAGAAATGATTTTGAAATCGATAAAAATTCTGGAACGATCCGGGATCTGACGCGATCGGATGGCGGGATGCAATGACAGTCAATCCTCCGTCCCGTGCGGGATGCACTGTAAATCCCACGCAGTCAATCCCGCGCGGGACGGAGGATGCACTGTGAAATTTTACAGTCAATCCCGCGCGGGACGGGATGCAATGCACCCCTATAGGGGGAAAACGCACGACATCCCGCACGGGACGGACGGGGAGGGGGTGGGCTTAAGCCCCCCACCCCCGTCCCTGTCCCGCACGTGATGCCCAGGGATCCCCGCGCGAAAGAAAAAGAAAGGTGGATGCCAAAATGGAAAAAATCGAATTCTTCCTGCCCATGATCCCCCCCACCGTCACAGCCCAACAGCACCGGTTCAGCGCAGGGCGTGGTAAAAAAGCCCAGGTATACGATTCACCGGCGCTCCGTGACGCGCGGGAAAAGCTCACCGCATACCTGGGCGTCCATAAGCCACCCTGTCGTTTGATGGGGCCGGTACGGTTGGTGACGAAATGGATTTTCCCCATGACCCAGGGCAGCAGCCACGGCCAGTACAAGGCCACACGTCCCGACACCGACAACCTGGTGAAGCTGTTCAAAGACTGCATGACGAAGGTGGGATTCTGGTACGATGACGCTCAGGTGGCCAGCGAGACCATCGAAAAATTCTACGGCAACCAGCCGGGCATCTTCGTGTTCCTGGAAGAACTGGAGGATGATGTATGACACAGCCCATGCGACAGGCGGAGCCATCCATCCCCTGCGTGGATATGTGGCCCCTGGATCAAATGACGGACGCCGTGCGTGGCGCTTACGATGCTCTGGCGAAGCGCGGTGAAATCATCGTCCAGCACATTACCGTTAAACGAAGCGCCAACCTGGTGTTGATGGAGTACCTTTCGACCATGCCGCCGGACTGGACCCGGCAGGCACTCAAAAAAGAAAAGGAGGCATACGCATGATTTCAGCGACGATCACCTATAAGGACGGCACGGTAGAGGAACGGGATTTCCCCACCTGGCCCGCTTACGCGAAATTCATTGACGACAACGCCGGTTCGATCCGGGAGGCCGACGCCGACGATCTGCACCCGAGGGAGATCAGACAGGGGAGAAAAGGAAAATGACTTATGAGCGATTGGAATGTAGAGTTTGAAAAGTGGCTCAAGGAATTGGAAGAGAAAAGGGAGGTGGCGCGTGTTTCTCCGCCTGACGGGCAAGATGCTTCCGGGCAGTACGGACAGTGGATTTTGTGCGATGATCGTCTGCCGGAGGCTGGTCAGGATGTGATTCTCCTTTTCCGCGATACTTTCCATACGCACTCAGATTGGCCCAAAGTTGTTGTGAGCACGGCTTGGCTGTGTAATGTGGACGAGGAAAGAACGCCGAAAGGCGAATGGGCATTGACGGGGCGCTTGTATAGCATCTGGCCCAAAGTAATCAGTATCAAAAACGGGATCGCTTGGATGGCGCTGCCGGAACCGCCGAAGGAGGGATGAACATGGGCTTGTACATTTTGATATTAGCCATATGCGTTCCAATGTTTGTAATTCTGCTTGTTTTGATAACAGAAGATGGGGTTTCTGGCCTTGTCGAAGATGTTCTAAAAGCGATAGATATGATTCGTGAATACAGGAAGGGCAAGCGCAAGCGGAGGAAGGAGGGCTGAACCGTGGACGAGATTCTGATTCGTAAGCCGGAGAATCCGGCGCGGGCATTCCTCCGGCGGTACCGTACCATGTGCGACCGTCAGGATTCGCTGATTCGGGCCATCGACGATGCGCACGACCGGGCCATGAGCTGCACCGTCCGGTTAAAATCCGTCCACGTCACTGGCGGCAGCGGAGCCTATGACCGCATGGCCGAGGATGTGGCCAGGATGGTCGACGCGGAGGCGCTGATCTGGCAAAACCTGCAGACCTTGCGCGAAAGCCTTTCTGAAATCCTTTCCGCAATCGAATCCGTGCAGAACGAGCAGCAGAAGACTGTTCTCACCATGCGCTACATCGAGGGCATGGACTGGCTTTCCATCCAGCAGGCCATGAATTATGAGCGCACCCAGGTCTACGTGATCCACGGTTGGGGGCTTAAAGCCGTCCGTGATTGGATGGAGCAGACAGGCCGTCTCTAAAACTGCGGACGAAAACGGACTAATTGACATGCTATACTCTTAACATCAGAAGAGCGCTCAGAGCCAGGGCGCTCTTTTGATATTGAGAGTGCGCTGATATTTCTTTTCCCTTTTCTGCATATCAGCGGGCGCATTCAATTATTGGGGTGGGGCCGAATGCTTCTCAACCAGAAAGGGGAACAGAAAGGGGAGAAAACTATGGCTGCTTTGGAGATCGTCTATCTGTCACCGCATGACCTCAAGCCTTATGAGGGCAACACACGGAAACACGCGCCGGAGGATATTGACCAGATCAAGGCCAGCATCGCAGCGGATGGTTTCAATGATCCAATCGGGATCTGGGGCGAACAGAATCTGATCGTGGAAGGCCACGGCAGACAGATCGCCGCCATTGAGATGGGGCTGGAGACCGTGCCCTGCATCCGGCTCGACCATCTGACCGATACCCAGCGCCGCGATTACGCGATCCGGCACAACCGCACCGCCGAACTGAGCGGATGGGATTTTGCCAAGCTGGAAGAAGAAATCGCCGCGCTGGAAATTGAGGGCATCGATCTATCCGGGCTGAAGTTCGATATGGATGCGCTATCTGGGGGGGGGTGGAACCAGAAGTGACATTGTCGAGGACGAGCCGCCCGAACCGCCCGAGATTCCAATTTCTAAGCGTGGGGACATCTGGCAGTTGGGCCGACACCGCCTCATGTGCGGTGATAGCACCAGCCTGAACGATGTACTGGCGCTGATGGATGGGCACCAGGCCGACGCAATGGTTACTGATCCTCCCTACAACGTGGACTACCAAGGCGGCACGAAGAAAAAATTGAAAATCGAAAACGACAATCAGGAAGATGCAGCGTTCCGCAAATTCCTGGTGGACGCTTTCTCTGCAGCAGACCGGGTGATGAAGCCAGGTGCTGTATTTTATATTTGGCATGCGGACAGCGAAGGCTTCAATTTCCGTGGCGCTTGCCGGGATATCGGTTGGGTGGTTCGGCAATGCCTGATCTGGAACAAGAATTCTCTTGTGATGGGAAGGCAGGACTACCAATGGAAACATGAACCTTGCCTGTACGGCTGGAAGGATGGTGCTGGTCACCTTTGGGCGTCCGATAGGAAACAGACAACGGTTATTGATTTCGATAAGCCCAAAGTTAACGACATTCATCCGACCATGAAACCGGTGGGGCTTTTCGATTACCTTATCCAGAATAATACAAAAGGCGGCGACATCGTCCTGGACCTGTTCAATGGCAGCGGCACAACCATCATCGCCTGCGAACAGGACGGGCGCTGTGCTTACACCATGGAGCTGGACCCGCGTTACGTTGACGCGGCTGTCACCCGCTGGGAAACGCTGACCGGAGAAAAGGCTGTGCTTCTTAATGGCTGACATGCAGAGAGAATCATGGAAATCTAAAATCAGAGTAGCCAAAGAAGAACTGAAAACCGCAGGCCCACACCATCGGCGGGATTTATTGAAACACATCCACCGGATGCAGAAGGAACTTATGATCTATGACAAATATCAACAGGCGGCAAAAACCACACGGGGGTGATACTCATTGCGGGGCGCAAGGGCAAATTTGAAGAATGGCTCACCGAAGACGGGCTAACAACTGTCGAAGGTTGGGCGCGTGATGGCCTGACAGATGAGCAAATAGCGCATAACATCGGCATAGCAGAAAGAACATTCACGGATTGGAAAGACCGATTTCCCTCCATTTCTGCCGCCCTTAAAAAAGGCAAGGCTCCGGTTGACATTCAGGTTGAAAACGCGCTGCTGAAACGTGCGCTTGGTCAAATCGTAAAGGTCAAAAAGCCAATCAAGCTGAAACACAAAGGACAGATACCCGGTAAAGGCTTTATTGAAGAAGAACGCATAGAATACGCCGAGGAAGAAGTATATATCCCACCAGATACCACGGCGCAGATCTTTTGGTTGAAAAACCGCAGGCCGGACAAATGGCGGGACAAGGTAGAAGGGGCTCCTGAAGGAAATAACGATCTGCTGCAATCCCTGCTTGATCTTGAAAGGCGGGCCGCGCAATGATCGAATGGAGCGAAAAACAGGAGTCTTTGATCATGGCCCCATTTGACCATGCCATGGACTGGAACGAGGGAACGCCGAGAAGCGGGAAAACCACGGCGGGCACGATGCGCTTTGCCCGGCATCTGATCCGCAGTCGGGACGCGCTGCATCTGGTGACGGCATACAGTGCGGAGCAAGCCTACCGCCTGATCATGGACGGCGACGGCATGGGCCTTCTGCATATCTTCCGAGGGCATTGCCGCGTGAGCCATGACGATTCCGGCGCGCATCTGCTGGTAAAGCTTCCGGACGGCGAAAAAAAGGTGTACTGGAAAGGCGGCGGCAAGGCGGACAGCCACAAGGCGATTACCGGCATGAGCCTTGGCAGCGTCTATTTCTGCGAAATCAACCTTCTGCATGATTCCATGATCCAGGAGTGCTTCCGCAGAACCTATGCCGCAAAAGACCGCTGGCACATTGCCGATCTTAATCCGCCGTCGCCTGCCGACCCGTGCATTAAGAACGTTCTGAACGTTCAGGATTGCCGCTTTATCCATTGGACGTGCAAGAATAACCCGATATTAACACCGCAGCGGCTTGCCGAAATCGAAGCGGCCTGCAAAAAAAGCCCGTTTTTGTATAAACGGGACTGGTTAGGGCAGCGCGTGATTCCTGAGGGCGTCATCTACTGGATGTTCAACCCCGAACGACATATCCTTTCCAGGCTGCCGGATAATATCACCGTTGTTGAAGCGTTTGTCGCAGGCGACGGCGGCACCACGGACGCAACGTCCATCGGGTTTTATATCGCCGCTTACCTGGGCGAACGGTACGCGCCGGGGCCGAAGGAATACCGCCTTTTCCGCGTCGGAAATTGGCGCTACGACGGCGGGCAAATGGCAATGAGCGATCAGGCGCGGCACATCGTGGGAGAGTTTCTCCCGTACATGCGCCAAAAATACCGCGTGCGGGAAAACGCCATCTATATTGACCCCGCCTGCAAGGCGCTGCGCCTGGAAATCGAAAAGCTGGGGCTGATGACAAGCGGCGCGGACAACAACGCCCACGATGTGAAGGGCGGCACGAAGGGCCTTAAGGTGGGCGTGGAGATGCTGCAAAGCGCTATCAATGACGGGCGTTTTTACCTGGTGGAGGATGAGCGGTATGGAACGGAGCCTTTCGTCAAGGAGGCAGGGCTTTACTGCGCGGATGAAAAAGGCGATCCTGTGGACGCCTATAACCACAGCATGGACGAAACGCGCTACGCCTATACCCATTTTGCAAAGACATTCGGCCTGTGGGGCCTGTAAGGCGGTGAGCCTGTGAAAATCATTGAACGAATCAAAAACAGGATACGAAACGGGGTGAACCGATTGTCGGAGAGCATGAGCCTTTTTAAGAAGGATGTATTCGAGCTGGACGGCGTGCCTGCTTTCCGGGAATACTATACGCTTTTTATTTTCGCCTGGCAGGCGATTTACAAGGGATTCTACAAGGCCTGGCATGAGGTTCCCATGAAAACGCTGAACGATCCCAAGGGCAAGAAGCGCACCATGGCGACCATGAACGCGGGGAAGATGGCCTGCACGCAAATGGCGCGGTATGTATGGAATGAGCAATGCGAGATCACGGCCAGCAGCGCAAGCCATGACCAGGAAAGCCAGGAGCCGGACCCGCTGAATGAATTTCTTCAGGAAGTATTGAAAGAAAACCGGTTCGTTACAGCCTTCGGCGATCTGCTGGAAAAATCTATGGCGCTGGGCGGCGGCGCGATCCGGGAGTGGGTGGAAATCCCCAAGGATGAAAACGGGAACGATCTGGAGGAAGGAAAGATCAGGCTGGGCTATACCATGGCTTCCCAGTTCGTGCCCACGGCCTGGGACAATGCTCGGGTGAAATCCGGCATTTTCATTAGCCGGGAAGCGAAAGACGGCTTTTATTACACCGTGGTGGAGTGGCATCACTGGGACGGGAAAACCTATCGCGTCACCAACGATCTGTACCGGATGCCCATCAAGGAAACGGAGGAGCCGCAGAACATCCTGGGCTGGTGGTACCCGCTGAACGAGATTTATCCGCTGCTTTCTCCGGACACCACCATCGAGAACGCGGAAACAGCCTATTTCCAGTACATCAAGCCCTTCGGCGCGAATTTTGCAGATGATAACAGCCCCTTGGGCATGAGCATTTTCGCCCCGGCCATGAACACGCTGCACGGCATCGACATTATGTTCGACAGCCTGCAGCGTGAATTCGTATTGGGTAAAAAGCGCATCATTGCCCCGGCGCGGGTGATGCGGCAAACGGCCGGTGTCAACCCCAACGGCCCGCCCCAGAAATACTTTGACGCCGACGACGAGGTTTGGGAAGCCCTGGCCACCGATAACCCTGAGGACCTGAAAATTTATGACAACAGCACCGAGCTGCGCGTGGACCAGCACATTTCCGGGATCAACAGCGAGTTGTCCATCCTGTGCGGGCAGATCGGCTTTGACCCCGGCACCCTGGCTTTTGATCAGCAGAAGGGCATGAAAACCGCCACCGAGGTGATCAGCGAAAACAGCAAAACATTCAGCACGGTAAAAGCCCATGAGAACAACATCCGGGGCGCGCTGTGCGATATGGTGCACGCCATTTTTGACCTGGCTGTGAAATACGGCCTGACCTGGAAGGGCCAGCGCGTTGAAAGCCTGCTCGGCAGCGGGTATAACGTATCCGTCAAATTTGACGACAGCATCATCCAGGATAAAAGCGCCGAAATAAACCAGGGCGTGATGCTGGTCGGTGCGGCGCTGATGAGCAAGAAAAAATTCATGACAGACACCCTTGGCTATACGCCAGAGGAAGCGGATAAGGAATTGGCGCAGATCAAGGCCGAGGGCACCGGAAACAGTGTGGACGTGACGAGGCTGTTTGGGGGCGTTGAGTAATGCGCCCTTCCTTCCTGGACGAAATGAGCTGGGCCATGGCCGAGGTATACGGGGCCGTAACGGACCGCATCCTGGTCAACCTGGCAAAGTATTTCCCTTACATCCAGGACAGCGACGAGGTGACCGGTAGCTTTGAGTATCAGGCCCGGATGCTGGCAAAGATGGGCCAGGTGAACCGGGAGACGGCGCAGATCATCCTGGACACTCTGGGCGATGCGGACGGCGCGCTTCGCGGATCGCTGGAAGCGGCGATCCTGGACGCGCTGAAAAACGAGGAACCGGCGCTACGGAAGGCGGCGGAAAAAGGGCTGCTAAACGGGCCGGGCTTTCTTCCGCCCGCTGTGGCCCCGAGCCAGACGCAGGCTTTCCAGGCGTATTACCGGCAAAGCGCGGACAAGCTGAACCTGGTCAACACCGTGATGCTGGAAAGCACGCAAACGGCCTATACGGCCACCGTTTCCGACGTGGTAAATCGCATTCAGCGCACCCAGAGCATCCTGAACGTGGGCGCGGGCGAAGTGGTGACGGGCGTTTCCTCCTGGAACACCGCCATGCATGACGCTGTAAAAAAGATGGTGCAGAACGGCCTGACCGGCTTTATTGACCATGGGGGGCACCATTGGAGCCCGGAAGCCTACGTGGCCATGGATATTCGCACCACCATGTTCAATACTGCCCGGGCCGCCGTGGCGGAGCGCGCGGAGGAATACGGGTGCGACCTGTACCAGGTGAGCAGCCACAACGCCGCGCGGCCCCTGTGCTACCCCTGGCAGGAGAAGGTGATTTCCCGCAGCGATTGGAGCGGCGAAGTGGAGGATCTGAACGGGAACAAGGTGCATGTGTACGCCCAGAGCGAAACCAGCTACGGCCAGGCTGCCGGGCTGTTCGGCGTGAACTGCAAGCATTATCCTATGACCTTTATTCCCGGCTTCTCCACGCTGAAAGGCCAGCCCCAGGACCCGGAGGAAAATGAAAAAGCCTACGCCGAAAGCCAGGAACAGCGGCGGCTGGAGCGAAAGCTGCGGGAAGAGCGCCGGGACCTGGCCGTGATGAAAGCCCAAGGCGCGGACGAAGACGCCATCAAGGCCCAAAAGGCGAAGGTGCGTAAGGCCAGCTCCGATATTGAGGATTTCTGCGACGCTACGGGCCGCGCCAGAAGACGGAACCGGGAGTATACGCCGGTCAATGCAAAATGGCCGGAAATATAGGGGGATCAGTATGAAATGCGAACATAAACGCCTGCGCTGCACGAATAACGTTTTCTACTGCCTCGTCTGCGGGGCGCTGGTGGCGTCCCCGGTCACGGTGGAGGAAATCATCGCGGAAAAAGAAAAGCCCGCAGAAGGGCCGAAAAAGGCCGGGAAACGGGGCGGAACGAAGGAGGGACGGAAACATGATCCGGATATTGATTGACCGATTGCATTCTCTGGAAAACAAGCGCTATATTTCCGCCGCTGGCCTGTCAACGGATGAAAAGCCACTGGAAAACCTGATTACCGGCTCTGTGTTCAGCGAAATTGACACGGGGAAGCTGTATAAGTTCGATGAATCGGGGAACGCCTGGATTGAGCAGGGCGGGACATCCGGCGGCATGACCGGCGGCAGGGTGACGGCACTGGAGGGCAGCGCGCTTGCACAGGGAACGGTCATTGACGCGGTGGGGATTCCGACGTATGTTTCCGATGTGGCAGCGTATACGGCCTATGGCATCACGGATACCGGTTGGTATGTGTTCGCCCGGATCGACGCGCCGGAGGGCGTGACTGTTTCCGCCGACACCGCGGTGGAGGGCGCGGCGGGGTACATCGCCCAGGTGGGCGAAACCCATGTGGACGTGGCAATCCAGTTTGAAGTGGCAGCGCAGAGCCACGCCGTTACCGTGGATTGGGGCGAAAGCGCAGAAACCTTCATTTTCCGCGCTACCGATTTGGCCGTCCGCAACCTCGATTACATGGCGCGGTTCTACGTGTACGACATCGCCGATTACTGCACATGGACGTATGCCCTGACCACCGATACCACGTTTGTTGCGGGCGACAGGTATTTCACCGAAAGTGACGGCGTTTACACCGAGGCCATCGAGGGCACCGACTGGACGGCGGGTGAGGACATCCCCGCCGACACGTATTACAAGCACACGAAGCTGACCCTCGCGGGCATGACCCCGAACGTCACGTACAAGCTCGATGAAAAGCTTGACTGCCCGTTTGAGATCACCCTGCCCGAAGTTAAGGATGACGGCCACGGCGCATGGTTTGAAATCCAGATGAATTACAAGAATACTTACTCCTGTACCCTTCTGCCGCCTGCGGGTGTAAAGATCGGCACGGCGACAACGCAGGCGCAGAGCACGGGCGTGAACGTGATCGATTTGCAGTACACCGACGTGGACGGCGTGAAAATCTGGACGTTGCTCAATACCCACAGCAACGTACCGGCATAAGGGGGGTGAGCGCATGAACGAATGGGAGAAAGAGACCTATTGGCAGTACGAAAAAATACAGGATGACGGCAAAATCAAGGTCATAACCGTTAACCACAACGATTTTGACGGCAAGATCACTGGGCACATCGTTTTCGGCGTCAAGGCGTGGTTTGACGAAAACCCCGAGGAGCGCTTACGCCTCGGCTGGACGAAGCACATCAAGCACAGCACCAAGAAAATCGAGTACAACAAGCAAACGCAATACCTCAAAAAGACCGTGAAGATCATCGATGAATACACGGTCGAGGATGAATACACCGTTTGCGACAAGACCGAAGACATGATGCGCCGCGCAGAAGAAGGTGCGGGCGACTGGTGGTACACAGACAGCGACATCGACGATTCAACGGGGGTAATCATGTTATGAACGACAAAGAGCGACTTGAAGCAATGGATGCGATCATGGACGAGAGCGCCAAGGAAACGATTGCGGAGGGCATCCCGCCGCTGGACGATGACATCAAGGCCGTCGCCGAAGTCAAGCGCAAGACGTTTGATTTGCCGACAAATGCGGTCAAGGTCGATCCGCTTAGGTAGGTGATTGCGATGTACGACGTAAAACCCGTTACTGCAGAGCATCATACCGTGTGCGGCGCAGCCTGCATGAAGATGCTTTTGGCCTATTACGGCATTGATTCTGACCTGCAAAGCCTGATTGAGGAATTGCACATCGGCGTCGTCGGCTGCACCGGCGCGGACATCATCCGCGTAGGCAACGCCCACGGCCTTGACGTCAAAACGTGGAAGATGGACACCGAAGGCGCGTTAGCCGTTGACCGCCCCTGTATTTTGTGGTGGAGAAGGCAGCATTTCGTTATCTTCTGCGGCCTTAACGCCAAAGGCGAACCCATCATCATCAACCCCAGCAGCGGACGTTTCCCCATCTCGGTTGAAGCGTTTGACCGTCTGTTCAGCGGCATCGTGTTTTCCAACGGCACCGTTGATGACATTTTCCCCGCCGACTATTGGGGCGAGAAAACGCCCACGCCCGACTATTTTGACGAATAACGGAGGATGAAACCATGAATTACATCATCATTGAAGCGCAGACCAGCAACGAAACGACCGCAATCGTGACCCCCGCCGTGTACAATGACCGCATCGAAGCTGAAGCCGTGTTCCTCGAAAAGTGCGCCTGCGCGCGCAGGAGCGGCCTGAGCACTCACACCGTCATCCTGCTCGATCAGGAGGGCGCGGTCATCGCCAAGAAATGTTTTAAAGCCTAACAAAACCTGTTGAAGCTGGCAACTGTTCGGACATTCCGAACGGTTGCCTTTTTCATACAATTTTCGTCCGGCGGGACGCAAAACGCGCATCGGTGCATCTCTCTACCGCACCGCAAAAAGGAGGAGTATATGAGCAACATTTTCACCCGGAAAGCGCTGAATGAGATCATGAGCAATGAGGGCCTTACCCCCGAGCAGCGTACTGAACAGGTTTTCGGCCTGTACGGGCGCGCGCTTGATGATGGGTATATCGCTAAGGGCGCGGCAGCCCAGGCCCAGGAAACAGCGCTTGCCAATGCCAAAGCCGAATGGGAAAAATCCATTACGCGGCCCGATCCCAAGGAAAGCGAGGAATACAAAGCCCTGCAAGGCCAGTTCAGCGACTATAAAACCATGCAGCAGGCCCGTGGTACTGAGGATTACAAACGCGTGAAGGACAAGTTTTTCGAGACGGTTTACGGCATGATCGACCGTGGGGAGGGAGCGAAGCCCGTCGCCGAACAGATGGTCCAGATCGAAAGCCAATGGGGCGAGTATTTCATCCCGGCTCAGGATCAGGGCAAGGGCGGTCAGCAGCCCAAGAACACCCCGCAGTATTCCAAGCAGCCGGGCCAATCCGGCACGAACCCCACCAGCGAGGAGGAAAAGCTGTACAAGCAGCTGGCCGACTCCTGGAAGTAAGAGAGGAGTGTAAAAAATGCCCTTCAACAACAACATCAACTATGCGGCGATTTTCAACCGCATCCTGGACGAAAAATTCTACATCATGCCCCGTACGCTGTGGATGGAGAACACCAACCCCGGCATTGAATGGCAGGGCGGCAAGGAAATCAAAATCCCCTACATGACCATGGATGGCCTGGGCACCATGAATGGCTACAAGGCCCCCGACGGCGATCTCACCCTGGGATACGAAACCAAGCAGCTGCAGTGGTACCGTGGCCGGAACTTCGCCATTGGGCGCTATGATGTGGACGAAACCAACATGACCCTGACCGTTGGCAACGCCCTGCGCGTTTTCCTGGCCGAGCATGTGGTGCCCGAAGTGGACCGGCTGCGCATCGCCAAGCTGGCCCAGGCCGCGCTTTCCTACGGCATGACCAGCGTGACCGCTCAGGCGTCCGCCAGCATCACCACTGCCAATATCCTGGGCCTGCTGCTGGACGACATCGCCAAGATTCAGGATAAGATCGGCGAGGGCGAACAGCTCTATATCCAGATCAGCACTAAGCTGAAGAACATGCTGGAGCAGTCCACCCAGCTGACCCGCTATCTGAATGTGCGCGATTTCTCCATCCGCAGCACCACCCTGCGCATCGAAGCCATCAACGATCAGTACCTGATCGGCACGCCCTCCAGCTACATGAACAGCGTGGTCCGGGTGAACGACGGCGTTACTGCCGGGCAGACCGTAGGAGGTCTCACCTTCACTGACCTTGGCCCCAATGTCAACTGGATCATTGCCGCCCGCCCCGTGGCGGATGCGGTTGCCCGGCCCCAGATCACCAAGGTGATTGACCCTGACATGAACCAGGAAGGCGAATTCTGGAAGATCATGTTCAGCATCTATCACGGCATGTGGACCATGGACATGAAGGCCGACGGCGTGCTGGTGAATATCGACACCACCCTGGCTTCTCTGACGGTGACCAGCGTGGCGGGCACCGGCGCCGCTGGCGATTCTGTGATTACCACCGACGCCGTCGCCCCCGATGGGATGAAGCTGGTCTGGAAGGCCGCCAGCGGTACCGCCCCCGCCGTGACCTTCGGCACCGCGCTGAAGACTTCCGACGGCTGGGCTGATCTGCCTGCCTCCGGCCTGATCAGCACCACCAACGGTTACAAGATCACCGTGGCGCTGGTGGCTGCTGGTTCTGGCCTTCCCGTGGCCTCCGGCAATACCACCGTGGTGGCGAAAACCTGATGAAAGAAGGCGACAGGCTTGGCGATCGTAGACTTTGCGTATTACGCAACGGTATACATGGGCAAGGAAGCGACTGAAGAAGAATTTTCCCCGTTGGTAGCGCGGGCGGAAGATGTGATCGGCGCAATGACCCGTTGGCAAGCGATGGAAGCCGCATTCGCCAGCCTGTCCCCATTTCAGCAGACGCTGGTGAAAAAGGCCATCTGCGCGCAGGTGGATTTCTTCGCGGTGAACGGGCTGGACAGCGTAACCGGCGACGATGAGGCCAACGGCTTCACGGTTGGGAAGGTATCCATTGGCGGGCGTAATATCACCAGCAGCATGAAAAGCGGGGCCATGGCAAATCACGTTTCCCCGTTGGCGATCCTGTACCTGGAGCAAAGCGGGCTGATGAATCCCGGCGTGCCGGTTGTGGGGGGATGCGTATGCTAAGGCCCATTCCTTCCCGTATCCTGCGCAGCACGGCCACGGTAAAGGTATGCACCGGAATCGATATGTACCAAAACCAGGTATACGGCCAGCAATACACCGTGCGGCGCGTGCATTTGCAGCCTACAGAGCGGATTGTAAAAAGCAGCGCCAACACCGATCAGCAGCTTTCTTCCGTCCTATTCGTTGATGCGCGCCATTCCTTCCCTGCGCTCAACTGGGCGCAGCTGCTTAAGGACGCCCACGACAAAGGCGGGGATGTGCGCGTGATCGTTCGCGGGTTTGAATACACCGTCGCCATGGCGGACGGCCTACGGGACGATACCGATCAGCTTCATCACTGGGAAATCGGCCTGTACTGAGGTGGTGGTGATATGCCGATCAGAATCCGCATCAACACACACGCGGTACAGGTTCGGGTGGAGGACGCTTTCAAGGCTGGTTTGCCGCAGCTTTCGGAAGAAATCCTGAATGACTGCAACCAGTATTGCAAAGAGGATACCGGAACGCTGATTGCGTCGTCCCTGGTACATTCCCGCCCGCAGGATGGCCTGCTGATCTGGCAAACGCCCTATGCCCGGCGGCAATACTGGGAGATCAGAACGGCCTATACGGATGTGAACCCCCAAGCTACCTGGAAATGGTGCGAGGCTGCCAAACAGCACCGCCTTTCCCAGTGGAACCGGCAAGCGCAGCGCCTGACGGAGGAGAACCTATGACGAGCGTAATCAATGAAGTGCTGGAAGCCGTGATTGGCCTGATGAACGCGACAAAGCCCTTCGCTACGGTGACCCGCGGGGCGCTGCCCACCGGGCAGGGGCTGACGTGCGAAATCGGCCCCAGCGCGCCGGAAAGCATGCACATGGACAAGAATACCGTGATCCCGCTGGACGTAACCCTGAACGGGAAGCACAAGGACCTTAAAACGGTATCGGACGCCATGAACGAAATCCACGCCGCGCTGACCCGCGCCCAAATCTATCCCGAGGGGATGCGCTGGCAAATCACGGACATTACCAACACCATGCTGCCGCAGCGAATCGGCAGAGAGCAAAATAACGATTGGCTGATGGCATCGGCGCTGTCAGTACAATTTTACTGGAGAGGTGATTGAAATGCCGAATCTGAATCCTGAATGGGTAATCAAAATGAGCATCGGCACCACGTATACCGAGGGCTCCGGCGGCGCTGCCGGAACCTGGACCTATGCGCCCCTGTGCGCTGGTATCACCAACATTGATCCCAGCGTGAACGAGCAGAACCAGCAAGCGTTTTACATGTGCGGTAATGGCGGCGCGAATAACGAAGTGACCGGCATTGCGCCCGAATATGCCGTTTCCGGCCACCGCGTGATCGGCGACGCCGCACAGGACTATATCGCGGGCCTGCGCTACAAGCTGGGCCAGGATCGTAAATCCAGCCTCAAAGTGGAAATCTACGATCACACCACCCTGGTGGAAACCATCGTGGCCGACTGCACCATCACCGATGTGGTGGATTTCGGCGGTGCCGCTACGGACCTGGTGCCCTTCTCCTGCACCCTGCGGGTGAATGGCATTCCCACTGTGACGCCCGCCACCTGATGAGGGGATGGGGAGGGGAAGCAAAGAGGGGGGCTTCCTCTCCCCTGTCCCGTTGACAAAGAAAAGGAGAAAACCATGTTTAAGCCCTTTACCGTTACATTGAACCGCGTTCGGGACAGGGTAAAAATCAGCGAAGGAGCTGAGACCCTGGAACTGTATGTGGACGATGATCCCATGCGCCTGACCGCCGGAATTACCGAAAGCGTGAAGCTGCTGAAGACGCTGGGCGATGAAAGCACGGATAAGGACGTGCAAACCACCGCCATGTATATGGCCCGCACCATCTTTGGCACGGACCAGGCAAAGCGGCTGATGGATTACTATCACCAGGACGGCCGGTGCGTGATCAGCGTATGCAGCGTATACATCGAAAAGCGGCTGTCCAGGCTGATCATCAAGGCCCAGAAAAAACAATGAAATTGCAGGATGCGCTGCCGGACCGCATGACGTTCGGCGGGAAACAATATAAGCTTGATTTGGATTTCAGAAACGTTTTGCGCATGATGGAAACCCTGTCGCGGGATGAGCTGATGCCGGAGGCCAGAACCTTCCTGGCGCTCAAATGCATCATGCGCCGCCCGCCCAGGGACGCCGAAGGGGCGCTTTCCCAGGTGCGGGAAATCGTGTTCCCCGGCACCAAGCAGACGGCGGCAAAGGAAAAGATTACCGATTTTTCGCAGGACGCGGATTTGATCCGGGCGGCTTTCATGCAGTGCTATGGGATCAATTTGTTTCGCGACCGGCTGCATTGGTTGGAGTTTTCTTCCCTGCTTGCGGGCCTGCCGGAAGGAAGCCGGTATAGCGAGGTTTTGGGCATTCGCGCCCGGCCCATGCCAGCGCCCACCAAATGGAACGCGGAAGAAAGGCGCTGGCTGATGAAGGCCAAGGCGGAATACGCTTTGCGCATGACGGACCGGGAACAGGAAAAATCCTTGAATAACAGCCTGCGTAGCGTTGCTTTCAGCTTGCTGGCGCTGGCCGAAAAAGGAAGTGAACACCATGCCTGACGGACAGGTTGTATTTGAAATCACCGGCGATAACCGGGAAGTTCGTCGATCCTTGCAGGATACCACTCGCGTCATTGAGCAGGAAAGCCGGAACTGGGACAGCGCCGCCTCTACCGCCGCAGGCCGGATGGAAAACAGCATGGGCGGCGCGTTCAAAAAAATCTCCATCGCCGCTGCCGCGTCCGCCGTGGGGAAGGTGCTGCTGGATTGGGGAAAAAGCGCGGTCGCCGCCGCCTCTGATCTGCAGGAAGTGCAGAACGTGGTGGATGTGACCTTCGGGACCAGCGCCGTCCAGATTGACGCCTGGGCGAAAAAAGCCCAAACGCAATTTGGCCTGACGGAGACCCAGGCAAAAAAATTCACCTCCACCCTGGGCGCGATGATGAAAAGCGCAGGCATGGCCGGGCCCGAAATCGTGTCTATGAGCACCGACCTGGCGGGTCTGGCCGCTGATATGGCCAGCTTCTATAACCTGGATTTTGAAACGGCGTTTCAGAAGATCCGCAGCGGCATTTCCGGCGAAACGGAGCCACTCAAGCAGCTGGGCATCAATATGTCCACGGCCAACCTGGAAGCCTTCGCCCTCACCCAGGGCATCACTACGGCGTTTGATAAAATGAGCCAAGGTGAGCAGACGCTGCTGCGATATCAGTATTTGATGAGCGCCACGGCGGACGCCCAGGGCGACTTCGCCCGGACCAGCGACGGCTTCGCCAACAGCCAAAGACGCTTAGAAACAGCGCTGGAAACCATTAACACAGCCCTTGGTTCCACGCTTTTGAATTATATCACGCCGGTGGTGGCAGGGCTGGCGGATATTGTGACCGGGCTGACCACGCCTGCGGAAACAACCGTGCTGGATAACTTCAATGGCATTGATCTGGACACCGCGGAAAAAATAGCGGACATTAAAAAGACCGCGGATGAAGCGAACGCGCTTGTTGGCGTGCTGAACGATATTGCCGCAAGCACGGTGAAAACCGAGGAAAACACTCGCCTGGAGGGGTTCATTTCCACGCTTTCCAAGGATATTGGGGGACTGAATCTGGCCCTGCTGGCCGCTCAGATGGGCAATGTGCCCGGCGCGCTGGAAGAATTGGGCAAGGCCCTGAAAGCGGAACTTGGCGGCGACCCGGATAAATGGCGGAATCTGCTCCAGGCGATCAGCCAGAACCTGCCGGGCGTTACCAGCGCCACCGGGAAGGATACCACAACGGCTGATTTCCTTTCCGCTGCGGCTGCCGCCGCGGATGATTTGGGCGGGGATTACTCTCAATATTGGGGGAATCTGCTCTCCGCTTTGGGAGATCATGCAGGCGACGCTATCGCCGCGTTGGCGGGCGGGCAGGAAACCGGCGCCATTCTGAGCGGAATCGCAGCGGGCAGCAATGAGCTGGGCGCGCTTTCCGGGGTCAAGTGGAGCGCGTTTATTGGCGCTGTGAACGGGCTGGAGAGCGATACGCCGAAGAACCTGGCCGGGGTGGCCGACGCATTGAGCAAAAACCTTGGTGGCGACGCTGGCAAATGGGAAACCCTTTTGCAGGCCATCGGGAATAACCTGGGGGCGGTCACCACCGCCGTGGGGGCGGATGGAACAAAAACCGCCGATTGGCTGGCCGCCGCCGCCTCCGCCGCGGACGACCTTGGCGACGATTATTCCGCCTATTGGGCCCAATTACTCAAAGCCTTGGGCGACAATGCAGCTGCGGCGATTCAGGCCCTGGCTGGGGGCAGCGCAGCCGGGGAAAGCATGGGCGAAATCGCAGCCAACGCCAACCTGTTAAGCGCCCTGGCGGGGCCCAAGTGGGGCCTGTTTATCTCCGCCGTGAATGGGCTGGACAATAGCACCCCCGCCAATCTGCAGGGCGTGGCGGACGCGCTTTCCACCAATCTGGGCGGCAGCGCGGCAAAGTGGGAAACGCTGCTTTCCGCGTTGAGCGCGCACCTGCCCACCATCAAGAATTCCATGGAGGGGGACACCTCCACCGTGGCCTTCCTTCGTGATTGCGCAGAGGTGGCCGACGATCTGGGCGCGGATTATTCTGCTCTCTGGACCAATCTGCTCCAGGCGTTGGGCAGCAATGCCGCTGCCGCGATCAGCGCGCTTTCCGGCGGCATGAATTCCGGCATGGTTGTGCGGAACATTGCCCTTGGCGCGAATCTGCTGGGCGATAACGCGCCGGGCAACTGGTCCAAGCTGTTTTCAGCCCTGCAGCGGGTAAATGGGCTGCAGAACATTTTCAGCGATTCCGGCGCGGCGGGCAACGTGGAAAGCCTGGCCAAGGCGCTGTCTGAAAACAGCCCGGACACCACCCGGGCGGAGGCGTGGCAGACCTTCCTGGGCGCATTGCAGCAAAACTCCGGGGCCTTGACCGCTTTGACAAAGACCAGCGCGGACGAAACCGCCGCCTGGCTTTCCAGCCTGGCCAGCGCCGCCAATACCCTAAGCCCCGAAAACGCCAACGGATGGAGTTTGCTGTTCGGCAGCTTCGTTTCCGGCCTGCCCGGCTTGCAGGATACGGAGGAAGGACAGCAATTTTTCCAGAGCATCGCCCAGGAATTCCTGGCCATGGGCACGGAAAGCGAAGAAGCAAAGGCGGGGCTGCTGGCGCTGGGCATGAGCACCGATGAAATTGACCAGGCGCAGCGCCAATGGCTGGATACCTGCAAACGGCTGGTGAAAACCATTCCCGGGCTGGCTGGCGTGGTAAATACGCAGACCGGCTCTATCAACGGCGGCACAAAGGCGATTCGGGAATATGTGGACGCCTGGCAGAAATACAACGAAGCCGAAGCGGCTTTCTCCCGGTACAGGGCGAAAAGCGAAGCGCTGAACCAGGAATTTTCCAATATTGAGGCTTTGAAGCAAGACGTGATGGTGCTGCAAAAAATCACCGAAGAAGATGCGAAAACCATCGAAGCAAATAATAAACGACTCGATCAAATCACACAGCAATACGCAAACTCGCCTTTGGCGTTATTGAATGATCCTGAACGTAACAGACTGATAAAACAAAATGAAGAATTAAAGGCAAATGGGCGTTATGATGAACTGCAAGCCAAACAAAAAGAACTGAATATCCGGCAGGATGCTTACAACGAAGCATTGGAACGCCAGGCGCAGGAGTACGAGGCCCTTGTGGCGATCTACGGGGATGAAGCGCAGCTGCAGGAGAAGCTGAACGAGGAAATGACAAAAGCCACCGAAGGCATGACGCTTTTGGAGAAAGCCGCCGCCGGGGATGAAGCCGCTATTTCCTCCATCACCACCGCCACGCAAAAAGCCGTGGACGCCCTTACTGCCCTGGAAGAGTACCAGGCCAAAGTTCGGGAGGAAACGGCGCAGAACATTGCCCAGGTGGTGAAAGGTTTTGAAAATATCGTAACCCCCGCCCAAAGGGCAAAAAATGAAATGGCGGATTTGACAAAGCAAATCGAACAGCTGAACGCCGCCGGGGAAGATACAAAAAGCCTGGAAACCACCAAGAAGGGCATGGAGGATTCTATTCCTTCCGTTCAGAAAATGACTGCCGCCCTGGAAAGCCAGCTGCAATTCATGCGCAAGTATCAGGCAGAATTGCAGCAGGCGCGGGATAATGGCGTGGATCAGGGCATTCTGGCCATGCTCAGCGACGGCAGCCAGGAAAGCTTCGATTATCTGTACGCATTGAACCATACCGGCGGTGATATTGGAGCCCTGAACCAAATGTATCGGGAGGTTCAGACGGAACGGGAAACCATGGCGGACACGCTGACGGAATCGCAATTGCATGTGGATGCCGAGTACAAAAACCTAAAGAACGAAGCGTTGCTTGCCGTTGAAGGGTTGAAGGATTTGAAAGACCCCGCCTATGCCAATACCGCAGATATGATGGCGGCGATTGTTCAGGCCTTGCAGGAAAGTCAACCTGGCTTAGCCGCCCAGGTTGAGGCTATCAATGCCATCCTTTCCCGCATCATCGTTCCTGGTTTTATTGCTACGCATCCAATCTACGGATCATTTTATGGCAGCAGCATAGGCAGCCACGCCAACGGCCTGGATAACGTGCCATACGATGGGTATTTAGCCTATCTGCACCAGGGCGAAAGGGTACAGACCGCCGCCGAGGCGGAGCTTTCCCGGCGCTATGGCCTGCAGCAGCCCGGCATGGATTACGGGGCCATGGGCAGCGCCATCGGCGCGAATATGCCTGGCATGGGCAATATGCAGATCGTTTGGCGCGGGCGCGTGGTGGCGGATGTGCTGAGCGAGATGCAGGGAGACAGCTACCGAGCGCTGGAAAGGAGCGGGTGGAAATCATGATCGTGTTTCACGGCGTTTCGATGGGGAACGCGGCCCCGGTGAAAATCGAGGATGTTCGCGTTTCCCCCATCCAGCGCACCGCCGTGGTGCGCAAGCGCGCCCTGCTGGCCGGTGCGGATTTCGTGCGGATGCAGGAAGGCCAGCGCACGGTGGCAATCACCTTCGCCATCCTGGAACAGGATTTCGTCAGGCGGGAACAGTACATCGAAGCCGTTTGCCAATGGGCCACCACGGAACAGCCCGCCCCCATGGCGCTGCCCTACCGGGGCGGAAAGCTACTGGACGTGATCTGCACTGGATTGCCAGAGCCCTCCACCCGGCAATGGTGGGAAAGCAGGCTAACCCTGACCTTTACTGCCTTTGACCCCTATTTCTACGAGCCATACGAACGTAGCGCCAATTGCGGAAACGCCTTTTTCGTTTCCGGCGACGCGCCTCCCAGGATGCGAATCGAGCGCACCCTGGCAGCCACCGCCCAGGGGCAGGCCTATGGAAATGGCAGCGAAAGCATGACTTTTGCCAATATTCCCGCCGGGCAGCTGGTGATTGACTTGAACGCCCAGACGGCCACGGTGGACGGGACCAGCATCATGCAGCATTACGCTTTCGCAAGTACCTTCCTGATCCCCCGGACCGGCACTCAAACCATCACCGGAACCGGCGTGGTGAAATGGCGGGAGAGGTGGCGGGAATGAATTTTCTGTTCTTTGACGCGGGGGATCACCCACTTTTTTCCCGGGATGATGTGGAGGAAGCCACCCATACCCACGAAGAAATGAGCCTGTATCTGCTGTTTCCGTACAACCCGGAAAAGGTGATTCAACGTGGAATGCGGGTGGGGTATCTGGATACGTTGGGCGATTTCCAGGTGTTTGAAATCCGCAAGGCCAAAATGTATGAGCCGGACCACTACCAGGAAATCACGGCTGAGCATATCGTGATTTCGGAATTGACGGACGAATTCTGCGAAGCCAGGGAATGGACGGACATCACCGCCCAGGCCGCCCTCACCGATCTTCTGACGGGCACTTTATGGAGCGTGGGCGCTGTGACCGCCTCGGGGGTATCCTCCGGTAATGTTGGCACGGGGAACGTTTGGCAGAACATCCGCACCATTGAAAGCAACTGGAATGTGTACATTATCCCCCGCGTAACCATGTCCGCCTCCGGGATCACCGGGCGATACCTGGATATTGTCCCGGCTGGCGGCACATGGCGCGGGCTGCGGTTTAGCCTGGAAAAGAATATGGATGAAACGGGCGTTACCTGGGATGATACGCGGCTGAAAACCGCCCTCTATGGCTTTGGCAAGGCCGTGGAGGCGGAAGGCGAGGAGGAAAACCAGCCCTTGACCTTCGCGAACGTCGTTTGGACAGAAACCGAGGATCATCCCGCCAAGCCCGCCGGGCAAGCCTACCTGGAGGACCCGGACGCCACCGCCGCGTATGGCAGGAATGGACGCGCCAGGTTCGGCTACTACCAGAACGGGGATATTTCCGATCCGGAAATCCTGCTCCAAAAAACCTGGGAAACGCTGAAAACGGTTTCGGTGCCGGATGTGAGCATCGACGGCACCGTGAAAAACCTCCGGGCGCTGGGCAATGCGGCAGAGGTGCCTATCCGGCTGCATGACACCGCTTTGATTGAGATCAGCCCCACGGGCGTGATCCTACAAAAAGAAGTGATCCGCTATACCGAGGACCTGCTGAACCAGCTGAATGACCGCGTGAACATTGGCGATTATATCCCCAACATCATCTACATCAACCGGGAAACGGCGGAACAATCCGGCGGAGGCGGCGGCAGCGGCGGGCAAACGAACCTGGAATATAAGATCACTGAATTTGATACGGAGATAGCCGCCAATCTGTACCAGATTAGCCTGCGGGCCTATCAGCGCGATATGGACAACGTGGAAGAAATTCTGCGCCAGGCCGGGATCAGCATCGACGCGGGCGGCGTGATCACCTATGCCGACGATAATCCCAATATGCTGCAAGCGAAATTCAACGTGCAGGCCGCGGAGATTTCCTCCAAGGTCAGCGCGGGGAACATCGCCAGCGAAATCAACCAGACGGCCCAAAGCGTATTGATTTCCGCGCAGAAAATAGATTTACAGGGATATGTCACCGCGAATCAGCTGCAAGCCGAAATCGGTTCTTTTTACAATGCGTCAACCGATACATTATCAGCTGATTGGATCACCGTTCGGGGCAGCCAAATCGGCAACCTGACTGTTTCCGGCTCCCTTACTGTTGGCGTAGGCACCACGCCCGCCACCTGGCAATCCAAAACCGTTTTGACTGGGCTGGATTGGGAAGGTTCCCACACCTTCGAGGATATTAACGGGCAGCGCTATACCGGGCACCTGGTAACCACGCTATACAGCGATACCATCTATTATTTGGGGAGGACATGATGGACGGGATTTTTGATAAATTCACTCTGATTGATGATGCGCTGAAAAAGCTGGACGTGCTGGCGGACGCAAAGGGCGCTTTCCGCTGCGGCCTGATTTGGGACATTGCCGGGGAATTAAAGGCGCTTCGCGAAGGCCTGGAAAAGGAGGACGCGGCGCATAAGCGGCAGATCGAAGCCATGAAACAAATGCAGGAGGCGAGGAAGAATGCGGACGGTAACAACCAAGAACGGCTCGTATAACGTGAATTACGCCTGGGCCCCGCTGATGGATGGCTCGTGCGAAATCTGCATGAATGATACGCGGCTGCTATCTCAGATCGCGCCCGAGTTTGAGGGCCTGGACGCCATTCATTTCGTCGATACCGATACCGGCGAATATGATTATTTGGGCTATACCGTGCTTTCCGGTATCAACCGGGATTCGCGCGGCGTGCATGTCAAACTGATTAAGGAGGTGAATCCCAATGCCTGATATTCGGTTTCCCAACATGTACCGGGTGGACCTGGAAAAGGGCCCGGCCATCAAACAGTTGCATCAAATGTTCATGGGGGACAAGGCCGCCAACCGGATCGGCGCGTATCTGTTTCAGGGTGATGCGGCGGTTTCCCCGGGCGGCAACTGTTCCGGCACCGCCATCCTGAACGATGGTTCCACCGTGGCGCTGACGGGCACCGTGGCGGGGAATGAAGTTTACATCGACCTTCCCCCGGGCTGCTATGCTATTCCCGGCCCGATCCAGGTTTACGTGCTGTGGACCAACGGCACCGTCATGACCACCGTGGTAGCTGGCTTTGGCGCCGTCACGCGCACAGAGACCGGCACCATCATTGATCCCGGCGCTATCATTCCCAGCGTGGCGCAGCTGATCTCTGATATTGAGGATGCTGTAGCGTCCATCCCTGCCGATTATTCTTCCTTGCTTGTCACCATTGCGCCGGAGTTTTCCACCACGGCGGATTATCACGCGGGCAATTTCGTTTGGCACAGTGGAACGCTTTACCGCGCCCGGGAAAATGTTTCTGCTGGGGCATGGGACAACTCAAAATTTGAGCCGGTGATTATCTCCGGCGGTTTGCCTTATACCATCGGCGGAAATAATACTTTGGAACTGATCGCGACAGAACAATCCGCCAGCCAATTCCTCTATTATGATGTGGGCGAGGCCCTGGCGGGCCACGTGGGCGACACGATCACCGTTTCCTTTGATCTGATGGGCACCGTCGCCAGGGGAATTCGGGTGTACCCCTATCAAAACATCGGCGTCAGCATTGCGGATACCGTGCGCGTCACCCCCAGCGTGGGCGCATTCACCCGTGTTTCCTTTACTACTACCGTGACAGATTACGGCGGCAGTGGCAACCATGCCGGGCGCATCGGCCTGTATGACGATGCGGGCGCGCAGACGCTGACCACGCGCCGCTTTAAGATCGAGCTGGGCCACGTTGCCACCCCCTGGGCCATGAGCGCCCAGGACGCGCTGGCGCAAGTAAGCCAATATATTGATACTGCTACCGTGGCGGAAACAAAAACCTACCTGGGCATTGAGTAAAGGAGGTGGAGCAAATGGCAACTGGTGATAAACTGGTAAACCTGGACGCGCTGAAAGCCGTCCATGACGCAGACGCGGCGGAAGTGGCTGACTTAAAGAGCTCTTTAAGGTCAGCCGATCTTTTCACCTACGGCGCACCAACTAATATCATATGGACTATTGGTAGCTTAGGATCAACAGGCGGTTACACGTCTGCACGAAAAAATAATCTGCGCATGAATAATGCGGTCAAAATCATGGGCGGGTCGGCCCTGTCTTGCAATAGCGGTTATTTAATACAAGTTTACAAATACAGTTCTGACACCACCACGGAAATGCAAAACGCATTTTTAGGGCGCTCTGACTGGACAACGAATTATGTTGTGACAGATGACTGCTATATTAGGGTACTTGTAGGAGACACGTCGCATTACAACGACAGCGCATACGTGCTTACTGACGACTCGTATAAAAATCAAGTTATTTGGGACAAATTTATTTTAACCACCATTAGAAACGATGTTATTGCATTGCAGGACGGCGTTTCGGAGATTCAAGACTTTATACCGAGCACAAAAAACATACTCAATATATCAGATTTTACAGGTGGCTATTACATTGATGGTAGCGCAGCAAATGTCGGGGAAAATTGGTTAGATTGTAGGATTGAAAATACTGGGAGCATTTACACAAATCAACTAATAGACGTTAGCGCTAATATTGGCGATACTATTGTGATAAAAATCCCGTCAAATGCGGCACATTCGGGGGCGCGTGGGAGCGGATTCTGTAATGCGAGCGGAATCATCACTAATGTTTTTGCAGAAAAGAATTTAGCTTTTAACACCGTAGATAATGCATTGGCTGCGGAACTGATAATAACTGACGCTTATATGTTTTTGTCTTTCTCAGCTAAATCATCAATAGAGATATATTTGAAATCAGACGGTGCCTTGTACAAAAAACTTAGTGTTGGCAGTACCGTTTTTGTTGCGCCATCCGGAGATGATAGCCACGCAGGAACGCAAGCATTCCCAATGGCGACGATCAATGGAGCACTTAGCAAAGGCGCCAGACGTATATGCATGGAACCGGGTGTATACAAACAGCGGATAGATTTGACGCTTGCTCAATATGGCGAACTTGATATTAAGTCTACAACGCCAACACAAAAGACAATATTACAAGCGCCTGATAGTGTGCTTGTTACAACTGATTCCCCGGTTAGTGGATATTCGCGCGTCCGAAGCGCAACGATAAGCGTAACATTTGGTGAAAATAACATTTGGCTGTTCCAGGATGGCGTTGCAGATATATCCACTCTGATTGCAGATGCGGATAGGATGCCAGAACAAAGGGGCTACGCATACCGTTGCGCTGATACCGTCATTGCAAAATGCAATGCTGATAATTTGAGCGAAGCGCTGACAGAAATTGAAAACGACGCTAAGTATAAATGGTATTTAGATGGCACAACGTTATATTTTAGCTGTCCTAATACGGTAAGTGTTAATACCCCGATTTGTGGCAGTTTTAACACAAAATTGTTTTCAAACGCTACAAGAAAAGTGTCGATAAGGATGACTGGAATTGACATTAAGTACATGGCCTGCAACCTTGATAATACAAGCGATTCGTGTATTGCTGATTGTCGTTGTGCAAATGTTTTTGGTGACGGATGCTTTACATGGGACTTAGCTGTAAATGCAAAATTTGTCCGGTGTGAGGCAACCAGGGCATTTACAGGCACAAATGGCGATGGTTTTAATGCGCATGGCGATAATACAGGCGATGCTTTTGCCAAAGAAACGACATGCACTTTGATAGATTGTTGGTCGCACGATAACCGCGACGACGGTTATTCCGACCATGAGCGATGCGAAATGACGATCATCGGAGGCTTATTTGAATACAACGGCAAGGGTGGCGTAACACCATCCTTTGGGTCTCATTGCGCAGCATACAACGTCATGTCAAGACACAACTATAACGGTTTTAACAGCTTCGGGGAAACGTCTGAAGCCGAAGGCGGGAAAGGTACACAGCTTATTTGCTACAACTGCATAGCCCTGAGCAACATACATGGTGATGGACAGCCTAATGCTGGCTTCAGGGCACAGTCTGCTGGGAATACTATGATTTGTATAAACTGCAAATCTGTATCAAATGCGTATGGCTATAGAGCAAGTAGCGGAGCGTCAATGACTCTTTATGATTGTGGATCACTGGCGAACACCACCGTAAGAGACGGAGACGTAAGCGTACACAATACAGACGTTGTTATTTAAATAACACTTTAAGTAACGAAAGGCGGTTATGAAATGTTTCCGCCATGTGACGGTTGAATAAACGGAGGAACAAACATATGATGGAATTGAAAGACACCGTTGAACTTATGACCAGCTCTTTCTGGGAAGATCGGTTCGTCGCTGAATATCTACAGACAAAGATTCGGTACGAAAAGCTGCACAATCTTATTGTAAAAAGGGAAGTAGGAATTGAAACCTTCAAAACACCCATTTCTCTTGAAAGCTGGAAAGCGCAGGCCAACTATATGGGCCTGTACCTATACGAATTGGAAAAGCAAGCGGCGCTTCACGGAATCAACTTGCCCAGAGTGTGAAAGGAGAGCACAAGTGCAT
>OCVV011353470.1_pt1 | contig 28071 bp, 21 predicted proteins | sample 1539721 | NCBI WGS metagenome assembly OCVV01 (sample SAMN02144230, study PRJEB22623) | gut metagenome | biome: sheep rumen | host: Ovis aries | place: New Zealand | reverse complement strand
GTCAGTAATTGTTCAAATGTACTTGAGGTATCTTTTTTTTGTCAAGGCAGTTTCCGGTCATGTCTTAAACAATACAGGAAGCTGTCTCCTGTCTCCCTTTCCCTTTTACAGTTCCAGACCCAAAGATCGGAGATCCTCAACGACCTCGTCGTACATCTGCTGCCATTCGGGCAGGGGCTCGATTGTCTCCATGTTGTATGCTTCATCAAAGCATTTACCGGGATTTCCGTCTTTCATCTTGAAAGCATGTTCATACTTGTCCACAAGGGCCAGGACGATCTCGTTGGCTTTGCTCCTGGTCAGTTTCATGCGGGCAACTGCCTTGCCGACTTGACCCATGAGGCGGCACTCCAGGCCGGTGCCGTGGGGCACGCGTCCGTTGGCCGCGCCGATTCCTTCCAGATGGCCGCCGCTGACGGTGACAACGATGGAGTTGGCCGCCACCTCATAGAGGAGCTCTTTGGTCATGGCGCCGCTGGTAGGCCACAGGTCACAGACGATGATGGCGGGAGCATGTTTTGCAAAAGTCTGGCAGAGCACGGACTGCAGCCAGAGGCATCCGCGGGCTGTGGTGGCCACATCCGTGATATGGATGGGATGGCACAGATGATAGTCCGCAGCGGCGAAGAGGTTGGCCGCCATGATGGACGCGATCATGATCATGCAGCTGCCCGGCGCGTCACCGCCCAGGCCGCCGACCATGGTGCAGGCCAGGGAGGCATTTTTCATGCCGTAATCCAGGGAATTGGCTGTCCGCACCAGATTTCCGTTGTCCATGATCAGTTCGTTGAAAAGGGCCACCAGGTGGGAATCGCAGGGGCGGAGCCAGCGCTCCGCCACAGCGGCCAGGTCGCCGACTTCCGTCACGGCGCTCTCGGCAGCCAGAAGGCCCATACCGGGTCTTCCGACCTTTTCCAGCGCCCTGTGCAGATATTCCATCTCACGCCTGACGGCAAAAATCTCGGAGGGCTCTCCGTTCTGGACTCCGTAACCGTCTACGTCCACAAGAGATCCGCAGGTCAGAAGATCGATGACCGGCTCTTTGGCCACGCTCTCCACGATCGGATAGTAGAGCCTTTCCGGTGTGGGACATCCGGGATTGCCGGCCCAGATCGCGGGGGGACGCTCGTCCTCGACCTTGCGCGCCACAAGAGTATAGGCATCTTTTCCCTCTCCCATGGTCAGTTCGGTCTTCATGTTCCGCAGGCCTTCATCGATCTCCTCCGGCGAAAGCTGCATGATCCTGCCGGTAGTCATGTTATAGATACCGGTCCTGATCAGGAGTTCCCTTGCCGCCTTGAACATGTCCGCAAAAAGAGCGTCGTCCTCCGGGATCAGGACTTCTTTGTCCCAGTCAAACTCATACTCTTCCACAAGGTCCATGACATTATCGATGATATAGTCCATGTCCCAGTCGCTTTTGTCGACCTTTTTTCCCGTTTTTCCACGTTCAAAAAGATCCAGGAACTTCCGTGTATCCATACAGATCATTCTCCTATCGTCACAAATTAACAGTTATATAGATCATTCGCCGATCTTCCAGGATGTGGTGACACCTTCCACAAAGAAATTCTGGAAGATGATATCTTCATCCGACATCACTTCGCCGTCAGCGACCAGAACGTTGCCGGCATTGTCCTTGAGCTCGCCCGCAAAGACCTGCACTTCGCCGGACTGGATCTTCTCCTGCAGAGCGGTGACTTCCGCGACAACTTCTTCGGGAACGAAAGCGGCAAAGTCGGAGAGTTTGGAGCAGTCGCCGCCCCAGTAATAGAAATCGCTGGTGGAAGCTGTGCCCTCGGCCGCATTGATCATAATGTTCTTGAAAATGGGTGCAAAATTCCACATGTGGGAGACCAGGACTGCCTCGGGAGCCAGCGCGGACATGTCATTGTGGTAGCCGACGACAAAAGCGCCGTTCTTCTGGCAGGTCTCGGGAATAGCAGGGGAGGAAGCTTCCATACCCATGTACTTGATGCCGGCGTCAATCAGGGACTGAGCGCACTGGGTCTCTTTATCAATATCGTACCAGCTGTCCGCGGAAGCGACACGCACGGTTGCCTCGGGATTTGCGTACCGGGCACCCAGTGCATAGGCGTTGATGGCGGTACGGACGGAAAACTCGTTGAAGGAAGCGGAGAAGCCGAGCTCAGGATTTGTGTCCTTGGAGAGGAGCTCGCTGGCATAGCCGGCCAGGAACATGCCTTCATAACTGCGGATCTCATAGCCGATCAGGTTGTCAACCTTGTTGCCCCACTGCGCGAACAGGACTTCCGGATGCGCGGCAGCGATTTCCGGCAGGTAGGAAGCGTAGCCGGTAGATGCACCGAAGATCAGGGTGCAGCCTTCATTGATCAGCTCTTCCGCGGCTGTCTGTGTGGTCGCCTGGTCGGTGTCGTCAATGGATTCGAGAACGATCAGGTTCTCTTCCGGAATGCCCAGTTCCTTCATTGCAGCGACGATGCTCTCGTGTGTCGCCTGGCACCAGCCGCCGTCGTCTACGATATAGGACTCGATCTCACCGATCTTGAGGGTGGAGAAATCAGTGCCTTCCGCAGGAGCCTGGTCCCTCTTGTCCTCGCCGATCAGGTTGATGGCCGCTGCAGTTTCTGCCGCCGGTGCAGCCGCTGCTTCTGTCCCTGCCTGTGCCGCAGTTTCATCTGCTGCAGCTTCCTCTGCAGGAGCCGCGTCTTCTGTCGGAGCTTCTGCCTCAGCCTCTGCTTCCTCTTTTACAGCTTCTTCCGCCTCCGCAGTCTGCTCAGCGGTTCCCCCTGCGCTTTCGCTGCAGGCTGTCAGAACTGCTGTCGCCAGTACAGCCGCAAGACAGATAGAAATCAGTTTCTTTTTCATGTTCTCTCCTTTCTGAAAAAAGAATTGCTTATTAAGAATCCTAAGAGTCTCCATATGCGCAGACTCTCCGGTTTTCTTTTGAAAAAAATCTGCTGACTCAATAATGAAGCCACGAGAATACACCGGTTTTATTTTCGGCCCCCTCGCTCTTTGTCTCCTCCGGGCATGCCGTCCATAAGCGAGTAGGCACAGAGTTTTTTATCCCCTTTACCGCTTCTCGCGGTCATAAGGGATCGTCAGCGCGGCAGGGGCTGCCGACCGCCGTCCGCGGAAGTTTCCGGTGGTAAAGATCAGGGCTATGATCGTCGCCACATAGGGCAGAGCGGAAAATACCTGGGACGGAACCTGGGGGAAAACCGTCTGCACATCGATCCCGATGATGCTGATCGCGCCGAAGAGCAGGGCACCGAATGTTGCTGTCAGGGGATTCCAGGCCGAGAATACGACCAGGGCAACTGCGATCCAGCCCTTGCCGCTCGTCATGCCGTCGCTCCAGAAATTGGTGTAGGCCAGGGACACGACTGCGCCGCTGACCGCCGTCATAATGCTTCCGAAGGTGACATAGGCGTAGCGCAGGGCAAAAACATTGTAGCCTGCCGAATCCAGCGCCGCCGGATTCTCTCCCAGCGCGCGCAGGATCATGCCCGCGCGGGTCTTGTACAGATAGATCATCGAAAGCGGGATGATCAAGTACATCAGGTAAACCAGGATATTCTGATCAAACAGAGACGGTCCCAGGACCGGGATCCGGGAAAGCACAGGGATCGCAATGGGCTCAAAGGCCAGATTGGCATTGACGCCGCTGACTCCCTTTCCCAGGAAGCCCGAGAGGCCGGTTCCGAAAGTCAGCATGGCCATGCCGGAAACGGTCTGGTCCGCCTGCATGGTAACTGTCAGGAAGGAAAAGACCAGTCCCAGGGCGGCACCGACCAGGATCACGACCAGCATGGCCAGCACAAGGTTCTGCCGGTAGACAGCGACCATGTAGCCGGACACTGCCCCCATGAGCATGATTCCCTCCAGGCCCAGATTCATGATCCCTGCCCGCTGCGAGAAGATTTCCCCGACCGCGGCGTACAGAACTGTGGCTGCATAGACCACCGCCGTGGATATGATTGAGATCAATAATGTTGTAGACATATCATCCTCTCCAATTTATACCGTCAATGCCTGCGCACTGATGTGCTCCGGCAGGCTGTAAACAGTCACTTTATTTTTTCCTGCCGACAAGCTCATATCGATTGAAAAACTCTCCCGCCACCACGAAGAGCATGATGGTTCCCTGGATCATCGTGGCCACCTGGGAAGGCACTCCGATCAGCTGGACCGCGACTGCGGAGATCTGTAGGGCTCCGAAGAGGAATCCCACAAGCAGGACAACCAGGGGATTGAGGCCTGCCAGAAAGGCAATGACGATTCCGGTGTAGCCGGCGCCGTTGGGCAGGTTTGCCTGCACTCTGTGAATAATACCGGCAACCTGGGCAAAACCGGCCAGACCCGCGATCGCGCCGCTCGCGCACAGGACCAGCAAAGTGGCCTTTGCGACGGACATTCCCGCATACTGGGCAGCCCGCGGACTCTGGCGGATGACTTCCATCTCAAAGCCCCATGTTGTCCGTGTGTGGAAAAAATACAGAAGGACCGCAATGGCGATCACAACCAGAAGGACCGAATTGATGCCGCTGGATCCCAGATCCGGAAGCCAGTATTTCTCCCTGATCGCGCGGGTCTGCGCCACCATCTGGTTGCGCTCTTTCCAGGGACCGTACATCAGGAAATCCATCACGTACAAAAAGATATAGTTCAGCATCATGGTGAGGATCGTCTCATTGACGCCCCACTTTGCCTTGGGGAAGGCCGCGATCAGTGCAGCGAGCGCTCCGCCCAGCATTGACACCAGGAACATACAGAGTATTTTCAGAGGAGCCGGCATGACCGGACCGTATAGGGCAAAGCCGATACAGAAGAGGGAGCCCAGCGCGTACTGCCCGTCCGCTCCGATATTGTTCAGATTCATCCGGTAGCCGAAGGACACGGCAAGTCCCGTCAGCATCAGGGGAATACCCGCCTCGATACTGCGCGTCAGTCCGCTGTAGGAACAGACTGTCTTCATCATCCTTGCGTAGACAGCCAGGGGATTGGATCCGACAGCCGCCAGCAGAAATCCGCAGAAGACAAAGGCAAGCAGCACAAAAATGACCGGCGTCAGGATCCTCCTTGCCATCGATACTGAGTCTCTTTTCCGGAAACGCAGATTTCTGATCATTTCGTTTCCTCCCGTTCTCCGGACATCATCCGTCCGATCTCCTGGAAATCCGTTTCTTCAATAGCGCGGATTCCCATCAGTTCTCCGTCACACAAAACGCCGACCCGGTCGCACATGGCAAAGATTTCCTCCAGTTCTTCCGAAATAAAGACGACTGCGGCGCCCCTGCGGCTCTGCTGGCGCAGGATTTTGCGAATCGATTCCGCCGCGCCGATATCCAGTCCGCGGACAGGATAAGCTGCGACGATCAGGCGGGGGTCCCCCGAGACCTCCCTCGCAAACAGAAGCTTCTGCTGGTTGCCTCCGGACATCAGACCGACCGGCAGGTCCAGTCCGCCGTGGCGGATATCAAACTGCCCGGCATATGCCTCCGCGTCATCGCGCATATTCTGTTTCTGAAGAATGCCGCGGCGGCTGCAGCGGTCTGACTCGTAGGATTTAAGAATGATATTTTCCGTAAAAGACATGCCCGGTACAAGTCCGGTCTGCAGACGGTCTTCGGGAATAAAGGCAATGCCTTCCTGAATGTGCTGCTTCATCGAGGCTTTCGACAGATCCTTTCCGGACAGCAGTATCTTCCCCTCTGTCAACGGACGGAGTCCGGCTATGACTTCCGACAGTTCTCTCTGTCCGTTGCCGGCCACGCCCGCGATTCCGAAGATCTCTCCGGCACGCACCGACAAAGTGATCTGCTTCAGGGCCGGAAGCCCTCTGTCGTTTTTGGCAGAGACCGCTTCCATGAAAAAGACCTCTTCTCCGCACACAGACTTCTGCCCTTGAGCTGCACCTTCTGCTGCAGCAGGAGAGGTTTGCTGTCCTCCCTGCACAGACTCTCTCTGTGCCTCCTGCTCCGGATCCTGCACAGGCCTCTGTCCGGGTTCCGGCTCAGAGTTCTGCTCCCGCTCCTGTTCCGGCAATGTACGGACTCCGACAATGCCTCTTGTCAGGCGCTCGACATCCGCCTCCGAAGCCGGCATGGTATCCTCCACCCTGCCGTTTTTCAGGACCGTGATCCGGTCTGCATTCTTCATGACCTCATTCATCTTGTGGGAGATCACGATGACAGCCTTCCCGCTGTCCGCCATCTTTCGAAGAGTGTCGAACATGCTCTGGGCTTCCTGCGGCGTCAGTACGGCGGACGGCTCATCCAGGATCAGCACCTCCGCTCCCTGGTGCAGGAGCTTGATGATCTCCACACGCTGCTGCTCACCGACAGACAGCTGCCAGACATAGGCCTCCGGAGTCACCTGCAGGTTATACTGCCCGGAGCACTCCCGGATCTCCTTCTCCATTTTGTCGCGGTTGAGGAAGAAGGATTTTTTGCCCGAATATAAATAGACATTCTCCGCCACTGTCAATGTCGGAATCAGACGGAAGTGCTGATGCACCATTCCGATTCCCAACGCGACAGCATCCTTGGGCGAATGAATGTCCCTTTTTTGACCCTTATACCAGATCTCTCCCCCGTCCGGCCTGTAAATGCCGGTCAGGATATTCATCAGTGTACTCTTACCTGCTCCGTTCTCCCCCAAAAGCGCATGAATCTCCCCGGAATAGACGGAAAGATCGACATCCCGGTTTGCAGTCACGCTGCCGAATGTCTTTGTAATGTGTTTCATCTGAAGAACGGGATCCATCTCTTTTTTCATGAAATACCTTTTGCTATTTCTGTCTCCAACCCCTGTGCCATGACGATTATACATTGTTTCGTGAATGAAAAAAAGCCTTCTGTTCATTTTCTTCCATATGTATTGCCGGAAGTGTTGCCAGGCTGACAGACCGCATGGTACTCTGGGAGACAGGGGACGGTTCTCTGTCTCCTGAATCTGCCCTTTGAAAAGGAGACAGAGAACCGTCCCCTGTCTCCCTGTCTCCCCCAGATAAACGGATAAGGACAATGACTTTACCTGAAATTAGAATTCTGATCGATCAAGTGGACCCCGAGATCCGCCGCCTGCTGATGAAACGCATGGATTATTCCGCCATGGTGGCAGACGCAAAACTCGCCACGGGCGATACGGCCGTCTACCGCCCCGACCGCGAAGAAGCAGTCCTGGAAGGCCTGGGCAGAGAGGTCCCGGAAGACCGCCTGCCCGAATATCTTTCTGTAGTCAGGAAGATCATGGAGGCAAGCCGCATGTACCAGTACGGTCTGATCTATGACCGCCTGGAAGATCCGCTCGGCCCGCTCCTCAAAGGGATCAATATTCCCGAGGACTGCCGCCTTGTCACGGTCATGCTGTCAAGACCTGACCGGCCCGGTTCCATAGCCGCCGTTCTGAGCATGATCGGAGACTGCGGATTCGATATGGAGAAGCTGGAGAGGGCCGGAGAAGATCCCCGCTCAGGCATGGCCGCTTTCCGCCTGCAGATCCGCGGGGATCTCAACGAGACGCGTATGAAGAAGCTCATCTTCCGTCTGTCCGGAGAGTGCGAAGATTTCCGCATTCTGGGCTGTGCCGGCTGCAGCCCTGAAGAGAAAACCGCAGAGTGAGATCTTCCCCGGGATTTTTCGAATCTTTCAGACAGAAATCCTTCAGCAACACAGCCTTCAGCCGGATATCTTTTAGCCGGACAAAAAAACAGCCATTTCGCGATTCCTGCGAAATGGCTGTCTGTCGTTTTTTTCTTTATACCTGAAATCCTTTGTATCTGAAATCCGGTTTTTATTCTCAAATCCGGTTTTTATTCCTTAAATCCGATTCTTTGATCGAATGCCGGTCCTTTTCTCAGATATCCTGGGTGTATGCCTTGTAGATATAGCCGTTGCACTCGCCGCCCTTGGGATCGTAGATCCACAGTTTGTACCAGAGGCCGTCAGTGGTGATTCCGTCAACCTTCAGTTTGTGGCCGTACTCATAAGACTTGGCAATCTCGCCGTTGGGCCAGTATCTGCAGTTCAGGCTGTCCGCTGTTACCTTCACCCACTTGGGCGGGATATCGTAGACACTGAATGTGCCATCTCCTCTGCCGTCATTTCCGCCGGCTACCTCGGCCAGTACTTCTTCGCTTAATTTCTTCTCGTTCAGTTCGCTCATGATGTTTTCCTCCTTAATATAAAGATTGTATCTGAAATTCATTTGTAGTGTACAGCGGGTGATTTTTGGACCCGTTGTTTTCTTTTGATGATGTAACTATACCAGACCCCCTGTCACAAAACCATCACACAGAAGAAGTTTTTTTGCACGTTTTTTGCATTTATCAAAAAAACAGGCAAAATGTCTCCGGGTCATACCGGTCTGAACTATTCACCAATTGCAAAATATGTTAAGATTGGCAAAAAAGAATGCTCTATTATCAAAGAGAAAGGAAACTTATGAGACAGGGGCGATTTACAGTTCAAAAACAGGCAAAGTCAGGCATCATGAGAAGTCTCCTCAGTTTTTTACTGATCTTGGTGATGATCGCTGGGGCAGACTCTTTTCCTTCAGGCCGCGGCAGCGGTCCTCTCACGGTCACGGCTGAAGCCGCGTCTGCTCCTTATATGAAGATCACCTGTATAGATCTCGGAAGTGCCCGCTCGGTATACGGCGAATCAGTGCTTCTGGAGTCGGGCGGCCAGTTTCTTCTGATGGATACCGGATCAAAAGACCCGCAGAATTCAGTGACCGCTTATCTCAAGAAAAGAGGGGTCAGAAATCTGAGCCTCTACATCTCCCATTTTCATGAGGATCACTGCGATTATGCCGCCTCCATCATCAAGGATTCCTGGTTTCATGTAAAGAGGGTGTACCTGGCAAATCCCGATCCCGTCAGGAAATATCTCAGTTCCCGGTATAAGCAGAGCCGCCGTAAACTTTATAAGAGCTGCAAAGAATACGTCGACCGCTACAACGGGATCCTCTCCGCCGCCCGCAAAAAGAAGATCCCCGTCACCAGCCTTCGCAGAGGCAAAACATTTACGGTCGGCTCAGTCAAGGCCAAAGTTCTGTGGGATCAGAACACAAGGGGCTGGGGTTGCTTCGATCCATATGACAAAGACGGAGTCGGATTCCAGAACAACAGCTCCCTGGTCACCAAATTTACCCTTGGAAAGAGGAGTTTCCTCACCTGCGGAGATATTGAGTTTTCCACTGAACGGGACCTCCTGGCCTCCGGAACAAATCTTTCAGCAGATATCCTGAAACTCAACCACCACGGCATGTGGACCTCAAATCTGGCATCCTTCGTAAAAGCAGTAAATCCCTGCTATTGCTTTTATTCCTACAAAAATCCGTCCGATTCGGATTACAGGAGATTCGGCGGATCCACAGAGACGTCCTCCACCCTGAGGCGGCTGGCCAAACAGTATAATATCCTGGGATGCCGCTACAACGGCACGATCACCTACACAGTGCAGTACAATACGATCAGTGTAAGTGCGCAGAGGCATATCAAGAAGAAAAGCATCAAGGTGAAAAACCTCTCCAACGGAAAGGTCCGCACCCAGCAGCTCGTATTCAACGACGCGCAGCCCCTGTTCCTGGACAAGCGCATGCTGTTTTCCGGCACAAAGCTTGTGACGGGCAATGCCCAGGACAGGACTCCCGCCAAGAGCAGCTGGGTCAAAGATTCCAAAGGCTGGCGCTACAGGACGGCATCGGGAAAATATCTCTCCGGCGGATGGAAGACCCTCGGAAAAAATATTTACTACTTCACAGTAAGCGGCTACCGTCACGAGGGATGGCTCAAGGTCAAAGGCAAAACATATTTTCTGAACAGACTGGGCATACGGCAGACAGGATGGCAGATGATCGACGGAAAATTCTACTATTTTTCCACCAAAAACGGTGCCATGCTGACGGGAAAGACCTGGATCGGAGGAACCATATGGCCGCTGCGCAGTGACGGCTCTCTGGATCTCTCCAAGAAGGATGCTCCCGACATCAACATCACCACTTCGGAACACCGGCACACGACAAGAAAATAATCAGATGAAACGTACGGCTGACAGGAGGAAACACGATGCTCTACAGAAAAGATCGTAATGGAAACGAGCTGTCGATGCTGGGCTTCGGGTGCATGCGTTTCACAAGAAAAGGAAACAACATCGACGTTGAAAAAGCCGAGAAAGAGATCATGGCCGCCTACCGCGCCGGGGTCAACTACTTCGACTCCGCCTATATTTATCCCGGGAGCGAAGCGGCGATCGGAGAGATCTTCGAGCGCAATCACATCCGTGAAAAAGTCAATATTGCCACCAAACTCCCCCAGTACATGGTCAAAAGCCGCAGCGGTCTGGACAAGTATTTCAATGAGGAGCTTGCCCGCCTCCGCACCGACTATATTGACTACTACCTCATGCACCATCTGACCGACCTGGCAATGTGGGAAAAGCTCAAAGCTGTGGGCATTCTGGACTGGATCAGGGAGAAAAAAGAAGCGGGAGCCATCAGGAATATCGGCTTTTCCTATCACGGGAACACCGACAATTTCCAGAAAATCCTGCAGGATTACGACTGGGATTTCTGCCAGATCCAGTACAACTATCTCGACGAGGTTTCACAGGCCGGCGTGGACGGACTCAAAGCTGCCGCCGCGAAAGGGATCCCTGTCGTCATCATGGAGCCCCTCAGGGGCGGAAAGCTCGTAAACATGCTCCCTGCCGGCGCAAAAAAAGCCATGCAGGACAGCGGACGCGGCTGGTCTCCCGCCGAATGGGCCTTCCGCTGGCTCTACAACCAGCCGGAAGTGACGGTCGTTCTCTCCGGCATGAATTCTCTGGAGATGGTGGAGGAGAACTGCAGGACCGCCTCCGAAGCCGCGCCCGGACACCTGACTGAGAAGGACTTCGAAGTTCTCGAAGAAGTGAAGAGGCAGATCCGTGAAAAGGAAAAAGTCGGCTGCACCGGCTGCCGCTACTGCATGCCCTGTCCCAGGGGGGTCGACATTCCCGGCATCTTCCGCTGCTACAACGCCATGTTCACGGAATCCAAAAGTCAGGGCCGTTTTCAGTTTGCCCAGACCGTGGGTCTCACCAGAGATCCGGCATTTGCCACCCAGTGCATCCGCTGCGGCAAATGTGAACAGCACTGTCCCCAGAACATCCCCATCCGCGAGAAGCTTGCGGAGGCTGATAAGGCGCTCCGTCCTCTGCCCTACAGGGTGGGCATCGGCTTTGCCCGCGCCTTTATGTTCGGAAAAGCCGCAGGGACGCCGAAAGCCGCCCGGCAGGCCGGGCCCGGCAGAAAGAGCAGGGAAGCAAAATCCGGCAGGCGCATAAAGAGAAGGAAGGCTGCAGGCCGCAGGAAAGAATCATGACCTGCAGATGCCGCTGCGCGCACACTGCCTAAAAAACAAAAAAACATCTCATACAAAGTCAGTCAGAAAGGAACACCCATGAATAAAACCTGGTGGAAAGAAAGCGTCGTCTATCAAATCTATCCCCGCAGCTTCATGGACAGCAACGGAGACGGAATCGGCGACCTGAATGGAATCACTCAGAAGCTCGATTATCTGAAAGAGTTGGGAATCGATGTCATCTGGCTTTCTCCTGTGTATCGTTCCCCCAACGACGATAACGGATATGACATCAGCGACTATGAGGCCATCATGGATGAATTCGGCACCATGGAGGATTTTGACCGCATGCTGGAGGCGGCCCATGACCGGGGCATCCGAATTGTGATGGACCTCGTAGTCAACCACACCTCGGATGAGCACGCCTGGTTCGTCGAGAGCCGCAGCTCCCGCGGCAATGACAAACGGGATTTCTATTTCTGGCGCGAGGGAAAAAACGGAAATCCTCCCAATGACTGGGGATCTTTTTTCTCAGGTTCCGCCTGGGAATACGACGAAAAAACGGACATGTACTACCTGCATCTGTTCTCCCGCAAACAGCCGGATCTCAACTGGGAGAATCCCCGCGTGCGGCGGGAGGTTTTTGACATGATGACGCGGTGGTGCGAAAAGGGGATCGACGGCTTCCGCATGGATGTGATCAGCCTGGTCTCCAAGCCGGACGGACTTCCGGATGCACCTGCGAGGAACGGTCTCTACGGTGATGCCGGCTTTGTATTTAACGGACCCAGGATCCATGACTATCTCCAGGAGATGAATCGGGAGGTTCTCTCCCGCTATGATCTGCTGACCGTGGGCGAAACGCCCAATGTCACAGTGGAGGAAGCCCGGCAATACGCCAATGAGGACGGGACGGAGCTCAACATGGTCTTCCAGTTTGAACACATGAACCTGGACGGCGGTGACGGATACAAGTGGTCCACCCGCAAACTCCCTCTGGTCGCTCTTAAGAAGAATCTGTCCAAGTGGCAGACCGGCCTCGACGGCGCCGCCTGGAACAGCCTGTACTTCTGCAATCACGACCAGCCCCGCATCGTCAACCGCCTGGGCAATCCCGATGACGCATACCGCGAGGCATCTGCCAAATGCATTGCGACCTGTCTCCACCTCATGCAGGGTACTCCGTACATCTATCAGGGTGAGGAACTGGGCATGACCAATTACCCTTTCCGCAGCGTTGAGGAATTTCAGGATATTGAGTCCGTCAACGCCTTCCGGGAACTGACACAGGAAAGAGGCGAAGATCCCGCTTCCCTCTTCCCGAAAATCGCCGCCAAAAGCCGGGACAATGCCCGCACTCCCATGCAGTGGGACGACACGGAAAATGCCGGTTTCAGCAGCGGGAAGCCCTGGATGCCCGTCAATCCCAACTACACAAAGATCAATGCCCGTGAGCAAATCCGGCGCCCCGATTCTGTCTTCTGTCACTACAAAAAGCTCATCGCAATGCGTCATCATTATGAGGTGATCGTGTACGGACACTATCAGCTCCTGTTGGAGGATGACCCCGACCTGTTTGTCTACACCAGAGATCTCGATGCCCGGCGTCTGCTCGTTGTGTGCAACTTCTCTGAACATAACCGTATCTATGTTCCGGATGAAGTCTTCCGCAATGCGGAGGTCCTGATCCACAGCGGTCCCGGAATCGAGGACTGCACGCCCCGTGAGGAAAACGGTATCCTCCGGCCCTATGAATCCTATGTTCTGATCCTGTAGAAATTCTGTCCCTGCAAAGATTCTGATCATACAGAGATTCTGTTACTGCGATGCACTACCGGCACTGACCGCAAATATCCGGACAGGTTATTTATAGCTCAGGCAGAGCATGGTCAGATCGTCAAACTGCGGTGCGCTTCCGGCAAATTCTGCCACGGCAGCGTTGACCGCATCCAAGATTTCCTCCGGTGAGCCGTCCTCCGCACCCTGCAGCGCCCTGATCAGGCGCTCTGTTCCGAAGAGTTCGTCGCGGGGATTTGCCGCCTCTGCCACACCGTCCGTGTACACAAACAGCTTGGCCCCAGGTTCCAGCTGCAGCTCATATTCCCTGTACCGTGTCATCTCCATAGCACCGATTACCAGACCGTGCCTGTCCTTGAACAGTTCAAAGCTTGCTCCCGCCGGTTTCACCGCGGGATATTCGTGACCGGCATTGGCAGCCGTCAGTTTTCCGGTGGAGATCTCCAGAACACCCAGCCAGACCGTCACAAACATTTCCTCAGGATTCCGATAACAGACCTGTGCATTGACGGCTTTCAGTATTTTTGCGGGACTCTTTTCATTTTCCGGGCTCATTGCCGCATGCCGGACCAGAGCCATGGAGACCATCATAAACAGGGCAGCCGGAACACCTTTTCCGGAGACATCCGCAATAACCAGCCCCAGGTGGTCGTCATCGATCAGGAAAAAGTCGTAAAAGTCGCCGCCGACTTCCTTGGCGGGCTTCATGGATGCGAAGAGATCAAATTCCTTCCTGTCCGGAAAGGGCGGAAAATCCTTGGGAAGTGCGCTCAGCTGTATGCGTGTTGCAAGTGACAGTTCGGCTTCGATCCTCTCTTTTTCCAGGGCCAGGGCATGCCGTTCCCTGACAGCACGGATGTAGTGTGCGGCAAGCGCCAGAATATAGAGAGTCAGCAGGGCAAAAGGCAGCCAGAAGGGATGTGTCACAAAGCCGGCCGCGTACAGGATAAAGGTTAAGAAGGCGCTGCATATGATCAGGCCGGCACACAATATCCCGCCCCGCGCAACCTTCATGCGCAGGAAGAGGATCATGGATGCCGTGCTGAAGAGGAACAGGAACAGCAGCTGCGGCAGGTCAGACATCTCTGTCTTTCTCCTGCCCTCCAGAAAGCTCTGGATCACATTGGCCTGGATCTCCACGCCGTACATCTGGGTACCCTTGTCAATGGGTGTGAGATAGGCATCCTGCAGGGCGGGAGCATAGGGGCCTATGATCACGATTTTTCCCGCCCAGTAATCGGCGGGCACCTGTCCGCCGATCAGCGCGGCAATCGATACACCGTCGTAGTAGCCCCCCGGACCTGCCGTGTAGGGAATGTAAAAATGGCCCTTGCCGACGGTCTGCGGGGGCTTCAGTTCCAGCCCCTTCTGTTCCAGGTAACTGCGGGCAGCCTGGAAGGCCATGGAATACACCCTGCTTTCTTCACTTCCATCGGGCTCCACATACAAAAGCCCGTGCCGCATCACGCCGTCGACATCTGTCATGGCATTGATATGGCCCTGGGCCGTGCTGCTGCACAGGGCCTCGTAAGGTTCCTCATAGGCAAGTACGGCTGATGTCTGCACCTCTACTGCATGCCCGTTCTCCCAGGTGATCTTCTCTCCGAACCCGGCCATGGAAGCTGTGATCACATTGCCCAGCTTTCCGGCAGCTGCCGCCAGCCGGTCATCCGCCTGCTGCGTGCTGGTGCCCGCATAGAGAATGTCGACGGCAGTGACCGCAGGCTTTTTTTCCGGGTCTTCGGCAAGTGCCTCCAGGGCGGAAGCCATGATATTCCGGTCCCAGGTATTGTAGGGGCCCAGGAGTTCCAGGGCCTCTTCATCGATTCCGATGACAACAATATCACCGGAAGGGATTCCGGGGCGCTGGAAGAGCCAGTCCTGCGCCCACCGGTCCAGGCGTCTGAGCATACCCAGACCGACAAGTACAGTCACCAGCAGCGCCGCTGCAAGGGGATATAGATATTTTTTGAATTGTTTCATGGCCTGTACCTTTTGTATTTCAATCTCTGCCGTATCCGGCAGCCCGGATCTTCTCTGCCCTTTTCCCTGCAGTGTCCGGCAGCCCGCATCTTCCCTGTCCTGTTCCCTGCAGTGTCCGGCAGCCCGGGGTTTTTCTACCGTGTCCAGGCTACTGCATTCAGAACATCTTCCAAAACAGGCAGACTCTGGTCCTTCAGGGCGCTTCTGTAATACATGTGGAAGTAGTAAAAGGTATTTTTGTTCTTGACGCTCAGGCTCATGCCGCTCATCCCTACTTCCTGCACCTTGTACTGATAGCAAAATCCCTCGGCCTCTTTACCTCCCGGGGTCCGGGAGACAAATTCCTCCAGACGATAGTCATAGGCCTTCATCGCCTTGCCCATCTGCCCCTCCATGCTCTTCGCGACATCTTTGACCTTCAGCATTTTCGCAAAAAGCCCGGGAGCCTGTTTCCAGGCGACCGATACCATAATATGCCTGTCGGGATCATTGATACACCAGCCGGGCGCCGCCGCGTAAAAATTATAGGCGCTCAGTTCTGCCTGGTCCATCACGTGAAATCCTTCGGGATAGCTGAAATTCAGTTCATTGTTCAGAAGCGCTGTTTCCATAACTGTTTCCTTTCTGCTCCAATCAAAATGTTTATCAGATGCGGGCCTGCGCCTGCCCCTGCAGACTCTGCAGGATCCGTCAGCGCAGGGATTCGTTTTTGAACTCCCCGTCTCTGTACTGCATCATCAGCGATACATACTCCTCTGCGTTGTGGCGGATCATCTCCAGATGTTTGTCCGATACAGAGGAGATGACTTTGGCAGGTCTGCCCACGACGACACTTCCGTCCGGGATGACAGTTCCCCCGGTCACAAGGGAACCTGCGCCGATTATGCAGTTGCTGCCGATCACCGCTCCGTTCATGATGATAGTGCCCATGCCGATCAGTGTATTACTGCCCACAGTGCAGCCGTGTATGATCGCGGAATGACCGACGGTCACTCCGTCCCCGATTTCGACCGGAAAGCCGGGTGCGCCGTGTACCACTGTGTTATCCTGGATATTTGAACCTTCTCCGATCCGGATCGGGGCCTCATCCCCGCGTATGACCGTATTGAACCAGACACCGCTCTGTGCTCCGATCGTCACATCTCTCAATACTACGCTGCCGGGTGCCAGAAAAACGCTCTCATGGATATTGCTCATCTTTTTTCCTTTCCAAAACAATCAACATAACATCTACTATGCTGTTACCGTTTTGTCTGACGTTTTTTTGCCGGGGCACCACCGTGCCTTGCTCCGTCTCTTCCATGATGATTGTCAGACGTTTTCACTGTGCGTCCGTGACCGTTTTTTCTGTTATTGTGATCATTCTTCCTGTTATCATGATTGCTCTTCCTGTTATTATGATCACTCTTCCTGTTATTAGGGTCCGTATGTCTGCCGGCAGGCTCTCCTCTCTTCATCTGCCTGGGCGGGATGAGGCACTTGTCCCCGAATCCGATCAGATCAGTGCGGCCGGTGCGGAGGAGTGCCTCCTTCACCAGATCGTAATTAGCCGGGTCGCGGTACTGGATCAGCGCCCTCTGCATGGCCTTTTCGCGGGGGTCCCGGGGTACATAGACCTTCTCCATCTGCACAGGACCGGGTGAGGTCCTGCCGTCAGCCCTCCCCGCCTCTTTCCATGTGAGGGGGTCAAGCCCCGTGTAGTACATGCAGGTGGAAACTGTCCCCGGCGTCGGATAAAAATCCTGCACCTGTTCCGGCATATAGCCCAGCTCCCGGATATATTCCGCCAGAGCGATTGCGTCCTTTAAGGTGCTGCCCGGATGGGAGGACATAAGGTAGGGGACAATATACTGCTCCTTGCCGGTCTTTCTGTTCATCTCCTCAAAAGTCCGGACGAATTCGCGGTAGACGTCGTTGCCCGGTTTGCCCATCTTAGCCAGAACATTGTCGGAGACATGCTCGGGGGCAACGCGCAGCTGACCGCTGATGTGATATTGGCAGAGCTCCCGCAAAAAGGTGCGGTCGCGGTCCGCCAGAAGGTAGTCAAAACGGAAGCCCGAGCGGATGAAGACTTTTTTTACGCCGGGCAGGGTGCGGAGCTTTTTGAGCAGGGAGAGATAGTCCCTGTGGTCGATTTCAAGGTTGGGACAGGGTTCGGGGTAGAGGCAGCGCCGGTGTTTGCATGCACCGTGGGTCAGCTGCTTTTTGCAGGCCGGTGCCCGGAACTCCGCTGTCGGGCCGCCGACATCATAGATGTTTCCCTTGAAATCGGGCTCCTGCAGCATCTGCCGGGCCTCCCGCAGAATGGACTCGTGGCTGCGGACCTGGACAATGCGGCCCTCGTGGAAGGTGAGCGCACAGAAATTGCAGTCCCCGTAGCAGCCGCGGTTGGAGGTGAGACTGAAACGGATCTCTCCCAGGGCGGGCACGCCGCCGGCCGCATCGTACATGGGATGCCAGGTGCGCATGTATGGGAGGGCATAGACATCGTCCATCTCCCGCACGGAGAGGGGTTTGGCAGGGGGATTCTGCACGACAAAAGTCTTGCCGCCGTAGGTCTCATAGAGCCGCTTTGCCTGAAAAGGATCGGTATTGGCGTACTGCAGGGCAAAGCTCTGTGCATAGGCGCGTTTTCCCTTTTCGTCAGGCCGGCACACAAGTTCGTGATCCGGCAGACGGACGGCGTCGAAGATATCCTCTTCTCTTCTCGTCTTATACACTGTGCCGTCAATATAGGTGATATCGCGCACATCCATTCCGCTGGCCAGAGCATCGGCGATCTCCACGATGCTGCGCTCGCCCATCCCGTAGGAGATCAGATCGGCTCCCGCTTCCAGGAGGATCGAACGGCGCACCCGGTCCGACCAGTAGTCATAGTGGGACATGCGCCGCAGGCTTGCCTCCAGTCCGCCCAGGATGACCGGCGTCTTTTTAAATGTTCTGCGAATCAGGTTGCCGTAGACGACCACCGCATTGTCGGGCCTTTTTCCCATTACTCCGCCGGGGCTGAAGGCATCATGGCTGCGGTGCTTTTTGTTGACCGTATAGTGGTTGACCATGGAATCCATGTTGCCGGAGGAGACCAGAAAACCCAGTCTGGGCTCGCCCAGAACCGCGATGCTGTCTGGATCCCGCCAGTCCGGCTGACAGATCATTCCCACAGTATAACCCCTGGACTGCAGGACACGCGAAATAATGGCCGCCCCGAAGCTCGGGTGGTCCACATAAGCGTCGCCGCAGATATATACAAAATCCAGCTGTTCAATTCCCTGCGCCTGCATGTCCTGTCGGCTCACGGGCAAAAAGCTCCTTGCCATTTTCTGACCTCTCTCTTGATACTCTTGGACCGTGCCGCCTGCCGGAGCGGCAAAAAACGTCCGGATGTTACCTGTACTATACCATGAAACCGAAGCGCCGTCGCATCTTTTGTGATATACTTTTTTTCACCCGCTCCGGTCCCTGTTCACGCCCTGCCCGGAGCGGGACAATCTGCGGCGGACCTGATTTCCCTGTCGTCCACGTTCTGACCGGAGCAGAAAATGCATGCTCTGCAGTCTGATTTCCCCTGTGCGGAAAAACGCTGTCTTGCGGCACCGCATGGATTTTGCTATCATCGTTGCAGGTCAGGACCAGACAAAAGAATCTCATTGAATCTCATTGAGACATGATCAAAACAGATCCGAAGATAAAGGAGGCATCCAATATGGAACCCAGATACGCCGTAGACATCACCCTCACACAGAAAGATATCAAGCGCTTTGCCAAAATGCTGCGGGGCGACATGAAAAAGGGCTATATCATCAGCACCCTTGTGATCCTCTGGATCCTGTATTCGGCCTGGTTCAATCTGCGGAACGGAAAGCCGACTCTGGGAATCTTCATGATCGTTGTGGTGATCCTGGCTCCTCTGGCCTTCCTGTACGCCTCCTGGAGACAGGTGAGAAAAAGCTACCAGGTCATCAGGGAATCGGGCGGCGACCGCTACAAAGTCCTGTTCTATGACGACCATTTTGAGACAAAGGGTGAGAAGAACAGTTCCACCTACGAATATGCAAAGCTTCACGGGATCGTCGAGACAGATACGGACTTCTATCTCGAAGTGGAGAGAGGACAGGCAGTCATCCTTCAGAAGCAGAAATGCGATGCAGAACTGTCCGCTTTTATCCGCGGGCTCAGAAAAAATATTCAGTAACTGAACCTCCCTTCAAAGACTTGCAGATGAAGAAAAAACAACACTGAAGAGGTAACCTTTTGGACAAAAAAGCAATTGCGGAAATTCGCAAACTGATGACAATGAACAACTGCCGGATCGACCGGATCCGGGGCTGTTATGTAGATGAAAACCGTGAAATTGTCACCGAACTGAAGGAGACATTTCTGGCTCTCGAAGAGTCGACTGTTGAAAAGTACTGTGAGATCTTCCGGCAGACACTTGGCGGAAAGCTGGGCAAAAATCTCTTCAACCTGGAATTTCCCCTGGCCGAAGAAGACGCCGGCGGGCGTCAGGATCTGCTCTACCGGGTACAGCAGTCGGGCCTCGATGACAGCACGCTGGTGCGCGCCTTTTTTGACCGCGTGATCGAGACCGCCAAGTTCCCGGACAAATATCTGATCCTGCTGGCGCACGGAATCTACGATATCCCCGGCAGGACTTCGGACGGCATTGACATGGATGACGCCTCCGATTACGTCTATGACTTTATTCTCTGCAGCATCTGCCCCGTGATCCTGCTCAAGGAGGGGCTCTGCTACGATTCGGAGAAGATGTGTTTCCTGGACCGCCGCAGCGACTGGGCGGTGCAGCGGCCCGACGCGGGCTTTCTCTTCCCGGCTTTCAATGACCGGGGCAGCGACATTCACCAGGTGCTCTATTTTGCAAGGCGTCCGGACGAGATGCATCCGGAGCTGACCGATGAACTTCTGGGCTGCCCCATGCCCCTGCCCGAAGAGGACCAGCGGGGTGTCTTCAAAAATGTTGTCGAGGCAACACTGGGCAGAGACTGCGATTTCGAAAATGTCAAAAACATCCACGAGGCCATCGGTCAGCTCGTGGAGCAGGAAAAGGACAGCGGAGAGCCGCCGCAGATTGAAAAGGTCCAGCTCCGCCGCATCCTCTACGAAAACGGCGCGCCGCAGGATTCTCTCGAGATCTTTGACGCGGCCTTCGATGACGCCGTCGGCGAGGGCGGAGTCCTCATGGCCGAAAATGCCGCCGACACGAAGAAGCTCGAGATCAAAACTCCCAGCCTGCGCATTACCGTCAAGGCGGAAATGGCGGACATGATCAAGACCCGCTTTATCGACGGAATCGAGTATCTCACCATCCCCGTCGCCGATGACATTGAAGTCAACGGTATCCGGATCCTTCAGTCCCGCAAAGACTCCTGACATCTTCTATCCGAAAAAAAACGGTCCCGGAACAATACCGGCCGGAACCGTAAAAGCTGAAAAGGCAAAAAGCAAAACAGCTCCGCTTCCCGTTACGGGAAGGGAGCTGTTTTTTTGCTGACTTTTTTCAGTTGACTCATTGCTATCCGGAATACCGTCAGTAATAGATGATGATGGCAGTGCCGGGCTGGATGTTGTTGTAGACCGTCTCTGCCACCGAGGGAGGAAGATTGACGCAGCCATGGGAGCCGTTGCCCATGTACTCGTTTCCGCCGAAGACGGTCTTCCACCAGGCATCATGGAGTCCCTGGCCCTCGTAGAAGGGCATCCAGTACTGTACCTTGGTCGTGTATTTCTTCTTGCCCTCGCCGCCGCGCAGGGTCGCAGGGCTCTCTTTGAATGCCAGCGGGAATACGCCCGTGGCAGTATCCTGGCCCAGAGTGGCGTCTCCGGTGACCACGTCACTTTCAATAAAGAGCGCGCCGTCAATGTAATACCACATATGCTGGGCGCTGATACTGACCTCGACATAAGTGCCGGCAAGGTCATCCGTGCCGCTGCGCTTGAGGTAAAGGGGGTCTCCCCAGGGGCCCAGATGCTGGTACACCGGCTCACGCTCCACAGGTTCTCCGGACAGGATGTCCTGTGTGAGCTGCTGGGCTTCCAGATCTTCGAGGATGGTATAGCCGTACTCATTGAGTCCGGCGGGGAAAGTGACATCTGTTCCCAGAGATGTATGGAAGACGCGGTCCATGTAGCGGGTCTCATATTTCTCCGCAAGACTGCGCACATATTTCTGTACCTTGTCTTCCTTGACAGATACCTTGCCGTCTTTGATCTTCAGCCATTCCATGATGGTGTCAAAGGTGAGTGTCTCTGTCTGGTCTCCGAACACGTAGGTGATGCTCTCATCGGCATATTCATTGAGGATCTCACACTTTTTCTGCAAGTCCTCATCCTGCGCCCGCTTTTCGGGAAGGACATAGAGGGAAGCAGGGATCTCGAAGACAATGTCTCCGCCTTCGTCTTCACTGCTCCCGGCTTCAGGCACCGGCGCATCCGCCCCGGCATCTGTCCCCGCATCTGCAGCGGTTCCGTTTTCTGTTCCCTGAACCTCTTCGGAAGCCGCTTCTGAAACTGCTCCTGAAACCGCTTCCGAAGCCGTCTCTTCAGCTGCCGCGGCTGCCGTATCTGCCGTCGCTCCGGAAACAGTCCCGGGCTCCTGATTGGCTTCCTTCAGCGCCCGGTCAATCTCGCCCTTGAGCCAGGACTGCAGCTCCTCGTCCCTGAGTTCTGTTCCCTGCACCTCCGGCTGGATCCTGCACTCCTGATCCTCTTTATAATAGAGGATCTTGGCATTTACATTTTCCTTCCTGGGAACCGACAGCGCATCCGCCCTGACAGCCCCTGTGAAGGCAGTGTCATCCACGGTAAAGGGAACTGCCACCCGGAACCTGCTTCCGCCGGCCAGTCCCTTCATCACGGAGTCAAAATCCTTCTTTTCCGTGTCCATACACTGCTGCAGGGCTTTGCGCACAGCATCCCCGTCCACTGCATAGCCCAGCTCCGTAAGAGAGAGCCGCAGGACCTCCTGGCCGTTCTCCTGTACAGCGACCTGTCTGTCGAGGAAATTTTCTGTCAGAAGCTCCTGTGCCTGCTCGGGATTTTTTCCCGAAACATTCACGTCGTTAATGACCGTTCCTCTCAGAAAAGTGCCGCTGTTCTGCATCGAATGTACGTAGGAGAAGCCTCCGCCGATGATCGCTGCAATAAATACCGCTGCAACAGCAATTCCGATTAATATTCCTTTTTTCATTTCACTCCCTGCCTGTCCGCGACAGGCACTGTTATTCACGTCAATGTTGCTGCCCCGCGCCGGGCATCGAAAATACGCCCTGGCAGCCGCATCTGTTCACATCTTTGCCTATTATAGCACTGCGCCTGATAAAGTCCACAGGCAAACAATGCGCCTGTGTCAGGCCCCGTATCAATCCCTGAAAATCCACTCACGACCCACGCTGTCAACAGGGCTTGTACTGTGTTGGAATCCATCATGCACCACTTTTATGTCCATTTTGTGAAAAAGAAATGCACACAGATAATCTTTATGCAGTTTCACTAGAGTTAAACGTGCTAAGCCTTCTTTTTGGCAGTTTTTCACCGTCTTTTTTGTGTAATTTGCATAATTTTTGGTGCTTTTCCCGATTTTCAAAAAAGCGGTTCTGTTTTACAATCCACGTATTCGGAGCAGTACAAAACGCCCGGGCCGCAAGAGTTATTCGTACGGTCCCACACTCTAAACAGTAAACTGCAAAGCCCTGTACCTCAAATCCTGCTGCAGAATTTTCATGACTCCCGGGATTTCCCACAGTATTCTCCGAAAGGCAGTATCCATCGAAGAAAAAAGGAAAGAATAAGAAACAAACGGAGGTATCACTTATGTTTGATATCATGAAGTACGCAGAAAAGAACCACGTAGAGATTGATGTACGTCCCGGCAGAAGACCTGTTGTATGGGAGTTCTTTGTCAGAGACAGACAGCTGGACCTCGTTCAGTTTACCCAGATCCACGAGCGCGAACTGGCCCGTGCATTTGACCAGAACGCCTATATTGAAATGCGCTGTGACGAGCTCATAGCAAATATCCTGGAGGCCAGAAGGCAGCAGAAGCTCGCATAAACCGCAGCTTTCCGGATACATACAACAAAATACAGATAAACTGAATATATACGAATTGAATCTATATCAATTGAATCATTCCATTAATTGAATATATCCCTTCAAATTGAATATATCCCTTCAAACGAAGAAACAGGTGAGATGCGTGCGGAATACTCCGCGCTGCAGCTCACCTGTTTTTCTGTCTGTTTTTATTCTTTATCGCGCAATACCCGTGACTTCAGTCGTGGGATACGCGCGCAAGACTCGCGAGCGTACCTTGAATGTGCCCTGCCAGGCAGCCGGGCTCAGGCCTGGGGGTTTTTGCGAAGCCATTTCACGATGTCCTGGCTTTCATAGAGGGGCCGGCCGTCAATAAAGAGGCAGGGGATCTGTTCCTTTCCGCCATCGTTTACAAGTCTCTGCAGATGTGCCTCGCTCTCATCGATATTGCAGATCTCCACATCTGTGCGGCCCTGCCTGTCAATCTCCTTGCGGACCAGGTGGCAGTAGGGGCAGGTTGTGCCCACATAGAGTTCCAGTTTCATAAAGACCTCCTCACTCAACTCATAACACGCCGGTCTATAGCGGCATATTTCAGTTACTTCTTTTCGTGGTAACTCTTCTCCGTGTTGACGTTCCAGATATTGGAGCGGTCACTGATGCCTTCCCGGATGTTTTTTACCGCCTCAAAAGAGGTCATCATGGAGTGGTCAAGGTTGTTGTAGCGGTGCTGGCCGTTGCGCCCGACGCAGTAGAGGTTGGGGATCTTGTCGAGATATCTGCGCAGGCGGTCGATCTGATCATAGGTGTCAAAATAAGCGGGATAGGCCTTTTTGACGCGCTCGACATGGGAGTCGATCACCTGGTCCTCACTCTCGATCATACCGATCGTGACCATCTCGGAGATGCCCAGCCTGGCAAAATCCTCATCCGCCATAGACCACATCTCATCGCCCTCGTTGCAGAAATACTCCAGGCCGATCCAGACGGTATGCTCAATATCGGCGACCATATAGGGAGACCAGTTGTTGAAGATCTGGAAGCGTCCCATTTTCACGCTGCGGTCGTGGACATAGACCCAGTCGTCGGGAACAATGTTGCCAATCGTCGGGATATTCGTCTTGTTTTTGAGTTTCAGGCGGGGTACCAGGACTCCGACCGTCATGTAATCGCGGTAGGGAAGTCCTGCCGCGATCTCCGCGGGTTTCTCGGGCACATTGTTCATGCCGCCCACCAGATCCTTGAGGGGCATGGAGGAGATAAAGAGATCTCCCGACTCCTCGAAGGTCTGTCCGTCGCGCTCCCATGTCACGCCCGTGAGGACGCGGCCCTTTGCCTTGTGGATCTTTTTGACACAGGCATTGAGTTCGATCCGGCCGCCCTTTTTGAGGATCTCCTCCGCTGTGATCTCCCACAGCTGACCGGGACCGTACTTGGGATAGCTGAATTCTTCAATCAGAGAGGTCTCCACCTCACCGTTCTTTTTGCCCTTGAGATGCGTCGCCTTGCCGACCGCGTCCTTGAGCACTGCCATGATCGAGACACCCTTGACGCGCTGTGCGCCCCACTCCGCAGTCATCTGCGAGGGGTGGCGGCCCCAGACATTCTCTGTGTAATGCTCAAAAAACATGGAGTAGAGCTTTTTGCCGAAGCGGTTGATATAGAAATCCTCCAGGGAATTCTCCTTGCGCTTGTGCACCATGCTTCCCAGGTAGCTGAATCCCGCCTCGATCGTGGTTCCCAGTCCCATATTGGTAAAGGTCTCGGGCTTTAAGGAAATCGGATAGTCGAAAAAGCGGTTGTTGAAAAAGATGCGGGAGATGCGGTTTCTGCGCAGCATGACACGGTCTTCCTTCTCCGGGTCCGGTCCGCCCTCTTCAAGGGAACAGTCCCTGAAGAGCACTTTGTCGTCATAGGCGGGCGCGCCCTGTACCGGGAGCAGTTCATTCCACCATTCGTTGACTTCAGGCATCTTGGAGAAGAACCTGTGTCCTCCCATGTCCATGCGGTTTCCCTTGTAGTTCACAGTCTTTGCGATGCCGCCGACCTGGCTTCCCTCTTCAAAGACCACCACTTCATATTCATCCGGTGTGCGCAGAAGCTCATATGCCGCTGTCAGACCTGCGGGACCTCCGCCAATGATAATGACTTTTTTCTTCATGATAATCCTTTCTGAGCCGGAAATGAGTCACGAGGGACGGTTCTGATTGACTCATTTTAATTATGTTTATTTTTATAGGCATTTCTTTTGCAAATACAAGATAACCTGGCTGTCAGGGTATTCATCAACTCGGAAGCAGCAGATATTTGATGCGGTAGAACAGTGCGGGATTATAGATCCGCACCGAGATGGCCTGCCCGTCGCTGAAAACGCTGAGATAATTCACGAAGAGACAGACTGCTGCAAGCACGATCACTACCTTTAAATAAGCATAATACCCGTGAAAGTCCGCATTGTCCAGTATCGTCAGGATGGCAAGGATGGCTGTCAGCATGAGAAGCCAGCCGTAGTCGATCATATAGCGCTGTGAAATGCCTCCGATCTGCACATCGAGCTCGATGAGTATGACTGCAAGCGCGAAGGAAATGACAGCCAGACCGAAAGTCTTTCTGGCAGCCATTCTCTTGCGGAGGCGGAAAATCCAGAAACAGAACAGGGCCAGGGAGTTCAGTGCAAAAAATCCGCCGATCATCTTGTCGATGAACATGTATCCCTGGTAATCCGTCGCCACTTCGATCCCGTTGATGAAAGGGAACTGAGGCTGGATCTGAAGGGGCTGGGCCAGTTCCTGGAAGAGGGCAGGGATATTTTTGGCTATGGAGAAGGTCTTCCTGGTCAGATCCGTCACAGTGAGGTTGTAATCCGCACCGAAATCAAAGGGATTGCCGAAACGGGCCTTGTTGAACACCATCTGCAGAAGTCCCACCGGGATAAAGGGAAGAATCACTGCCGCAGTGTTCAGCAGACTGTCTGTTTTCGGCCAGAAGAAACGTTTCTCCCGTATTTCTTCCCAGAAGATCGGGAAGGCCAGGACAAAGGTCAGGATCATGGTCGGCCTGCATCCCAGCGTGAGCGCGATCAGCAGGGATCCGAGCGCCATGCGCAGGCGATGGGGGTTTCCCTTCCTGTCAAAGCCGCGCAGCCACAGCGAAAGGCCGGCCACTGTAAAGACCAGGCCATAGATGAAAGGCACGCTGTAGACAACCGGGAAGGTCACCAGATAGATCACTCCCGCTGCAGGAACAAAGACACTGGCCAGGAGCAGATAGATGCCCAGGCTGGTCCTCCTGAAATACTTGCGTATCAGGGTATAAATAAAGTAGTAGGACAGGATCCACAGGATGGTCGCCATAGCCAGCACCGCGCGCCAGGTAGGCAGGGCCCTTCCCGTGATCAGCCGGTAGGGAACAAAGGACACCAGGGCCGGTACGATGCCGAAATAGACATAATACCTTCCGTTGTAATAGGCGGCGTCCCACAGGACTTTCTCGGAGTTCTGTCTGGCCAGGTCATTGCGCACTGTGCGGTCATAGGGATTGCGCATTCTGGTCAGGTAGCGCGGCGGACGGATATTCAGATAGGAATGTCCCTGCAGCAGAGCTTCGGCATACAGTTCGTACTCCTTCTCCTGATAGTCGCGCTCATCGCGCTGCTCCCTCCACACATCGGGGTCGGCCGCTTTTCCCGCCCATGTAGTGGCGACAATATTTATGAGCAGAACGGCAACGATCAGTACCTTCTGCCGGGTCTGTCTGAAATCGAGCCTGGTCGTGTAGATCCAGGACCTTGGTCCGAAAAGGACCAGCAGCATGCCGATCAGCCACAGGAAGGCGATCCTCTCCGGATGGACGATCAGAGGCTCCGCCACATTGATCTGAATCTGCCGGATATGGATCTCCTCGCCCTGGTCCGCGTGCAGGTAGATCCGCAGATTTCTGGTCATGCCTGACAGATGCAGCTGTACGTAGCGGCTCTCGGGAACCCCGCTGACAATAGTCTTCTCATCCAGATCCCGGAGATTGGAATTGGCGCTGTCCGTAAACTGCAGGGCGTAATAGACTGCCGGAGAGGCGGGATCAATAAAGTGCAGATAAAGGTTATAGACCTGGGCATGGATCTCCTCCAGCTGCAGGTAAGCTTTTTCCGGGTCAATGATCCGAAAAGATCCGTACTCCGTCTGCTCCAGTCCGGAGCCATAGGAAACCTTGAATGTTTCCTGCAGGGCACCGGAGGTATCAGACGCATCCCTGCCCGCCGCCTGCTCTGAGCCTGACTCATCACTGTCCCCCGCCTGAGCGGCAGACATGGGAGACTTCACATCATTCGATGCTGTCAATACAGGACCTTTGGGCGCATGCCAGTGGTTGTAATTGAACATAAAAAGTTCGAGCAGGATACAGACGGCAAGGATGACCGCCGCCCAGATTGCATATCCGGCAGCCAGGCTCTGCCTTCTGCCCGAACGCCTTGACGCTCCCCTCTTGCCGGGGGCGCCGACAGAGGATTCCTCACCCAGACTCCCGCTTTCCGGGGGTCTCATTCCATAGGCATCCGCTTCCCCTCCTGAAGACATGGGCGCGGCTGACTGGCCTGCTCCCGGCATGTCTTCTGTCCAGTCACCTCTGGAATACCCGGGGCTGCTGTCCTTTTTTCTATTTATATTTGTCAAATCCGGTATTTGAAATTTCATATTTATGATAAAAGTCTGAAACTGTGTCAATTGTGTGTGATGATGAGATGGGATTCCACGGGGCCCCTTCCCCGCTACATCCTCATGTGTACGACGCTGACAAACCGCACGCGGTTTGTCCAAGGTCTCAAATATGCCCGGGCAAGCCCGGCATCTTTTCGGCTTTTCCTCGCTCTTCGGGGTTTTTAATGAATAAAACTACGTGCTGCTCCGCGC
>OCVV011328749.1_pt1 | contig 28073 bp, 22 predicted proteins | sample 1539721 | NCBI WGS metagenome assembly OCVV01 (sample SAMN02144230, study PRJEB22623) | gut metagenome | biome: sheep rumen | host: Ovis aries | place: New Zealand | reverse complement strand
CGCCGGCGGCCCATGCGCCCCATGCCACGGCGTCCAGGGTCGACGCGCCGAAGAGCGCGCTCCCCAGGCCGCACGCGAGGCCCTTTGCCGTCGCGATGCCTATGCGCACGCCCGTGAACGACCCCGGGCCCCTGCCCACGAGCACGGCGTCCACGTCGCCCATCGCGAGGCCCGCCTGGGACAGGCAGTCCAGCGCCGTGTTCACGAGCTGCTCGTTCGCGTGGCGGCGGCACAGGTGGTCGCCCGAGGCGAGCACGTCCACGCCGTGGGCGCCGTCCGCCCGTGCCGCGATGCGCGCGACGGCGCAGGCGAGCATGTCGGTGGAGGTGTCGACGGCAAGGACCGTGAGGCCTCCGTCACTGGTGACGTCGCTGGCGACGCTGTCTGTCTGCATGTGCACTCTTTCCCGGGGCGTCGCGCGCCCCCTTGTCAATCAGTTTCCGAGCTCGGCGTCGAGCCGGTCGAGCAGCTCTTCTCCCCTGGCGTTTCGCGGCACGAGCCTGATGCCGCGCGGCGGCTCCTGGCCGGGCGCGACCTCGTCGTCCAGGCGCGACACGAACACGTCCACGCGGTCGTCGCCGATCTCCTGCGAGAACTGCTCGCCCCACTCGATGAGGCACGGGCCGTCCGCGCCGAGCACGTCAAACAGCCCCGTGTCCTCAAGCTGGTCCGCGTTGTCCAGGCGGTACAGGTCGAAGTGGTACAGCGGTATGCGCGAGCCCTCGTAGACCATCTCGATGGTGAACGTGGGGCTCGTCACGTCGTCCGTCACGCCCATGCCGCGCGCGACGCCCTTCGTGAGCTGCGTCTTCCCGGCGCCGAGGTCGCCGGTCAGCACCAGCACGTCCGTGGGGCCAAGCACGCGTCCCAGCGCCTCGCCAAGCCCTATGGTCTCTTCCGCGGAGGTCGAGAAGAACTCGCCCCTGCCACGCCTTGCCGCAATCTGGCCCATGGTCACTCCTTGCCGTTGGCGCCTTGGTCCGCCTGCGCCGCGGGATGCTCCCGCAGCCACGCGCCCACCATGGCGATGTCCTGCTGCAGAAGCGGCTGCCATTGCTCGTGGTACAGGCATGCCGCCGGGTGGAACGTGGGCACCACCGCGAAGTGCCCCGTCTGGTACACGTGCCCGCGCAGGTGCGTGACGCCCTTGTCCGTGCGCAGCACGAACTGCGTGGCAAAGTTGCCCAGGCAAACCAGGACGTCCGGCCACACGCTTCGGATCTGCTCGCGCAGAAACGGCGAGCACGCCTCTATCTCCTCCGGGCGCGGGTTGCGGTTGGAGGGCGGACGGCACTTGATTACGTTCGCGATGTACACCTGGTCGCGCGTGAGCCCCGCGAGCGAGAGGAGCGAGTCCAGGTTGTGGCCTGCCGCGCCCACGAACGGCTCGCCCTGCAGGTCCTCGTTTCTGCCCGGCCCCTCGCCTATGAACATGACGCGAGCGTGCGGGTCGCCCACGCCAAACACGATGTTCGTGCGGGTCTGGGCCAAGGGGCACAGGCGGCAGTCGCCCAGCACGTCCCTTATCTCCTGCAGAGACACCTCTCCCGGCCGCTGGTGCTCGTGGCCGGGAATCCGCATGACCGGCATACGCGCCCCCTAGACGTAGATCCTGTCGAGGCGCTCGCTGAAGTTGCAGACAACCTCGTAGTTGATCGTGTCGCGGCGCGCTGCGAGCTCGTCGGCCGTAATCTCCTCGTCGCCGTCGCGGCCCATGATCGTCACGATGTCGCCACGCTGCACCGGCTGCGCGGGCTTGTACGCGCGCACGCTGTTGACGTCCACCGCGAACATGAACTGGTCCATGCAGATGCGACCCACCTGGCGGGCACGCGCGCCGTTCACGATCACGTCCATGTTGTTCGAGAGGCTGCGCGCAAGGCCGTCCGCATAGCCAATGGGCACGGTCGCGATCTGGATGCTCGGCTTTGGCACGCGGTACGTCAGGCCGTAGCCCACGCCCTCGCCCACGGCGGGGTTCGCCACGCGCGTCACGCGGCCGCGCACGCTCATCGCGGGCGTCAGGCTTATGCGCGGCGCCGTCGTCTCCGCAGGCTGCAGGCCGTACAGGCCAATGCCCACGCGGCACATGTCATAGTGGTACTCCGGGTGCAGCACGGTGCCCGGCGTATTGTCGCAGTGCGCGAGCCCCACCTCGAGCCCGGCCTGCCTCAGCGCGCCCACCGTGTCCGCGAAGCGCTGGGCCTGCTGCTTGAAGTCCCAGTCGCCGATCACGTCCGCCGTGGCGAAGTGCGTGAACGTGCCGGCGCACTCCAAGCCGCGATGGAAGTCGATCATGTGGCGAAACTCGACGGCGTCCTCCGGCATCACGCCGATGCGCGACATGCCGGTGTCGACGGCGAGGTGGTAGCGTCCCACCTTGCCCAGCGCCACGGCGCGCTCGCCGTACGCGAGCGCGAAGTCGCTGTCATACACCGCCGGCATGATGTCGTACTCCAGAAGGTCGTCCAGGCTCTCCAGCGGCGACTCGTTCAGCATCAGGATCGGCTCCGCGATGCCGCCGCGGCGCAGCTCTATGCCCTCGTCCACCGTCGCGACGGCAAACTGGTCCGCGCCGGCCTGGCGCATCACCTTCGCGCACTCCACGGCGCCGTGGCCGTACGCGTCGGCCTTCACGGCGCACATCATCTTGACACCCGGCTCCAAAAGCGCCTTGAACGCCCTCGTGTTCTTGCGGATGGCCGCAAGGCTCACCTCGACCCACGCCCACCTGTTCTTGGGATACGTAACTGGCATCTGTCCTCCACCTATTCCGCTCCGCCGGAGTCGGGGAAGGCCATCTGCTCCTCAAGAGCGTCCTCGGCAAGCCCCAGCGCATCGATAATGTCGCGTGCCATCGCGCCGCGAGAGCCAAAGCGCTCCGCGGCGATGGACCCCGCGTACCCGTGCACCTCGCACGCAAGCGAGCACAGCACGGGAATGTCCTCGTTGTCCACGTTCGACCGGGCGAGAAACGCCGCGATCACGCCCCCGAGCACGTCCCCGGACCCAGCGGTCGCCAAGGCGGCGGGGCCGGGCTTCGGCAGCACGGCGACGTCCACGCCCACGCAGGCCGTCGCGGAACCCTTCGCGACGACGGTCAGCTCGGAGCCACCGTCCGCCCACACGATACGGCGGGCGGCCTCCATGGCCGCGGTAAGCGACGCCGGCGGGGTGTCCTCCAGCCCCACCAGGCGGCCAAGCTCCCTGCGGTGCGGCGTCAGCACGAGCGGCGCGGCGCGGCGCAGCAGCTCCGGGAACTCGTCCGCCCTGTTCGACGTCAGGCGAGAAATGCAGTTCAGACCGTCCGCGTCGACCACCAGGGGAACCTTCGTCTCCAGGAGCCTCGACACCACGCCCACGGTGCCGGAGCTCACCCGCATGCCGGGGCCAACCAAGGTGGCCGTGCGCTTCTCGGCCAGCTCCGCCACGAGCTGGATCGCCTCGCTGGAGAACGTGCCGTCCCTGCCCGCCGGCAGCGCCAGCACGGGAATCTCCATCATGCGCGCCTGGATGATGGGCGCCACGGGCTCGGGCACGGCAAGCGTCACGTAGCCGGCGCCGGCGCGCGCCGCCGCCATGGCCGCCATCATGGGCGCGCCCACGAAGCGCGTCGAACCGCCAACCACCAGCACGGACCCGCGCGAGAACTTGTCGACGGCGTTCGAGGCGGGCTCGAGCACGTCTACGTAGTCGTCCAGGTCCGCACGCCATGCCACGGGGTCCGCCTCTATGGTCAGGCGCTCGGTCTGCTCGGCCAGCGGCGCCACGATGATGGCGCCGCAGGCGTCGCGGCCGCTGTCGGAAAGCAGGCCGGGCTTCAGCACGAGCATGGTCACCGTGGTGTCCGCGATCACGCACTCGCCGTCCGCAAGGCCGGTCTGGGCGGAAAGGCCACTCGGCACGTCCACGGAAAGCACGCGCGCGCCGGACGCGTTTATGCAGGCGATCCAGATGTCGAACGGCGCCCGGGGCGTGCCGTGGAAGCCGGTGCCCAACATGGCGTCCACCACGACGTCCGTTCCAGAGAGAAGCTCTGCCACCTTGTCGCGCGGCGGGGCGACCACGATGCTGACACCGGCCGCCTGCGCGCTCTTCGCGACTACGCGCGCAAGGTCCCCCTGTATGTCATCCGGATCGACGGGGCTCACGACGGTGACGGCGACGCCCTTGCCGTGGAGCGTCTCCGCGGCGACCCAACCGTCGCCCCCGTTGTTGCCCAGGCCGCAGAAGACCGCGACGCTTCCAAGGTCGCCCATGCGGATGACCTCGCTCGCGACGGCGGAGCCCGCCCGGTGCATGAGCTCGGATATGCTGACGCCCACCTCCGTGAGCCCGGCCTCGACGCGCTTGACGTCTTCCACGTTCAGAACTGGCTGCATGTGCGCCTCACTCTCCCATCGAGCCCTCGAGCGGAAGCTCGTCTTCCCGGGGCTCCGCGGGACCATCGTCTCCAAGCGTATCCATTATGCCGTCCTGGAGCCGCTCGAGCTCGTCGATTATCGACTTTGCCTCCCTGAACGAGGCCTGGAACTCCTTCTTCGGGTCCGGGCCCTCGTCCGCATGCGGACGGACGTCGTCCGTCATGGCGACGGCATTCGCCACCGCAACGTCGTGCGTGCGCGAGAGCGACAGCACCACCTCGTCAATGCCACGCTCGTGGGCCGCCTCGGCCGCGCGTCCCGAGAGGATGGCGACCGGCCTGCCGCGCACGTCTCGTCCCACCGAGACATCCCGCATGCCGATGCCCCCCGAGAAGCCCGTGCCCAGCGCCTTCACCACGGCCTCGCGCGCGGCAAAGCGCGCGGCGTAGTGCTCGGCGGGGCGCGCCGTCGAGTCGCAGTACGCGCGCTCGTCGTCCGTGAACACCCGCGTCGCAAAGCTGGGGTGCCTCTTCAGGGCGCGCTCCATCCTTGCGATCTCGAGCATGTCCACGCCTATGCCAACGCGCGCCACGGCCTACTCCACGGTGACGGACTTCGCAAGGTTTCGCGGCTTGTCCACATCGCAGCCGCGTGCGCGCGCCACGTAGCGGGCCAGCAGCTGCAGGTGCACGACGGCCACGAGCGGCACGATCCACTCCTCGGGACACGGCGGAATCCACAGCACGTTCTCGCACAGCTTCGCCACGCGCTCGTCCCCGTCCGTCGCGACGGCCACGACGGTGGCGCCGCGCGCAATGGACTCCTCGATGTTGCTGACCGTCTTGTCGTGCACGTGGTCTGCCGGCACGATGGCAACCACGGGAAATCCCGGCTCCAGGAGCGCGATGGGGCCGTGCTTCATCTCGCCGGCGGGATAGGCCTCCGCGTGCAGGTAGCTGATCTCCTTCAGCTTCAGCGCGCCCTCGTACGCGGTGGTAGAGTTCACGCCGCGGCCCAGGAACAGCGCGGACTTCGCGTTGCGGAACACGCGCGCGGCCTGCTTGTCCTGCCACCTGCGGCTGATGACCTCCTCCATGAGGCCGGGCACCTGCTCCAGGCTCGCGAAGTGGCCGCGCACCTCGTCCTCGTCCATGCTCCCGTTCGCAAGGGCAAGGCGCAGGGCGAGAAGGGCGGACGCCACCATCTGCGCGGTGTACGCCTTCGTGGAGGCAACGCAGACCTCGGGACCGGCCTGGATGTACATCGTGCCGTCGGACTCGCGCGCGGCGGAGGAGCCGAGCACGTTCGTGATGGCAAAGACCTTGCAGCCGAGAGCCTTCATCCTCCTGGCGGCGGTCAGCGTGTCCGCCGTCTCGCCAGACTGGGTGATGATGACGCAGAGCGTGTGGTCGGTGACGAGCGGTTCCTTGTAGTTAAGCTCGGATGCGTACTCGCAGAACACGGGAATCTTCGCCCAGTCCTGCACAAGCTCGCGGGCGATGAGGCTCACGTGGTACGACGTGCCGCAAGCGACCATGTACACGCGGTCGATCGCCGCGAGGTCGTCGTTGCTCATGGAGAGCTCGTCCAGCTCGACGCCGTGCTTTCCCAGGCGATCCTTCAGCAGGCGCGAGATGGCGGCCGGCTGCTCCGCGATCTCCTTCGCCATGAAGTCGGAGTAGCCGCCGAGCGTCGCCGCGGAGGCATCCCAGTCGATGTCGAGCGGCTTTGGGTGCTCGACCGCGTTGCCCTCGCGGTCGACGATGTCGATGGTGCCGTCCTCGTGCAGGGTGGCGATGTCGTAGTCGTCGAGTTGCAGGCAGTGCGACGTCGCCTTCGCGAGCGGCATGACGTCCGACGCGGCATAGGCACCGTCCTTGGTGGATGCCACGACGAGGGGTGACGCCTTTCTCGTCACCACGACCTCGCCCGGGCAGTCCGCGCAGACGACGCCGAGCGCCCAGGAGCCCTCGAGCCTGTCGCAGGCATAGCGAACGGCCGAGGCGAGGTCGCCCCTCGCGGGTCCGCGCCATGCGTCCTCGATCAGGTGCGCCACGACCTCGGTGTCCGTGTCGCTCTTGAAGCTGTGACCCTCCGCCATGAGCTGGCGCCTCAAGGTCTCATAGTTCTCGATGATGCCGTTGTGGACGACGGCGATGCGGCCGTCGCAGCTCGTGTGCGGGTGCGCGTTGCGGTCGGTCGGGGCGCCGTGCGTAGCCCAGCGCGTGTGGCCGATGCCCGTGGTGCCGACGAGGTTCGCCGCGTCGCAGCGCTCCTTCAGGGCGGCGACGCGCCCGGCCACCTTCACGAGGTGGAGGTTGTCGTCCGGCGAGAGCACGGCGACACCGGCAGAGTCGTACCCGCGATACTCCAGGGTCTGCAGCCCGTAGAGGAGGAAGTCGATTGCCTCGCCCTTACCGGTGTATCCTACGACACCACACATTTGGTTACCTCCTGTGTATGCGCCCGAGGCGCAGCATACGTCCATAGTTAGGAGTCCATGGTACCAGCACTTGAAGCCGGCGCCGGGCGACGCCCACAAAAGACACGGCGGCCAAACCCGCAGGCCATGAGTTGGAAACGCGCGCACGAAAAGGGCAGACGGCCCCAACCGGAGCCGCCTGCCCTTCTCGCCCGCGTAAACACGCAGGTATTTTTCCTGTCGCTACTCCTTGTACGGCTCGAGCGCGTCAATGACGATCGCATCCGCCTTCTGGCAGAGCTCGTCAGTGGGCGCCTCCGCAAGCACGCGGATGAGGGGCTCGGTGCCGGACGCGCGCACGAGCACGCGGCCGTTTCCCTCGAGGAACTCCTCGGCGCGCCTGACCGCGGCCTGGATGTCCTCGGAGGCCATGACGGCGTCCTTGTCCTGCACGCGCACGTTGATGAGGAGCTGCGGGTACAGCTTGACGGGACGCGTGAGCTCGGAGAGCTTCTCGCGCTCCGCGCGCAGGACCTCCATCACGCGTAGCGACGTCATGATGCCGTCGCCGGTCTTCTCAAGGTCGCCGAAGATGATGTGGCCGGACTGCTCGCCGCCGAGCGTGTAGCCGTTCTCCATCATGCACGCCCAGACGTTCTTGTCGCCGACGGCCGTGGAGACGTGGTCGATGCCCGCGGCGTCGAGCGCCTTGAAGAAGCCGAAGTTGCTCATGACGGTGGGGACGACGGTGTTCTTGGCGAGGCGGCCGTGCTTCGCGAGGTAGACGCCGCACACGTACATGATGAGGTCGCCGTCCACCACGTGTCCGCGCTCGTCCACCGCGATGCAGCGGTCCGCGTCGCCGTCGTAGGCGAAGCCGACGTCGAGCCCGTTCTTCACCACGAAGTCCTGCAGCCTCTCGATGTGGGTGCTGCCGCAGTCCACGTTGATGTTGAAGCCGCTTGGGGCGTTGTTGATCACGTGGGTCTCGGCACCCATGGCATCGAACACCGGACGCGCGACGGAGGACGCCGCGCCGTTCGCGCAGTCGAGGCCGACCTTTACGCCCTGCATGCTGAAGCCGCACGACGCAATGAGGTGCGCTATGTAGCGATTGCGTCCCTGCATGTAGTCCACGGTGCAGCCAATGGCGTCACCCGTGGCCAGGGGGACGTCGAACTCGCCGTCGATGTATGACTCGATCTGCTCGAGGACGTCTTCCTCCATCTTGTAGCCCTCGGTGTTCACGAGCTTGATGCCGTTGTCCGTGTAGGGGTTGTGAGACGCGGTGATCATGATGCCGCAGTCGAAGCCGCCATCCGCGGTCTCGTACGCGAGGCCGGGCGTCGGGATGACGTGGAGCATGTACGCGTCCGCACCGGACGCGACGAGCCCGGCGACAAGAGCGCTCTCGAACATGTAGCTGGAGCGCCTCGTGTCCTTACCCAGGATGACGCGGGCCTTCTTGCCCACGCGGGCGCCGTAGTGCCAGCCGACGAAGCGGCCGATCTTGTACGCGTGCTCGACGTCTAGCCCCTCGTTGGCCACGCCGCGGAACCCGTCCGTACCAAAGTACTTCATAGCAGACCTCTCTCGTGTGAGACGCGGCGCCCGGAGGTCACCGTTGCCTACGCTAACACTGTAACGAAAAAGGGCCTGCCGACCAGAGTCGACAGGCCCTCCATACGTGCATTGAAAGCCAGTGGGCCTTAGCGCTTGGAGAACTGCGGGCGCTTGCGGGCCTTCTTCAGGCCGTACTTCTTGCGCTCGACCGCGCGAGAGTCACGGGTGAGGAAGCCGGCCTTCTTGAGGTCGGCGCGGTACTCGCCAGCCTCGAGGAGGGCGCGGGCGATGCCCAGGCGGAGTGCGCCGGACTGGCCGTTGATGCCGCCGCCATCGCAGTTGGCGAGGACGTCGAAGCGGTTAACGGTGTCCGTCACGCGGAACGGAGCGAGTGCGTTGTCAACGAGCTGCTGACGGCCAAAGTAGTTGAGGGCGTCACGGCCATTGACGGTAACCTTGCCGGTGCCGGGAACGAGGCGAACGCGGGCGGTTGCCTCCTTGCGACGGCCGGTGCCGGTGTAAACAGCGGTGTTGTCAGCCATCGGTTAAGCCTCCAGATCGATCTTGACGGGGTTCTGAGCGGCGTGCGGGTGCTCGGGGCCAGCATAGACCTTGAGCTTCGTCGCCTGCTGGCGGCCGAGGGACGTGTGGGGAAGCATGCCCTTGATGGCGTGCTCGACGACACGCTCGGGGTGCTTCTCCATGGCCTCCTTGAAGGACTCCTTCTTCAGGCCACCCAGCCATCCGGAGTAGCGCCAGTACTCCTTGTGGTCGGCCTTGACGCCGGTAAGCTGGACCTTGTCGGCGTTGATGACCACCACGAAGTCACCCGTGTCGGTGTTGGGGGTGTACTGGGGCTTGTTCTTACCACGAAGGATCATGGCAGCCTTGGTAGCGAGGCGGCCAAGGGTGGCGCCGTCGGCGTCGATGAGCACCCAGTTGCGCTGGACCTCACCCTTCTTGGCGTAATGAGTCGACTTGTTCACTTGACTCCTCCATGTGCTTACTAAACAGAACGCGTTTTCCTGTGAGATTACGGGGCTCAGTGGAAAAGCTTTAGAAGTATACAACACCGTGGCGTGCGCGACACAAAACACGACATTCCCACACAAAAGACGCGTTCGGGCCCGGACGCATCGCCCGGGCCCGATTGTCATGCCTTTGGTTCGCACTTACCTTGGCAGGCCCCTACCCCACCAGGATCTTCAGGTCGTCGTCCACGTTCGTGATGCCGGCGATGCCGAAGTTGTCCACGAGGACCTTCGTCACGTTAGGCGAGAGGAACGCGGGCAGCGTCGGCCCCAGGTGGATGTTCTTGACGCCAAGGGCAAGAAGGGCGAGAAGGACGATGACTGCCTTCTGCTCGTACCACGCGATGTTGAAGGCCAGGGGTAGGTCGTTCACGTCGTCCAGGCCGAAGATCTCCTTCAGCTTCAGCGCGATGAGCGCAAGAGAGTAGGAGTCGTTGCACTGGCCGGCGTCGAGCACGCGCGGGATGCCGGTGCCGGGGACGTTGCCCAGGCCGAGCTTGTTGTACTTGTACTTGGCGCAGCCGGCCGTGAGGATGACGACACTCTGGGGCAGCGCGCGGGCGAAGTCCGTGTAGTAGCTGCGGCTCTTCGCACGGCCGTCGCAGCCGGCCATCACGACGAACTTGGTGATCTTGCCGGTCTTAACCGCGTCGACCACCTGGTCGGCAAGGGCGAAGACCTGGTCGTGGGCAAAGCCGCCCACGATGGAGCCCTCCTCGATCTTGGTAGGCGGCTCGCAGGTGCGGGCGAGCTCGATCAGCGCCGAGAAGTCCTTCTCGCCCTGCTCGTTGGCCTCGATGTGGGTGCAGCCGGGATATCCCGCCGAGCCGGTGGTGAACATGCGGCCCTTGTAGGAGTCGCGCGGGGGCACGATGCAGTTGGTGGTCATGAGGATCGGGCCGTTGAAGCTCTCGAACTCCTCGTTCTGCTTCCACCAGGCGTTGCCGTAGTTGCCGACGAGGTTGTCGTACTTCTTCAGCGCGGGGTAGTAGTTCGCGGGGAGCATCTCGGAGTGGGTGTACACGTCGATGCCGGTGCCCTTGGTCTGCTCGAGCAGCATCTCCAGGTCGCGCAGGTCGTGGCCGGAAACGAGGATGCCGGGGTTCGAGCGCGGCTCGATGCTGACCTCCGTCACCTCCGGGCTGCCGTACGCGCCGGTGTTCGCGGCGTCCAGAAGCGCCATGCCGTCCACGCCGTGCTTGCCGAGCTCGAGGGTGAGCGCGACGAGGTCGTCCACGCCAAGCGTGTCGTCCAGGGTCTTCGCGAGGGCCTCCTGCATGAACGCGTCCACGGACTCGTCGTACTTCAGCAGGGCGTTCGCGTGCGCCGTGTATGCGGAGAGGCCCTTCACGCCGTAGGTGATGAGTTCGCGCAGGCTGCGCACGTCCTCGTCCGCGCACGAAAGCACGCCGACCGTGGCGGCCTTCGCCGCGAAGTCCGCGTCCTCGCCGCACCAGAGCGCGGCCTCGGGCAGGCCGTCCGTGTCGCCCAGGCGCGCGAGGAGCGACGCCTTCACGCTCAGCGTCCTGGCGATGCACTCGCGGATGGCGGCCTCGTCGAAGTTGGCGTTCGTGATGGTGTGGAACATGTTAGTTGCGACGAGGCTGTTCACGCCGCGCGACACGGGCTCGCCCTTCGCGCGCAGCGCGCTCGTCACGGCGGACAGGCCCCTCGTCACGTAGACGAGGAGGTCCTGCATGGCGGCCACCTCCGGCGACTTGCCGCACACGCCGCGAATCGTGCAGCCCTTGCAGCCTGCGGTCTCCTGACACTGGTAGCAGAACATCTTAGGATCCATCAAGCACCTTTCTCTGACGCGCGGCCCCCGCCGCAACTTTCGACAACGAGGAGCCTACGCCAGATGTGCGATGCAATCAGTTGCATTTGCAACAGCTACCGAGTTGGCCACAAGCCGCACGCATGTCCTTCTCGCCACGCACGTCCTTCTCGCCCGGGCGCCGTGGTCGGGCAAGAGGTGGCGGGCGAGAAGGACGCGACCGCACAGCCGCGGGCGCGTCCGTGGGCGCGGCGCGCTACGCGTTGTGGCCGATGAACGCCGCAATCTCTTCCAGGCGGGCCTCCGCCTGCTGGCGCCCCTTCACGTAGAGCGAGAGCAGCGCGCCGCCGTCCGCGCCGGTGACGTCCACGGTGACGGGGTCTTCCGGCGCGATGACCAGCACGCGCGGGTCCTGCTCCTTCTCCATGGCAAACAGCAGGTCGCGCTGGGCGTTGTAGCGCAGGTAGCGCGTCTCGAGCGCGTGGGTGAAGTACGGGTAGGCGTCGTAGCGGTGGCTGCGCAGCACCAGGCCCTCGTTGCCGAGGCTCTTCACGTAGTCGCGGTCGCGCGTGAGCACAACGACGGCCCGCTGCGCGCCGTCGTAGCCATCGACCTTGCGCGCGCCGTCCGCGCCGAGCGCCACCTCGAACGGAATGGAGTCCGTGGTGCCGCCGTCCAGGTAGCGGTGGCCGCCCACCTCGACCATCTGGGACACGCCCGGCATCGAGGCGGACGCCTGCACCTTGGCCACGTCCTCCGGGAAGCTCTTGCACTCAAGGTAGTCCGCCGTGCCAAACACCACGTTGGACGCGACGCTGAACATGCGGAGCGGGTTGCCGTTGAACGTCTCCACGTCGCAGGGGTCCAGCACGTTCTGGACCTCCTCGTACATGAACTCGCCGCCGGCGATGTTGCCCGTGGTCAGAAGCGACCAGAAAGACATGAACCTGCGGTCGTCCCTGAACGCGAGCATGATGCGGGCCGTGCGGCCGATCTGGCGGCTCTTGAAGCTCGACGCGCTGATGGAGCCGGCCGAGACGCCCCACACGCTGCCGAAGTCGTACAGGCCGTGCTCCATCAGGACGTCGAGCACGCCCGCCGTGAACATGCAGCGAAAACCTCCGCCCTCCAGCACGAGGGCCGTGTCTTGGGCCGCCATGGGCGTCCCCCTCTCTGTTGGGGCCGGGGCGCGCCGCGCCATGCCGGCCATGCGTAGCAAAACGGCGCCGCGCCCCTTGCGGGGCGGGCGCCGACGAAGTCCATGGTGGAGGCGCGGAGAATCGAACTCCGGTCCAAAGCAGCTCCCTGGCAGGTGTCTACAAGCTTAGTCGCCAATTGGATCTTGGACGCCGCGCACTTGGTAACCCGCGCTTGGCGTCCCAGCCGGTTCCTGCTTTTCCCTGGGCATACCGACTACGTCCCAGAGAGCATCTCCCTAGATGACGTCGCACCGGGGACGGGAGCGATCCCGGGATTGACGGCTGCTAGTTAATAATTAAGCAGCGAGGGCATAGCCCTGGTAAGAATCGTTGTCAATTAAATTTGACGGTACCCCTGTTTAGCGTGGCGAGGAGACCACGGCCTGCTGCCCACCTCAGAACTACCCTGTCGAAACCAGTCGCCCCCATGAGGTGCTTGGGGCCGAATGCCACCATGCGTCTGTCAAAGTGCCGTCCGGACCACGCCCGGACACGTTCAGTCTACCCAACTTTGCGCGCGCCAGACACCACGACTTTGGTGGCGCCACAAGGCGCCTGGGCGAGAAGGGCGAGGCCACGCACCGGCGCGACCACGCCCTTGCGCACGCGCCCGAGCGCTGCGGAGGCTACTCCTCCACCAGCTCGAACTGATCCGGGCCAACGCCGCAGACGGGGCAGACGTAGTCCTCGGGAAGCTCGGGGGTGTCGACCTCGACCTCGTAGCCGCAGACCGTGCAGACGAACTTGTAGGTCTTCTTCTCGTCAGCCATGGTGTTTCCTCTCTCTATGTGGTCGTCCGCGTTCGCGGAACCGTCCCCAGTGTTCGCGACCTCCGCAGGAACGTACGAGGAGGCCTTCGGCGGCGTCTTTCCCTTCAACACCGTGTGGTAGTAAGCATACGTGAGCGGGTCCGCATCGCCAAGGGTCCTGGCGTCCTGCACTTCTCCCACAAACACCATGTGGGTGCCCACGTCCAGCGTCGCCACGACCTTGCACGACACGACGGCGAGCACGTGCGCCAGCGGGTAGCGGTCGCCAAGCGCCGTCACGGCGGAGTCGATGCCCGCGAACTTGTCGACGTCCGCGGATGACTTGAAGCCGAAGCGGCCCACGTACTCCATGTCGCATGTCACGTCCAGCGGACAGAGCGCGAAGTGGCCGGCGTCCAGGATCGCCCGCTGCGTGTGGTTCTGCTTGTTGACGACGACCTCTATCTGCAGCGGGGTGCTCGTGAGCTGCAGGCCGGTGTTGATGAGACACGCCGAGGTGCCGTCTTCTCCGGACGCAGAGACGACGTAGAGCCCGGACGTGAACTTCGTGAACGCGGTGGTGTCCATCTGTCCCTCCAAACGCACGCCTTCGCCCCACGCGGGGCGCCTACAGTCATTCTAGGGTCGCGCGGCGGCGCGGCAAGACCCGATGCCGCGAGCGCGACCGCGCGCGCTACCCGCGGCTGCGCTCCTTCAGCACACGGCGGATCTCGCGGTCGGCATCGCGGCGCGCCATGTCCGCGCGCTTGTCGTACAGCTTCTTGCCCGTGGCGAGCGCGATGGTGAGCTTCACGCGGTTGTGCTCGTCGAAGTACATCTGAAGCGGCACGATGGCAACGCCCTTCGTGCGGAGCTTCTGCTCCATGTAATCTATCTGCCTGCGGTGCAGCAGCAGCTTGCGCCGGCGGTCCGGGTCAGGGTTCCACACGCCGCCGTTCACGTACGGGTGGATGTGCATGCCGTTCAGCCACACCTCGCCACCGCGTATGAGCACGAACGTGTCCGTCAGCTGCGCCGCGCGGTCGCGCAGGCTCTTCACCTCCGCGCCTGTGAGCTCGATGCCCGCCTCGAACGTCTCGTCGATCGCATAGTTGTGGCGCGCGGCACGGTTCTTCGATATGACCTTGATGCCGGGGCGTCCGCCCTTCGCCTTGCTAGCGGCCATCTGCGTCACCCCCGGCCGTGCCGTCGGCGCCATCCGGCACGTCCTTCTCGCCCGGCGCGCCTTGGCCCGGCGTGGCACCCCGGTCCGCCGCAAGGTCCGCGTCGCTCTGGCGGATCAGCCTCAGCAGCGCCATGGAGGCGTCCTCGCCCACCAGGTCGCGGGCGCGCACCGTAAGGTTGGTCGCGACGTCCTGCTGGCCGGCCTGCGCGGCGTCCGTGGCGCACATCAGCAGGCAGATGGCGATTTCTGCGTTTGCGCCGTCCGGCAGGCCCTCCTGGGCAAGTAGGTCGCGGGCCTCGTCGTCGCCCACCAGGTCCGGGTCGTGCGTGGTGCCGGCCGCCTGGTCAAGCGCCTGGTCGAGCGCACGCTCCTTCACGCCCAGGCGGCGTCCCGCGCGCAGCGCCGCCGCAGCCGTGCGCGGCTTCTGCTGCACCAGGAAGTACTCGCTGAAGTTCGCGAACGCCCGCGCGAGGTGTCGCGCGTCGCTCGCGCGCTCGAACACGGAGTACGTGAGCGCAAGGTACTCGTTTATGTCGCCGTTCACGCGGAAGAGGTCCGCAAGGTTCAGGCGCATCTCGCACCCCATGGGGTTCCAGCGCACCGCCTGCTTCAGCGCGTTCGTCGCGATGTCGTAGTCGCCGGTGTGCACGGCCGCAAGCGCAAGGTCGCCGTACAGCCGGTCCATGGGCTCGCCCACGTCGCGCAGCTCGCGCGGGTCCTTCTCGACGCGGCGGTACGCCAGGCGCTCGAAGATCGTGGGGAAGCTGAACCACTGCACCTCGTCCGTCGTGGGGCAGTTGCGGTCCACGTACTCCTCCGCGTCCTCCGCGATGCCCAAGAGCACGGAGAGCGCCTCGTCGTTCTGTCCCTCTATCATCAGGGCCTCCGCGTGAGCCAGGCCCTCCGTCATTCCACTTTCGTCCATGTTCCTCCAGCGGCCGCGCCGCCCTCGTGCCCCGCCCGCGGCGGGATTGCGTATGTGTTCTAGGCTACCCGTTGCGCGTCACTTTGATGCATGCGACGTCGCGCGCGAGGCGCCCTGCGCCGGCGCGAAGTCTATCTGCCCGCGCGCCGGGTTCGTTCCCGTGACGGTCACGGCCACGCGCTGCCCGCAGCGCCACGCGCGCCCGGACGACTCGCCCGTCAGGCTCAGGCGCTTCTCGTCGTACGCAAACCACTCGTCGCCGAGCGCGCCCACCGGCACCAGCCCCTCCGCGCACGTGTCGTCCAGCTCGACGAAGAGCCCGTAGCGCTCCACGCCCACGACGACGCCCGAGAAGGACTCGCCCACGTGGCTGGAAAACAGCTCGGCCATCTTGACCTTCTGCGTGTCGCGGGCCGCGCCATCCGCAATGCGCTCGCGGTCCGAGCACGTGCGGCACAGCTGCGCAAGGCAGCGCGCCACGTCCTTCTGCTCGCGGCTTTGCGCGCGCCCCTCGAGCTGCGCCCTGAGCGCGCGGTGCACGATGTCGTCCGGATAGCGCCTGATGGGAGAGGTGAAGTGGCAGTACGCCTTCGCGCCCAGCGCGTAGTGGCCCTCGTTCTGCGGCAGGTAGACGGCCCGCTTCTGCGCGCGCAGAAGAAGCGTCGTCGCCAGGGCCTCGCCGGCGGTGCCGCGCGCGGTCGCAAGCACCTGCTGGATGGCAAACGGGTCGCCCGCAATCACGCGGTCCGCGAGCTCGCCCTTGGCGAGCCCCAGCTCCGCAAGCACCGGTATGGTCTGCGCAAGCTCCTCCGGGGACGGCCGCTCGTGCACGCGGTACGCCGCCGGCGCCTCCGCGTCCGCCAGCATCCGCGCGACGCTCTCGTTCGCGATGAGCATGGCCTCCTCCACCAGGCTCGTCGCGCGCGTCTTGCGACGGACCGTCACCCCCGCGGGCACGCCCTTCTCGTCCAGGCGGACCTTTGCCTCGCGGGTGTCGAAGTCGATGGCGCCGCGCTCCGCCCGGCGTGCGATCCTGAGCGCCGCGACGTGGTCGAGCACCGCTATGGCATCGGCCACCTGCGGCGCAGCGTCCGGCGCGCACGGAAGCTCCGCCGCGCTCACGCGGCCCTCCAGAAGCGCATCCACCGTGTCGTAGTCAAGCCGCGCGTCCGAGCGGATGGCCGTGGGGAACGCCTGGGCGTCCGTCACGTTGCCGCGGCGGTCCAGGCGCATGACGACGCTCATGCACAGGCGGTCCACGCCGGGCCTAAGCGAGCACACGTCGTTGCACAGGCGCTCCGGCAGCATGGGCAGCACGCGGTCCACCAGGTAGACGGAGCATCCGCGGCGCTTCGCCTCGTTGTCGACGGGCGAGTTCCACGGCATGTAGTGCGTCACGTCCGCGATGTGGACCTCCACTTCGAAGCCGTCGTCCGTGCGCCGGGCGCCCACGGCGTCGTCGAAGTCGCGGGCGTCCGTGGGGTCGATGGTGAAGACGCAGCTTTTGCGCATGTCGCGGCGAAGCGGGTCGCTCGCGAGGGCCGCCGCGGCGTCGACGGCGATGGCGTCCGCCTGCGCGAGCGCCGCGGAGGGAAACTCTCCCGGCAGGTCGTACGACGCGATGACGGACTCCACGTTGAGGTCGAGCTCCGCGGAGGAGCCCACGCGCCGGTCTATGGTGACGACGCCCGCACTGTGGCGGCCGGGGTACTCCGTGATGCGGGCGGACACGACGTCGCCCTCCCCCACGCCCAGGCGAGCAGCGCACGGGTCCTCCGGGATCACGAAGAAGTCCCGCTTGATCCGGGCGTCCAGCGGCACGACGGCCCCCAGCGGGTCAAGGCGCCTGTAGACGCCCAGAAACGTCGTCGTCGCACGCGAGACGACGTTCTGCACGCGCGCAAGCTTTTCTCGCCCGCGCACGTCCTGGAGGCTCACCTGCACCTCGTCGCCGCTCATGCCCTCGCGGATGCCGCCGCGCGCCACGGGAAACGTCCCCTCCGACGTCTGCACCTCCGCCACGCCGGGCCTCATCACGCGCAGCGTCCCGGTGAGAAGGACGTGTGCCTTGCGCTTGCCCTCCCGTCCGGGACGGCGACGGTTGCCCCTGTGCGGGCGCTTGCGTCCCATGCGAGACCTCCTTTTGGTAGGGAAAGGCGGCGTGACCCGCAGGCCGCGCCGCCTTTGTCCGCAGACGTTGCTGATGCCGAATGCTTTGCTAGACCTTGAGGTAGCGCCTCATGGCAATCATAGAGCCAAACATGCCGAGGAGCATGCCGATTACGATGAGCCCCGCGTACGTGCCCGCCAGCACGTGTGCCGGCAGGTCAAACGAGAGGAACTTCAGGCTGTTCTGGAGCCTGGGCATGACGACGGCGAGGCCGCCGTTGAGCGCGACGACCGCCAGAATGGAGCCAAAGAGCGCCTCGAGCAGGCCCTCCATCATGAACGGCCCGCGGATGAAGCCGTTGGACGCGCCGACCAGGCGCATGATCGCGATCTCGCGGCGACGCGCCGAGATGGCGAGGCGGATGGTGTTGTTGATGAACACGAACGCGATGAACGCGAGGAGCGCCACAAGCACGATCGCGCCGATGCGCAGGTAGTACGTGACGCTGAACAGGCGCTCCACCGTCTCGCGGCCGTACTGGACGGAGTCGCTGGGGTTGGAGGCGTTGTCCGCGACCTTCGCGAAGTCCGCGTCCTTGATGAGCTTGTTCGCCACCTTCTCCACGTCCTGCGGATCAGACAGCTTGATGACGAGCGAGGCGGGCACGGGGTTCTCGCCGTCCAGGGCGGCGACGGCGTCCGCGGCGTTGCGGTTGCTCATCGTCTCCTTGTACTGCTTGAGCGCCTCCTCCTTGCTCTTGTACGAGACGGACTCGACGTTCTTCCAGCCGTCGACCTTCTTCTGGAGCGCCTCGACGGCCGCCTTGTCCGCGTTGTCCGAGAGGAACGCCTGGATGGTGACGCGGTCCTCCACGTTGCCGACGAGGTTGCCGACGAGCACGGAGCCGAGCACGAACATGCCGATCACGAATAGCGACAGGAAGATGGTGACGATTGCCCCAAGGACCGTGGACCAGTTGCGACGGAAGTGGCGGAAGGCCTCGTGGAGCGAATACCCAATGTTAGATGGCACCATAGAAGCCGTAGCCTCCCTTCTCCTGATCGCGCACCACATGGCCGGCCTCGAGGGCGATCACGCGCCTGCGCATGGAATCGACCATCTCGCGGTCATGGGTCGCCATGACGACGGTGGTCCCCGTACGGTTGATGCGGTCGAGCAGCCTCATGATGCCGAGCGAGATGGCCGGGTCGAGGTTGCCCGTCGGCTCGTCGCACACCAGAAGCGGCGGGCGGTTGACCATGGCACGGGCGACGGAGACGCGCTGCTGCTCGCCGCCGGAGAGCTGGTCGGGGTAGTTGTCCATCTTCTCGGCGAGGCCGACGAGGCGCAGCGTCTCGGGCACCTGGACCTTGATGACCGCGCGCGGCTTGCCGATGCACTCGAGCGCGAACGCGACGTTCTCGTACACCGTCTTGTCCGGCAGGAGCTTGAAGTCCTGGTAGACCGTGCCGATCTGGCGGCGGAGGTACGGGACCTTCCTGTCGCGCAGCTTCGTGAGGTCCTGTCCCGCGACGATGACCTTGCCGCTCGTGGCGCGCAGCTCGCGCGTGAGGAGCTTGAGCAGGGTCGACTTGCCCGAGCCGGAGTGACCGACGACGAACACGAACTCGCCTGGATAGATGTCGAGGCTCACGCCGTCGAGCGCGGGCTTGTTGGGCTGGGCCGGGTAGATGAGTGTTGCGTTTCGAAGCGAGATGGTCGGCCTGCCCGTGTGGGGTACCACGCGGTTGCCGTCATCCTGCAGGGGTGCGAAGACGCTTTTGGTCTCTGGCTGCGACTCGATGTCGCCCGCGGTCTGGGACACCACGAGGCCTTCGCCCTGCGGTGCCTGCGGCGCGTCCTCTGGGGTGTGCGCCGTGACCGTGGTGACAGGCTGCAGAGGCTCGGCGTCCGCGGGCGCCTGGGGCGCGGGGTCTGCCGGCGCCTGGGCGACCGGCGCCGCGTGCGCCGCCGTGCTTCGGACGTTTGCCGCCTCCTCCCGCGCGATGGCGTCTACATGGGACTGCGGGTCAAACGACCCGTCGCCCTGGACCGCATCGGCCTGCGGGACCTGCGGACTCGTGGAGTCAAGCCTGTCGTCCCCCTGCCGCTCGCTGCTGCGAAAGTGGTTGGCCACTAGAGCTCCTTTTTCTACAAAGCGATACTGACAGAATCTGATTAAGTTTACCCGGAAACGCAGGTGCGGAGCATGGCAACGCCGGCGTAGCACAGATTAACCAGAGCGCTCCAAAAAGGCCAAGGCACCTACGAGCCTATGCGCGTGAAGCCCTCGCCGAAGGCCTCGTGGACCTCGGAGAGCACCACGATCGCGTCGGGGTCAACCTCGCCCACGATCTGCTTCAGGCGGGCGGTCTCGGTCCTGCCGCACACGCACATGAGGACGGGGCGGTCGTTGCCGCTCCAGACGCCGCGCGCCTTGAGCTCCGTGCAGCCGCGGCCAAGGTCGTACATGATGGCGTTCGCGATCTCCTCGTGCCTGCCCGATATGATGTACGCCATGCGCGCCGTGCGCGGGCCGTCCACGACCGCGTCTATCACGCGCCCGCCTATGTACATGGCGACGCCGGCGAACAGGGCGTTCCGAAGCGAGAACACCGGGATGGACGCGATGACGATCACGCCGTCGACAAGCATGCTCAGCGTGCCCAGCGGCATGCCGATGCGCTTTGCGATGAGCTGCGCCACGATGTCCGTGCCGCCGGTGTTGCCACCGGAAAGAAAGACGACGCCAACTCCCGCGCCTACGAACACGCCGCCCCAGATGGCAGAAATCAGCAGTTCGCCGTGGGTGGGCACCGGAAGCACGGGAGCAAGCGCATCGATCATGAAGCCGGACACCAAGATGCCGGCGATGCTGCGCGTCACATAGGACCAGTCGCGCGTACGCAGCACCACGTACACCAGAAGCAGGACGTTCATCGCAATGGTCTGCATGCCGACGGGAAGCGTAACGCCCGCCGCCTTGCCCACTGCGTAGATGATGGTCGCCAGTCCCGTGAGGCCGCCGGCCGCGATGCCGTTTGGCAGCTCGAAGCAGTCGATTCCGATGGCAAACAGCACCGACCCCGCAACTATCAGGAGCGCGTCCTTCGCGGCGCGCCTCCAGTCGAACCCATGCCTCATTCGCCACCCCCGCCAACGCGCCACCTGTGATAGCCGATCACAAACGGGTCGAGGTCGCCGTCCTTCAGCACGGCGTCCACGTTGCCCGTCTCGATGCCCGTCCGCAGGTCCTTCACCATCTTGTACGGATACAGGACGTAGCTCCTGATCTGGTTGCCAAAGCCTATGTCGCGCTTCGGGCCCCGCAGCTCGTCGATCTCGGCCTCGCGCTTCGCGAGCTCGCGCTCATACAGGCGGCTGCGCAGGATGCCCATCGCGATGGCCTTGTTCTGGATCTGGCTGCGCTCGTTCTGGCACGTGACGACCGTGCCGGTGGGTATGTGCGTTATTCTCACCGCGGAGTCGGTGGTGTTGACCCCCTGTCCGCCGTGGCCCGTCGCGTGGTAGACGTCTATCCGCAGGTCTTGGGGGTCGATGTCCACGGTCACGTCGTCCGGCAGCACTGGCAGAACCTCCACGCCCGCAAACGTGGTCTGACGGCGTTTCTTGTCGTCGGTGGGAGATATCCTCACCAGCCGGTGCACGCCCTGCTCCGCACGCAGCATGCCATAGGCGTTCCGGCCGGATACCGTGAACGTCGCCCGGTCGATGCCGATGACGTCCGCCACGGGGGCGTCGTTCACGTCCACCTTCCAGCCACGCCGCTCGCAATAGCGCAGGTACATGTGAAACAGCATGTCGCACCAGTCCTGCGCCTCGAGACCGCCCTGCCCGGGCGTCACCGTCACGATGGCGTCGCCGTGGTCGAACTCCCCCGTGAACCACGTGGAGAGCTCCAGCTCCCCGAGGTCCGAGACCAGCCGCTCCAGCGTCGAGCCCGCCTCGGCGAGAAGGTCCTCGTCTCCGGTCTCCTCGCCCAACTCAAGCGCGGCCTTCACGTCCTCGAGCTCCGAGCGTGCGGAGTCGATGGCCACGACGTCCTCCTTGGCACGCGTCAGCTGCTCCATGGTCTTGCTCGCGCCCTCGGCATCCTCCCAGAACCCGGGCTCGGCGCTCAGCTTCTCGAGCTCCGCCACCTTGCCGCGCTTCTCGTCCACGTGGAGGTAGGCCTCCACCTTGTCGAGCCTTTCGGAAAGTCCCTCGATGTCTTCTCTGGAGATGTCAGTCATTTCCCACGCTTTGCTATCGGTTCCTGCCGTGGCAGTTCTTGAACTTCTTGCCGCTTCCGCAGGGGCAGGGGTCGTTGCGCCCGACTCCCACGTACGGGTCGGGGTCGTCGGCCTTGCGGTACGTCGACGGCTTTTCCGGGGCAGCCATGTGCTTGGCTCCGCCGGCGCGCTCGCTCATCTCCGCCCTGTGGGAGGACTGGTCGCCGTCCACGTCCGCCGGGCCGGAGTACTTCGCACCCCTCAGGTCGTCGGACTCGTCCGCCTCCGTCAGCGGCGCCGCAAGCTCCAGGCGCAGGATCGTGCGCAGGAAGTCCTCGTACATCGTGTTCACGAGCTCGGTAAACGCCGCGAACGCCTCCGTCTTGTACTCCACGAGCGGGTCGCGCTGGCCAAAGCCTCGAAGCCCGATGCCGGTCTTCAGGTAGTCCATCTCCTGCAGGTACGCCATCCACCTCGTGTCGATCACGCGCAGCATCACCTGGGCGGAAAGCTGCTGCATGATGTCGTCGGACAGCAGCTTCGACTTCGCGTCGTAGCACTCGATCACGTAGTCGTACACGGCGTCCGCAATCGCGTCGCGGTCCTCGTCGTCCTCGAACTCTGGCAGGTCCGTCCTGCCCGTGAGCTCCACGACCCACTTGCGCAGTCCCTCGACGTCCCAGTCGCCCGGGTCGACGTTCTCGCCGCAGAACTCCTGCACCCTGCGGTCGACGGTCCCGCGGGTCACCTCCGCCACATGGGCCACAAGGTCCTTGCCGTCGAGGATCTTGTTCCTCTCCTCGTAGATCACCTGACGCTGCTTGTTCATGACGTCGTCGTAGTCGAGGACGTTCTTACGCATGGCGAAGTTGATCTCCTCCACCTTGCGCTGTGCGCTCTCCACGGCCTTCGTGACCATCTTCGCCTGAATCGGCATGTCATCCGGCATGTCGTACTTCGTCATCATCGCGGAGATGCGGTCCATGCGGTCCCCGCCAAACAGCCTCATCAGGTCATCCTCGAGCGAGAGGTAGAACTGCGTCTCGCCGGGGTCGCCCTGGCGGCCGGCACGTCCGCGCAGCTGGTTGTCGATGCGTCGGCTCTCGTGGCGCTCGGTGCCGATCACGCACAGTCCGCCAGCCGCGAGCACATGCTCCTTCTCGCGCGCGCAGATCTCCTTCGCCTTCTCCAGGTACGGCGCGCGCATCTCCGCGGTCACGCCCTCGCTCACGTCGATGCCGTCATCCTGCATGAGGTCGATGGCAAGCACGTCGGGGTTGCCGCCCAAGAGGATGTCCGTGCCACGGCCGGCCATGTTCGTGGCGATGGTGACGGCACCCTCGCGGCCGGCCTGCGCCACGATCTGAGCCTCGCGCTCGTGGAACTTCGCGTTCAGCACGGCGTGCTTGATGCCGCGCTTGTCCAGAATGCGCGAGAGGCGCTCGGAGCTCTCGATCGACACCGTGCCAACCAGAACGGGCTGGCCGGTCGCATGGCGCTTCGCCACGTCGTCGGCCACGGCGTTGAACTTCGCCTCGACCGTCCTGTACACCAGGTCGTCGTGGTCGATGCGCTGCACGGGCTTGTTGGGCGGAATCACCTGCACGGGCAGGTTGTAGATCTCCCTGAACTCCGCGTCCTCCGTCATGGCGGTTCCCGTCATGCCCGAGAGCTTGTCGTAAAGGCGGAAGTAGTTCTGCAGCGTGATGGTCGCGAGCGTCTGGTTCTCCTCGCGAATGTACACGCCCTCCTTCGCCTCGATCGCCTGGTGCAGGCCCTCAGAGTAGCGCCTGCCCTCCATGATGCGGCCCGTGAACTCGTCGACGATCTTGACCTCGCCGTCCACCACGACGTACTGCTGGTCCCTGTGGAACATGTACTGGGCCTTCAGGGCCTGCTGCAGATGGTTCACGAGCTGACCGGACATGTCCGAGTAGATGTTGTCGATGCCCAGGCTCCGCTCGATCTTCCTCAGGCCCTGGTCCGTCGCCGCGATGGTGTGCTTCGCCTCGTCCATCTCGAAGTCGACGTCGGGCGTCAGCCCCCTGACGGCGCGCGCGAAGTCCTTGTACGTGCTCGCAGACTTCGTTCCCGCACCCGAGATGATGAGCGGCGTCCTCGCCTCGTCGATCAGGATGGAGTCGACCTCGTCCACGATTGCGAAGTGGTGTCCGCGCTGCACGCGCATGTCCGCACGACCAACCATGTTGTCACGCAGGTAGTCGAAGCCAAACTCCGAGTTCGTGCCATACGTCACGTCCGCGTTGTACGCGGGCTTCTTCATGTCCAGCCGCATGCCGTTCTGCAGAATGCCCACGTTCATGCCCAGGAACTTGTAGACCTGGCCCATCCACTCGCTGTCGCGCTTCGCGAGGTAGTCGTTCACGGTAACGATGTGCACGCCCTTGCCCGGAATCGCGTTCAGATAGCCGGCGAGCGTCGACACAAGCGTCTTGCCCTCGCCGGTCTTCATCTCCGCGATCATGCCCCGGTGAAGCGCGATGCCGCCGATCACCTGCACGTCAAAGTGCCTCATGCCAAGCGTCCTGACCGACGCCTCCCTCACCGTGGCAAATGCCTCAGGGAGAAGATCGTCCAACGTCTCGCCGTTGGCATACCTCTCGCGGAAGAGCGCGGTCTGGCCCCTGAGCTCCTCGTCGCTCAGCGCCTTAATCTGCGGCTCGAAGTCATTGACCTTCTCGGCTATTGCCTCAAACTCCTTAAGCTGCTTATCCGCGCCATGAGAAAGCAATTTAGAAAAAAAGCTTGGCATAATCTTTCCTCTAGACATCAGCCTGCGCGGCGACCGCGGGCAAGTTAATCAACGCTCCCCACTTTATCAATAGGAGGCGGAGAGCGCAGCACACGCCCGTGTAACCATCAAATTGGCACCGCCCGCGGTCACTTTCGCGCCTCGCTTAGGAAGCCTCCTCGTCGCCTCCAACGGCGACACCGTCCACTCTCGCCGCCGTCAGGCTGCTCCCGCTGTGCTCCAGCGCCTCGTCCACGCTCTTCCTGACGGGCTCCGACGGCATTGCATGGTACTTATGGACAAGTGCGTCCTTGTAACGCCGATATGCCGTTACGATCTCCGCGGTCCGACCAAGCACGCCCAGTGCAGTCACATACTGCAGCAGGGCGTCCTCACGCAACGAGTCGTCCTTGAGCGCCTCTCCCGACAGCTGTGACGAGAGGTACGTCTTTCCCTCTCGCAGCGCAGCCTTGGCACCGGCAACCATCACGTCGGCATGCAGGGTTGTCAGCGCCTCTATGCGGCTCTCAATCGCCCCGGAGGGGTCATCGATCATCTCTGCGACACCTCCGGAATATATGTCCCTCGCCTCGCTTGCCAGAGCCACGACGCTTCTGTCCATGCCCTCGCTCGAAAGCGCATCGTTCGCACGGGCCTCGAACTCGTCCACGTCTACGGTGACCTTCGTCATGTCGAGGGCGATTCTGCCCGAGGAGCGTCCTGTCAAAATGACGGACTCTCTGTCGTCGCCCACCCTGAGAATCTTGCGAGCAAGACAGACCGTCTCGTAGAGCTTCTGGTTACCCGTGCTGTAGTCGTAGTCTCCCCAAATCATATTGATTGCCTCACGCTTGGCAAGCGAGTGCCCCCTGGTCAGGGCAAGCGCATAGACAAGGTTCCTGCCACGCCGCGCGCCAAGAGCGCTTACGGGAAGTTCCCTTCCATCGATTGCCACCGAGAACGTTCCGAGCGCCCTGATCCTCACCGGCTTATCGCCCTTCTCCTTGTCACTCTCGCCGTAGCTCCGCTCGGGTCTATCCCCCTGATCCTGGCACTCGTTCATCGCACCAAGTAGGTTCGAAGAGTATCTGACCCAATTCGCGGGCATGATGGACCTGACGTTTCTGGAAGCCTGGCCGCAATCGTTGAGGAGCAGATTCAGGGCCCAAAGAATCTCCCTAGAGCATGTCGACCTCTGAAGCACGTCGAATCGGACGGGGCTGCTCGTGTCGCCCCGAGAGGCCTGCGCAAGCATCCTCCTCAGATCGTTCAGAGCGCCGATCGCAGGACCAGAGCCACGAGAGCGGACCTTGCCCTCAAGCTCTGTTCCAGCCGCGGCTTCAATTGCGTCGGCAACCAGGCTCGCAGCCGCAAGAAGGTAGTCAGCCGATGCATCGCGAGCCAACGATGCGGCTCGTTTCGCCCTGACGCTCGCGCTTGCGTAGGCCTTCATCCTAAGATCCGCCACCGCAGCCGCAATGAGAAACGCCGACTGGGGCACGAGGTCCTCCGTCGACCCAAGCCTCGTCACGATCTTCTCGACCTCAGGAAAGTTAGTCACCCGGCCCATAAGGATGCGAAGCGCCGACCGCATCCCCAAGTGTATGGATGCCAGCCTCCCCGACCCGCATTCCGTGAATACCTCAAGCGAAGATCCTGCACCGCCCCCATTTCGCACCGGCACCTCGCCGAGCATCATCTCGCAAATATAGAAGTCGTCCGCAAGCATGGCAGACGGGATGCCGTCCATCCTCTTTCTTCCTGGGTTATCGAGCAGGGCATCGAAGCCGGCCAGGAACTTGCCGTCCACGATGTATTTCGCCGCGTGCAGATGGTCATACATCAGCTCTATTTGGTCGTCGTCTAAGTTCGGGTTGCGTCGTATCCTCGCGATTCGATGTCCCGCCATCAACTCACGACAGGCACCGAGCATCGCGGCGTGACGGAGGGCAGACCTCTCGTATGCGTCTGTCTTTGTCAAAGCTCCGCAGGACTCGCGAAGGCTGATTGCCTCGTCTCTTTTGGCCGAGATCTCCGCAACGGCAAGGCTGTTAATCAGCGCCCTCTGCTGAGCAGCATCGTCGTTTGGGTCAGAGAGACGTACTGACCTTGATACCAACGACGTATGCCCCGCGCAAACCAAGTCGACACCGTGCCGCGAAGCGAATGACATTGCAAGGGCGGAGTCGCGAATCGCATCGAGCACGAATCCCATGCGCCTATATTCCCCACGCCTCCAGAGCGTGTCGGCAACGTTCAGAGCAATGTACTCTGCACTCGCGCACGCCTCCGCAATCTCCTGTCTGCATTCATGAAAGACCTCCAGGTCACTAAGACCGGCAACGTGAAAAGATGAGTCAGCCACAGACACCCCGAAGAACGGTGCTTCTCGCTCAAGGATGGACAGCGACTCCTCGTCCGCGTGCTGGCATATCCGCACGGAATCGTCCAGAGAGCCGCTACCAAGAAGCAAGAGCGAAAGCCTTAGCTCGATATCCTCGTTTGGCAGAGAGTCCCGAACCGCATCTGAAACCATCTCGCGGATGGCCTCGCGGTACGTATGGCCACCTCGATCGATTTGATCGCCAACTTCGTAATCAGACCGGAGGGCAGCAATCAGTTTGGGGATTCCATTCGTAAGACCAGCGCCTTGGCCTGGAAGTGCCCTGGCAAGCAGCCTGTGCATATCCATTACGAATGGGTTCTCGAGCGCATCGAGCAACCCCTCGCACTCAGGTCTAAGCGCTATCACAACGGTGCAGCCTGCGTTCGACATCTTCTTTACCGCTCGCCCTATGCGCGAATACGAGCGTTCGTCAGCAGCCGGAACGTCATCGACGCAAACAGTGATTCTTGGAGACCCCTCCGACTGTTGCACCGTCTCCCTGGAAAACCGAACAAATCTCTGTCCCAGTTCGTTCTCATCGCACTTCTTTAGCGAAATCGTCTTAATGCCCGCACCTATACTCCTCTCGTGCGCTGAAATGCAATCTAGAAAGAATGTCTTTCCAACTCCCGCATCGCCGCAAACAACAATTACCTTTTCTCGAGAGCTGACCACGTTACTCCAGGCGCCCATCAATTCGTTTCGCGTGGGTAGTGCGCATGTTCGAAGCTCCGAGTAGGCATCTTCCTCACAATCGATAGCCGGGTGCACCAACATCAGTAATCCTTTCACTTCTTCAACCTGTAAGAAAACACACTTACTAATAGATGCACCATGTTTGCAGCAAAATGATTGTGATTTTATATGTATTTTGGGAGATATTATTCATGAGTGAAAGCTATCTGCAAGCAACGCAGTCACTTCGCACTTTTCCAACCGAAAACCACTGTATTTGGGCGATTTCGTACCACCTAAAAGGCAATTCGTGCCTTTTATTTTACTTCTTTATGTCGAAGAATGCCATGAGCTTTTTAACAAAAGGTTATCGTTGCAGGTAGTCAATACAAGAGCTGATTGATTTGTTATGCAGGCTCTTGTGCTGACCGTAAATTATTATATGAACGAAAAAAGTGGCCGAATTAGATTGCTCGCAACTTCGTGGATGTTTCGAAAACCCACGACCTGTTCAACCGTCTCGATAGCTTAGCGATCGAAGCGCTCGTTCCCGCTTAAAAGCTACAGCAAGATCTCTTCATCAATAGATATACTAATTACTTGCCATATACATCCCACACAACTCGGCCGCGAGACGCGAAAATGCCCCTAGTTGGTCAGCGACGTCCTGCTCTCCCACGGACTCGCTCCGCAGTACCATCG